>Ga0209161_10001525_pt1 | contig 19157 bp, 18 predicted proteins | sample GraSoiAngelo_155_FD_186169 | JGI IMG/M metagenome (GOLD analysis project Ga0209161, IMG submission 186169) | Grasslands soil microbial communities from the Angelo Coastal Reserve, California, USA - 14_1009_13_30cm (SPAdes) (version 2) | ecosystem: Environmental > Terrestrial > Soil > Grasslands... | reverse complement strand
CCACCTCGACCGGGAAGCAGTCGAAGTGGGCGCCCACGAGCGTGAGAAGCTCCCGCCGGCGCGCCGAACGCGACGCCAGGACGACGCGGGGACCGAAAGGATTCAGGAGATTCGTGCGCATGGCCTCTAGGACGCCGTCTCGAGGAGGAAGGTTGCCGGGCCCCGGTTCACCAGCTCCACCTCCATGGACGCGCCGAACTTCCCTCTCCCGGTCGGGACGCGGAGCTCCGCGAGCGCCTCGCAGAAGGCGGTGAAGGCGCGCTTGGCCGGCTCCGGAGCGGCCGCGGGGTCGAAGCTGGGTCGCCGGCCCTTCGAGGTATCCGCCATGAGCGTGAACTGTGGAACCACGAGCGCCGCGCCGCCGGTGTCGCGCACGGAGCGGTTCATCCTGCCCTGCTCGTCCTCGAAGATCCGGAACTCGGCACAGCGCTCCGCCAGCCTCGTCTCGATCCCCGGCGGGTCCTGGGCCGAAACCCCGAGCAGGATCAGGAGGCCCGGGCCGATACGCGCGATCTCCTGGCCCTCGACGCGCACCGCCGCGCGGCCCACGCGCTGGAGCAGCGCCCTCACGAAGCGGCGTCCGCCTCCCCGCTCCGGGGAGGCTTTCCGAAGATCTCCTCCCGCTCCACCGCCTCCACGCCCTCCACGCGCTCGATGGCGCGCATCACGCCGCGCAGATGGTTCAGGTCCCGGACCTCGACCACGAACGCGCCCTGGGCGTTCCGATCCCGCGCCTTGATGCCCGCGGTCCGGATATTCGTGTTCGTGGTGGAGATGGCTTTCGCGATGTCCGCGAGCAGGCTCTTCCGGTCCACGCCGTAGATCGAGAGCTTCACCACGAAGGAATCCTCGGGCGTCGCGTCCCAATCCACGAGGAGCCGCCGCTCCGGCGCCACGCGATCGTCGAAGGTGTTCGGACAATCGGTGCGATGGACGGTCACGCCGCGGCCGCGCGTCACGATCCCGACCACCGCGTCGCCGGGCACCGGCTGGCAGCATTTCGCGTAATTGATCATGAGATTGTCCACGCCCTGGATCCGGACGCCGCGCCCCGGCCTTCGCGTGATGGCGCGGATCGTGTCGAGCGATGCCTCCTTGATCCACTGCACGGGGCCGACCCCTTGCGGGAACCAGCGCTGGATCACCTGCGTGACCGAGAGACTTCCGCGCCCCAGCGCCCCCATGAGCTGGTCCACGTCGCCGTAGCCAAGCGCCTGCGCCAGCTGGTCGATCGGCGTCTCCGCCGGGGGCGAGAGACGCCGGCGCCGGAGCTCCCGGTCGAGCATCTCCTTCCCGAGCGAGACGGAGTCCTGGTGCTCGGAGATCTTGAGCCAGTGGCGGATCTTGCTCCGGGCGCCCGGGCTCTTCACGAGCTTCAGCCAGTCGCGGTTCGGCTTCCCCAGAGGAGACGTGACGATCTGGACGGTGTCGCCGCTCCGGAGCTCGAAGCGCAGCGGCACGATCCGGCCGTTCACCTTGGCCCCGACGCAGTGGTGCCCCACCTCGGTGTGAACGAGATAGGCGAAGTCGAGCGGCGTCGCCCCGCGCGGCAGGCGCCTGAGATCGCCGCGCGGCGTGAACACGAAGACCTCGTCCTGGTAGAGCGAGGTCTTGAAGAACTCCATGAACTCGTCGGGATCGCTCGCGCTGGACTGCCACTCGGCGTTCCGCAGCACGGGCTGGAGCTTGGCGAGGAGCTCGGCATCCGGACCGCCTCCCCCTTCCTTGTAGCGATAGTGCGCGGCCACCCCGAGCTCGGCGGTCTGATGCATGTCCGACGTGCGGATCTGGAACTCCACCATCGTTCCGCCGGGCACGACGACCGTGGTGTGGAGCGACTGGTACATGTTGCTCTTGGGAGTGGCGATGTAGTCCTTGAAGCGCTCGTGGACCGGCGTGTAGAGGTCGTGGATGAGCCCCAGCACCCGGTAGCAATCCGCCTTGTCGGCGGTGATCACCCGCACGCCGAGGAGATCGAAGATCTCCTCGAATTTGCGGCTGTGGGCCGACATCTTTCGATGGATCGAGTCGAGGTGCTTCGGCCTCCCGGTGACCTCGGCCCTGATCCCGAGCTCCGCGAGCCGGCTCTGGAGGGGCCGCATCACCTCCTCGATCACCGTCTCCCGCTCCTCGCGCTTCAGCTGCACCCTGCGGCGCAGGTCGTCGAAGGCCCCCGGGTCGAGATACTTGAAGCAGAGGTCCTCCAGCTCCCATTTGAACCGGGCGATCCCCAGCCGGTGCGCGAGCGGCGCGTAGATCTCGCGGGTCTCGCGCGCGATGCGGGCGACCCGGACCGCATCGAGGGACGCCAGAGTCCGCATGTTGTGGAGGCGGTCGGCGAGCTTGATCAGGATGACGCGGAGATCCTTCGCCATCGAGAGCAGCATCTTCCGGAAATTCTCGGCCTGCTCCCATTCCGGCCGGTCGAAATGAAGTCCGCTGATCTTGGTCACGCCGTCCACCAGGAGCGCGACCTCCGGCCCGAACTTGGACTGAACCGTCGCGAGATTGACCTCCGTGTCCTCGACGACGTCGTGGAGAAGCGCCGAGATGAGGATGGTCTCGTCGGCGCGCGGGCCCAGGAGCTCGGCCAGGATCACGGCGACCGCGACGCAGTGCGTCACGTAGGGCTCGCCGGTCAGGCGAAGCTGCGATCCGTGCGCGTTCGCGGCAAACTCGAACGCCGCGAGGAGGCGCGCGCGGTCCCCCCGTGGTTTGGACCGCTCGAGGGTCTGGAGCAGCGGTCCCAGGATCTCGGTGGGGACCGTGGCCATGGTCAGCGGATCTGAACGTCGCGCAGCTTGAGCTGGAGCCTCGCGCGATTCTGCCAGACGTTGATCGTGGGCACGAACGCGATCGAGACGCGCCCCGGCTCCGTCTGGATCGGTCCGGCCAGATGTCCCATCCCGAAGCCGATGCACTCCAGCTCGCGCCCGTTCTGGCGGACGTTGAGCTTCAGATGATTCCGGCTCACGACCATCGGCGATCCCGCGATCTGGATGTTCTCGGCGATGAAGAGGGGCTCCGTGTTGCCGATCCCGAACGGCGAGAGCCGGTCCAGGAACTGCACCAGCGCTTCATTGCACTCGTCGAGCAGGAGCGGACCGTCGATCGAAAGCTTGGGAACGTAATCGTCCTCGGTGAGCCGCTCGGAGACCACGCGGCAGAGGTGCTCCCGGAAGCCCTCGAGATGCTCGGACCGGATGGTGAGCCCGGCGGCGTAGCTGTGTCCGCCGAAACCGATCAGGTGCTCGCGGCACTCTTGTAGTGCCTGGCACACATCGAAGCCGGGGATGCTTCGCCCGGACCCCTTCCCTTCATCGTGATCGGAGGAGATGAGCACCGTCGGACGGTGATAGCGCTCCATCAGACGCGACGCGACGATGCCGAGCACGCCCGGATGCCACCGGTCCGACCAGAGCACGATCGCGGGGGGGAGCTCGGGGCCCATGGCCTGCAGCTGCTCCAGAGCCTCCTCGAGCGTGGCTTCGTCGATCTTCTTGCGCATCGTATTGTCTTCTTCGAGGCTCTCGGCGATGGTCATCGCCTCGCCGGGCTCGGTCGCGAGGAGCAGCCGGACGCCGCTCTCCGCGTTTCCCAGTCTTCCGGCCGCGTTGATGCGCGGGGCCAGGATGTAGGCCACGTGCCCGCTCTCGACCCGCTTCGCCCGGAGTCCCGCCACTTCCTTCAACGCGATGATCCCGGGCTTCTCGGAGTTGCAGATCCGCTCCAGCCCCAGCTTGGCGAAGATCCGGTTCTCTCCCCGGAGCGGTACGACGTCGGCAATCGTGCCGAGCGCGACCAGATCCAGATGGTGGGAGACGAACCCCGCGGGAAGGGATCCGGGGCGGTGCTGTTCCAACCCCTGCACCAGCTTCAGCACGACGCCCACGCCCGCCAGCTCCTTGAACGGGTACGGGCAGTCGCGCCGCTTCGGATTCAGGATCGCGTCGGCGTCGGGCAGCACCCCGAGCGGCTCGTGGTGATCGGTCACGATGACGTCGATGCCGTGCTGCTTGGCGAGCCGGACCTCCTGGGTCGCCGTGATCCCGCAATCCGCGGTGATGACGAGCCGCGTCCGGCGCCTTTTCGCCACGTCCACGCCCCGTGCCGAGAAGCCGTATCCGTCCCGAATGCGGTCGGGGATGAAATACGAGACCTTCCCGCCCAGGCGCATGAGGGCCGAGGTCAGGAGGGTCGTGGCGGTGATCCCGTCCACGTCGTAATCGCCGTAGACCAGGATGGCCTCGCGCTCGTCGATCGCCTTCCAGATCCGCGCCGTGGCGCGGTCCATGTCGCGCATGGTGAAGGCGTCCAAGAGCCTATCCAGGCTGGGTTCAAGGAAATCTTGAACGTCCGCCGAACCGCGGAAGCCGCGATTGGCCAGAAGGGTGGCGTACGTGTGGGAGATTCCAAGCTGAACGGCAAGCTCCTGGGCGCGCTCCGGAGCGGCGGGGCTTCGGAGCACCCAGGCCTTCGGCGTTGATGCGCGCAATGAATGCCTCGGTTTCTGCTGCTGAAAGGGGACGATTGCGATCAGCGTAACACGTTGAAAATTCGGGTGTCAACGCCGTTGGCGCGGGAGCGGGGGAGCGGTGTTTCCCGTGGAAAATTTATCTTCACCATTTTCGAGGGAAACACCGCTTCCCCGCTCTGAGCTAAAGCAAGTAGCCGCCCGAGATTGTCAGCGCGGAGCCGGTGATGTAGCCCGACTCTTCGGAGAGCAGAAACAGTGCGGCGCGGGCGACCTCTCTGGGGGTGCCGAGGCGGCGGGCGGGGATGCGGCTGGCGAGGGCCGAGGCGCCTTTGGGCAACCGGCCGGTCTGGATCACGCCGGGAAGGATCACGTTCACGGTGATTCCGTTCGGGGCTTCCTCCTGGGCCACGCTCCGCGCCAGCGTGAGCAGCGCCAGCTTTGCGGCACGGTAGGCGTGGGCGCGGCCGGCCGCGCGCGGCGCGTCCGCCCCCGCGACGCCGAAGAGCAGGATCCGTCCGTAGCGCCGGCGGCGCATGCCCGGCAGCGCCTCCTGGATCGAGTGGATCGCGCTGGTGACGTTCGAGCGAACGAGCGCTTCCCATCGCTCTCCCGTCAGCCGCCGGAACGGGCCTTCCCAGTAGTCTCCGGCCGCATGAACGAGGAGATCCGGGCCGCCGATGCTCGAGGCAGCGCGCCGGAACGCCGCGCGCACCTGGGTTTTCTTCTCCGCATCGGACCGAAGGGTGAGGAGGGGCGTTCCGCGGGCGCGCGCGATCGCACCCAGCTCTTCGAGCGCCGCCCGGTTCCTGCCGGTCGCGAGCACGCGCGCTCCTTCCCGGGACAGGGCAAGCGCCACGGCGCGCCCCAAGCCGCGTGAACCCCCGATGACGAGCGCGGATCGGCCGCTGAAGGGGCCCCCGGAGTCGAGGGCGGTTGTGCGAGGCACGGGGCGAAACCTACCACATCCCGCGCGAGGCACAGGATGTGGTACTATCGTCGGCTCCGGACGCAAGTCAACCAACCGGCAGGAGTGTCGATGAACGACCAACGCTGGGAAGAAGTCCTGCGCCGCCTGGACAAGCAATTCGGAAGCCTCGAGTTCGACGAGATCGAAGACGAGGAGACGCACGCCGTCGTCGAGTCGGTGGCCTGGCGGAGTCCCATGGGGCGCATGAAGCTGACCCGCACGACCCGACCCCTCGTCGTGGACAAGAAGCTCCACTACTCGAACCGCGCCGGGGGCGGCTCCTACGTCGAGTACGTGTACTCCGACACCGAGACCTCGAGCCGTATCCGCCTGTATCGCTGGTCCGACGCGCTGAGCGACTGGGAAGAGATCGACGCGAGCGCGTTCGGCGAAGCTCCGAGCCGCTGACCTGCCCTAGATGGATCGAAACCTCGGCCTCGAGCTGGTGCGTGTCACCGAGGCGGCCGCGCTCGCGACCGCCCGCTGGATGGGACGCGGAGACAAGAACGCCGCCGATCAGGCCGCCGTCACGGCGATGCGGCGGGTCTTCGACATCGTGGACATCCAGGGGACCGTGGTCATCGGCGAGGGGGAACGGGACGAAGCGCCGATGCTCTACATCGGCGAATCGGTCGGATCCGGCAAGGGACCCGAGGTCGACATCGCGCTCGATCCTCTCGAGTGCACGAACTCCGTGGCCTACGGCCGTCCCAACGCGCTCTCGGTGATCGCCCTCGCGGAGCGCGGAAGCCTCCTCCACGCGCCCGACACCTACATGGACAAGATCGCGGTCGGTCCCAAGGCCGCGTCCGTGATCGATCTGAACCGCCCCGTCGAGGAGAACCTCAAGGCGATTGCGGCCGCGAAAGGGTACGAGCTCGAGGATCTCACGGTCGTCGTGCTCGACCGCCCCCGCCACGAGGCGCTCATCCAGCGCATCCGGCGCACGGGCGCGCGAATTCACCTGATTCCGGACGGCGACGTGTCCGCCGCGATCGCCACGGCGATCGACTCCACGGGCGTCGACGTGCTGCTGGGAATCGGAGGTGCGCCGGAAGGGGTGCTGGCGGCCGCGGCGCTGCGCTGTCTCGGCGGAGCGATCCAGGGAAAGCTTCTCTTCCGGAGCGACGAGGAGCGGGAACGCGCGCGCAAGATGGGCATCGAGGACCACTCCCGCGTCTACCGCGAGGGGGATCTCGCGCGCGGCGAGCAGATCGTATTCGCGACCACCGGAGTCACGGATGGAGATCTCCTCCCCGGCGTGCGCTTCCGCGCCGACGGCGCCGACACCCACTCCATGGTGATGCGCGCCAAGACCGGGACCGTGCGCACGATCCGCACCCAGCACCGGTTCGAGCACGAGCCCGCCTACCGGCGCTGAGCCGCGCATGACCTCCGACGCATCCTCCCCGCTCCGGATCCTCGCGATCGGCGCCCATCCCGACGACGTGGAGATCAGCTGCGGCGGTACCCTCGCCCTCGCCGTGCGTCAGGGGTTTCAGGCCCTGGTTCTCGATCTGACCAAGGGCGAGCTCTCGACCAACGGCACCGTCGAGGAGCGCGCGAAGGAAGCGGCCGAGGCCGCGCGCGCCCTCGGAATCGAGGAGCGGCGAAACGCGGGGCTTCCGGACGGAGGGGTCGATTCGCACGACGCGGAGCAGGTTCGCCGGGTCGTGCGAATCCTACGTACGCTCCGGCCCTCGGTCCTGTTCACGCATGCTCCCAAAGACCGGCATCCCGATCACGTGGAGGCCTCGTATCTCGTGGACCGGGCTTGGTATCTGGCGGGGCTCCGACAGTACGACGGCGAGGAAGGCACACCCCACCGGGCCGAGGGCCGCTACCACTTCATTTCGCGGATCACCCTGGAGCCGACGTTCGTCGTGGACATCACGCCGGTGTGGGAAGAGAAGAAGCGCGCCATCTTGTCGCACGGCTCGCAGGTCGGGCGCGACGCCCGGTCGGTGTCGACGCCCCTCAACGTTCCCGACTTCATGGAGCGCATCGAAGCCCGGGCGCGGCACTTCGGCAGCCAGATCGGAGTCCGCTATGGAGAGCCGTTCCGCGCCACCGAACCCATCGGCTTTCGATCGCTCGCCGCCTTGATCGGAAGCGCGCGCCCCGAGCCGGGCTCCTTCACGGGCTAGAGGGCGGCTTCCCCTCCGGCTTCCCTTCGAGCGCCGCGCGCTCCCGGGTCCATCGCCCCAACCGTTCCGTGTAGCGAGCCGCGCCTCCGGAGTACTTCACCGCGCGCTCCATCGCCGCGATGGCGCGGGTGAGGGATCCCGACCGGTATTCCGCTTCCGCCAGCGTACAGGATGGGGTCGCGGGGCCGCAGCGAGGCCGCGGTCTTGGCCAGACGCACCGCTTCTTCCAGAGATCGGTCGTGCGTGGCGAGGAACCACGCGAGCTCGTTCAGTGCGTCCGCGTCGCTGGGCTTCCGCGCCACCGCCGCGCGGAATCCCGCGTCGGCGCTCGAGTACTCCCGGTCCGACGAGATCGTATCTCCGCGCCGCTTGGCGTCGTCTCCGAACCGGGCGTACGCCGCGGGCAGGAAGGTCGCGGCATGCGCCGCATAGAGGGCCTTCAGGCCCTGCACGGCGTCGGGCGCCTGATCGACGCGGAGATCGATGAGCCGGTCCGACCACCCGCTGAGACCTCCTCCTTCACGCACGACGAGGAGCGCCGAGGACTCCATCTCCTCGCGAAGCGGCGCGATCGCCTCCGCGGCCTCCACGGCCGCGAGCAGGCGCTCCGCCAGGGTGCCGGTCGTCAGCTCGAAGGCCCGCGCCATGGCGGTGAGCGCCTCCCCGCCCCGCAGCGCGACGCCCTGGCACACGTACCCTTTCCCGAAACGCTCGCCGGACCAGGGAGGGCAGCGGTCCCCCGTGTAGCCGGCCACGCTTCCTCCGCGATCCACCATCGCGATCTGCCGCTCCCCACGCCGTGCGTCCGCGGCCAGGAGCGTGTCCAGCACCATCCGCGCCGGCTGCCCTTCGGCGCTCTGCGCCAGGGCGGCCGCGCCGGTGCGCGGATCCGGGAGCTCCAGGGCCAGCCAGACGCCGGCTCCGGCCCGCGCTCCGATCGAGCGCGCGCCCACGGCCATCCAGCGCGATACCGTGGCCACCCCCCACTCCTTCCGGACGGAGTCCACGGCGACGATCCCGAACGCCGCGGGTGCGGAGGAGGTCGACGCTTCGGGGCCGGAGGGCGCGCCGGTCACCGGGCGGGAAGGAAGGAGCGCCAGACCGAGGAGCGCGAAGAGGACGGAGTGCGCGGGAAGGAAGCCCAAACGAGGCGTTCGGCGGAGGCGCGGCGGCGGACGCCGCGCGCGAAGCCCCGGCATTACCGCGCGCGCTTGCGCGCGAGCACCCGCTCGGCGGCGCGGACCACGTCCGGCGACTTGATGCCGAACGCGGTCATCAGCTCGTCCTGCTTTCCCGATCGCCCGAAACGGTCATGCACGGCGACGAGCTCGACCGGGACCGGGTGGCTCTGGACGACCGCCTCCGCGACCGCGCTCCCCAGCCCTCCATGCACCTGGTGCTCCTCGGCCGTCACGATGGCGCCGCACTCGCGCGCCGCGCGCGCGATGGCTTCCTCATCGAGGGGCTTCAGCGTGTGCATGTTGATCACGCGCGCGTGGATGCCGCGGGTCTCGAGCTCCTGCGCGGCCACGAGCGCTTCGTAGACCATCACGCCGCACGCGATGAGCGCGAGATCCGATCCCTCGCGCATCGTGTTCGCCTTCCCGATCGTGAAGGGAGTGTCGGGGCCGGTCACCACGGGGACGGGCTCGCGGCCGAAGCGGATGTAATTGGGGTGCGGATCGTCGGCCGCCGCCACCGTGGCCTTCCGCGTCTCCCAGTAATCGCAGGGGACGATCATCTTCATGTTCGGGATGGAGCGGACGATCGCGATCTCCTCCATCGCCTGATGGGTGGCGCCGTCCGGACCCACGCTGATGCCTCCGTGGGCGCCGCCGATCTTCACCGGAAGATCGGTGTAGGCGACCGTGACGCGCATCTGATCCGCGCTCCGGCAGGAAGCGAACGCTCCGTACGTCGCGAGGAACGGGATCTTCCCCGTCGCCGCGAGGCCCGCGGCCACGCACATCATGTTCTGCTCCGCGACCCCGACCTGGATGAAGCGATCCGAAAATTTCTCCGCGAAGAAGGACACGTTGGTCGATCCGGAGAGATCGCCCACGAGCACCACGACCTCCGGACGCTTCTGCCCGAGATCCAGGAGCCCGTGGCCGAATCCCTCGCGGGTCCGCTTCATCTCGGGCTTGAGGAGGGTCGGCATCGCGGGGGCCTGCGGGGCCGCGGGGGTCGCGCCGCTCATGCGGATCTCCCCGTGCCCGGCGCCACTTCCGGCGCCGTGTGACGCTCCAGCCGCGCGGTCCACTCCTCGAGCGTGGTTCCCATCTCGCGGAGCGCCTGATCCGCCTGCTCGCGGGTCGGGGGAATCCCGTGCCACTTGTAGTCGTCCTCCATGAAGGAGACGCCCTTCCCCATCACCGTGTGCGCGAGCACCACCGAGGGCTTCCCGCGCGTCGCGCGCGCTTCCTCGAAGGCCCTCAGAATCGCGGCCACGTCGTGTCCGTCCACCTCGATGACGTTCCAGTTGAAGCTCTTCCACTTGTCTTGAAGCGGCGCGATTCCCATGATGTCCTGGACGTCGCCGTCGATCTGCTTCCGGTTGTAGTCGATCACCGCGCAGAGGTTTTCCAGCTTGTAATGGGCCGCGAACATCGCGGCCTCCCAGATCTGCCCCTCCTGCTGCTCGCCGTCCCCCATGACGCAGTAGACCCGCCGCTTGTTCCCGTCCATACGGGATCCCAGCGCCATGCCGCACGCCACGGAGAGTCCCTGCCCCAGCGAGCCCGACGAGACCTCGATCCCGGGCGTGTCGTGCTTGCTGGGATGTCCCTGCAGATGTCCTTTGAATTGCCGGAAGCCGAGCAGGTCCACGAGCGGAAAGTATCCGCGCTCCGCCATGAGGGCATAGATGACCGGCGTGACGTGGCCGATCGAGAAATGCCACATGTCGCGCGCGGGATCGTCCAGCTTCCGGGGGTTCACGTTCATCTCCTGAAAGAAGAGGACCGTGCCGAAATCGGTGGAGGAGAGCGGCCCTCCGCTGTGCCCCGACTGCGAACGCGCGAGGAGCGCCACGATGTCGCGTCGCACGAACAGCGCGCGCTCCTGCAGCTCCGGTACGTTCATCGTCAGGCGCGGCATGCAATCCTCGCTCGAGGGGTCGTGATCCCGGCAACACGTTCACGCTACCGGATGCCGCATCCCGCCCGCAACCAGATTCCCCCCTCACGCGTTGTAGTAACGGCGATCGTTGGGGTTGGCGATGACGCCCGTGCGCACGGCGCGCGCGACCTCCTCGATTCCATCCCCCACGCGCCGGGTCGCGCGAAATCCCCATTCCCGCTCGATCCGGTCGAAGCGGACCCGGTACGTCCTCAGGTCCTCTTTCTCCGTCTCGATCGTGACCCGCACGCCCGGCACGTGCGTCTCGAGCTCCTCCTTGAGATCGCGCAGCTGGTAGTTCTCGAGATTGTCTCCGAGGTTCAGGATGGGAGGCTCGTCCGAGCGGAGCGGCGCGTCGAGCGCCATCACCAGACCGCGCGCGATATCCGCCACGTGGACGAACGGGCGCCACTGGGAGCCTCCGAAGATGGAGACCCGTCCCTCGCGCACCGCCTGCTGCGCGAGGAAATTGACCCCGAGATCGAACCGCATCCGCGGCGAGAGTCCGTAGACCGTGCCGAATCGAAGGAGCACCGACTGGAATCCGTCCTCGCGGGGGATTTCGAGAATGCCCTGCTCCGCGTGCCAGCGCGTCTCGGCGTAGAGCGAAAGCGGCTTCGCCGGAGACTCCTCGTCCAGGATGTCGTTCCGGCCCTCGCCGTACACGCTGCAGGTCGAGGCGAACACGAATCGCCGGACCCCGGCCGCGCGCGCGTGCCGCGCGAGGGCGACCGTGGCGGTCCAGTTCGTCTGGACGGCGAGCTCTTCGTCCTGAGCGCAGGCCTTGTCCCCCACGATCGCGGCGAGGTGAATCACCGTCTCCACTCCCTCGAGCATCTCTCCGTGGGCGCGCGGATCGCGGAGATCCGCCTGCCGGACGGTGAGATTTCCCTCGTGGGCGAGATCGGTGAGACCGTGCGATCCGTGAAGCATGCGATCCACGACGCGAACGTGGGATCCCTGTTCGAGGAGCTGGCGGACGAGGACCGAGCCGATGTAGCCGGCCCCGCCGGTCACGAGGATGGGAGCGCGGCTCAGCGTCGCACCAGGAGATGGAGGTGGTGGTCGGCCGCCGCGTTCCCGCTCATCACGCGGAACCCTGGACGGAGCGGCGGCCGCTCCGTACAATGGCCGGAAACAAACCCCTGGTGCCACGATCCGCGCGCCTTCTGGAGGTGAGACGAAGATGCTCGAAACGGAAGCGCTGGTCAGCAACCCGGCCGTGGAGTGCCTTCGCTGCGCGAGGCTGTTCGGGCCGGTTCAGATCTTCCATTTGCGCGAGGACCCCCGCCGCTCGTACGTGCGATGCCCGCACTGCGGCGCGAAGAACGAGGTGCGCGCCGAGGACCGCTACTGCATCCGGCTCGTCGGGCTCATCCCCGAGCCGACTCCCGACCGGCCGGGCGGCGAGTACCGCTGAGCTCCCTCGGGTCTCCTCCCGGAAGGAAGACCCGCCAAGCTTCCAAATAATTTGGGTCCTTCCCCGACAGAGAAGGACCCAGGAATGGTGCCCGGGGCGAGATTTGAACTCGCACGGGGTTACCCATACGCCCCTCAAACGTACGTGTCTACCAAGTTCCACCACCCGGGCTGAATCGGATCACTTTCCTTGGGGAGCGGGCGCCTGGGTTCCTCCGCCCGCGGGCGCTCCCGGCGTCGAGGCCGGAGGGGTCGCGGCGGGAGCGCGATTCGCGCCGCCGGACGTAGCAGGTCGCGGATTCGAGGGCGGCGCGTTCCCCGGCGCGTTCATGGGCCCCGCGCCCGGAAGGTTCGTACCGCCGGGTGTGGGAGCGCCGGTGCTTGGCGCGCCCGCCGGCGAGCCCTGGACCGGCGCCGAGGTGCCTTCGGTCGCCGTCCTCTGCTGCCCTCGTCTGCGCGCTTCCTCCTGGACGAGGCTCCGGCGTCCGGCGGTCTTCGATGCTTGAAGTCCCAGGGTCAGTGATGTGATGAAGAAGATGACCGCGAGCGTCGTCGTGGCTCGGCTGAGGAAGCTCGCCGCGCCGCGCCCTCCGAAGAGCGTCTGGCTCGAGCCCGCTCCAAAGGTGCCCGCCAGTCCGCCTCCCTTCCCCGATTGGAGAAGGATCGCCGCCATCAGGGCGATGCAAACCGCGATGTGAAGCGCGGTAATCAGGGCAATCAGGAATCCCGGCATCCGAAAACGCCTCCATTCTTCACTTGGGGTTGGTCAGACGCCAAGCTTAGCACGCAGTCTCGGGCAGGGTCAAATCGCGTGCTCGGCCTTGACCAACGCGTCTCCGATGGCCAGAAACGTCTCGGCCGCAAGCGATGCGCCCCCCACCAGAAACCCGTCCACTTCGGGCAGGGCGGCCAGACCGGACGCGTTCTTGGGGTCCACGCTCCCTCCATAGAGGACCGGCGGGTGCCCCGCGGCGCTTCCGCGACCCATGCGGCCCAGCTCTTCGAGCACCCAGCCATGGGCCTCCGCGACCTCATCCACCGTCGCGACCACTCCCGTCCCGATGGCCCAGACCGGCTCGTACGCGACCCAGAGCGGCGCGCGGGCGGGGATTCCCTCGAGCGCCCGGCCGAGCTGGCGGCTCAGCACGTCGCGCGTCTCCCTGCGCTCCCGCTCCGCGAGCGTCTCTCCGATGCAGAGAACCGGCTTCAGCCCCGCGCGCAGGACCCCCTTCATCTTGGCCTGAACGCTCGCGTCGTTCTCGCAGAACAGCCTTCGCCTCTCGGAGTGCCCCACCAGGGCCAGCTCCGCTCCGGCCTCGCGCGCCATCTCGGGGGAGACCTCGCCCGTGAAGGGGCCCTTGGGCTCGGCGTGGCAGTTCTGGACCCCCAGCTTTGGATCCTGAATCCTGCGCTCCCTGGCGAGCGCGGCGAGAATGGTCAGCGGGGGGAATACGACGATCGTGAGGGAGCCCGCCGGCACGGCGTGATCCCCGATCGCGCGGAGAAGGGCGGTTCCCTCGGCGACCCCGAGATTCATCTTCCAGTTTCCCGCGAGGATCCGGCTCAACGCGCCGCCTTCGCCGGTGCCGCCTTCGCCGCGGATTCGAGCGCCGCCACTCCCGGGAGCACGCGCCCCTCCAGAAATTCCAGCGACGCCCCGCCTCCGGTGGAGAGATGGCTGATCTCTCCCTCCAGCCCGCACTGGTGGATGGCCGCGAGCGAGTCCCCTCCCCCCACGACCGTGAACCCCCCGCGCGACGTTCCCTGGGCGACGGCCTTGGCGGTGGCGATGGTCCCCGCGGCGTAGGCGGGCACCTCGAAGATCCCCATCGGTCCGTTCCAGAACACGGTTCGCGATTCGGCGAGGGCCTCCTGGATCGCCTCGATGGATTGAGGTCCGATGTCCACGCCGATGAGCCCCGCGGGAATCCGGTCCACGGGCGCCGCGTGTCCGGAATCGGCTCCCCCGGTGTCCGCCGAGACGACGCAGTCACGCGGGAGGAGGATCTTCCGCTCGGCATCGGGCAGCCCGAGGATCTCCTTCGCGAGCGGAATCTTGTCTTCCTCCACGAGCGAGCGGCCGGTCTGAAGCCCCTTGGCGCGGAGGAAGGTGAACGTCATCCCTCCGCCGATGATGAGCCGGTCCACGCGCGGAAGGAGATTCCGGATCACGTCGATCTTCCCGGAGATCTTGGCCCCTCCCAGGATCGCGACCAAGGGGCGCGGCGTGTCCGGAGCGAGGAGCTTTCCCAGGGCCTGGAGCTCCCGCTCCATCAGGAAGCCGGCGGCGCACTCGGTCAGGAACGCCGTGATGCCCACGGTCGAAGCGTGCGCGCGATGCGCCGCGCCGAACGCATCGTTCACGTAACGCTCCGCCAGCCGGGCCAGCTCGCGGCTGAACCCCGGGTCGTTCTGCTCCTCGCGCGGATCGAAGCGGAGATTCTCGAGCAGGAGGATCTCTCCGTTCTGGAGCGCCTCCGCCTTCCGCTCCGCGTCGGAGCCGACGATCGATTCCGCGAATCCCACCGCCGCTCGAAGGCACCGTTCCAGACGCTCCCGCACCGGTGCCAAGCTCTGCTTGGGGTCGCGCTTCCCCTTGGGACGGCCGAGATGCGACGCGACGACGAGGCGCGCCCCCTTCTCGATCAGGTAGCGGAGGGTCGGAAGGGACGCGATGATCCGCGTATCGTCCGCGACGGAGCCGTCCGGCGAGAGTGGCACGTTGAAGTCCACCCGCACGAAGACCCGCTTTCCCGCGGCGTCGAGCGAGCGGAGCGTGCGGAACGCCATGCTCAGCGCGCCTTCCCCAGGAGGAGCAGCGTGTCCACCATGCGGTTCGAGAATCCCCACTCGTTGTCGTACCACGCGAGGATCTTCACGAAGCGGTCTCCCGAAACCATGGTGAGCAGCGAATCGAAGACCGCCGAGTGGGGATTCCCCACCACGTCCTGCGAGACGATCGGATCCTCGCAGTACTGGAGGATCCCGCGCAGGGGTCCGTCCGCCGCCTCCTTCATCGCGGCGTTCACCGACGCGACCGAGGCGGACCTGGAGGTCACGGCGGTCACGTCGATCACCGAGCCGTCCGAGATCGGAACCCGGATGGAGATTCCGTCCATCTTCCCCTGGAGCGAGGGGATCACGTGGCCGATCGCCTTCGCGGCTCCGGTGCTGGTCGGAATCATCGACACGGCCGCGGCGCGCGCCCGGCGCAGGTCCTTGTGCGGGGCGTCGTGCACGCGCTGATCGTTCGTGTAGGCGTGGACCGTGGTCATGAGCCCGCGCTCGATCCCGAACGCGTGGTCCAGCACCGAGAGCACGGGAGCGAGGCAGTTCGTGGTGCAGGAGGCGATCGAGACGATCTGATGCTTCGCGGGATCGAACGTCTTCTCGTTCACTCCGATGACGAAGGTCGCGTCCGCGCCCTTCGCGGGCGCCGAGACCAGCACGCGCCGGGCGCCGGCCCCCAGGTGAACCGCCGCCTTGTCGCGCTCCGTGAACTTGCCGGTGCACTCCAGCACCACGTCCACGCCGAGGTCTTTCCAGGGAAGGTTCGCCGGATTGGCCTCGCAGAGAACCCGGACCGCGTGCTTCCCCACGCAGAGACTGGAATCGCGCACCGCGAACCGTTCGGGCCAGACTCCGTGGATCGAATCGTAGGTGAGCAGGTGCGCGAGCGTCGCGGCATCCGTGATGTCGTTCACCGCGACGAAGTCGATCGATTCCTGCCGTTTGAGCGCCGCCCGGAGCACCAGCCTTCCGATGCGGCCGAATCCGTTGATCCCGACGCGCACGCCGATTCCCCCCTAGGTGGAAAACACCTTCGCCAGCTCGTAGAACTCCCGATCGACGGTCTTGGGCGAGCCCAGCGCTTCCGCGATCGGCACATCGACGATCTTCATGCCGCGGATCGCCACCATGCGCCCGAACCCTCCGCGCTTTGCAAGATCCACGGCGGCCACGCCAAAGCGCGTTCCCAGGAACCGGTCGTACGCGGTCGGAGATCCGCCTCGCTGGATGTGGCCCAGCACGCTGTAGCGGCTCTCGAACCCCGTGCGCTCCTCGATCCGCTCGGCGAGGGTGGCTCCGATGCCGCCCAGCCGCACGTGACCGAACGCGTCCCGGCGCTCGCTCTGCACCTGGACCGTGCCTCCCTCGTCCTTGAGCCGGGCGCCCTCGGCCACCACGATGATACTGAAATTCTTCCCGCGCTCGTGGCGGCGCCGCACCACGTCGCAGACCTCCTCGACGGAGACCGGGTATTCAGGAATCAGGATCATGTCGGCCCCGCCGGCCACCCCGGACTCGAGCGCGATCCATCCGGCGTGGCGTCCCATGACCTCCACCACGATCACGCGGTCGTGCGACTCCGCGGTCGTGTGGAGCCGGTCGATGGCCTCGGTCGCGATCGAGAGCGCGGTATCGAAGCCGAACGTGTAGTCGGTGCCGTTCACGTCATTGTCGATCGTCTTGGGGATTCCGACCAGCCGCACCCCCGTCTCGTGGAGCTTCTTGGCCACGCCGAGCGTGTCCTCGCCGCCGATCACGGCCAGGATATCGACGCCGCGGCCGGAGAGCTCCTGGCGGATGCGCGCTTCGCCCCCAGGCTCCTGATACGGGTTCGTGCGCGACGTCCCGAGGATGGTGCCGCCCCGCGGAAGGATCCCCGACACCTTCTTGAGATCCAGATCTTCGACTTCGGATTGCAACAGACCGCGCCATCCGTGCCGGAATCCGACGACCGACCAGCCATAGGCCTTGATGGAGCGATGCACGACGGCGCGGATGACGGCGTTCAGGCCGGGGCAGTCTCCCCCACCGGTGAGCACGCCGATCCGCATCGTCCAACCTCCGAGAGTGCCGGGTCAAACAGTTGTGAAAAGGTAACTTAGGGCCGTGGATGTTATGCGGGACGCGCAGGGGCTGGGATGCGTGAGCTTCGACTCCGGCTGAACGGGGCAGCGAAGTTCGGCGGCTACCGCACCCCGCTGACCGACGAGTACCGGAGCGTGTAGTCCCCGTAGCCCTGTTCGTCGACGAAGACGAACTTCATGCCCGCGCTGATCTCGTTCATCCGATGGCGCGGGATCATCTCATGGCCCCGCAAATGGTAGGTCCAGATCTCGTACGGGCGCGTGTCCACGACGCCCTGGTCCGGCTTCGTGAGGAGATCCTTCGAGCTCTTCGGAATCTGCCCTTCCATCACGTATCCCAGCGTCTTGTCCGACACGGGAAGGCGCTCGATCTGGATCTCGTCCGGCTCCCCGAACTGGATCCAGATCCGGCCCCGGTCGCTGAACATGCCTCGCTCGAACACGGTGTAGTGCGCGTTGGCGTAGGCCACCCGGGCCTGGAAGTCGCGGCGGAGCTCGTTCTCGGCGGTGTCCGGCGTGGGATCGATGGCGCGCCAGACCTGGCCCAGCTTCGCCTCCTTCTCTCCCCGGGTCATCTGCCGGAAGGCATAGGCCTCGTCCTGCGTGAGGAGCGCCTGGGCGGTCACGTCGTACAATTCCGCTCCCTCCGCGCGCCAGGAATCCACGTCCCAGAGCACGTCGAACTCCCCCTGGCTGGTCGCGAGGGAACGGTCGTCATCCCCGAGAAGGTCGATGCGGAGACGGTAGTGCCCCGACGGCAGGGCTCCCACGTCGGCGTGGAGCGCGTGCGGCCACGCCGTGCCCTCGGTCACGCGGAGAGAATCGATCGATTCGAGGAGCGTGTCCGTTTGCGCGCCGAGAATCATCGTTCGCACGCGGTAGGATCGGCCCTCCGGGGGCGGCGGGAGATCGTAGATCTCGTAGTACGCGGAGAGCATGTCCTTGTAGTAGCCATAATACGCGCTGGGATGGGGCTGGACCTCGAACGAGCCTTTTCCGAAGGGGGTCTCGGCCGTTCGATCCTGCACGTTCCAGGCGAACTCGATCCCGCTGACGGCGGGATTCCGGAACAACCATTCCGACATGTCGATCTCCCCGCGCACCTCTCCCTGCCGCTTCTTGTTCTTCATCTGATAGACGAGCCCGCGGCGCGCGACGTTCATGTCCTCCACGGTGATCTTATAACGATACGTTCCGGGAGGCGCGACCATCCCCAGGGTGTAGATCTCTCCCATAAGCGAGTCGCTGGTCGCGGCGGCGTCGGTGGATTGGAGCCGCGCCTCGCGCTGCTGGAAGCCCGCGCGGCGCCCCTTGCCGGTCGTGAGCTCGACCGTCACGCGAAGCCGGGCCTCGAAATCGATCCCGGAGGGGATGAACTTGATCTCGCGGTAGGGGATGCGGATGAAGAACTCGACGCGCGCGTCCCCGGCGTCGTGCCGGTAGGCCGTAGCACTTGCGTTGTAGCGCAGATCACCCGTCGAAATGCCGGACTCGCCCGTAGTCCTCTGCGGGGACGCCGCCACCGCCGGAGCGGCGATGAGGACGCCGAAGATCGCAGCGAGAAGCCGAAGAGGCGCACGACGATGGTGGCGCCTCACGGCGCGTCGCTCCTAGAAGCTCACGTTCACCGAAACGCGGTGCGCCGCCGTGAGCAGTTTGAGGTCCTGGTACGCGTAGTCGAGGCGGGCCACCGACGCCTTGCTCAGGGTCAACGGGAACTTCACCCCCAGCCCCGCCGTCATCCCTTCGTCGTAGTTGAGCTTGTACCCGCCGCGCAGGAACAGGTAGTCGTGGAAAGCGTATTCCGCCCCCCAGTTCACCTTTTCCGAATTGTCGGAAGGATGCGTGAACTCGGCGACCGTGAGGACCCGGCTGTCCCCGCGCTGGAGCAAGTTGACCGAGCCCCCCACGCGGAAGAAGGTCGGCATCTTCACCTTCTCGTTGAGGAAGGTCATGTCGCTTCCCACGTTCTGGATCGACATGCCGATCTTGGCCCCGAGGAGCCCGATATCGTAGAGCGTCCCGAAGTCGAAGGTGGTGGACTTTCCCTTCACGTCGGCCAGGCCGGTCTGCACGTAGTTCGCGGAGATCCCGGCCGAGAACTTGTCCGTCAGGGAGCGCGCGTAGGAGATCCCGTAGGCCCATTCCCCGGC
>Ga0209161_10001521_pt1 | contig 19211 bp, 20 predicted proteins | sample GraSoiAngelo_155_FD_186169 | JGI IMG/M metagenome (GOLD analysis project Ga0209161, IMG submission 186169) | Grasslands soil microbial communities from the Angelo Coastal Reserve, California, USA - 14_1009_13_30cm (SPAdes) (version 2) | ecosystem: Environmental > Terrestrial > Soil > Grasslands... | reverse complement strand
GCTCGCGCTCTTCCGCGGCGTCGGCGGCTGGGCCGCGCTCGTCGGTCTCGCCGCCCTCTACGTCGCGACGCCGCTCGTCATCGACGACTTCTGGCTCTCCGTCATGAACTTCACGGCCATCGCGGCTATCGCGGCGATCGGCCTCAACCTCCTCACCGGCTTCACCGGCCAGGTCTCGCTGGGCCACGCGTTCTTCCTCGGCCTCGGCGCGTACACCGCGGGCTACCTCGGGGGCGAGCTCAAGCTGCCGGTCCTCGTGTGGCTTCCGGTCGCCGGGATCATCGGCGCGCTGGTCGGGCTGCTCGTCGGCCCATTCGCGCTGCGCCTGCGCGGCCTGTACCTCGCGATCGTGACGCTCGGCTTGGTGTTCGTGGGCGAGCACCTCTTCCTGAACCTCCGGCAGATAACCGGCGGTCCGCAGGGCCGCGCGGTCCCCTCGCCGCAGATCGGCGGTCTCAACTTCGCCGACCTCGGGACGAGCCTCGGCCTCCCGCTCACGCGCGAGCAGTCCTTCTTCCTGTTCGTCGTGCCGCTCCTGGTGATCGCGGCGCTCGCGGCGAAGAACATCGTGCGATCCCGGCCCGGTCGCGCGTTCCAGGCCATCCGCGACCGCGAGCTGGCGGCCGCGATCATCGGCGTCGACCGCGCGCGGTACAAGGTCGGCGCGTTCGCGGTTTCCTCCTTCTACGCCGCGGCGGCCGGCGCGCTGTACGGCTCGTACCTCCGGTACATCACGCCGGGCCAGTTCGACCTCGGACCGTCAATCCAGTACGTCGCGATGATCATCGTCGGCGGCATCGGCACCGTGTACGGCTCGATCGCCGGCGCCTTCTTCCTGGTGCTCATCCCGCGGGTGGTCGAGGCCCTGAGCCCGGCGATCCCCTTCGTCTCACACAGCGCCGGGGGCGGCGGCGTCACCGTTTTCGTGCTCAACCAGCTCATCTTCGGAGCGCTCATCGTGCTCTTCCTGGTGTTCGAACCGCTCGGGCTTTCCGGTATTTGGAGCAGACTGCGCACGTACGTGAGGACATGGCCCTTCTCGTATTAAGCGGGGGAGGTGGACACAGCATGCTGAAACGGTTCGTCGCGCTCTTGACCATCGGGTTGCTCGCCGTCGGGGCCTGTAGGTCCGGGCCGGCGGAGGGACCGTCGGGGGCGTCGCCGGGGGCATCGCCGACGGTGGCCGCGATCAAGACCGGTCCCGGCATCGAGGGCCAAACCATCAAGGTCGCCGAGCTGACGCCGCTCACCGGCTCGGTGGCGCTCATCGGCAAGCCGCTTACGCGCGGGCACGAGGTGTACTTCCAGTACGTGAACGACGTCCTCGGCGGCGTCGGGAAGAACCTGCCAAAGGAGCAGCGCTACAAGGTCGAGCTCGTCACGCTCGACACGCAGTACCTGCCCGACATCCACGTGCAGCAGTACAACGCGGTGAAGGAGAAGGTCGCGCTCATCGCGCAGTCGCTCGGCACGCCGCAGACGGTGGCGATCCTGCAGCAGATCCGCGACGATAAGATCGTCACCGGCGCCGCCACGCTCGCCGGGATCTGGTTCAAGGAAAAGTACGTCGTCGCGAATGGCGCCCCGTACATCGCCCAGATCGCGAACGGCCTGCAGTACTTGAAGGACAAGGGCATCACGCCGAAGCTCGGGCTCATCTACCAGGATGACGACTACGGTGCGGAAGGCGTCGCCGGAACGGAGTACGCGGCGAAGGCACTCGGCTTCACGATCGTCGCGAAGGCGAGCTACAAGGTGAGCGACACCGAGTACGCCGCCCCGGTGAACACCATGAAGCAGGCCGGCGCCGATCACGTCGTGCTCACCACAACTCCCACGGCGACCGGGCGCATCCTCGGCGCCGCCGCGGCGGTCCAATACGCGCCGCGCTGGATCGGAAACTCGCCCGCCTGGATCGGCGCCCTCGTCGGCACGAAGGAGAAGCCGTCGCCGCTCGTCCCCTACATGCAGCAGACGTTCTGGGTCGTCACCGACCAGGGGTGCGGCTGGGCCGACGTCGGGGCAGGCTGCGAGGGGTCGAAGCTCATGCAGGACAACATGGCGAAGTACGCGAAGGACCAGGTGCCGGACTACTACTTCTCGTTCGGTTACGTCCAGGCCATGTCCATCCACGCGATCCTCGAGAAGGCCGTGGAGATGCGCGACCTTTCGCGCGAGGGGATCGCGAACGCGTTCGCGAACCTCAAGAGCGTCGACACCGGCGGCCTGCGCAAGGCGCTGAGCTACGGTGCGACCTGCCAGGAGAAGGTCGGCGTGACTGGCTCGACGATCTGGAAGATCGACACGACGCAGCCCATCGCGCTCGCGACGGTCGCGGACGTCGATTCCAAGCTCGCGAAGGACTACAAGTACTGTCCGTAGCTGCGTAGCGGTCGAGGGCGGAGGACGCTCCTCCGCCCGCGATCTTTGGACGCGTTCGGGAACGGCGATCGCGCGACCTGGCCGCGGACCGGACCGAGCAATGGTCATTTGGACTATGTCGTGAAAACGCACACACCCCTGGCACGGGTCGTGCGACCGCAGAGTGCGGAGGTGCGTAGTGGGAACGATCCACGTCAATCAAGCGCGCCCGACTGGCAACAGGCTAGGCGCGATTGTGCTGATTGGCATCGTCGTCGTCGCGCTCGCCGCCGCGGCCGCGTACTTCGCGTTCGCCCGCGCCGACTACACCTCGCCGACCGCGCCATACCCGACCAGCGCACCGTACTCGACAGCCGCCCCGGCACCATCCGCGACCGCCCCGGTTAGGACGGCCCCGCCGACATACAAGTACCCCTGACGGTCGCGAGCCCAGGACATGACGAGGCCGGGCCGATCTGGCCCGGCCTCGTGTGATTCCAGCAGGCGTTTCGCGCTGACGTACGCTCCCGTTGTTGGCGAGGCTCATCGATCGCATGAACGCCATGATTCGCGGGGAAGAGGCGCACCCGCCAGTCGCAGAGCTCATCGGGTTCCACGTCACGTCGATCGAACCCGGGAAGGCGATCTTTGAACTCGAGGCCGGCCCGCAGCACGCGAACCCGATGGGCACGCTGCATGGCGGCGTCATCTGCGACGTCGCCGATGCGGCGATGGGTGTGGCGTACGCGTCGACCCTCGGCGAGGGCGAGAGCTTCACGACTCTCGAGCTCAAGATCAACTTCCTGCGTCCGTTCTGGAGCGGGAAGCTCCTCGCGACCGCACGTGTCGTGAAGGCCGGGAAGACGATCGGTCTCACGGAGTGCGACGTGACCGATGTCGAGGGACGACTCGTCGCCCGTGCGATGAGCACGTGCATGACGCTCCGCGGCGATCTGAGCGAGGGGCGCTGATCCGCGGCACTATGCTTCGCCGCGCCGAAGATGTGAGCGAGCGGCCTCACTGGGGTGATGCAAGGGGAGCAACTGGAGCGACTGCCACGGAAGAAAGGTTGGGGGAGACCATGTTTCGTCGCCTCATCGTCATTGCGACGCTTGTCATAGCGCTCGGCGCGTTCGAGGGTCCGACCGCGTCCGCCGACAGCTCGAACGAGACGTTCGGATTCCTCGCCGGGAGCGGCTTCCTCTGCGGGCTCGCTCCGACCGCCTGCCCAGACGTGTCCCGGGCCGACAACGGCGACACGATCCAGATCGCGGGATCCGGCGCCCTTACGACGAACCCGAAGACCGCCAGCGGTAGCGGCACCTTCGCGCACAAGCGAGGCAACACCACGGTCGCGAGCGGCACTTGGACGGCGACCGATCTCCTGAGCTTCCAGGACTATGGAACCTCGTCCGATCCGTCTATCCCGCGCGTTGCGCACGCCGGCACGGCGCTCATCGCCGTGCACCTCGTGGTGACGGGCGGCCCGGCCACCGGCCTGCAGGCCGATGGCGTCCTCCGCGTGACGTGCGAGCTCCCGGGCGCCTTGGTGCCCGGCACCAAGACCGAAGGCGTGCGGCTGGTGGTCGATGACCTCATCAACTTCAACAGGGAGGTCAGCGGCTTCACCATCTTCATCAAGCCTTAAGCGACACGCGCGCCATGGGAGGCTGCTGCTCGGTCCGGCCGGGGCCTTCCTTTTGCGGAAACCGACCGCGAGGAGGGCGCAAGTAACGGTGCGTCACTTCTGATACACTGACCCCCGTGCCAGCCAAGAATCCACGGGTCAATGTCGTCTTGGAGCGGCCCCTGTACGCGACGTTGGATCGTCTCGCGCGTCGCGACGGCACGTCGCTGTCGTCAAAGGCGCGCGACCTCTTACGGGACGCGCTCGAGCTGTACGAGGACCTCGCCCTCGCTGAGGTTGCGAAGGCGCGCGACGCGACATTCGACCGGTCGGCGGCACTCACCCACGAGGCCGTCTGGCGAAGGCGCAGGCGTAGTCGCACGGCCAAGTCTGGCTGAGTGGCGTACGTCCTCCGTTATCACCCCAAGGTGGTCGAGGACGATCTGCCGAACATACCGGCAAACATGCGGGAGCGGCTCAGCCGCTCGATTAAGACGCGGCTCACTTCGGCCCCGGAACGCTACGGTGCGCCGCTCAGGGGTTCGCTCCGCGGGTATTGGAAGTTGCGGGTCGGGGACTACCGTGCGGTCTTCAGGGTAGTTGGGAGCGAGGTCTGGATTCTCGCGGTGCTGCACAGAAGCAAGGTCTATGACACAGCTGCGAGAAGGGCGCCGGCAACCTAGCCTATGAGGACGCTGCCGCTGTCCGAAGTGAAGGCGAGGCTGAGCAAGCTCGTCGACGAGGTCGAGAGCCGCGACGAGCGCATCGTCATCACGCGGAGAGGACGGCCGACGGCTGTTCTCGTAAGCACGGACGACCTCGACAGTTGGCAGGAGACGCTCGAGATCACGTCCGATCGTACGCTGCTGGCCGAGATCCGGCGCGGGATCCGGCAGATCGAGCGGGGCCAGACCGTCAGCTATGAGGACGTCTTCGGGCCGAAGCCGCGCGGAAAGAAGCGATCCGCACACTCCGCAAAGTAGCGCTCGGCGGCGGCTGGCATGCGCGCCGGCGGCGAAGCCTGCCGGCTGGAGTCCGTCCACGCAAAGCGCGACGACGGAGGAGGCTGTCCCTAGAACTTCATCGTCCCCCGGCACGCTCCTCGAGCAGCGCCTTCATTACAAGCCCGGTCGGATCCTTCGGTCTTCGCATGCGCCAGAAGTCCTTGGGCAGCTTTCCGGTCCCGATCTTCACCAGGCCGTTGCGTTCCATCTCGCGGATCGAGTCGGGGAGCGCGGGTGAGAACGCCGGCGGGATGAGGCGAGCGACAACGCGTCCGCGTTCGGTTATCAAGATCTCCTCGCCGGCCTTCACGCGACGCAAGAAGTCGCTCAGCGACGCCCTCAGTTTGGACACAGTCGTGACCGTCATTTCAGCTGGCGCGCGAGAGCGCCGGAGTCGTAGTAAATGCGCTCGCCGGCGAACCGTTCGACACGCGGCTCCCACGGAAAGTGGATGACGATGTCGAGCTCGGCGGTCCGGCCGGTCGCAGGTTGACCCTGCCACGCTCCGCGCTGCGTGCCGCGCATGGTCGCGATCTCGATGACGCCCTGCGGACCGATGACGATGTCCTTGAGGTCGAACCGCACGTCCGGAAAGGCGCTGAGGAAGCTCATATAGAAGGAGCGGGCGCCGGCGTGCCCTTCCCACCGCTCGCCGGTGGGGACGATCTCGTAGACGCAGTCCTCGGACAGTGTGGCGATGAGACCGCCCAGGTCACGGCCGTCCTCCGCCTTCGAGTGATCGATCCAGAGACGCCGGATCTTCGCGTAGAGCTCCGGCGTCACGTCCCACCCAAGACGCTCGCGGATCGTCATCGCAGGCCCGCACTTTACTGCGGAGGCGTGCGCGCGACGCAGCGGTCCTGGGGACTCTCACTCCTAGACTGGCCAGCCAAGTGAACGCGCTGATCACGGGGTGGGGCTATTACGTTCCGCCGAAGGTGCTCACCAACGCGGACCTCGAGGCGATGGTCAACACGACCGACGCCTGGATCTACGAGCGCACCGGAATCCGCGAACGCCACATCGTGGAGGGGAACGAGGTCACCTCTGCGATGGCCACAAAGGCTTCAAAGGAGGCCCTCGCTCGAGCGAAGGTGCGCGCGGAGGACCTCGACGCGATCATCATCGCGACAACCTCGCCGGACACGTTCCTGCCGACGGCGGCGTGCCTCGTGCAAGAACCCCTCGGCGCGCGCAAGGCGGCGGTGTTCGACCTTGCGGCCGCGTGCGCGGGGTTCGTCTACGGACTCGCGGTCGCGCGGGGGCTCGTCATGTCGGGGACGTCGCGGAGGGTCCTGCTGGTCGGCGCCGAGACGATCTCGCGCTTTCTTGACTGGACCGATCGCGCGACGTGCGTCCTCTTCGGGGATGGTGCGGGCGCGGTGGTCATTGAAGCGTCGGCCGCCGGCGCCGGGATCCAGAGCACCGCGCTCCACGGCGATGGACGCCAGAAGAGGCACCTGCGTCTCGAGGGCGGCGGCGCCCTGCACCCCTCGACGCAGCGCGATCACGACGGCGCCTCTTATTACATCCAGATGGATGGACCGGAGGTGTTCAAGCTCGCCGTGCCGGCGATGGCCGACGCGACGCGGGAGGCGCTCGCACTCGCCGGACTCCGTCTCGAGGACGTCGATCTCTTTGTTCCCCACCAGGCGAACGCGCGCATCATCGAAGCGGTCGCGAAGCGACTCGGGCTGGATCGCGCGAAGGTCTTCGTCGACATCGACCGTTTCGGCAACACCTCCGCGGCCTCGATCCCCATCGCGCTGTGCGACGCGCTGGCGCAAGGTCGCGTCCGGCAGGGCGACACGCTCGCGTTCGCCGCGTTCGGCGGCGGAATGACCTGGGGCGCCGCCGTCGTGGAATGGTCCTCGTCCTCACGGTGACGACCGACGACGCGACGCCGGGCACCCGATCTAGAGGTACCTCGCCTGCGGGAAGGAGTCGATACCGAGTCATGCGCCAGCTCAAAGTCAAGCTCAGCGCGAAGCAGCACGAGACCTTGCGGCGTCACGCTGCCCGGCTCCGTACGCCGATCGCCTGGCTCATCAAGGACTACATCGCCACGCTCGTCGATGACCAAGAGGCCGAGAACGTACGCACGCATGCGCCGACGCAGGTCGCCGCGCGCGGGGGCTCGTTCGCGTGGCTGTCGGATGAGCCAGACGTCTACGCAGCGACGGACGGCGAACCCATCCCGACTCGCGCGCCCCGTCGCCGCTGAGTGAAGCGGCCGAACCGGACTTTTTTCGAGGTTCCGTTATTCCTTTGGGTCTCGCCTCGTTCGGCCTGCCGTTCTTCGCGATCTCGCCTGTCGGAGAGCACCCCCGCTCCCACGGAACGGCGGAAATGCGGACTGGCCTGCTCGTGGCCCGCGTGGCCCGCCGTTTGCATGTCGTCTGGGCGAGCGAGCGGGCTTGTTCTTAATCTGACCGACTACTTTCGGGAGGACCGTGGCGAGGGGCAAGCGCATCCGACCGATCTTCGCGCTTCCGCTCGTTGCGGCTCTGCTCGTCGCGGGCTGCGGGCTTCTCGGGTCAGGCTCCAACGGGACCGTGTGTCCGGCACCGACGCTCGAGCCGGTCACTCCGCCTAGCGCCGCCGGCGCGGCCGTGACGTACGGCTTCCTCGTCGATCGTGCGTACACCGGCGACGCGAAGCGCTCTCCTTCTTATCCGTGGCCGCAGCTCCCGAAGACCGCCCTAGACACCGTCGCTTCGGCGCTCACCAAGCTCGAGCTGCGCCCGGGCGACGCCGTCTTCGGCACTTGGATCAGCCACAACTCCAACGACATGCGCGAGATCTTCTTGCCCTTGAGCCAAGTCCCGAAGACCTCGGCCGCGGAGCTTCCGATCGCGCCTACCCAACCGAAGGCGCCGCTCAATCAGCTCGAATGCAACGACTACGCGGCTCGCGTCCGGGCGTACAACTCCGCGGCCAAGGAGTGGCAGACCAAGGTTGAGGGAATCCAGCAGCGCGCGGCGCAAGCGGACGCGATGGCAGTCGCGACCTTCATCAACAGGACGCAGACCGCGCTTCGCGACGCCGCCCCGATCCAGGATCCGGTCGGCACCGACATCTACGGTGGCCTCGCGGTGGCCGGTGGCGTGTTCAAGGCGAACCCCGGCAAGCACAAGCTCGCGATCTTCTCTGACATGACCGACACGATTGGCAATCCCGTGCGGGCCGATCTCGCGCAGAGCGACGTCGTCGTCGGCCTGTACCACCGGGACGACCCAAGCGATCAGGGCAAGGGCCAGAAGGACTGGGAGACCACCTTCAGGACGCTCGGCGCGCAGACGCCGGTGTTCCTGCCGTGGGCGGCCACGACGCCCGACAAGGTCGCTGAGCTGCTGAAAGGGAGTGGACGATGAACCTGGGTGACGCGCTCCTCGCGCTTCTCGACTCGCTGCGGCCGATCCTCGAGCGCTGGCCGCTCGTCGTCCTCGCGATCGTGCTCGTCACGCTCCTCGGCATCCCTGCACGCATCCTCGTCGGCGCGCTGGCGAAACTCCTGCGCGTGCCAGCCGACTACACGCGCACGGAGATCGATCCGCTGCTGCGCCGCGCAAACCCGACGCTGCCGAACCGCCTGCTACGCAACCTGCGCGATTACTTCCGGCCGGTGCTCGACCGTCCCGCGCGCGCGCTGGGCCGCGCGATCGACGGCCTCTTCGACACCGCGGAGAACGCGCCGCGCTGGAACGTGGAAGCGATCACCGGCGCGATCGTCGGCCTGGTCAGCCCGCTCGTCGATCAGGCCGCGACGCATGCCGAGAACGGCAGCGCGCGCCTCGGCGGGCAGGCGAGCTCGGCGGCGGGGGAGCTGCGCGGGAGCTCGAACCGGTGGGCCGGATGGCGGGTCATCGGCGGCTTCCTCTTCTTCATCGCCCTCTGCCTCTTCCTATACGCGGATGCGGCGCTCTCGATCGCGAGCCATGAGAAGGCCATCGGCGCGCAGGTGAGCTTCCTGCCGGAGTGGTTCCGCGAGATCACGCTCGCCTACGCGATCGCGTCGTTCGTGGGCGCGCTCACGCTCGGCCTGGTGTTCTTCGATCTGATCGGCATGACGCATCTCGGCCCTTGGGATGACCTCGAGCCGCGACGCCGGCTCTGGCTCAGCCGCGTGGCGCTCGCGCTCGCCGTGTGCTTCCTGCTGCTCTCGCTCTTCCTCGCGATGTGGCGCGCGTCGGTGGTCGTCCCGGATTTCATTCCGACCGACGTCGCGACGAAGTTCGAGGGCCTGGCGCTCACCTTCCCCGTCCCGCTCATGCTGCTCGCGACCGCGCTCATCGCCTGGGGCGCCATCGCGATGCCCTGGCTCGCCTGGATCCTCGCCGTCGGTGCGCTCGCGATCGTGCTGCTGCTCGTCGGGCTCGTGCTGCGCGCGCTGAGCATGGCGCTGCGGCCGCTCGCGGTCCTTCTGGGCGGGATCCTGCGCGTCGTCGGAATCGTTGGTCTTCTCCTATTAATAGGTGCCGTCGCGCTGGCCGCCGCCGCGTACTTCGTGCTGAGCGTCGTCGCGGTGGGCGTGGTGTTCGTCGCGGCATTCGCGGGCCTGCTGGTCTGGGCCGCAGCGTGGTTGGTCGCCGAGGCGCTCGTGTACGCGCTGCGGCTCGTCGCGCGTGTAGGGGACGCCGTCGCGCTCGTCCTTCAGGCGCTGATCGACGCGCTCATGTGGCCGGGACGCGTGCTTTGGAACTGGTTCGCGAGCTTCGATCGCGCTCGCGCGATGCACATCCAGCCGATCCGCGTGCCGGAGTCACGTCAGCTGCGTCTCGCCTCCGGGGAACCGCCGCCGGCGCTCGAGGAGGCCGTCCGCTAGCCCGGCGCTGCTTGGAGTCCTTCGGGTCTATGCCGAGCGCGTGGTCGGGTGGAGCTGCTTCAGCTGCAGCGCGTCGAAGCGCGCGATGTGGTCGTTCGCCCACTCCGACGCCTCGAGCGGGAGCAGATGCCCCACGCCGCGTGCGATGTGCACCAGCGCGTTGGGATTCGCCCTGCGAATGAGCGCGGCGTCGCGAGCGGAGATCACGCGATCTTGACTGCCCCAGAGCACGAGCGTCGGGATGTCGCAGAGCGTGCTCACGCGGTCGCCCAGCGTGAACGTGAGCTGCTCGCCGCCGGGAACGGCGAAGAGCAGGAACCGGCGCCAGATCGGCGGCTGATTCGCCCACACGATCGCGCGCATCGACCGTACCTTCGCGGCGCCCTGCCGGTCCCGCCGCAACACGCGGTCGATGAACCGGTCGTCCTGACGGCGCCCGCTCCCGATGAGGAAGTAGCGAAGGTACCGGCGGCTCACGCTCTTCGATGGACGGAGCAGTGCGCGTCCGATGAGCGGGAGGCAGAAGAGCTTGTAGGTCCACACGAGCGATCGCCCGAGCGCGACCGGCGCGAGGAGGATCAGCCCGGTCACGAACGCAGGACGCTGCACCGCGATGTGGAGGGCGATCCCGCCGCCGAGCGAGTGCCCGAGGATAAGCGCGCGCTCGACACCGATCTGGTTCGCGACCGCGAGGACCATGTCCGCGAGCTGCGTGAACCGTGCGGTGTCCTTTCGCAGGGCCGGCGCGAGGCCGAAGCCCGGAAGCTCGATGACGTGGGTGGTGTAGCCGAGGTCGCGCAGCGCGCGGGTCTGCGGCGCCAGGGTGTAGGCCGTCTCGCCCATGCCCGCGAGTACCAGGGCGTGCGGTCCGCGCGCGGGCCCTCGCGTCCGAACACGGATCCGATAGCCACCGTGTTCGACGATGGCGTCCTTCATATGGTCAAGATGGCTCCTGCCGGCCGCGCGAACAGACCCGAACGGGGGAAAAGAGAAACCCCGGTGCACTGCGGCACCGGGGTTCTCTCGCGAGGGCGAAGAAGTTACGGGTGTGAGGGCGGGGTTGGTAGGTTTGCGGGCTTCCCGCCCTGAACGTCTGTCGGCTTACCCGCGTCGGCCGGCTTGCCGGCGTCCTCGGGCTTGCCAGGAGCGAACGTCGGGAGCAGAGCGACGGCGTCCTCGGCGGCCTTCGCGATCTCGTCCATTTTGGCGATCGCGATGGTCACGATGTCGTCGATCTTTGCCTGCGTCTCGGTCGTGAACGGGATCTTGATGTCCGGAGCACCGGTCGATCCGGTGGCACCGGTCGAACCAGTCGCACCAGTCGCACCGCTCGAGCCCTCGAGGCCCTCGCGGCCGAGCGTGAGCGCCGCGACGTCGTTGAGCGCCGTGGTGAGGCGAGCGCGGAGGTCCGCATCCGCCTTGTTTACGGTGTCGTTGAGCAACGCGCGGTTGGTGCTGTCGACGTGGGTGCTGTGGAGCTTCGCGAGCTTCTGCTGGTCGGCTTGGAATGCGCTGCGAAGATCCTTGTCTGCCTTGTTGCGGGCGGCGACAACGGCCGGCTGGCTCGAGTCGGCGCTCCGCGTGATCGTGTCCACCGCGGTGCTGACGGCGTTCTGCACATCCTGGTTGGTGGCAGCAACGCCGGTCGTGAGAGCGGCCGCTGCGACAGCTGTGGCGGCAGCCGCGCCCTTGGTCGTGCTAAGAAGAGTCGCGAGCTTGCTAAGCAGCAATGGACGGTCCCGTCCTTTCTATGAGTGCCTGCTTCCTGCTTATCGCGATCCGCCCCGGGGCGTTTGAAACCGACCGGTGTAGGACGTTCGTACGGGCCGAGGGCCTAATACTTCGGCCGCTCCTACGTTTGGCGCGCGGAGGCCCGAACGAAGCACCTCAACGAACAGGGCGCGCTGGCCGATAAACCTGTGGATGAACAGGACCTGGCGCGCCGCGCGAGCTCGGGCGACCGGCGTGCGTTCGGCGCGCTCTACGACCTCCACGTCGAGGCCGTCTACCGCTACGCGTTCTACCGCGTGCGCACCGATGCGGAGGCCGAGGACGTGACGAGCGAGGTGTTCCAGCGGGCCCTCGTTGCGATGCCGCGGTACGAGCCGCGCCGCCCGTTCCTCGCGTTCCTTTACACGATCGCCCGCAACATCGTGACGGACCGCCTCCGCCGTCAGCGGCCGGAGGCGAGCTTCGAAGACGCCATCGCGCATCCGAGCGATGCCGCCGGGCCCGAGGAGCGTGCCGCAGCGATGGACGACGCGCGTCACCTGCGCGCGGCGATCGCGCGGCTCACGCCGCTCCAGCAGGAGGTCGTCATCCTGCGCTTCCTCGAAGACCGCTCGATCAAAGAGATCGCCGAGATCACCGCCAAGCCGGAGAGCACCATCCGCGGTCTCCAGATGCGCGCCCTCGTGGCGCTGCGCGAGCTCCTCGGCGAGGTCTCGTCATGAGCACGCCGGAGGAGCGCGAGCTCTCCGAGTTCGCGAGCCGGCTCGCTCGCTACCGCGCGGTCCGTGTGCCGCCCGAGTTTCGCTCTCGCCTGCGCGCCTCGCTGATCGCCGCGCCGGTCGTCCTCGACTCCCGTCGCCCCTCGCTGTTCAGGTGGTCGCGCTCCTTCGCGCTGCGTCCAATCGTTGCTTCCGTCCTCGTGCTCGCGCTGCTCGCCATGGCCGGGGGTGGCGTGGCGGCAGCGTCGAGCCTGCCGGGCGATCCCGCGTTCGCGCTCAAGCGCGCGGCCGAGGACGTCGAGGTCGCGCTCGCGTGGGATGACATCTCACGCCTTGACACGGTCGTGATGCAGTCGGGTCGCCGGCTCGTCGACCTCGAGACGCTCGCCGCGCGGCGCTCGAGCGCGGTCGCCGTCGCGACGGACGAGTACCTCGCCGCGGCTTCGCGCTTCGAGACTGCGGTCACGCGCGTCGCCGCGCTGGCGGCCTCCGCAGCCCGCGACGCCGCGCTGGCGCGCGCCGAAGCCGCGAGCGCTGATCACCTCGCGCGGCTTCAGGCACTCGCGACACGGCTTCCCGACGCCGCGCAACACGGGATCCAGCGCGCGATCGAGGTGCAGCAGGCCGTGCACGGCAAGTCCGCTGATGCGCCGGGCCGTCGCGGCTCGCCTCTCGCGCCGACGATCGCACCGGCACGTCCATCCACCGGTCCCGCGACGCCTTCGGGCCGCGGCGGCCCGCCGAGCGGAGTTCCCGGCCGGCCGTAGCCGAACGCGGGCTCTCTTGTCACCAACTTGGTCTTGTTCATCGCGTCGCGGTCGCTGAAACGCGGAACCGCTTTGCAACCCGCGTAGGACATCAGTACTGAGACCTTGACCCGGCATGTCTCCGCTAACTAGCTTGCCCGGCACCCACCATGCATCGCTTCGTCCTCGGCTTCGCCATTGCCCTTGCCTTCGCCGCGTTCACGTCTGCGCCCGCGGAGGCCGCGCCGCCGCCTTATTACCCGCCGGTTGACTGGATTCCGGCGGCGGCCGGGAACTTCTCGGTCGGGCGCGGCGGCGCGCAGATCACCACGATCGTGATCCACGAGACCGATGGCTCGTATTCGTCGGCGATCAACTGGTTCCGCCGGCCCGGCTCGAACGCGAGCGCGCACTACCTCGTTCGTGCCTGGGACGGTGAGATCACACAGCTCGTCGCCGAGTCCGACACCGCATACCACGCCCGCGACGCGAATCCGTGGACGATCGGCATCGAGCACGAGTTCTATCTGCGGCAGGGCATCCTCCACACCGACGCGCAGTACCGCAGCTCCGCGCTGCTCGTATGCGCGATCGCGCGCCGCTACGACATCCCACTCGACCGCAACCACATCGTCGGCCATCGCGAGCTGCCGAACCAGTTTCACGGCGACCCGGGCCCGCTCTGGGACTGGACGTACTACATGTCGCTCGTGCGCAGCTGCGCCGGCGGCGAGGGACGCGCCACCGCAAGCTCGATAGAGACCTGTGCCGAACCCGGATGCACTCCCCCCGCCGGCCTCGAGTTCGGCGACGAGGGCGCGGACGTGGCGCTCCTGCAGTGGGACCTCGCGTACCTCGGCTTCATAACCGATGACACCCTCGCGAACGGGTCGGGAAGCTTCGGGCCGCTGACGCTCGATGCCGTCGTCGCGTTTCAGCAAGCGAAGGATGTGCCGGCGACCGGCTACTACGGCGAGCTGACCGCCGCCGCGTTATCGGAGGCGCTCGCGCAGAACCCGGTCACCGCACCGACCGCTCCGCTCCAGCCCGGGACAATGTCGACGGACGTCTCGAAGCTGCAGGTCAGCCTGCGGAAGCTCGGCTACATGGATCTCGTCACCGGGTATTACGGCCGGATCACGCAAGAGGCGGTCCTCCAGTTCCAGCAGGACAGCGGTATCGACGCGACGGGAACCTACGGCGCGATCACGCGCATGGCCCTCGCGACACAATCGCGCTAGTAAGCAGAAACGGCTGCCTGCGCGTCCGCGGCGACCCTGGTCGCTAGGGCCACCGCGTCGTCGCGGGTCAATGCCTGACCCGATCGCCACGCCTCTTCGAACTTCGCCTCCCCGAGGCTCGCTCGCGCGTGCGCCAGCCCGCGTTCCCTTTCCGCGGCATTCCATGAGAGCTCGCCGCTCTCATCGAAGTGCCGCCGCGACGCGGCCCACAGCCGCGTCGCGTTCTCCAGGTTGCCTCGCGCGGCGGCGACATCCGCAAGCCCGTCGAAGAACTCTGCGATCCCGTTCGAGTCGCCGAGCTCCACAGAAAGCCCCAGGCCCTCCACGTACAGGTGCGCCGCGTCGCCCAACTGCCCCAGATGCCGACGGGCCTCGGCCACGTTGTGGAGCGACTCCCAGATGCCGGCACCGACCGTGCGATTCACGGCGAGCTCTTCCTCGGCGAACGCCGCCATCCGGGCGTAGTCGCCTTTGCGGAAGGCGTGCACCGCAAGCCCGTTCAGCGCATGAGCGATCGTGCTCGGTTCATTGGTCTCGCGCCCGATCGAGAGGCATCGCTCGTGGAGGGCTTGCGCACGCTCGGATTCGCCTAAATGCTCGGTGACCGCGGCGAGTGAGTGGATAGAGCTGGCAAGGCGGAACTTCTCGCCCCTGCGGGCGAGCTCGTCGATGGACCGCTCGAGCAGCGCTCGTGCGCGCGCATGGTCTCCGGAAAAGCGGGGAAAGTCGGCCGCGAGACCCAGGAGCCAGCCGAAATCGGGAGTGCGCTCCACGCCGTCCAGCGCGAGGACCTGCTCGGTCCAGGTCCGGCCGTCGCGCAGCGGTCCGCGTACGAGCCAGACACGCCAGATGCTCTGGATCAGCTGAACGGCGTCTTCGGTCTCGCGGTGTTTGATGAGCCACGCGAGGGCGGTGGTCAGATTGGCCCGTTCGAGGGCGAGCCACTCCAGCCATTCCGGGTTCGTTCGGTAGATGTCCGCACGCAGTGACATACCGTGACCCCGGCCCTGGGCCTTCCGATCGGCGAGCGTGGCGAAGAAATGGGCATGGCGCCCACCGACGGTCTCGGCTTCGCCGGACGTCTCGAGCCGCTCGCGCGCGTAGTCACGGATCGTCTCGAGCATCGAGAACCGCGGTTCGTCGCCGCGTGCCTCGTCCTTGTGAAGGAGGCTCTTGTCCAGCAGCGACGCGAGGTCATCGAGCGTTGCGTCACAGACTTGCTCCGCGGCGGAGACGTCCCAGCCGCCGACGAAAACGCCCAGACGCGCGAGAACCTCTTGCTCGTGCGCGTCGAGCAACAGGTAGCTCCACTCGATCGTCGCGCGTAACGTCCGCTGCCGATCGGGCATGTCGCGAGGTCCGCCGGTCAGCACGGGCAGACCTTGCTCGAGGCGTGCGAGCAGGGCTTGCGGGTGCAACACCTTGACGCGCGCCGCAGCGAGTTCGACGGCGAGCGGAAGCCCGTCCAGGCGTCGGCAGATCGCGGCGACCGGCGCGCGATCGCCGTCGATGCGGAAGGTCGGTTCGGCGGCCCGAGCGCGGATTTCAAACAGGGTGACCGCGTCGTCCTCCGGCAGAGGTGGCACCGGGTACTCGTGTTCTCCGGCGAGCCGCAGGCGCTCTCGGCTCGTCACCACCACCTTGAGCTGCGGGGCCGACGCGAGCAACAGGCTCACGTCCGCCGCTGCGGCGAGGACCTGCTCGAAGTTGTCGACGACGAGGAGTGTCTGTTTGCCCTCGAGATGACGACGCAACGGATCGATCGGCGTCTCGGAGGCTCCTTCTTTCACGCCCAGCGTTTGCGCGATCGTTCCGAGGACAAGGGCCGGGTCGCGCACCGGGGCGAGCGATATGAAGAACACTCCGTTCCTGAACTGCTCCACGAACTCCGCGGCGAGGCGCAACGCAAGTCGCGTCTTCCCGGTGCCGCCTGCCCCGGTGAGGGTGAGGAGGCGCACGTCGGCGCGACTCAGGAGCGCACCGAGATCCTCGATCTCACGCTGTCGGCCAACGAACGTGGACGCCTCGGCGGGCAGGTTGGTGTTGCTGAGGCTTCGTAGCGGCGGAAATCGCGGCTCGAGATCCGGCGCGAGAACCTGGTACAGCCACTCAGGTGTCGGCAGATCCTTGAGGCGGTGCTCGCCGAGGTCGCGGAGCTCGGTGTCGCGACCCAGGAGGTCGCGGGTCGTCTTCGAGATCAAGATCTGGCCGCCATGGCCGGCCGCGCAGATGCGGGCGCCGCGATGGACGTCGATGCCGACGTAACCCTCGGGAGTGACGGTGGGCTCGCCGGTGTGGATGCCCATGCGCACCTTCACGGGGCTTGCGGCGAGCGCCCGTTGCGCGGCGTGCGCCGCGGACACCGCGTCGCGCGCCCGCGCAAATGCGATGAAGAACGCGTCGCCTTGGGTGTCAACCTCGACCCCGCCGTGCTCGGTCACGGCGCCGCGCAAGGCGCGGCGGTGGGCGGCGAGGATCTCGGGATAGCGCTCACCCAGGTCGTGAACGAGCCGCGTCGATCCCTCGATGTCGGTGAATAGGAGCGTTACGGTGCCTGAGGGGAGCGCGGCCATGCACGGAGTATCGGCGCGCTTGCAAATGAAACACCCCGGCGCACGACGCTCGCGAGCGCACGGGCAAGCTCCGGCCGGTCGTTGGGCATCGCGATCCGGTGGTACTCGAGCCCCGCGGCTTCGGCCTGCGCCCGCGCGGCGACGTCGAGGTCGTAGAGGACCTCGAGGTGATCGGCGAGGAACTGGATCGGTACGATGAGGATGTTCCGCGCACCTCCTGCCGCGATCCCGGGGAAGAGCTCCACGAGATCGGGCCGCAGCCATTCCTCCTGCGTGTGCCCCGCGCTCTGGAATGCGAAGTGCCAGTCGTCCGCGGCGAGGCCCGCGGCGCGCGCGACGAGATCCGCGGTCCGGCGCAGCTGCTCCACGTAGCCTGGCTCCGTGTCGTGCACGCGGCGCGGGATGCTGTGCGCCGTAAGGAGGATCGCGGGACGTTCGAGCGGCGCTCGCGCTTCGCGGATGAGCGCCGCGATGAGCCCGATGAAGAGCGGCTCCTCGTACCACGCTCCCGTCAGATGCCAGGGAAGCCCGCTCTCGGCCGCGGCCTCCTCGAGCGCGCGGCGGTAGCCGCTCATCAACTGGTCCGACCACTGCGGGGACAGGACGACTCCGACCAGGGCGTCCACCTCGCCGGCCAGATCCTGGACGGCATCGCGCACCGTCGGAGCGGAGAAGCGCATCGCGGCGCGCACGCGATAGCCCTGACCGAGCTCGTGCCCAAGCGCGGTGGCCTGGGCGCGCGTGACGCGTACGAGCGGCGAGCCGCCGATGACGCGATAGCGCCGAGCGATCTCGGCGACAACCTCATCGCTCGGCGTGCGCCCGCCGCGCACGCGAGCGAGGTATGCGGGCACGTCGCGCTCATCGCGTGGCGCGCCGTATGTCATGAGGAGGACGCCTGTGGTCACGCCGCGGTCTCTTCGCGCACGAGCGCGGTGATCCGGCGCAGCGTGTCCGCATCGGTCTCCGGCAGGACGCCGTGCCCGAGGTTGAAGATGTGCCCGCGCCTACGACCCGCCTCGCGGAGCACGGCGCGCGTCCGTTCCGCCACGACCGGGAACGGCGCGAGACAGATCGCGGGATCGAGATTGCCCTGGATGGCGCGAGCGTCGCCGATGCGCCGCCAAGCCTCAGCCAGGCCGATACGCCAATCGACGCTCACAGCCTCGCAGTTCCGCGCGGCGAGCCGGAGGAGTTCGGGATTCCCCGTGAAGAAATGGATCCGCGGCACGCCCGTGCTCGCGACCGCGTCGAAAATGCGCCGGGAGTGGGGGAGCACGGCCCGCTCGTAGTCCACGGGCGAGAGCACGCCGGCCCAGGAGTCGAAGAGCTGGATCACGTCGACGCCTGCTTTCACCTGCGCGACGAGATACCGCGAGATGACCTCCGCGAGCGTCCCCAAGAGGCGGTCCCAGAGCGCGGGCTCACCGGCGAGCATGCCCTTCGCGCGCGCGTGGTCGCGGCTCGGTCTTCCCTCCACCAGATACGAGGCGATGGTGAACGGTGCTCCCGCAAAACCGATGAGCGCTACGTCCGGCGGCAGCGACGCGCGCAGCGCTCGGATCGACTCGAAGAGATACGGCGTCGCTTCCTCGGCGGCGACCACCCGCAGCGCGTCGACGTCCCGCGCGGTTCGGACCGGCCGTTCGATGATGGGGCCGATCTCAGGCTCGATGCGGAACGGCACCCCCATGCCGTCGAGCGGCAGCATGATGTCGGCGTACAGGACCGCGGCGTCGACGCCGAGCTGGTCGACCGGCATCGCCGTGACGCGCGCGCTGAGCTCGGGGTTCCGGGCGATGTCGAGGATGCCGAAGCGTTCGCGCAGCTCCCGGTAGTCCGCCAGGCAGCGGCCGGCCTGTCGCATGAACCAGACCGGCGTGCGCTCGACCCGCTCGCGCCGGCAGGCGCGGACGAGAAGAGGCGCCGTCACCGGGCGGCGACCCGGGCGGCAGTGCCGTCGATCTCGTCGAGCGCTCCAGCGAGGGTCATCGCACGCCCGACGAAGATGGGAGTTTCGCGCTCGGTGTACGCGGACGATTCCGTCTCGCGCAGATCCGCCACGAGCGCGAGGAACTCGCGCACGTCGTCGCATTCGAACGCGACGACGAACTCGTTGTCGTCGATGCCGAAGCTGTATCCGGTATGGATACGAATGTCCGGGTAGCGGTGACCCACCGCGAAATGCGCGGCCATGATCCGCGTGCGCTCCTCGGCCGGCAGCGCGTACCAGGTCCGCTTCTTCGTCATCGGGTAGACGACGACGTAGCTCTTGTCCCCGACCGGCCCGGCGGGCGTGGCATGCTCGCCACCGTCGTGGCGATGCTCGCCGAGATACGGCGATCGCCGTCGCGCGGCGAGGTACGCGTAGGGCCGGGTCGACC
>Ga0209161_10001520_pt1 | contig 19216 bp, 20 predicted proteins | sample GraSoiAngelo_155_FD_186169 | JGI IMG/M metagenome (GOLD analysis project Ga0209161, IMG submission 186169) | Grasslands soil microbial communities from the Angelo Coastal Reserve, California, USA - 14_1009_13_30cm (SPAdes) (version 2) | ecosystem: Environmental > Terrestrial > Soil > Grasslands... | reverse complement strand
CCATCGCTCTGTTTGCTCCGTACTTGCTGGTGCAGGCTCTCGCAGCACCAAACGATTTCCGCGTTATCTCTGGAACGCTCCTCGAGCCGGCGAGACTCAACCCTGACACGGCCGTGGCGGTGGTCAAGAGCGACGAGGGGCCCGTCTACTACACCGACCTCCGTGCAGTATCACGTATACCAACGGTGGAACGAGGGGCCGCCGTCACCTTGGTCGGATTCGAAGGGGCCCGTTCTGATCAGATCGCCGCCCAGGTGATCTACCCGCCCGAAGCTGTGTCTGAGCCGACGGATGTTCCGTTGGTGCGGTCCCAGCGCATCCACGGCCGCATTGAGTCGCTGGCCGGGGCCCTGCTAGTGGTCCGGGTCGCCGATGGCAAGGCGGTCACACTCGTGCTACGCGGGGTCAGCGCTAAGATCCGAGGGCTGTTGCAGCGCGGTGACGTGGTGACGGTGTTTGGCCGACCCGCTGAAACCGACTTTGTAGTGACTGGCATCATTCAGGGCCAAGACTTGACTCGTTAACTGCGCAATCGTCCGCGTAGCGTGGCGAGGGCGCCCGCCCCTGGCCTGCGGTGAGCTGCACCGAGCACGGGCATGACGTTATGCCGCCGGAGCCGGCAGCAGGCTGGCGAGTTTCGGCCGGGAATGCGCGCTGACTACTTGCGCATGCAGAACCCCTGGGCCTCGATGCCCAGGGCCACGTTGAACTTCGAGCGGAAGTTCTCCAGGGCGGCTGCGGCGGTCAGCTCGACGATCTGCGCTTCGGAGAAATGGGGGCGGACGCGCGCGAACAGCGCGTCGTCCACCCGGCGGCCGGTGACCGTCATCGCCTCGGCGTACTCGAGCGCCGCCTTCTCGCGGTCGCTGAAGAGGTCGCTGGTCAGCGCCTCGGGGACCTGCGCGATCTTGTCTTCCGACGCCCCCGCCTGCATCCCACGGGATGCATTGATGTCGATTCAGAAGGGGCAGCCGTTGATGAGCGCCACGCGGAGATAGACCAGCGCGAGCAGCTGCGGCGGCAGCAGACCCGAGCGCTCGACGGCCGCGCCGAGCTGCTTGGCGGCCTTCATGATGCCGGGCGTGTGCGCCTGGATTTTGGTGGTATTGAGGACGTAGCCGAAGGTGTCGGTCTCCTTCGCGAACGTGTCCTTCAGGGTCGGATCGCTGCCGGGATCCTCGATCTCTTTCACGCGTGGCATGAGGCGATTATACGCTCGCCGCTCACGGGCGCGGCGCGCCCGCGCGCGTGAGACCCTCCTCGATCGCGGGCAACGCGTCGAGGAGCACGCTGCCCACGACCGCGAGGCTGCGGGCCGAGACCTTGTCCGGCGTGTCCTCCGGAGTGTGCCAGGGAGGGAAGTCGAAGTCGATCAGCAGCGTCGCCGGCACCCCGAGCCGGAGGAACGGCGCGTGGTCGTCCTCGACGGCGAGAGCGTCGGCCAGAAAGTGCGCGCCGTGGCCGAGCCGCGCCGCGCTGGCCCAGATCGTATCGGTCAGCCAGCGCGTCGACGCGGCCTCGCGCCGGATGCCGAGATCGCGGTCGCCGATCATGTCGGCCACGATCACCGCGCGTGGCAACCGTCGCGCCCGGGCCAGCTCGGCCGCCATCCGGCGCGAGCCGTAGAGGCTGTCGGTCGCGGTCCACGTCTCGCGCGCCTCCTCGCCGTCGAACCAGACGATCCAGTACGTGTACTCGCGCGGTCGCTCGCGCAGCCGGCGCGCCAGCTCGATCAGGAGTGCCGTGCTGGAGCCGCCGTCGTTGGCGCCCACGAACATGAGCTCGCGGAACCACTTCGTGTCGTAGTGGCCGCCGATCAAGATCACGTCCGGCCGCCGGCCGGGCAGGACCGCCACCACGTTGGCCATCGCGAGCCGGCCGTGGGGCGTGTCGGCCTCGAAGGCTTCCACCCGGACCGAGACCGCCGCCGCCTTGAGCGCGTCGACGATGTAGCGACGCGTCCGCGCCCCGGCCGGCGACCCGGCGGGCCGTGGTCCGATGGCCGCCAGACGCTCGACGTGACGCAGCGCCGCGGCGCCGTCGAACTCGGACGCCGCTCGGGTCTCCTGGACGACCGCGCCGCCGAGTGTCGCGGAGACCACGAGGGCCAGCAGCAGGGCGGCGATCGACGGCCGTCTCATCTGGGCCTCGCCCCGACGGCGCCGTAGTAGTTGATCGTCAAGACGAACGCGCCCTGCGCGACGAGGGCCGTGAACCCATCGAGCCAGCGCTGGGCGGTGGCGGCGTCGACGAGGCCGAAGCGGATGGCGCGCTCGGCCCGGCGCTCGAGAAAGGTCTTGGTCCACGGCTCGAGCGTCGTGTCCTGGAAGACGTCCGTCTGCAAGCGAACGCCGTCCAGCCCGGCGGCGCGCAGCAGCCCGGGCAGCCGCCGACCACTGTGCGGCTCGGGATAGATGTGCGTGGCCACGCCGTGCAGGATGTGGTCGGTCAGCTCGCGCTCGGGGTGCGTGACCGCGACGGCGCCGAAATCCTGGTCTTGCAAGCCGACGCGTCCACCCGGACGCGTGACCCGCGCCATCTCGCGCACCACCCGCAGCGGATCGGCGACGTGCAGGATCACCGTGATGGCCAGGGCCGCGTCGAAGCGGCCCGCGGCGAACGGCAGCTGCGCGCCGTCCGCCGCGCGCAGCGTGAGCCGCCTGCCGCGCGCCGACTCACGGCAGAGCGCGCGCGCTTTCCGAAGGATGCGGCGGCTCGAGTCGACGCCTACCACCTCCCCGCGGCGGCCGACGAGCGCGATCAGATCGCGCACGACGACGCCGGTGCCGCAGCCGACCTCGAGCACGCGCTCGCCCGGCGCCACGCGGGCGAAGCGCAGAAAGCGCCGCCGCAGCCGCGCCTGGGTCGCCGTACGCCCGCGCGCCTCGAGTCCTGCCGCCATCTCGTCGACGTTCGCCTGGCCGTCGACGTCGCGCCACGGATCGGGGACGACGTTCACGCGAGTCGGGTCAACGACCCGCGTCGAGGCGAGCGCACTCTTCGCTGCAGAAGTAGCGGACCTGGTCGGCTTCCCCGCGGCGGATCGCCCGCGACTTCACGACGTAGGTCTGGCACACCGGATCCTTGACGAGCTCGTCCGGAAGCGAGCGGCGCGGTCGGGGCGAGGCCGCGAGAACACGGCGCAGCAGCGGGAGGAGCAGGACGATGGCCACCGCCACCCAGAGGATGATGGGCAGCAACCGCATGGCGGGATTCAGCGATCGGGCTTGATGGAGACCGCCCGCAGGAACTCCTTGTCCTGGGCGGTCAGCTCGGACGAGACGGTGACGCCCTTCTTGCTTCCGGCGAAGAAGATGCCGGTGTCGGCGCCCCGTCGCAGGATCTCCTGGACGGCGTCGCGCGCGGCGTCGGCGGCCGCCAACGAGGCTTCGATCGACTGCAGGAGCTTTTTCATGAGGGCGTCGACCTGGCGTTCCCGAGCCATCGCGTCTCCTACGATATCATAGGCCGATCAAGGCCTGGACGCGCCTGGCGCCGTCCGCGCGGTATGCGCTGCTTCAGTACGTCGCCCGCCCGCCGGCGCCACCGGCCTTCGCGGTCGAATGAGGCACGAGGGTGGGGTCGCCTTCTTTACCAGCGATCGACGCGATGTTGATAATCCGCCCGCTCCCCTGCGCCGGGCGCCCTCGGCGACGAGACGCTGCGCGATGGCGAGGCCGATACCGCGGGCGCCACCGGTCACGAGCGCGACGCGTCCCGAGAGACTCATAAGAGCGCCTGTCCGAGATCGTCGATCAGATCGTCGGAGTGCTCGAGGCCGATCGAGAGGCGCAGCAGGTTCTCCGGCGTTCGTGTGCCCGCTCCCTCGATGGAGGCGCGGTGCTCGACCAGGCTCTCCGTTCCGCCGAAGCTCGTGGCCCGCGTGAACACCCGCAGCTTCGCGGCCACGTCCATGGCCCGCGCCGGGTCGCCCTTCACCTGGACCGAGAGCATGCCGCCGAAGGCCGTCATCTGCCGGCGGGCCACGTCGTGCGCCGGGTGTGAGGCAAGCCCGGGATAGTGGACGGCCTCCACGCGCGCATGGCTGTGCAGGAACGTGGCGACCCGCAGCGCGTTCTCGGAGTGGGCGCGCACCCGGTACGGCAGCGTCCGGATCCCGCGCCGGACCAGCCAGCAGTCGAACGGCGAGGGCACCGCGCCACCGGAGGCCTGAACGGCTCGAATCCGCTCGAAGAACTCGTCGCGGGCTCGGGTGACCACGGCGCCGCCCAGCACGTCGCCGTGACCGCCGAGGTATTTCGTCGTGGCGTGCAGGACCAGGTCGGCCCCGAGCCCGAGGGGCGACTGGAGGACCGGCGTCGCCGTCGTGTTGTCGCAGACGTAGCGCGCGCCGACCCGGCGCGCGAGCTCGCCGATCGCCACGACGTCACTGATCTTCCACAGGGGATTGGACGGCGTCTCGACCCAGACGAGCCGCGTGTTCGCCCGGATGGCCGCACGGGCGGCCTCGAGGTCGCTCATGTCGACGAACGTGGTCTCGAGCCCCCAGCGCGTGAAGGTCTCGCGCAAGAGCCGCAGGGTGCCGTGGTAGGCGTCCAGCGGCGCGACAACGTGGTCCCCCGGCTGCAGTGCCAGGAAGATGGCGGAGGTCGCGGCCGAGGCCGACGCGAAGGCCGCGGCGCCCTGCCCGCCCTCCAGCGCGGCCAGGCACTCCTCGAGCGCCTCGCGGTTGGGGTTGCTGTTGCGCGAATAGACGAACCCGCGCGGGTACGAGCCGTCCACGTCGCGCTCGAAGGTCGTCGACGGATGGATGGCGGGCGTCACCGCGCCGGTCGCGGAGTCGACGCGCGTGCCGGCGTGAACCGCGACGGTTTCGATCCGCATCTCAACCACCTCCCTTGATCTTCTGCCCCTGGGGATCGTAGAGCGGCTCGCGACGGACGGTCGCGCCAACCGCATTCCCGAACACCTCGACGGCGAGCCGCGTTCCGACGGAGGCCTGCGCCACGGGCACGTAGCCGTACGCGATCGACGCGCCGACCGTGTAGCCGTAGCCACCGCTGGTGACCCGGCCGATCGTCGCCTCGCCGGACAGAATCGGCTCGCCACCCAGGGCGATCGCGGCCGGATCGGCGAGCGTGAGGCACACGAGCTTCCGGGTGAGGCCCGCCGTCTTCTGCGTCCTCAGCGCCTCGCGGCCGATGAATTCGCTCTTGTCGAGCTTGACGCAGAAGGCCAGCCCCGCCTCCAGCGGCGTGTGCTCCGGCGTCACCTCGGCGCTCCAGTAGCGATAGCCCTTCTCCAGCCGCAGCGAGTCGATCGCGCGGTAGCCACCCGCAAGCAGCCCGAGCGGCGCCCCGTGACGCCAGAGCGCGTCCCACACGGCGGCGCCGTCAGCCGTCGCAACGTACATCTCCCAACCGAGCTCGCCCACGTACGTGACGCGCAGCGCGAGCACGCTGGCGCCGTCGATCGAGAGGCCGCGCGCGCTCAGGTACGGGAAGGCCGCGTCGGACACGTCGTCGCGCGTCGCGCGCGCGAGGATCTCGCGGGATCGAGGCCCGAAGAGGCCGTAGCACGCGTGGCGCGCCGTCACATCCTCGAGCGTCACGGAGCCGTCGTCGGGCACGTGGGCGCGGACCCACGCGAGATCGTGGAGCCCGAAGGCGCTCCCGGTGACGAGCATGAACCGCTCCCGGCTCACGCGGGTGACCGTGAGATCGCACTCGATCCCGCCACGCTCGTTGAGGAGCTGCGTGTAGGTCACGGTCCCCACGGGCTTGTCGAGGTCGTTGTCGGCCAGCCGCTGGAGCAGCGCGAGCGCGCCCGAGCCGGACACCTCGAGCTTGCTGAACGAAGTCTCGTCGAAGAGCACCGCCCGCTCGCGCGTCGCGACGTGCTCGGCCTCGATCGCCGTCGACCAGTGACGCTCGACCCACGCCGGCGGCGTCCAGCTCCGCGGCGACCCGATGGCGTTGGTCTCGACCCAGTTCGGCCGCTCCCAGCCAGCCTTCTCACCGAAGACCGCGCCGAGCGCTTCGAGACGCGAGTGGGCCGGCGAAAGCTTCAGCCCCCGCCCGGCACGCCGCTCCTCGCCGGGATAGTGGATGTCGTAATAGGTGGAGTACGTCTCGAGGGCCTGCGTGCGCGCATAGCCGCGGTCGGCGTAGTGCGCGCCGAAGCGGCGCAGGTCCATGCGCCACACGTCCATCGGCGCGCGTCCCGAGAGGATCCACTCGGCCATCACGCGGCCGACGCCACCGGCGCCCGCGATGCCGTGCGCGCAGAACCCGGCGGCGACGAAGAAGCCGCCGACCTCGGGCGCCTCGCCCAGGATGAACTCGCCGTCCGGAGTGAACGCCTCCGGGCCGTTGATCATCGTGATGACTTCGGCGCGGCCGATCGACGGCACCCGGGAGACCGCCTGCGCCATCAGGTCGTCGAACCGCTCCCAATCCGGGGCCAGGAGCCTGTGCGTGAAGTCGCGGGGGATCCCGTCGAGCCCCCAGGGCAGCGGCGAGCGCTCGTAGCCGCCCATCAGGAGCCCGCCCACCTCTTCACGGAAGTACACGAGCCGGTCGGGGTCGCGCATCGTGGGGATCTCGCGCGTGACGCCGGCGATGGGCTTGGTGACCAGGTACTGGTGGGCCATCGGGATGACCGGCACCGTGAGGCCGACCATGCGGCCGATCTCGTACGACCAGATCCCGCCCGCGTTGACGACGAGCTCGCAGCGCACGGGCCCGCGATCGGTCACCACCTCGTTGACCCGCCCGCGCGCGACCCCGATCGAGAGCACGTTCACGCCGGTCTGGATGGTGACGCCGCGCTGGCGGGCCCCGTCGGCGAGCGCGCTCGCCAGCGACGCCGGATCGATCCGGCCGTCCGTGGGCAAGTAGGCCGCGCCCTCGACGCCGTCGACGGTCATCAGCGGAAACAGCTCGCGCGCCTCCCTGGGCGAGATCAGCGTGAGCGGCAGCCCGAAGGTGCGCGCCCAGCCGACCTGACGCTCGAGCTCCAGCAGCCGCTCCTTCGACGACGCCAGACGCAGGCTCCCGACCTCCTGCCAGCCCGCGTCGCGGCCGGTGTCGCTCGCGAGTCGCCGATAGAGCTCGACGCTGGCCATGTTGATGCGCGTCAACGCGATGGTCGAGCGGAGTTGACCGACCAGCCCGGCCGAGTGGAAGGTGGACCCGCCGGTCAGCTCGCCGCGGTCGAGCAGGAGCACGTCGGCGCAGCCGGCGACCGCGAGGTGGTACGCGATGCTGCAGCCGGCAACGCCGCCGCCGATGACGACGACCCGCGCAGGGTTGATGGGCGGAGGTTCCCGCTAGCCGGCGGTGAAGCCGCCGTCGACGACCAGTTCGGCGCCCGTCATGAACGACGACTCGTCGCTCGCCAGGAACAGGGCGACGTAAGCGATCTCGCGGGGCTGCGCGATCCGCCCGAGGGGGATCCCCGTCTCGAACTCCTTGCGGATCGCGTCGGTGAGATACGGCGCCTGCAGCGGGGTGTCGACGATGCCCGGATGGATCACGTTGCAGCGGATCTTGTCCTTGGCGAACTGGATCGCCAGCGACTTCGTCAGCGAGATCAGCCCGCCCTTGGCGGCGGTGTAGGCGTCCTGCGCCCGCGTGAACCCGGCCAGGGCCGAGACCGAGCCCATGTTGACGATCGAGCCGCCCCCGGCTCGCCGCATGTGCGGGATGCCGTACTTCGTCGTCCAGAACACCGACTTGAGGTTGATGGCCATGACGCGATCCCACCAGTGCCCGTCGGTCTCCAGCACCGAGCGGTCGCGGTCCTTCCACAGCACGCCGGCGTTGTTGTGAAGGACGTGGAGCGCGCCGAAGCGCCGCACGCCGTCCTCGACCATGCGCTGCACGTCGGCCTCGACGGCCACGTCGCCGGTGACCGCGAGCGCCTGGCCGCCGGCCTTCTCGACGCGCGCGACCGTCTCACCTGCCGCGGCCGCGTCGATGTCGCCCACGATCACCCGCGCGCCCTCCTCGGCGAAGAGCACTGCGGTCTCACGTCCCATGCCCATGCCCGCGCCCGTGATGAGCGCGACCTTTCCGGCCAGCCGGCCGCTCATCGCCCGCCTCCCGCGCGAAGCTCGGCCAGCGCCGCGCCGAAGGCCTCGACGACTCCGTGCATGTCGCGCGGCGTGAGGGTCCTCATGTTCGAGACCCGGAACGCGTACTGCCGGATGTCGCCCTGCCCCGCGTAGATGATGTAGCCGCGACGCTTCATGGCGTCGTGGAGCGGGTCGTAGGCGATCCCCGCCGGCAGCCGGAACGTCGTGAGGATGCTGGAGCGCGCGCCCTCGGCCACGAGGATCTCGAAGCCGAGCGCCGCCATGCCCCGACGCAGGACCCGCGCGTTCTCGGCGTAGCGCGCGATGCGCTCGACGACGGTTTCCTTCTCGAGCTCGAGCAGCGCCTGGCGCATCGCGTGGAGGACCTGGACCGGCGGGGTGAAGGGCGTGTTGTCCTGCTCCTGCGTGACATAGTGCTGGGCGAGGTCCAGATAGACGCTGCGCGGGGCCCGGCCCCGGAGCGCGTCGAGCGCGCTCCGCCGGCCGAGCACGAACGAGATGCCCGGCACTCCCTGCAGGCACTTGTTGGCGCTGGCCATCACGAAGTCGATCCCGTCCTGCGTGACGTCGAGCGGCTCGCCGAAGAGCGAGCTCATCGCGTCGATCAGGACCCGCCGTCCCTCCTGGGCCGCGACGCGCGCGATCTCGGCGACGGGATTGAGGAGCCCGGTCGTCGTCTCGTGGTGCACGACGACGACGTGGCTCAGCGCGCGATCCTCACGCAGCGCTCCTCGCACGTCGTCCGCTCGCGCCGGCGTCGTGACGTCGTACGAGAGGGCGCGGGCTCGGATCCCGTGGGCGCGCGCGATTCGAAGAAGGCGGTCACCGTAGACGCCGTTGTCGACGACGAGCAGCCCGCCCTCCGCCGGGACCGCCGACGAGACCGCGGCCTCGACCGCGGCCGTGCCGGAGCCGCTGAACAAGATCGCGGCGAACCCCTCGCCGCCGCCGGCCAGGCGCACGAGGCGCTCGCGGCAGTCGCGCATCACCTCGAAGAACTCGGGCTCGCGATGACAGAGATCCGGCGTGACGAGCGCTTCCTTGACCTCGCGACTCGTGTTCGCCGGTCCCGGATTCAGCAAGATCCACTCGCGTTCGGTCACGTCGTCAAATCCGCTCGAAGTAGCGCGCCAGCTCCCAGTCGGTCACGACCTGGTCGAAGGCCTGCTGCTCCAGGCGCGCGGTGTGCAGGTAGTGATCGACCACCCGGTCGCCGAACGCCGCTCGCGCGACCTTCGATCGCTCGAGCTCGGCGATCGCCTCGCGCATGGTCTTCGGTACTTGAGGCAGCGTGGCGTCCTCGTAGGCGTTGCCCTCGTAGAGCTTCGGCGCCTTCAGGCGGCTCGTGACCCCGTGCAACCCGGCGGCGATCGTGGCCGCGAAGGCGAGATACGGGTTGGCGTCGGCGCCGGGAATCCGGTTCTCGACGCGGAACCCGCCGCCCTCGCCGCAGAGCCGAAAGCCGCACGTGCGGTTGTCCCAGCCGACCGCGATGCGCGTCGGCGCAAACGATCCAGCCTGGTAGCGCTTGTAGGAATTCACGCTCGGCGCGTAGAAATAGGCGAGCTCGCGCGCCATCGCCATTTGGCCCGCGAGCCACTGCCCGAACAGCGGCGTGCCCGTCCGCGCGGATCGGCCAGTGGCCGCGAACAACGGCTTGCGCCCGGCCTTGTCCCACAGCGACGAGTGCAGGTGGAACGACGAGCCGGCCGCGGCCCTGTCGTACTTGGCCATGAACGTGACCGCGCAGCCCTGCAGGTGCGCGATCTCCTTGGCGCCGTGCTTGTAGAGCACGGTGCGGTCGGCCATCTCGAGCGCCTCGGCGTAGCGCAGGTTGATCTCTTCCTGACCGCGCCCCCACTCCCCTTTCGAGGTCTCGACGGGGACGTCCGCGCCCTCCATGCCGTTGCGGATCGCGCGGATCAGCGGCTCCTCCTTCGACGTCTGGAGGATGTGGTAGTCCTCGAGGTACCCCGACACCGGCGTGAGGTCGTGGTGGCGTTTGGCGCGCGCCGCCTCGAACGACTCCTTGAAGCAGTAGAGCTCGAGCTCGGCCGCGGTCTTCACGACGTAGCCCATCGACGCCGCGCGCGCGAGCTGTCGCTTGAGAACCCACCGCGGCGCTTCCTCGATCGGCTCGCCCTCTTCGGTGTAGACGTCGCAGAAGATCAGCGCGGTCTTCGGCAGCCACGGGATCAGCCGGATCGTCGCGGGGTCCGGCACCATCTGCATGTCGCCGTAGCCGCGCTCCCACGAGGTCAGCTTGAAGCCGGGGAGCGGTTCCATCTCCATGTCGACGGTGAACAGATAGATGCACGCGTGTACGCCGTCGTCGACGACGTGATCCAGGAAGTAGCTGCCCACGACCCGCTTGCCCATCAGCCGGCCGAAGGTGTCGGGGAACACCGCGAGCACCGTGTCGACCTCGCCCTTCTTGATCAACTGCTCGAGTTGCTTGAGCTCGAGGCGTCCCGGCATGACGCGGATAGTAGCGTACCGGCCCCGCCTGTGTCATCCTGCCGCCGTGCCGTCGTCTCCGTCACGCACGATCGTCGCGTGGACGCTGTACGACTTCGCCAACTCCGCCTTCGCGGCGGTCGTCCTCGCCACCATCTATCCCGCCTACTACGCGAACGCAGTCGTCGGCAACGCGACCGGCCACGGAGATTTTCTGTGGGGCACGGCGATCTCGACCGCGATGGTGATCGGCGCGCTCACCTCGCCGCTGCTCGGCGGCGTCGCCGACCACGCCGGCGCCCGCAAGACGTTCCTCATGGGCTTCACGGTGGTGTGCATCGTCACGACCGCGCTCATGGCGACCGTGAGCACGGGCATGGTCCTGTGGGGCTGGGTGCTCGCGGTCGTCGGGGTCGTGACCTACGAGGCCGCGGTCGTCTACTACAACTCGTACCTGCCGCGGATCGCGCCGCCCGAGCGCCTCGGCCGCGTCTCGGCGGCGGGATTCGCCGTCGGGTACGCCGGATCGCTCGTGGCGTTCCTGGCCGCCTACCCCTTCGCGGCCGCCCACGCCTACTGGGGGTGCTTCCTCGCCGCCGCCGTCCTGTTCGCGCTGGCCTCGCTGCCGTCGTTCGTCGTGCTGCCGGCTGACACTCGCCATCCCATGCGGCTCGGGGTCGCCGCCGTGCACGGCGCCCGCGCGACGCTCGTCACGCTCCGCGAGATCCTCACGTCCCCCGAACGGCTGCAGATGCGCCGCTTCCTCATGTCATACCTGATCTACGAGGACGGCGTGAACACGGTCGTCACGTTTGCGGGCATCTTCGCCGCCAAGACGCTCGGCTTCTCGTTCACCGAGATCATCGCCCTGTTCATGCTGGTGCAGATCACGGCGCTGATCGGCTCGGCGGTGTGGGCAAGGCCGACGGACACGCGCGGCCCGAGGTTCGTCGTGCGCCTGACGCTCGTGCAATGGGCGGCCGTCACGGTGCTCGCGTTCCTGGTCCAGGCCAAGTGGCACTTCTGGGTGGTCGCGATCCTGGCCGGCACCGGGCTCGGCGCCGTGCAGGCCGCGAGCCGCACGTTCATGGCCACGCTGATCCCACCGGAGCGCGAAGCGGAGTTCTTCGGCTTCTACTCGCTGGTCGGCAAGACCGGCGCGGTGCTGGGCCCCGTGGTCTTCGGCGCGGTGTCGTGGCTCCTCTCGGGCAATCAGCGCGCGGCGATCGTCGCGGTCGGTCTCTTCTTCATCGTCGGCCTCGTGCTCCTCGGCCGAGTCGACGCCGGCGGGCCGACTGTTGCACATCGGGGGGAGCGAGCGCCGCTCCGCGAGCACCCGTCTCGGTAGCCGTCGAGGGACGCAGAGACGCCCGGATCAGAAGGAGAAGAGGACGCCGACCTCCGGCGCAAACTCCGGGGCCTTGGAGGTGAGCCCGAATCCGCTGTTCAGCTTGATCGTGATGTTGGGCCTCACCTGATACTGGATTTCGAGGATCGCCTGAACCTCGTCCTGGTCGCCTTCCACCGCCCCGACCAGGCGCCACTTGTCGCTGAGCCTCTTCACGTACTCGATCCCATATTCGCCGAGCTCGAGCTTCTCTTCCCCGGTCGAATAGAAACCGCCTATTTTGACCATGAAGGTGCCAAAGGAAAAGCCCTTGGTGACGTTGACACCGGCGGTGAACTCCCAGTCGCGGGTCCCGATCAATTTCTTGTTGTGCTGCAGGGGAAACACGACGCCGAAGTAGCTGAGGAGCTCCGGCCTCACCTCGGTTTCCTCGAACCAGCGATAGCGGATCTGGCCTTCGGTGTCACCCACGCCCGATTCGCTGAAGGTCCGGGGCATCCCCGACGTATCGCCGGAAGCCCTGCTCTGGCTGGCCTGCGTGAACACGGCGGATTCGAGCTCTACGGCGAGGCTGTTGGTGATGCCGTAGGCGGCGAAGATCAGGAACTCGTGCTCCTCTTTCTTTGCCCGGAACTCTTGGTCCGATGCGAAGCCGAGCTCGCTGGGCTTGTACTCGGCGTCGCGGTTCCTGCTGTACTCGTAGAAGAGGTAGACCAAGAGCTCATTCTTCCTGACGTAGGTTCCGAAGAGCGACGTGTGGATGCCGTCGCCGCGGTCCGCGAGGTAGGGACGGGACTTCCACTCCTCGGTTCCCGGGACGAGAGCCTGCGCCATCGCCGTCCTGGCCGCGCTCTCGCCAGGCCCCCGGAAGGGGAGGAACAGGTTGTCATCGAAGGGCGGGAACCATTTCTCGTCGAGCAGGGTCAGCCCCGTCTTTTTCTCGATCGGCTCGCCCCACTTGAGCGTGAGCGGATTTCGAATCGGCTCATCCTGCCCGAAGGCGGTGCTCGCGAAGAGGATCAACGGGAGCGGGCCGAGCACGTGGCGGATCTTCATACGACCCCCCTTGTCGCTCGAACCCTAGACGCCCGACCGGGCAGAGGCAATCGGAGGAATGCCTGAATATCCTGTACGCATTCAGGCTTACAACTGTACGCATTCAGCCTACAGAGGATGGGACGCGCGAGCGCTCTCGCCGGCGGGCGCGGGCGCCGCTCCCCCGATTCGACGAGGTCCGCCGATACGGAGTATTCTCGACGCGTGGGTAACACCTGGGGCCGTCTCTTCCGCGTGACGACGTGGGGCGAGTCGCACGGTACCGGCGTCGGCGCCGTGATCGATGGCTGCCCGCCGCGTCTGGCGCTGTCCGAAGCCGACATCCAGCCCGATCTCGACCGACGCGTGCCGGGCCAGAGCGCCATCGTCACCCAGCGGAGGGAAACGGATATCGTGAAGATCCTGTCGGGGGTCTTCGAGGGTCAAACGCTCGGCACGCCGATCAGCCTGGAAATGCCCAATCTCGACATGCGCCCGGGCGACTATCGCGAGGTCATGGAGAAGTATCGGCCGAGCCACGCCGACTACACCTATGAAGCGAAGTACGGGTTCCGCGACTGGCGTGGCGGCGGTCGCACCAGCGCGCGGGAGACCGCGGGACGCGTGGCCGCCGGCGCCATCGCGCGCAAGCTCCTCGCCGTGCGCTGGAACGTCACCGTGGTCGCCTGGGTCTCGAAGGTCGGGGCGTTGTCCGTCGATTGCGATGTCGAGAAGGTCACGCGCGAGCAGGTCGACGCGACGCCGATCCGCTGTCCCGAGCTCGCGACCGCGGAGCGCATGATCGCGGCCGTGGAGACCGCGCGCAAGGACGGCGACTCGCTCGGCGGCGTCGTCACGTGCGCCGTGCGCGGCTGTCCGGCCGGCTGGGGCGAGCCGGTGTTCGATCGCCTCGAAGCCGACCTGGCGAAGGCCGTGATGAGCCTGCCCGCGAGCAAGGGCTTCGAGATCGGCACCGGATTCGCCGGCACGGATCTCCGCGGCTCCGAGCACAACGACGAGTTCTACATCGAGAGCGGCCGGGTGCGGACCCGCACCAACCGTTCGGGCGGGGTGCAGGGCGGGATCACGAACGGCGAGACGATCTACTTCCGCGTCGCGTTCAAGCCCACCGCGACGATCCTGCGCGAGCAGCGGACCGTGAGCGTCGCGCACGAGGACACGACGATCCAGGGCCGCGGGCGCCACGATCCCTGCGTGCTGCCGCGGGCGGTCCCGATGGTGGAGGCGATGGCCACGCTCGTCCTCGCCGACCACGCGCTCATGCAGCAAGCCATCGCCGGCGGGTGATGTCAGCTGCCCGTCGGCGGCGGCTTCCCGACGAGGGCAAGTCTCTCGCGGGAGTTCAGTGAATCACGAACGGGGGGGTCATCACGATCAGCAGCACGAGGCAGACGATCCCGACCACCCGGCGGCCTGGCGAGATCGGCGAGAGGTCGTCGAGCGGCGGGCTGTGGTGGAAGCCGACCAGGAAGAAGATCAGCGCCGCCCACACGAACCAGTTCAGGGACGCGGCCATCGCCGACACGGCGTCGTTACCCGGCGCGGACAGGCCCCAGAGGAACGATGCGACGCCGACGACGAGCAGCGTCGCCACGGTCGCCTTGCCGATGACCCGATGGTGTCGCCCGAACAGGGCGTAGGCGATGCGGCCACCGTCGAGCTGGCCCACCGGAAACAGGTTCAGCGCCGTGACCAGGAATCCGGCCCACGCCGCATCGGCGATCGGATGCGTGAAAACCATGTGCCCGGGCGGAATGGGCCCGAAGCGCAAGTATGTAAGCGCCCACGTGAGCAGCGAATCGCCGAACGCCACGTAGCCGCCGGGCGGCACCGGCACCACCGAAGACCACGCAAAGCCCAGCAGGATCGCCGGAAACGCCACCGCCAGTCCGGCCAGCGGGCCGGCCGCCGCGATGTCGAACAGTGAGTTGCGGTTCCGGGCCGGTGAGCGCATGAGGATGATCGCGCCGAAGGTGCCGAAGCCGAGCGGCGCTGGAATGAAATACGGCAGGCTCACCGCCGCCCGGTAGTGCCGCGCCGTGAAGTAGTGGCCGAGCTCGTGCACGCTGAGGATCGCCATCAGCGTGGCCGCGAACGGCACGCCGACCAGGAATCGGGCCGCGGACGTTGACGAGCGCAGGGCGTCGAACGTTGGCGAGCCCGCGAACGAGAAGCCCGCGGCGAGGGTCGACAGGCAGGTCACCACGAAAAGAAGTACGTTGAGGAAGACCCTTCGCGGCAACACGGTCTCGGCGAGCGGCCAGGCCTGGACGCTGACCGCGCCGGCCTCCTCGCGCAGGAACGGTGTGTAGCCGATCGGCCGGAAACGCTCGATCAGCACGTCCAGCGCGCGGCCGGGCTGCATGGTGAGGATGCCGCGGAACACGAAGATCCCGCCGCGGAGCTGCCGGTCGCGCACCACCAGAACGTCCTCGACGCTGCGGCGCAGCATCTCCTCCGTGACGAGCAAGTCTTCCGGAGGGCGTGGCGTGGATCGTCGTCGCGCACGCGTCGGCCACCAGCGCATGAGGTCAGGCTACCACGCGGCCAGACGGCCGACCACGTCACGGACCGCGACGAGCCCCGCCTCGCGATAGATCGCGCCGAGCAGCGCCTCGAGCGTCGTCGCCAGGATCGACTCGCGCGCGCGGCCGCCCGCCTGATCCTCGCCGCGCCCCAGGCGCAGGAGCGGGCCGACCTCGAGCTCGGCGGCCCAGCGCGCCAGGCGCGCTCCCGCGACCAGCTCGGCGCGCCGAGGTGTGAGGATGCCGACCGTGGCGGCAGGATCCGCGGCAATCAGATGGTCGGTGACGACGAGGGCCAGCGCCGCGTCGCCGAGCAGCGCCAGGGGCACGTGATCCGCTTCCGGCGGGTGCTCGTTGGCGTACGAAGCGTGGGTCAGCGCCCGTTCGAGGGTCGCCGGATCCTGAAAGCGGTAGCCGAGCCGCCGCTCGAGCTCGGCGACCCGGACGGGATCCACCTACTTCGAGTAGGCGCGGAAGGCCAGCGTGGCGTTCGTGCCGCCGAAGCCGAACGCGTTCGAGATGGCGATCTCCACCTGCTGCTTGCGCGCCTGGTTGGGCACGTAGTCGAGATCGCAGTCGGGATCCGGGGTCTCGTAGTTGATCGTCGGCGGCAGCACGCCGTGGTGGAGCGCCAGCGAGGTCGCGATCGCCTCGACCCCGCCGGCCGCGCCCAGCATGTGGCCGGTCATCGACTTGGTCGAGGACACGGCCAGACGCCGCGCGTGGTCGCCGAAGACCCGCTTGATCGCGATCGTCTCGAACTTGTCGTTGTACGGCGTGGAGGTGCCGTGGGCGTTGACGTAGCCGACGGCCGAGACGTCCACGCCGGCGTCGCGGAGCGAGGCAGCCATCGCGCGCGCAGCGCCGTCCCCCTCGGGATCCGGTGCGGTCATGTGATGGGCGTCGCCGGTGAGCCCGTAGCCGATGATCTCGGCGTAGATGCGGGCGTCGCGCCGGAGCGCGTGCTCGAGCGACTCCAGCACGACGACTCCCGCGCCCTCGCCGCACACGAAGCCGTCGCGGTTCGCGTCGAACGGGCGCATCGCTTTCGTCGGCTCGTCGTTGTGGGTCGACATCGCCTTCATCGAGCAAAAGCCGGCGATCGTCAGCGGCACGATGATCGCCTCGGCGCCGCCGGCGATCATCACGTCGGCGTCGCCGCGCTGGATGACCTTGAAGGAGTCGCCGATGGCGTGGTTGCCGGTGGCGCAGGCCGTGACCACCGCCGAGTTGGGCCCCTTGGCGCCGAAGCGCATCGACACCAGGCCCGACGCCATGTTCACGATCATCATCGGCACGAAGAAGGGCGAGACGCGGTCGGGCCCCTTCTCCAGCAGCGTCTTGTGCGTCTCGAGGAGCGTGGTGATCCCGCCGATCCCCGAGCCGATGAGGACGCCGAACCGCTCACCGGCGACCTTGCCGGTGTCGAGCGCCGCGTCGTCGACGGCCATGACCGCGGACGCGACCGCGTACTGGAGGTACGGGTCGAGCCGTCGGGCTTCCTTCTTGTCGACGTACACCAGCGGATCGAAGTTCTTCACCTCGCCCGCGATCCGGGTCGGGTAGCCGGTGGAGTCGAATTTGGTGATCGGTCCGATCCCGGAGCGCCCCTGGATCAGCGCGGACCAGAGCTCGTCCGCCGTGTTCCCGACCGGCGTGAGGGCGCCGACACCAGTGACGACGACCCGTGGCGTGCTCACCGCCTAGGAGTTGTCCTTGATGTACTGGATCGCGTCGCCGACCGTCACGATCTTCTCGGCGTCCTCGTCGGGGATCTGGATGTCGAAGTGCTCCTCGAGCGCCATCACGAGCTCCACGGTGTCGAGGGAGTCGGCGCCCAGGTCCTCGATGAACTTCGCCGTCGGGGTGACGTCGTCCTCCTCCACCCCGAGCTGCTCCACGATGATCTCCTTCACCTTCTCATCCACTGGCTTCGCCATGAACCGGTCACCTCCACCGAAGGGTGAGCTACATATAGAGACCGCCGTTGACGTGGAACACCTGGCCCGTGACGTAGGCCGCCCCGTCTCCGGCGAGGAATCGTACCATCTCGGCCACCTCGAGCGGGGTGCCGACGCGCTTGAGCGGCACCTGCGACATGAGATTTTCGCGCGCCGCTGCAGGAATGTTCGCGGTCATGTCGGTCTCTATCAGCCCGGGCGCCACCGCATTCACGAGGATCGACCAGTGCGCGAGCTCGCGCGCCGCCGACTTCGTGAAGCCGATGAGGCCGGCCTTCGCCGCGGAGTAGTTCACCTGGCCGGCGTTGCCCATCGCCCCAGCAGTCGATGTGATGTTGATGATGCGGCCGCCGCTCTTCTGTCTGACCAGCACCTTCGAGACGGCGCGCGTCATCAGGAACGCGCCGCGGAGGTTCACCTCGATCACCCGATCCCAGTCCTCATCCTTCATCCGCACGAGCAGCTCATCGTGCGTGACGCCGGCGTTGTTGACGAGGATATCGACACGTCCGAACTGCTGTCGCGCCGCGCTCACGAGGCGATCGCAATCGTCACGACTCACCACGTCGGCGACGATGCCGAGCGCCGCGTGTCCCTGCGCTTCCAGGTCCTTCACCATCCGCTGCAATCGGTCGCCGTCGCGCCCAGAGACTACCACGGCCGCGCCGTCGTCGGCCAGCCGCGCGCCGACCGCGGCGCCGATCCCGCGCCCGCCACCGGTGACGATCGCGACCTTGCCCTCCAGCGGACCCTTCACGCGCCAACCCCGACGGCCGCCAGGGCGCGGTCCACCCCGGCCGGATCCTCGACCGATTGGCCGCGGGCGCCGTTGACGATGCGCCGCACCAGTCCGCTGAGCACACGCCCGGGCCCGACCTCGACGTACGCCGTCGCGCCTTCCCCGGCGAGCCGCTGAACGCAGTCGGTCCAGCGCACCGGGCTCGCGACCTGCTTCAACAGAAAGGGGCGCACATCCTGCGCCCGGCGGGTGACGCCGCCGTCGACGTTGCGAACCACCGGGAGGGTCGGGTCGGTCACCGTGATGGCGTCGAGCTCGGGCGCCAGCTTGACGCCGGCCGGCGCCATCAGCGAGCAATGAAAGGGGGCGCTCACCGGCAGCATCACGCTCATCTTGCCGCCGCGCGCGGTGGCCAGCCCGACCGCGCGCTCGACCGCGGCCCGGTGGCCGGCGATCACGATCTGGAGCGACGAGTTGACGTTGGCGATCTCGACGACCTCACCCTGCGCCGCCTCGGCGCACACTCCTTGGACGGCCGCCAGCTCGATGCCCATGATCGCGGCCATCGCGCCGGTTCCGACCGGCACCGCATCCTGCATGAGCTCGCCGCGCCTCCGCACGATCCGCACGGCGTCGGCGAACCGCAGCGCGCCGGCCACCACCAGCGCCGAATACTCGCCGAGGCTGTGGCCAGCCGTCAGCGCCGGCTTGAGCCCGCGCTCGGCGCATGCGGTGGCCGCCGCGACGGACGCGGTCAGCACCGCCGGTTGGGTGTTGGCGGTCAGCGCCAGCTCGGTATCGGGACCCTCGAACGCGAGACGGGTGAGGTTGAAGCCGAGCGCCGCGTTGGCTTCCTCGAAGATCGCCTTGGCGCCGGGAGAGGTCTCGTAGAACGCCTTGCCCATGCCGACAGCTTGCGAGCCCTGGCCGGGAAAGAGGAACGCGATGGTCATTGTAACGGGGGCCTCGAGGCCGGCGTGGACCGAGGGTGGCCTGACCAAGACGCGACCCGGCTCCGCACGCCCGTGTCCGTCATAGCGTTCGACGAGCCCAGCTGCAGTCGAGGCAACG
>Ga0209161_10001517_pt1 | contig 19269 bp, 16 predicted proteins | sample GraSoiAngelo_155_FD_186169 | JGI IMG/M metagenome (GOLD analysis project Ga0209161, IMG submission 186169) | Grasslands soil microbial communities from the Angelo Coastal Reserve, California, USA - 14_1009_13_30cm (SPAdes) (version 2) | ecosystem: Environmental > Terrestrial > Soil > Grasslands... | reverse complement strand
TGGCAGCTCGGGCTGGTGGGGCTCGTGACGACGCTCGCGATTCCGTGGATGCATCACCGGCTCAAGGCGTATCAACACGGCCGCGCCGTGTACGGCGACCGGGCGTTCGCGTTCCTGGGGGCGCGGCGGAAGTTCTACGGCGTGTACCTCAAGGGCGCGGGCCTCGTCGTCCTCGCCGTTCTGCTCGGCACCACGGTCGCGTTCGTGATCGCCTGGTTCCGCGGACCCGCCTCCCAGTTCCCCGGGACGGGATTCGAGGCGGCGATCTACGGCGGCATCATCGTGCTGCCGGTGTACGTGTTCGCCTGGCCCTTTCTCGCCGCGCGACTTCAGCAGGCCGTGTGGACGAGCACGCGCCTCGGGGACGTGCGGTTTCGCACCGAGATCAAGGCGCGGGCGCTGTTCAAGATCGTCTTCAAGAGCGTCATGCTGACGCTCCTGACGTGTGGGCTCTACTGGCCGTTCGCCGCGGTGGCGCTCGCGCGCTATCGGATCGAATGCGTGCGGGTCGACTCCGAGCTGCCGTTGACCGCCATCGCCGCCGATCTTCACGGGCGACCGGTGGCGGCCCTCGGGGAAGGGGCGGCCGACACGTTCGGCCTGGATCTCGGCCTGTGAGGGCGAACGAGTTCCCCGCCTGGTTCTTCTCCGGCCGCGATGGCGAGGCGGCGGCGGTGGTGATGCGCGTGGACGGCGAGCGGGTCGTGGTCGAAGCGACCGATGGCACGGTGCGCGAATCGGAGCCGCTCACGACGGTGATGATGTCGGAGCCCTTCGACCACGCGCCGCGGCTCATCACGCTCCGCAGCGGCGGAACCCTCGAGGTGGAGGAAGAGGGGGGCCGGCTCGCGCGCGCGCTCGCCAGGGCCGGCGTGGCCGTCTCTCCGGTCGTGCAGCTGCGGCGCTGGTGGCCGGCGGTGCTGGTGGCGCTCGCCGGCCTCATCGCGCTGGTGTCGCTGGCCTACCTCAAGGGCCTGCCGCTCGCGGCCCACTGGGTGGCCGACCGCCTGCCGGCCGGCATCGAGGGCCGACTGGGCGCTCAGATGCTGGTGGCGCTCGATCGGCACTACCTCGGGCCGAGCCGATTCGACGCCGAGTGGCGCGAGCGCCTGGCGAGGCGATTCGCCGACGCGGCGACGAAGGCCGCGCCGGGCGTGCCGTACCGACTCGAGTTCCGCGCCACCTCCGAAGAATCCATCAACGCGTTCGCCCTCCCCGGCGGCGTCGTGATCGTGCTCGATGGACTCGTGCGGTTCGCGGGCGACGAGGCCGCGGTCCTGGGCGTGCTGGGCCACGAGCTGGGCCACGTGGCGTACCGGCATTCGACGCGCCAGGTGCTTCAATCGGTCGGCGTAGGCATGCTGGCCGGAATGCTCTGGGGCGATTTTTCCGGCACCGCCGCGAGCGTGCCCCTGGTCCTCGGCGTGCTGAAGTATTCCAGGGGATTCGAGCGGGAGGCCGACGACTTCGCGATCGCCTTCCTGCGGGCGAACGAGATCTCCATCGAGCCCTTCTACGACGTGCTCGTCCGGTTGGTCGAGCGCGAGGGGCAGCGAGGAATCGCGACGCTGCCCGACTTCATCTCCACGCATCCGTCGCTCGCCGAGCGCATCGAGCACGTCTTCAAAGCGCTCGACGAGTAGCCGGTCGAATCTGCGATACTCGGCGGCACCGAGGCGTAGACGGGAAGCGCCATCATCAAGGTGGCGCGGCGATACACGAAGGAGGCGTGCGTATGAGACTCGCGGGTAAGGTAGCGCTCATCACGGGCGGAGCGAGCGGCATGGGTCAGAGCGAGGCGACGATCTTCGCGCGGGAAGGCGCCCGCGTCGTCGTGGCCGACGTGCTCGAGTTCGACGGCCGCCAGGTGGCCGAGAAGATCGCGGCGAGCGGCGGGCAGGCGCGGTTCGTGAAGCTCGACGTCACGAGCGAGGACGATTGGCAGGCCGCGGTGAAGACGGCCGTGACGGCGTTCGGCAAGCTCGACATCCTCGTGAACAACGCCGGGATCAGCGGCACGTTCGATCCCGACACGACGAGCACGTCGGCCTGGGACATGCTGATGAACGTGAACGCCAAGGGCGTCTTTCTCGGGATGAAGCACGCGGTCCCGGCGATGCGCGACGCCGGCGGCGGCGCCATCGTGAACATCTCCCTCGGGATGAAACACGCGGTCCCGGCGATGCGCGACGCCGGCGGCGGCGCCATCGTGAACATCTCCTCGATCTCCGGCTTCGTCGGGCAGGACCGGCTCCACATGGGCTACAACGCGTCCAAGGGCGCGGTGCGGATCATGACGAAGTCGGGCGCCGTCCAGTTCGCCCAGCACGGCATTCGCGTCAACTCCGTGCACCCGGGCATCATGCCCCCGATGCGGACGTCCAAGCTCTCGGCCGACCCGGCCTGGCGCGAGAAGTCGCTCCGGTTCGTCCCGCTGAAGCGCGAGGGCAGGGTTGAAGAGGTCGCCAACGCCGTGCTGTTCCTGGCGTCGGACGAGGCGTCGTACATCACCGGAACCGAGCTGGTCGTCGACGGCGGCTACCTGGCGGTATGAGCGAGTTCGACCGGGCGAAGGCGAAAGCGTTCACCCAGCTCATGGTCCGCCACCTCGAGGGCGCGTCGGTCGCCATCATGATCGAGGTGGGCCGACGCGTGGGACTTTTCGAGGCGATGGCGAAGATGAGCGCGGTGACCAGCGACGCGATCGCGGCGAAGACGGGCCTCAGCGAGCGCTACGTCCGCGAGTGGCTCGGGGCCATGGTGTGCGGAGGGATCGTCGAGTATGCCGCCGGCGAGAAGACCTATCGGCTGCCCCCCGAACACGCCGCCATGCTCACCGGCCCGTCCATCCGGAACCTCACGAGCATGGCGGAGATGCTGCCGCTGATGTCTCGCGTCATCCCCGACGTGGCCGAGGCGTTCCGCTCGGGACGCGGGGTCCCGTACAGCGCGTATCAGCCGGACTTCACGGGCCTCATGGATCGCCGGAGTCGCCCGCGCTACGACGAGCTCCTGTTCAGCGCCTACCTCGCGAAGCCGGAGGGCCTCATCCCTCGCCTCGAGGCGGGCATGCGCGTCGCGGACGTCGGATGTGGCACCGGGTATGGCATCGCCTTGATGGCCCGCCGCTTCCCGAAGAGCACGTTCGTGGGCCACGACATCTCGGAAGAGGCGATCGGGGAGGCACGCGCCGCGGCGCAGGGGCTGACCAATGCGTCGTTCGTCGTCCAAGACGTGGTCCGGCTCGAGACGCCGACGCCGTACGATCTCGTCACGGCGTTCGACGCGATCCACGACCAGGCCGATCCGGCCGGGGTGCTGCGTCGCATCCGCGACGTCCTGGCGCCGGGCGGCACCTTCCTCATGGTCGACGTGTGCGCCTCGAGCGAGCTGGCCGACAACGTCGGAATCCCGATGGCGCCGTACCTCTACACCATGAGCACGATGCACTGCATGAGCGTGTCGCTCGCCGGTGGCGGCCCGGGGCTCGGCACCGCGTGGGGCCACCAGCTGGCCACGCGGATGCTGCGCGAGGCCGGCTTCGCCGACGTCCAGCTGTTCGAGCGAGTGGAGCCGGCGAACTCCCTCTACGTCGCGCGCGCGACCGGCTGAGGCTCGGCGATGGGCGAACGCCTCTTCGGCGCCAGCGTGCGCCGCCGCGAGGACGCGCGTCTGGTCACGGGCCGCGGCCGCTACGTCGCCGACGTCGCCCTGCCGGGGCTACTCCACGTCGCGGTGCACCGGAGCCCGCACGCGCACGCGCGCGTCGTCCGGATCGACGCCGAGGCGGCTCGTCGGCGCCCTGGGGTCGTCCGCGTCCTGGTGCCCGCCGACGTGGCCGCGCTCGGGCGGCTGCCGCTGCTCGTTCCGCACTCGAGCTTGATCGCGCCGGCCTGCCCGGAGATCCTTCCCCAGGAGATCGTCTCGTATGCGGGGCAGCCGGTGGCCCTCGTCGTCGCCGAGAGCGCCGTCGCGGCGGCGGACGCGCTCGACGCGCTCGTCGTCGAGTACGAGCCGCTGCCGGCGGTGGTAGCGGCCGACGACGCGCTGAAGTCCGACGGGCCGCGCGTGCATCCCGGCGGCAACGTGGCCGCGCGCTACACCCAGCGCGTGGGCGATCCGGCCGGGGCGCTCGGGGGCGCCCACCTGGTGTTGCGGGAACGCTTCCACCTGCACCGCGGCGCCGGGATGGCGATCGAGACGCGGGCGATCGCGGCGCGCTGGGACGTCGACCTCGGCCAGGTCACCGTGTGGTCGACGACGCAGGCGCCCCAGATCCTGCGCCGGCTCCTCGCCCGCTCCCTGAAATTGCCCGAGCACGCGGTGCGCGTGGTCACGCAGGACATCGGCGGCGGCTTCGGGCCGAAGGCGATCGTGTACGCCGAGGACATCCTGGTGCCGTATCTCGCGCGCGCGCTCGAGCGCCCGGTGCGATTCGTCGAGACGCGCCGCGAGCACCTGCTGGCGGTCACGCAGGAGCGCGACCAGTGGCACGAGGTCGAGCTGGGCGTCGCGCGCGACGGCCGGATCGTGGCCCTGCGCGACTCGTTCGTGCACGACTGCGGCGCCTTCGTCTCCTGGGGCGTGATCGTGCCGATCCTCACCTCGGTCACGGTGCCCGGGCCCTATCGCGTGCCGAACTACGAGGTGACGCTGACCGCCGTCTACACCAATCGCGTCCCGGTCACGCCGGTGCGCGGCGCCGGACGGCCCCAGGCCGTGTTCGTGATGGAGCGCATGCTCGATCTCGCGGCCGAGCGCCTCGGGCTCGATCGGATCGCGATCCGCGCGCGCAACCTGATCCAGCCCCACGAGTTCCCGTACGACGTCGGCCTGATCTCACGCGACAACGGTCCCCGGCGCTACGACAGCGGCAACTATCCCGAGTGCTTGCGGCGCGTCGCCGCAGCGGTCGGCGCCGACGGCTTCGAGGCCGAGCGCGAGCGTGCGCGCGCCGCGGGCCGCGCGATCGGTCTGGGCTTCGCGCTGTTCGTCGAGGACACCGGGCTCGGCCCGTACGAGGGCATTCGCGTCCGCGTCGATCCGCTCGGGCGCGTGTTCGTGTTCTCGGGCACGTCGAGCCAGGGGCAGGCCCACGAGACGACGCTGGCCCAGATCGTCGCCGACGGGCTCTCGGTGCCGCTCGACCAGGTGGTCGTGGTGCCGGGCGACACGACGGGTCTGCCCTATGGCGTCGGGACCTTCGCGAGCCGGGTCGCCGTGCTGGGGGGCGCCTCGGCGGCCCACGCCGCCGACGAGGTGAGGAAGAAAGCGCTCGCGGTCGCCGGCGACCACCTCGAGGCGGCGCCCGCGGATCTGGTGCTCGAAGACGGACGCATCTCGGTCCGCGGGTCGCCGGGACGCGGGCTCTCGCTCGGCGACGTGGCGGCGATCGCGGCGGCGCCGCGGCCTGGCTACGCGCTGCCTGGCGGGATGGACCCAGGTCTCGAAGCCACTGGCTACGTCCACGTCACGCAATCGACGTACTCGAACGGCGCGCACGCCTCGGTCGTCGAGGTCGATGGGGAGACCGGCGCGGTGCGCCTCCTGAAGTACGTCGCGGTCGACGACTGCGGCACGATGATCAACCCGATGGTGGTCGAAGGCCAGATCCACGGCGGCATCGCCCACGGGATCGGCAACGCGCTGACCGAGGAGATCGTGTACGACGACGCGGGCCAGCTCGTGTCGGGCACGCTGATGGACTATGCGCTGCCGCGCGCGATCGACGTGCCGCGCCTCGAGGTGCACCACGTGGTGACGCCGTCACCGCTCAATCCGCTGGGCGTCAAGGGCGCCGGCGAAGGCGGCACGCTGCCGGCGCCGGCGGCCATCGCCAACGCCGTGGCCGATGCGCTGCGGCCGCTGGGGGTCGCGATCACCGAGATGCCGCTGACGCGCGAGCGTCTGTGGCGACGCGTGCGCGCCGCGCAGTCGCGCGGTTGACGCTCGCCGCGAGCGTCTGCTACGGTCGCGCCGCTGAGCTTACCTCGGCCGGCGGGGCCCCAGCCCCGCGACGGCGTGCGGCGCGCACATCTGACAGGGAGGTCAGTCATGGAACGCGAAGCGTGTGATCGGCGGGAGGCCCAGATGATGTCGCGGCGCACGATGATGAAGGCCATGGGAGCGGCCGCCGGCGCGGCGGTCGTGGTGCCCGGCATCGCCCTGGCTCAGGGCAAGCCGGCCGAGCCGCCGAGCACGGTGACCACGCCGCCCCGAGACTTCGGCCCCAATGCGCCGCCGAACGTCTACTTCACGGACCCCGACGTCATCACGATCGATCCGATGTTCAACGGCCTGCGGCAGCCGAACGCGCCGATCCAGCGCCTGTGGACGGGCGCGCTCTGGTCCGAAGGGCCCGCGTGGTCGAGCCAGGGCCGCTACCTCGTCTGGAGCGACATCCCGAACAACCGGCAGCTGCGCTGGCTCGAGGACGACGGCCGGGTGACGGTCTTTCGGATGCCGTCGAACAACAGCAACGGCAACACGTTCGACTTCCAGGGCCGCCAGCTCTCGTGCGAGCACCTGACCCGGCGCGTGGTGCGCTACGACAACGACGGGTCGATCACGGTGATCGCCGACCGTTACGACGGCAAGCGGCTCAACTCACCGAACGACGTGGTCCCGCATCCCGACGGCAGCTACTGGTTCACCGATCCGCCGTACGGCGGACAGCTCTACGAGGGCGCGCCGGACGCGGCGGGCGGCCCCAGCAATCGCGCCGGCCGGCTCAAGCCGCGCCTGGGCCAGGCGGCTGGTCTGGGCAACGACAAGCGCGAGCTGCCGACCAACGTGTATCGCGTCGATCCCAGCGGAAAAGTCGACCTGGTCGTCAGCGAGAGCCAGGTGCCCGATCCGAACGGGCTCACGTTCTCGCCGGACTTCAAGAAGCTCTACGTGGTCAGCACCGGCCGCGGCCCCGGCGACACCGGACCGGGCGGCAAGGGCGACATGCACGTGTTCGATGTCGGCGCCGACAACAAGCTCTCGAACCAGAAGCGGTTCAGCGACTTCATGGTCGACGGTGTGAAGTGTGGGCCGGACGGCGTGCGCTGCGACGTGGACGGCAACTTGTGGTGCTCGAGCAACGCGGGGCGCGCCGTGGGCTACAGCGGCGTGACGGTGTGGACGCCGGAGGGCAAGCTGATCGGTCGCATCCGTCTGCCGGAGGTCTGCGGCAACGTGTGCTTCGGCGGTCCCAAGCGCAACCGCCTGTTCATGGCCGCGAGCCAGTCGCTGTACGCGGTCTACGTGGCCACGCAGGGAGCGGCGGCCGGCTAGACCGGCGCCGCGGGCCGCAGCGGGTCAGGCCTTTCGCAAGAAGTCGAAGTCGCAGCCGTGCTCGGCCTGGAGCACGTGCTCCATGTAGAGCTTCGCGTAGCCGCGCGCCGGCGCCGCCGCCGGCCGCGGCAGCCCCGCCCGCCGCCGCGCGAGCTCCGCGTCGTCGACCAGCAGGTCGAGACGGCGCTCGGTGACGCTCAGGCGGATGCGGTCTCCGTCGCGCACCAGGGCCAGCGGCCCGCCGACCGCCGCCTCCGGCGAGACGTGCAGCACGATCGTGCCGTACGCCGTCCCGCTCATGCGGGCGTCGGAGATGCGCACCATGTCCTTGACGCCAGCCCGCGCCAGCTTCGCGGGAATCGGCAGGTAGCCGGCCTCCGGCATCGCGTAGCCGCTCTTCGGCCCGGCGTTCTGGAGCACGAGGAAATCGTCCGGCCGCACGTCGAGATCCGGCGTGTCGATGCGCGCCGAGAGCTCGTCGAGCGAGCTGAAGACCACCGCGCGGCCCTCACGCTCGAAGAGCGCCGGGTCGGCGGCCGAGCGCTTGATGATCGCGCCGCCGGGCGCCAGGCTGCCGAAGAGCGCGGCGAGCCCGCCGACCTTCAAGTATGGATCGCCGAGCGGGCGCACCACGTCGCGGTCGACCCAGGTCTCCTCCGCGGCGAGCCGCTCGCCGAGCGTCTGCCCGGTCACGGTGACGCAGTCGAGGTGGAGCAGCGGCGCCAGCTCGCGCAGCACGGCGCCCAGGCCGCCGGCGGCGTTGAGGTCCGACATGTAGTGCTGGCCGGTCGGCTTGAGGTCCACGAGCACCGGCGTCTCGTCGCTCAGCGCGTTGAGCCGTCGCAGCGAGACCTCGACGCCCACGCGCCCGGCGACCGCGGTGAGATGGATGATGGCGTTCGTCGAGCCGCCGATCGCCAGCAGCACGCGCAGCGCGTTCTCGACCGAGCGCGCCGTGATGATCTGGCTCGGCCGCAGCCGCGTCGCGCCGAGCGTGACCGCCTGCCGCCCGCTCGCCTCCGCCGCGCGCAGGCGGTCGGCGTGCACGGCGGGAATCGCCGCCGTCCCCGGCAGCGCCATGCCGAGCGCCTCGGCGATCGCGGCCATCGTGCTGGCCGTGCCCATCACCGCGCAGGTGCCCGCGGTCGTCGCGAGGTTCTGCTCGATCTGGCAGATCTCTTCCGTCGTGACCCCGCCGGCACGGTACTTGGCCCAGAAGCGCCGGCAGTCCGTGCAGGCGCCGAGCCGCTCGCCCCGGTACGCCATCGGCATCATCGGTCCCGCCAGCAGCTGCACCGCGGGCACGTCGGCCGACGCCGCGCCCATGAGCTGCGCCGGGACCGTCTTGTCGCAGCCGCCGACCAGCACGACCGCGTCCATGGGCTGGGCCCGGATCATCTCCTCCACGTCGATGGCCATCAAATTGCGGAACATCATGCTGGTGGGGCTCAGGAACACCTCGCCCAGCGAGATCGTCGGGAAGTCGATCGGCAGGCCGCCGGCCGCGAGCACGCCGCGCTTGACGGCGTCGATCAGCTCCGGGAAGTGGCGGTGGCAGTTGTTGAAGCCGCTCGCCGACTGTGCGATGCCGACCACCGGCCGCGCCAGCATCTCGCGCGAGTAGCCCATCGACGTCGCGAAGGAGCGGCGTAGATATAAGGAGAAGTCGGGATCGCCGTAGTTGGTGAGCCCGCGCGCGAGCCCGCCGGGCCCGTCCGTAGTCGTCATAGTCCGCGATGCTACCCCATCTGGGGCCGCGCGCGCATCCGGCCCAGTTGTCTATCGGCTTACCCTCCTGGAGTCGTTGATGACGAAGGCCCTGGCTCTGCCCGTCGTGTTGCTCGCGCTGCTCGTCTTGACGCGCCCCGCGGCGGCGCAGCAACCGCGCGATCCCCAGGACGTCGTCAAACAGATCCAGGGACTCGGATGGGTGCACGGCCCGGCCGACGCGAACATCGGCGGTCTCGCGACCATCACGGTGCCGAAGGGTCTGTCGTTCCTCGACGGGCCCAACACGCGGAAGTTCCTCGAGCTGAACCTGAACCCGCCGCGCGATAATCACTACACGCTGTCGTCACAGGACCTCTCCTGGTTCGCGGTGTTCTACTTCGAGAGCGCCGGCTACGTGAAGGACGACGAGAAGCTCGATCCGGACGCGCTGCTCAAGTCGCTGCAGGGGAGCGACGACCGCGCGAACGCCGAGCGCAAGCGTCTCAGCATGCCCGCGATCAACACCGTGGGCTGGCACGTCCCGCCGCACTACGACCCCGAGACCAAGCGGCTCGAGTGGGGCGTGAAGCTTCGTCAGTCCGACGTCGGCGCGGACGTCGTCAACTACACGATCCGCATTCTCGGCCGCCGGGGCGTGATGCACGTGACGCTCGTGTCGGATCCGCGGGAGCTCGACAAGGACATCGTCGCCTTCAAGGGCGCGCTCGGTGGCTACGGCTTCGTGGCCGGCGAGCAGTACGCCGAGTTCAAGGCCGGCGACCGGGTCGCCGAGTACGGCCTGGCCGCGCTCGTGCTCGGGGGCGCTGCCGCGGTGGCCACGAAGACCGGCTTCGGCAAGGCGCTCATCAAGTTCATCGGCATCGGCGTCGTGGCGCTCTTCGGCGCCGTCGCGGCCTTCTTCCGCAAGTTCGCGCGCCGAACCGCCTGAGGCGCGGTGCTCGACCCGACACACGGCGCCGACTACACGATCTGGATCGTGGCGGCGCTGCTCTACGTGTCCGATGCGGCGAAGCTTCTCCCGCCGCGGCAGCTCCTGCTGGTCGAGGCCGGCCGCGGGCGCTTCGCGGCCGCGTTCAGCGCGACACCCTACACGATCGCGGGGCGCGTGCTGTCCTTCGCCCCCCTGCTGCTGCCCTATCGCGGCGTCTTCGTGGCGTCATGGGGGAGCGCCTGGACTGACGGCGCCCGCCTGAGGAAGGCCCTCGAGTCAATCGAGCGGCTCCGGAGCTCGCTGGGCGGCGCCCGCGTGCTCGGCATCCTGGGATTCGTGCTGCTGTTCGCCGTAGGACCCGCGCTCACGCTGTGGCTGGGCACCACCGCGGCGATCATCTACACCGCGGCCGCGCTCTACCCCACGGTGCTCGTCGCGATCGCGTATCTCTGGTGGCGACGCCGCGCCCTGCGGCTCACGACCGGCCGGTCGGTCGGCCTCAGCCTCGAGATCCTGGTCTGCCCCGCGTTCCTGCCGAACCTGGTCCGGAAGATCACCGCGCTCGAGTCGATCCAGACCGACGGCGCCCAGCTCCTCGTCGCCACCGCGGCCGCCGACGTCAAGACGGAGTTCCTGTCACGGCTCGAGAGCCGGACCGAGGAGCTGATCGAGGAGACCGACCCGGAAGATCCCGCGCTGGCCGACCTGCGCGCCTATCTCGCCACGGTGCGCGGCGCGCGATGACGGTCCTGGTCGCGGTCATCCTGGTCAACGTCGTCGTCAGCCTGTTCGGCTTTCGCGTTCTGCGCGACGGCGCCGCGCAAGGCGCCGAGTCGTACCTGTTCATCCCGCATCAGGTGGCCCGCGGCGAGAACGGCCTGGGCATGCTGCTCGCGCATTTCGCGCACGGGGGCTTCGCGCACCTGGCGTTCAACATGATCGCGCTCTACTCGTTCAGCGGGACGGTGCTCACCGGTCTCGGCCCGGCCAAGTTCCTGCTGATCTACGCGGCTGCCGGCCTCGGCGCCGATCTCGTGGTGTTCGCCCTTCACAAGGAAGACCCGACGTATCGTTGCCTCGGAGCCAGCGGCAGCGTCTTCGCGATCATGATGGCCGCGATCGTGCTCGATCCCACGACGTCGATCGTGGCGTTCCTGGTTCCGGTCCCGATCCCGGGCCCGTTCTTCATGCTGGGCTACACGGTCATCGCGCTCTTCCTGATCGCGCAGAAGAGCCGGGGTGGCATCAGCCACGAGGGCCATCTCGGTGGCGCGCTCGTGGGTCTCGCGTTGACCGGAGTCCTGGCGCCGCGCGGTCTCCAGCCGCTGATCCGCTGGTTCGCGCAGTGGTCGTCGTCGTAAACGGGGCGGCGGCTAGTTCACGAAGCGCCGAGTCGGACGCCCGGTCGAAGCCCGGAGCTCTTGGCGAACGCCGCCGCGCTGACTTTCTGACCGCCTTCGGGCCGCACGCGCGTCACCAGGATCTGGCCGCCCGTCGCGGAGACCGTGAGCCCCGTCTCGGCGACGGCGAGCACTTCTCCGGGCCGCCCGGACGTGCCGCCCACGATCTTCTTGGCGTCGTGGAGCAGCACGGTCGTGCCATCGTGCATGGTCCAGGCGCCCGGTTGCGGATCGGCGCCGCGAATGAGGTTCCAGATCTCCTGGACGGGTTTCTGCCAGTCGATCTGGACGTGCTCCTTCTTGCACCAACCCTCGTACGTCGCCTTGGACTCGTCTTGCACGATCTTCGGCGCCTTACCGGCGCGCACGAGCTCGACGCCCTCGAGCAGCGCCGCGACCCCCATCGGGTAGAGCCGATCGAAGTAGAGGCTGCCCAGGGTGTCGGTGTCCTTGATGTCGATTTCCTTCTGCAGCAGGATCGGGCCCGTATCCAGGCCCTGATCCGGCCAGAAGATAGTGAGCCCCGTCCGCGTCTCGCCCATGATGATCGGCCAGTTGATCGAGCTGGGGCCGCGATGGCGCGGGAGCAGCGAGGGGTGGTACTGGATCGTGCCGCGCGTGGGCGAATTCAGCACCTCCTCGGGCACGATGAGGGTGACGTAGGCCATCACGCACAGATCCGCCTTGAGCCGCGCGAACTCCTCCCACACCTCCGGCTTGTTGCGAAACGACTTGGGCTGGTGGACCGGGAGACCCTTGGCGAGCGCGGCTTCCTTCAGGGGATCGACCCGTCCCCCCTGCGCCGGATCGGGCGCGCAGTAGACGCCGACCACGCTTTCCCCGCGCTCCAGCAGGGCCTCGAGCACGCTCTTCCCGAACGCTTGCTGCCCATGAACGACGATGCGCATGGTGTCATCCCTCCGAGAGAAATGGACGATACCACATGGCCAGCGCACCTCGTCACCGCCGACTTCCATTGCCCGCTGTGCGGACACCTGAACGCGGACCATCGGCGCTGGGTCTTCTCGGCCCGGAGGCGCAATCCTGGATCGCTACATCATCGAGCGTCTCACCAGCGCCCACCCCGGCGATCGGAGTTCCCGCGTGATGTCGTGCTGGCGACGCTGCACGTGGCGTCTCTCGTCCGTCGCCGGCCGACGGCGCTGGCGTCGTTCGCTCCCCTCGCGACGGTCAAGAATCACGTCCCTGCTCTCGTCGGCGAAGACGTGCTCGAGATAGCTGTATCGTTGCGCGGTGCGCGACACGATGAGGAGAAACTCTGCCACGAGCGCCTCCGCTAGACTCCGGCCTCGGTCCTGGACTAGGTGGCGCGCCGTTCGTGATCCCAGATCTGGAAGCATCGGACGTGCAACTGAAAGGCCTTCCTGCCGAGGTCCAGCGTGATCCCTTGCATCAGCAACTGGTCCTTCGCGAGGACCGCCTCGCAGGCATCGCACGTTTCGCCGTCGCTTGGACTACTCCAGACCCTGGAGATGCCGTCGTGCGGCAGGCGCCTGTCCCGGATCTTGCGCTGGATGAGAAGACGGAGGGATTCCTGGTTCATATCTGCCCCGCGGATCGCTGCGGCCGCGAAACACGCCACATTCACCGGGGTCTTGACGCCAGCGTCAACCCATGAGGCCGGGGTGCAGGCGTGTGGAGCGTAGCACAGATGACGAGGCAACAATACGCCAGCGGGATGGAGCATTCTCGAGAAGCTGGTGGCTCCCACGCAGCGTAAGTCATTGGCGGACGTGCCCCGGCCGGCACTGCTGCCGCTGCGGAACTTGACTCCAACTTGACTCGACTGCACGATGGGGCGTCGCGTGCTTCGTAAGTGTGCGGAGGGGTGGCCGAGCCCGGTCGAAGGCGTCCGACTCGAAATCGGATAGGGGCCCAGAAGGTCCCTCGGGGGTTCAAATCCTCTCCCCTCCGCCAATTTTCTACTTGTCGTGATGTCCCGCAAACGCGTGATGTCCAGCGAACGTGGAGGGGTGACCGAGCGGCCGAAGGTGCGGCACTGGAAATGCCGTGCACGGGTAACCCCTGTGCCCCGGGTTCGAATCCCGGCCCCTCCGCCAAATGTTTCAGCTTGGCCGTGCTAGACGGGGAGTTAGCGGTGCCCTGTAACCCGCAACCCGCTTCAGCGGGGTTGAATTCCCTCTCGAGGGCGGAGCGTGTTGAATGAGCTTCACGGGGCGGCGTTGAAGGTTGGGCCCCACGCAACGAGAATCGTCGAACCCCGCCAGGCCCGGAAGGGAGCAACGGTAAGGCGACCCTCTCGTGTGCCGTGGGAGTACCTGACCGGAGCAGGTTCCGGGGAGAGATCGCAGTACGAGCCGTTCGAAGGAGGGTGCACGGTCATTGTATTGGAGCGTGGAGATCGGCTTTCACCGAGGGTGGCGAGTGATAGGTACTGGTGGCTCCGCACGTCGAGGCAACCGGTGAGCTATCGAGTGGGCTCCGCACGTCGAGTCGATCCTTGGGTATGGAGTGGGCTCCGCACGTCGGGTCAATCCTTGAGTTATCGAGTGGGCTCCGCTCGTCGAGGCAACCCGTGAGCTATCAAGTTCTGGCTCGAAAGTGGCGGCCGCAGACATTCGATGCGGTCGTCGGTCAGGATGCGATCACGCGGACGCTGCGCAACGCGCTGGCGTCGGGTCGCATCGCCCATGCCTATCTGTTCGCCGGCCCGCGCGGCATCGGCAAGACGACGACGGCGCGCCTGCTGGCCCGCGCGCTGCTTTGCCTCGATCGCAAGGGACCGGAGCCCTGCGGCAAGTGCGCGGTGTGCGTCGAGGGGCAGGCCGGGACGCTCGTGGACGTGATCGAGATCGACGGGGCCTCGAACCGCGGCATCGAGGAGATCCGGACGCTCCGCGAGAACGTGAAGTACACGCCGGCCCGCGGGCGCTTCAAGGTCTACATCATCGACGAGGTTCACCAGCTCACCGAGGCGGCGTTCAACGCGCTGCTGAAGACGCTGGAGGAGCCGCCGCCGCACATCGTGTTCGTGCTCGCCACGACCGACCCGCGCGACATCCCGCCGACCGTGCTGTCGCGGGTGCAGCGCTTCGACTTCCGCCCGATCGCGCCCGACGCGCTCCGCGATTCACTCGAGCGCATCCTGGCGGCCGAGCAGATTCCGTTCGACGCTGGCGCGCTGCCGGTCATCGTGCGCGCCGCGGAAGGCTCGTTGCGCGACGCGCTCTCGCTGCTCGACACCGCCATCGCCTACGGCAACGGAAAGCTCGAGGCCGAGACGGCCGCGAAGCTGCTGGGCGCGACGGCGCCCGTCGCGGTGCGCACGTTCGTGGCGGCGGTGATCGGGCACGAGACGGGCGTGGCCCTCGAGGCGATCGACCGCGCGGCGCGTGACGGCGAGGACCTGCTGGCGTTCGCGCGGGACGTCATCGAGCTGCTACGGCTCACGCTGGTGCTCAAGGCGGCACCGAACGCCAAGCCCGCCGAGCTCACGCATTCCGAGGGCAACGAGCTGCGAAAGCTCGGTGAAGCGGTGAGCCTCGACGAGATCCTCTACGCGCTGCGGGCGCTGCTCGAGGCCGACGCGCTCATGCGCGAGTCGCCTCATCCGCGTGTCGAGCTGGAGATCGCGACCGTGCGGGCCACGCGGCGGCCGGTGCCGCAGGCGCTGGAGGACGTGCTGAAGCGCGTCGACGAAGCGCAGCGCGAGGCGGCCGGTGCCGCAGGCGCTGGAGGACGTGCTGAAGCGCGTCGACGAAGCGCAGCGCGAGCTTCGGCAGCAGGCACTGTCCACGCCGTCGACGGCGGCCCCGACCGCGCAGGCGAGCCTCTTGCCGGGGGCCGAGGCGGCGCCGCGCGCCGAGATGCGGCGCGCGCCAGCGCCCGTAGCCGCGGGACCGCGTGCGCCAGCTCCGAGCGGCTCGCCGCCGCGCGCCCAGGCGCCGTCGGTCGACGCCGATCTCGCGACGGCGTGGGAGCGCGTGGTCGACGAGGTCATGCGGAAGAGACCGACGCTCGGCGCCGTGCTGATGCAGGTGCGGCCGAGCGGGGTCAGCGACCGCGAGCTGACCGTCGTGCTGGCCGGCAACAATTTCCATCGCGAGATGCTCGCCGACGCCGCGAACAAGGAAGTCGTCACGCAGGCCGTTCGGCGCTGGGTCGTTGGCGCCGAGCGCTTCAAGGTCGAGTCCGGGGGTGAGACAACCGGCGCCGTCGCGACGCATCCGGCGGTTCAGGCGGCGATCGCTGAGGCGCTGGGTCGTTGGCGCCGAGCGCTTCAAGGTCGAGTCCGGGGGTGAGACAACCGGCGCCGTCGCGACGCATCCGGCGGTTCAGGCGGCGATCGCTGAGTTCCAGGGTGAGGTGGTCGCGGTGCGCCCGCGCCTGCCGGAAGGAGAAGGCCAGTGAAGGGGTTCGGGAACATCATGAAGGAAGCGCAGAAGCTGCAGGCGCAAATGGCGGCGCTGCAGGAAGAGGTCGGCAAGCGCAAGGTCGAGGCTACGGCGGGCGGCGGCATGGTGACCGTCGAGGCCAACGGCAAGCAGGAGCTCACCGCGGTCAAGATCGATCCCGAGGTCATCAATAAGGACGACGCCCAGATGCTCGAAGACCTGGTGCTCGCCGCGTGCAACGAGGCGCTCCGGAAATCGCGCGAGTTGGTCCAGCAGGAGCTCGGCAAGCTGACCGGCGGCATGAAGATCCCCGGTCTCGGAATCTAGGACGTCGTTGGCGTACTACCCCGAGCCCGTCGCCCGGCTGATCGAGGCCCTCCAGCGGCTCCCCGGCATCGGCCCCAAATCGGCCCAGCGGATGACGTTCTTCCTGCTCAAGCGCCCCATCGAGGAAGTCCGCGAGCTGTCCGAGTCGCTGGTGGCGGTGAAGGAGCAGATCGTCTCGTGCGGGACCTGCTTCAACGTCACCGAACAGGATCCGTGCCGCATCTGCGGGGACCCGGCGCGTGACCGGCGACTGCTCTGCATCGTGGAGGAGCCGAACGACCTGCTGGCGATGGAGCGCACGGGCGAGTATCGCGGCCACTATCACGTGCTGCAGGGTGCCTTGTCGCCGCTCGACGGCATCGGCCCCGAAGATTTGAAGGTGCGCGAGCTGCTCGCGCGGCTCGAGGCCAACGCCGTCGGCGAGGTGATCCTGGCGACCAATCCCAACGTCGAGGGCGAGGCGACGGCGCTTTATCTGGCGAAGCTGCTGCGCCCGCTCGGTCTGCGGGTCACGCGGATCGCCCGTGGGCTGCCGGTGGGCGGCGACCTCGAGTACGCCGACCAGGTGACGCTGTCGAAAGCCCTCGAGGGTCGGCGGGAGATTTCTTAGTACATGGGGGCCTCGACGGGCCCCCCAAGCCCCGCGCTCGGACACGCCCCGGCGTAGCCGTGGCGCGCCTCGAGATCGCGTTGCGGACTACGGGACGAGCGGGGCGTGCTGCTCGAGAAAGGTGCGATGCAGGAGCCGGACGGCGTCATCCAGCCGCGCGCCATCGATCATCCACGTGATGCGAAAGGACGACGTCGCGACGCCGCTCCATCCGATGCCGGCTGAGCGGAGCGCATCGCAGCCAGTTCTTAGATTTTCGAAGGACGCGTTGATCCCCGCCCCGATGACGCTGAGCGCACCGACGCGCTCGGCCAGCCGGAGCCGGGCGCCGAACCGCTCCCTCAAGCTCGCCAGCACCCGCTCGCCCTCGTGCAGGTTCTCACGCGAGACCACCACCACGAGATGGTCCGGCGTGGCGTGCAGCTGCTTGCCCGCCACGTGATGCGCGTCCAGTAGCGCCAGCAGCGCCTCCGTCGGCGCGCTCGACTCGATGACCAACACGTCACGCTCGCTGGCGACGCCGACCACCCGGCCCGGCATCTTCGGCGGATGACGCCGGACGACCGTGCCGTCCGCCGACGGATCGGCGCCGGGAAGCGGCGATGCCGTCGCCCGCGCGTAGATCGCGATGCCCTGCTCTTTGGCGAACTCGACCGCCTGGGCATTCAGCACGCGGGCACCGGCTTCGGCCAGCTCCTGGGTCTCCTCGTACGACAGGGATGGAATCCGGCGGGCGCTCGGCACCACGCGGGGATCGGCGGTGTAGACGCCGTCGACGTCGGAGCAGATCTCGCAGTACGCGGCGCCGAGGGCCGCCGCCATCGCCACGGCGGTGGTGTCGCTGCCGCCGCGGCCGAGCGTCGTCACCTCACGCCGGTACGACACGCCCTGGTAGCCCGCGATGACGACGATCTTCCCGCGGGCGAGCTCGTCCTGGACCCGGAACGGGCGCACCTCGATGATGCGGGCGTCCACGTGGCGGTCATTCGTGACGATGCCGGACTGGCTTCCGGTGAAGCTGATGGCGTCGCCGCCCAGCTCACGAATGGCCATCGACAAGAGCGCCATCGCGATGCGTTCGCCGGCCGTGAGCAGCATATCGAGCTCGCGCCGGTCAGGGTTGGGCGACACCTGCTTGGCGAGGGCCAGCAGCTCGTCGGTCGTGTCGCCCATCGCCGAGACGACCACGACGACGTCGTGGCCCTGGCGCTTGGTTCGCATGACGCGCTCGGCGACCCGCTGCATCCGCGAGACGTCGGCGACGCTGGATCCGCCGTACTTCTGGACGACGATCGGCACCAAACCATCGTACGCCAGAAGCGTCCCCACAAAGAAAACGGCCCGGACCATGACGGCCCGGGCCGGCGCCCACACATCGCGTGGGCTGAAACGCGCCCTCCCCGCACACCGCTTGAGAGCCGGGGGAGTCTGAGGGGGGTCGCCCCCCTCAGCTAACTAGAAATCTCCGTGCGGCATCGGCGGCGCCGCCGGCGCCTTCTCCTCCGGCAGATCCGTGATCAGCGCCTCGGTGGTGAGCAGCAGCGACGCGACCGAGGCGGCGTTCTCCAGCGCCACCCGCTCCACCTTGGTCGGATCGATGATGCCCGCCTGGATCATGTCCACGAAGGTCATGCTGTCGGCGTCGTAACCGCGGGAGGTCGCGGTCTCGTTCTTCACCTTCTCGACGATCACGCTGCCCTCCAGGCCGGCGTTCTCGACGATCTGGCGGATCGGCTCCTCGAGCGCCCGCTTCACGATCAGGGAGCCGACCTTCTCGTCGCCTTCCAGCTTGAGGGCGTCGATGGCCTTCGCGGCCCGCAGCAGCGCCACACCGCCGCCCGGCACGATGCCCTCCTCGACCGCCGCCCGGGTCGCGTTCAGCGCGTCCTCGACCCGCGCCTTCTTCTCCTTCATCGCCGTCTCGGTCGCCGCGCCGACCTTGACCACCGCCACGCCGCCGGCCAGCTTCGCCAGCCGCTCCTGCAGCTTCTCGCGGTCGTAGTCGGAGGTCGTCTCCTCGATCTGGGCCCGGATCTGCTTGATCCGTCCCTCGATCTCCTTGGTCTTGCCCGCGCCCTCGACGATCGTGGTGTTGTCCTTGTCCACCACCACCTTCTTGGCCTTGCCCAGGTCATCGAGCTTGATGTTCTCCAGCTTGATCCCCAGGTCCTCGGTGATGGCCTTGCCCCCCGTCAGCACCGCGATGTCCTCGAGCATCGCCTTGCGACGATCGCCGAACCCCGGCGCCTTCACCGCCGCCGTGTGCAGCGTGCCCCGCAGCTTGTTCACCACCAGCGTGGCGAGGGCTTCGCCCTCCACTTCCTCGGCGATGATCAAGAGCGGCTTGCCCGAGCGCGCCACCTGCTCGAGCAGCGGCAGCATGTCCTTCATCACGCTGACCTTCTTCTCGTGGATCAGCACCAGCGCGTCTTCCAGGACCACTTCCATCCGCTCGGCGTCGGTCACGAAGTAGGGCGACAGATACCCGCGGTCGAACTGCATGCCCTCGACCACGTCCAGCACGGTGTCGGCCGACTTCGACTCCTCGACCGTGATGACCCCGTCCTTGCCCACCTTCTCCATCGCCTCGGCGATCAGGTTGCCGATCGTCTT
>Ga0209161_10001509_pt1 | contig 19303 bp, 23 predicted proteins | sample GraSoiAngelo_155_FD_186169 | JGI IMG/M metagenome (GOLD analysis project Ga0209161, IMG submission 186169) | Grasslands soil microbial communities from the Angelo Coastal Reserve, California, USA - 14_1009_13_30cm (SPAdes) (version 2) | ecosystem: Environmental > Terrestrial > Soil > Grasslands... | reverse complement strand
GTGATCGAGGTCGGCAGCATGCCGGTGCCTGCCGGGCACATGATGGTTCACCTGGTCCTCGCGGACGGACGGGAGCTGCTCGCGTCGCCGGGCCATCGAACGGCGGACGGCCGCGCCCTCGGCGCGCTGCAAAAGGGTGACGGCCTCGACGGCTCGACGATCATGCGTCGGGAGCTTGTTCCAGATGCGGGCGAGCGGACCTACGACCTTCTGCCCGCCGGACCGACCGGTCAATACTGGGCGAACGGAATCCTCCTGTCGAGCACGCTCAAGGTCCCCCGGATTCCGCCCGTCTGACGCCAGCGGTGCGCCTCAGGTGTCGGAATTCCGCACGGCTGACGTCAGCGAGGCGAAATGTCGCGGTCCCTGCCGGCTAGGAGACTTCTTCTTCCTCGACCAGGCGCAGGTGGCTGCTCACGTCCAGGCCCAGGTGGCGCGCGAAAAAGCCTGCGACCCGCTCGACGTACAGCGGCCGGTCCGCGAAGTAGGCGCCGGTATGCGGCGCGCCCTGCACGATCCAGATCTCGCGCGGGCCTCGGTATGCGTCGTAAAGACGGCGGCTGTGGTTGACGTTGGTGATCGCGTCCGCTCCGCCGTGGATGAAGAACAGCGGCCGGGGCTCGAGCGAGCTCAACACATCGACCGGACTGCAGGCTGAGATCCAGCACCGCGTGCGCAGCCAGAACATCAGGCCCGCCAGCCACACGAACGGCGTTCCCGGCAGCTTGCTCGTGCTGCGGACGTTTTCGACCAGCAGGCGGCGGAGGTCGCTGAACGCGCTGTCGAGCACGAGAGCCTGGACGCCCGGCTCCCCGGCCGCCCCGAGCAAGGACACGACAGCTCCCATCGAGTAGCCCAGCAATCCGATCCTCGCGTTGGGGATTCGCTTGCGCGCAAACGCGATAACAGCCTGGAGCTCGAGCACTTCTTTGATGCCGAAGGTGATCGGAGCGCGATCGCTGCCCGGCATCCCCCGGTAGGAGTAAAGGACCACGTTGAAGCCCTTGCGCCACAGCGAGACCGCGATCCCCAGCGCCCCCTGGCGCTGCCCCTTGTGGCCGCCCGAGATGATGACCGTCTGCGGCGATCCCGGCTGCCGGAAGTGCCAGGCGCCGAAGTTGACGCCGTCCGCGGTCGCCAGGTCGACCTCCTCGTAGTCGGCCTGGAACTCGAAGGGCGTGAAGGTGAAGTCGTCGAGCCAGATCGGCCGCGGCGGCAGAAAGGCACGGCGGTAAAGCTGGTACGAGAGGCCGGCGTAAAGGACGGCCAATCCGATGATCGCGAGGCCTACATATGCCACCTGGCCACCTGACTCGAAGCTTAACTAGAACGCTTCGGGTGCGACCTCTTTGCGGGTTGGGCGCGGCGGCCGGCCAGCTCCTCTTCGTAGCGGCCGAGGACGAACAGCAGGAGGCTCAGCCGGTTAAGCCAGCGCACCACGGCCGGATTGCTCAAACCCCCGGCACGCTCGAGGGTCACGCAGCGTCGCTCCGCGCGGCGCGTGATGGCGCGGGCGAGGTCGAGCGCCCCCGACGCTGCCGTGGCCCCGGGCAGGATGAAGCCGGCCGGCATGGTCACCTCGTCCTCGAGCTCTTCGATCAAGTGGTCGAGGCGCCCGATCTGGGCATCGCCTGTGATGACAAAGACTGTTTCCGCCTGGGGGCTGGTGCCAAGCTCCGCGCCCACCGCGTAAAGCCCGCGCTGCAGCTCCTCACAGATCGAACCCACGCGGCCATGAGGCGTCAGGGCGCGAGCCAGGCCAAGCGCGCTCGATGCCTCGTCCACGGTGCCGAACGCCTCGATCCGCGCATCGTCCTTGGACGCACGCCCGCCGCCGAGCAGCCCGGTCGTGCCGTCATCGCCGGTGCCGGCCAGCTCGAGCATCCGCTTCTTGCGGGCTCTGGGCCCCGCCGTCTTACTCGAAGACTTTGCTGAGGTCGTACAGCTCCTTGGGCACGCGCCGTGTCTCCTTTATCACCTCGGTCAGAGGCACGACCTCGACGTCGCCGTTGCGCCGGATCGGGATCACACCGCTTTTGCCCGCGACGATCAAGTCCGCCGCCGCGACCCCGAGCCGCGTCGCCCAGATGCGATCCACCGGCGACGGCGACCCGCCGCGTTGAAGGTGCCCGAGCACGGTCACCCTCGTCTCGAAGCCGGTCTCGCCTTCAACCCTGCCGGCAAGCAGGTCGCCCAGGCCGCGCTTGGCGAGCCGGATGTGCCCGAACGCATCCTTCTCCGCCTCACCGCCCAGCTCCCTTTCCAGCTCCGGGATGTGGGCGCCTTCCGCGACGACGATGATGCTGAACAGCTTGCCCTCGCCGCGGCGGCGGTAGAGGTGAGCTACCACCTCCGAAAGCGGGACCTCGAACTCGGGGATGATGATCAGGTCGGCGCCACCGGCCACGCCGCCCATCAGCGCGACCCAGCCCGCGTCGCGGCCCATGACCTCGACGACCATCACACGGTGGTGCGCTGATGCGGTTGTGTGCAGGCGGTCGAGCGCCTCGGTCACGACTCCGACAGCGGTGTCGAAACCGATGCAGAACTCCGTGACCGCGAGGTCGTTGTCGATCGTCTTGGGCACGCCGACCGTGCGGAATCCGGCTTCGTGCAAGGCCGCGGCGACGCTCAGGGTGTCGTCGCCGCCGATCGGCACCAGGGCGTCGATGCCGTTGTGCCGCAGTGCCTTGATGACACGCTCGATGCCTGCGTGTTCTTTCAGCGGATTCGTCCGAGAGGTGCCCAGGATGGTGCCGCCTTCCGGGAGGATGCCGCGCACGTCGGCAGGCTTGAGCTCGTCGATGAGGCCTTCGCCAAGGCACCCTGCCCAGCCGTTCTTGACGCCGCTGACCTGGTGGCCCAGCTGAAAGGCGCGCCGAGCCACCGCCCGGATGGCGGCGTTGAGCCCGGGCGCGTCTCCACCTCCGGTGAGAACTCCGATCCGCATCGGGAAATAGGTTAAGGCGTTGCGGTAAGGCGCTCCAGCAGCGCGGTCAGTGAAATTCCAGCGAGCGTGGTCAAGATCAGGTCAGCCTGGCTGAGGTCGAGCCGCGCCGTGATCGAGTTGGGAATGGCGACGCACCGCATGCCCGCACGCTTGGCAGCCGCAACTCCGTTGGGCGAGTCCTCGATCGCGACCGCCTCGGCCGCGGTGACCCCGAGGCAGTCGAGCACCGCGATGTAAAGGTCCGGCTCGGGTTTGGCGTGCGCGACGTCGTCGCGGCAGCGCAGGCAGTCGAACCGCTCGAGGATCCCAAGGCGGGCCAGGTGGCCGCGGACCCACTCGCCCGTCGAGCTGGATGCAACGCCCAGCCTCAAGCCCAGCTCGCGAGCTTCCTCCAGGCGCTGCACCACGCCCGGCAGCACCCTCTGCGCAAGGATCATCTCGGTCCGCCGGTCGAGGCGGCGGTCGAGCACCTCTTTCGGCAGCGGCCGGCCGAGTCGCTCCTCCAGGTGGTGCTGCGGATGAAAACCGATGGTGGTCGAGCCGACGATCTGCACCCAACGCTCAAAGGGCAAGTCTTCGCCGTGAGCCTCGTACACCTCGAGCCACGAACGGTAGATCGGCTCCTCGGTGTCGAGGATCAGCCCGTCGAAGTCGAACACGATGGCGCGAATCAATGTCCCAAAGATTAGGATCGCCGTTGCCGTGATCCGGGATCTGTCACATGCCTGAGACGAAGCCGAAGTCCCGCGCGCAAAGCTCGCGGCAAAGTTCCATTGGCTGGGGTGGCGCCGTCCTGTCAGGTCTTGCGCTGGTGACCGTGGCGGTCATGCTCGTGGTCCTCTTCGGCTTCCTCGACGCCCTGCACTTCGGCTCGATCGCCGACTTCTTCACGCCCGATTCGGCCGCCGCCGCCGGCACGCTGGGCCTGGTCGGCGGTGCCGAGGGCGTGACCCTCAGCATCGTCCTCCTGGGGGTCATGTTCGGCATCCAGACCTCCTCGTCGCGCTACTCGCCCCGCATCATCGGCATCTTCACGAGGAACCCCCTCAACGCGCTCGTCCTCAGCTTCGCCCTGGCCTCGATTCTCTACACCTTCCTCGTCCGCTCAGAGGTGAAGGTCAACTACGTGCCCATGGCGAGCGTCGCCGTCGCCGAGGTCCTCGCGCTGATCAACTTCGCTCTGCTGTTCCCCTACGTCCTCTACACATTCGAGGTGATGCGCGCCGAGACGCTTGTCTCGGGCATCATGCGCCGCGCCCGCAAAGAGCTGCGCGGCGGCACCCACCGCCGGCAAAGCCTTCAGCACAGAAGCGCACTGCTGACTTGCTGCGCCCAGGTCTCGGACATCGCGTTCGGCAGCGTGGAGCTCGGCGACATGCCGGTGTGCTTGCTGTGCATCGAGGTCGTGGGTGACTTCCTCGCGCACGAGTACCTGCCGGCGAAGAAGAACCTCAACCCGGAATGGTTCAAGGTCGGCCATTCCGAGCTCCCCGGCGCGTCAGACCAGATCGTCGCCGAGGTCAATCGAGCCGGCACCTGGTTCGCCTACGTGGTGATGTCGAGCTTCGTCGACATGATCGGGTTGACTCCGATCCATCGCAAAGAGGCCGTTCACGCGCTCGCTGTCGCAACGCGAAGAATCGGACTGGCCGCGATCGACGTCGGCGACTCCGAGGTCGCCGAGCTCTGCCTTCGCTTCTTCAACACGTATCTGCGAGCCGCGATCAACCGCTCGGCGCCAACCTTTGCGTCGGTGATCATGAACGAGTACCGGCGCTTTGCGATTGGGGCGCTCGAGTGGAGGCGCGATCTCGCGGTCGAGGCCGCAGCGCACCTGCTCCGATACGGGCGTCACTTCGACGAGGCCGGCATGCCCGCGATCTTCGGCGCGGCGGCCGAGGACGTGGCCGACCTTGCCATCGAAGCCCGCGTCCGCGACCCACAGGTGTCGTTCCGCCTCGCGCAGCTGCTCGTCCGCAACCTTCTCGACCTCATCCCTAACGCTCGACCGATCGGGCTCAACGGGCTTTTCAAGGGCGTCGCCAAACTGACGTGCTGGGCCATGGCCTCCGACCAGAAAGACATCGCGCATGTTCTGGTCGAGGGCATTGCAGCCGCGCCTCCGGATTTCGTCGACGCCGCGCTGGGCCGCATGGACGCGATGCAGAACGGTCTCTTCTGGGAAGTCAACGAGCGCGTCATCTCCTTCGACTGGCTCGAGCAGCCGCTGCGCGAGCAGATTCCCGGCTTGCGCGCGGCGCTCCGGCGGGCAAAAACGTCCGGCAACGGCGCGGTGGTCGACCTCGAGAACGAGCCTGTGGTGGCCAAGGACCTGGTGCAGCCCGAGCCTGTCAGCGCGCCTCCCGCGACTCCTCAGGTGGCTGGTTGATCATCGCCGTGGAAGCGCTCGCGAAGTAGTCGAGCAGCACCTTGCGCACAGCCGGAGCCAGGGCCAGCGAATCGACCGCCGCGGTCATTTGGGCGAGCCAGGCATCGCGCTCGGCCTGGCCGATGGCAAACGGCTGGTGGCGCATGCGCAGGCGCGGGTGGCCGCGCTGCTCGCTGTACGCCGGTGGGCCGCCCCAGTACTGGATCAAGAAGAGGGTGAGGCGTTCGGTCGCAGCCGAAAGGTCCTGCTCGGGATAGACCGCGCGCAGCACCGGGTCAACGGCGACCCGCGCGTAGAAGCGCTGCACGAGGAGGCGGAACGCCGGCTCGCCGCCCGCCAGCTCATAGACGCTCTTGTTGAGCACAATGCGATGCTACTGAGCCGTGCGCAGGGAGCTCCGCACCCTGTTCCGCTCGGAAGCACACGGGGAATCTCAATTCGGCACGGCTGACGACAGACGGGCGGAATCCGAATTGGTAAGACGCACGGCTGACGCCAGACGTGCGGAATTGGGCCCTGCCGGCCAAACGATTCGTCGCCTACGTCGGTGGCCTGTACCTCACCGCCGAGCTCCCTCGAGAATCTCGGACACCGGGCGAACGATGACCTGCGCGGCCTTGAGGCCGGTCGCCTCCAGGTAGCGCTCGACGATCCGCCTGCCGACCGCATAGCCGCCCATGTGCGGGACGCCGACGGGTCGCACGCCGATTCGCTCGGCCACGAGGTCACCAAGGACGTAAGGCGTCCACTCACGAAAACCACTGCCCGTGTCGAAGGCGCCGGTCACCTTCTCGAACGCGGCATCCAACACCGAGCCGGTGACGTCCGCGTACCAGGCGCCGGTCGACTCCGGACCGCATACCTCGACAGCGAAGACCTCCGCAAGCCCTTCATGGATCACCCATTCGGCCAGGTTGAACCCGGTTTCGATGTTCGGGGTGCGCAGGTTGTGCGCCAGCTCGTGGACGGCGCAGGCTCCGATGCGCGTGATGTTGTAGTCGGTCGGCCACGCGACGAGCCAGATCGTGCCGGGGACGGCGCCCATTCCGTAGTAGCCGTGGGTGCGCTCGACGAACACGGGATCGTCCGGGTTGCCCAGCGTGAGCGTGACGTCGATCCGGTCTGGATGCCGGATCCCGGGGAGCACGGAGCGCTGGTATTCCCACGCTCGAGCCAGCTCGCGCCTCAGCTGGCCCCACGCGTCGGCTTCGACCAGGCGTTGCAGCGCCGGGGCGTAGCGCGGATCGTCAGCGTTGACGCGAAAGCCGTCGCCGCTCTCGTGCGTCTGCCGCAGACGCGTCATCGCCGCCTGGTCGAACGTGGAGATACCCTGCATTTCGGCCAGCGCGGCAAGACGAGCCGCGGACGGCAGCGCGAGGACCCGCGCCAACCCGGCCGCGTCATCGTGGACGTCGATCTCGATCTGGTCGTCCGTGGTCATAGCCAAGCCGCTAGACCCGCTCACCTGCCGCGCGCAGCGGCTCCTGCCGGGCCGCGTAACGCTCGATCTCGTCTTCGCGCGGGAGAAACCAGGCGATTCCGATGGTCAGGATGACCAGGATGACGTGTGACATCAAGGATTTCTGCAGCCCGATCGCATCGGCGATCGCGCCGTTGATGGGGACGCCAATCGCGCCGGTCACAAAACCGAGGCCCATCACCAAACCTGACGCGAGGCCGGCGCGAGAGGCCATCAGCTGCTGCGCCATCAGCAGCATCAGCGGTGCGGTGGACGCGGCGAGGACGCCGATCAGGATGGCGGTGCCAAACGCCCACGGACCGGGATACAGCGTGAAGAGGAGGACAGCCGGCACGCTGAGGACGAGGGTCGCGAGGATCACGGTGCGCCGGCCATAACGGTCGGCGAGCGATCCGCACCCCACCGTGCCAACCGCGCTCGCGAGCACCAGCGTGGTGGCCAGCGGTCCGTAAAACTCCGGCCCATAGCCAAGCTGGCGATACCACGTCGGCGTGAACGCCTGGAACACGTTGACCGTCCAGCTGCGCGACATCATCACGCCGATGACGGCCGCGAGGGCAAACAGCGGAACGGCTTGCGACGAGCCGGCCGCCTGCCGGATCGCGGCAGTGGCAATGGCCGCGCGGTCCCGCATGCGCCACAGCAAGTAGCCACCCGTGGCGAGCCCGGGGATCACCAGCAGCCCGGTGCCGTGCATCCCAAAGGCGCCGAACAGCGCGATGCCGATGAGCGGTCCGGCGGCAACGCCGACGGTTCCGGCCGTGACGTAGATGGACATTCCGAAGCTCCGCCGCCAGGTGGGCAGCAGTCCCCGCACATCGAGCGCGCCAAGCGGATGGAACGCACCCGAGCCGAGGCCCGACGCAAGGGCGAGACCCAGCAGAAGCGGGAAGCTGTTGACGAAACCGACCACGGAAAATGTGATCGCGGTCCATGCCAGGGCGAGACCGGTGAAGCGGGTCCCGAACCGATCCGCGATCAGCCCGAACAGCGGTTGTGAGATGGCGGCCATGCCGCTGTAGGCGAGACTGACGAGACCTACGGTGGCGAGGCTGAGCTTGAACCGTCCGATCAGCAACGGGTACAGGATCGGGATCACCCCGACGTAGCTGTCGACCGTCAGGTGCCCGAGCATCAGGGTCAGCAGCTTCCCGTTCCTCAGGTATTCCCTCACGACATCTCTATGATCGCGGCGGTGGGTGAACTCCTGTACCTCAGCCGCGCCGATGTCGAGAGCCTGCTCGACCTGGACGCCATGCTAGACGCGCTTGCGGACGCGCTCGTCATCTACTCGTCGGGCGTCACATCGGTGCCGCCGCGGACCGCGGCGCGTGTCGGCGACCACAACCTGCTCGGGGTCATGGCGGGATACGTGCCCGGGGTGGCGCTGGAGAGCAAGCTCGTCTCGGTCTTTCCGGACAACGACCATCGCGGGCTTCCGTCGCACCAGGGCCTGATCGCGCTGTTCGACGAGAGCTCGGGTGCGCCGATCGCGCTGATGGACGGGACGCACATCACCGCGATCCGCACCGGCGGAACAGCAGCAGTGGCCGCAAAGGTGCTTGCGCGCGACGACTCGCGGGTGCTTGCGATCCTGGGCGCGGGCGTCCAGGGCCAGTCCCACCTCGAGACGTTTCCTCTCGTGCGTGATTTCGGAGAGATTCGAATTGCATCGCGCAACCAGGCCCGCGCCAAAGAGCTGGTCGCCCGCAACTCACGCGCCCGCGCGGTGGAATCGTTCGAGGAGGCCGTCCGCGGCGCAGATGTCGTCGCCTGCTGCACCGACGCGCGCGAGCCGATCCTCAGACGTGAGTGGCTGAAGCCCGGCGCGCACGTCAGCTCCGTGGGAGGCACATTCGGACCGGAGATCGACCGCGACACGGTTGAGGCCAGTCGTGTGTTTGTCGAGTGGCGCGGCGCGGTCACGAACAGGCCCCCCGCGGGCGCGCACGAGCTGCAGGGCCTTGACGAGGAATCGGTTACCGAGGTTGGGGAGGTCCTGGCCAAGTCCAAGCCCGGCCGGCAGACGGCAGACGAGATCACGCTCTACAAGTCGACTGGCCACGCGGTCGAAGACGCAGCGACCGCCAGGCTGGTCTACGACCGCGCAAGGCAGCTCGGGACAGGAGTCCGACTGCCGCTCTAGAGGTACAGGTCAGATGTCGACGACGCGCGACGGGACGACGTTGATCACCCGCGTCGGGCCGACCTTGCGCTCTGGCACGAGGCGTCCGTACGGATGGATGTGGCCATGCACGGCGAGCGAGGGCCTGAAATTTCGGATCAGGCGCAGAAAGGCGACGAATCCCACATGTGCCGAGTCCTTGGCTTCAGCCGCTCCAAAGGGCGGCGCGTGCGTGACCAGGATGTCCAGCTTCCGACCACGCAGCACGCGCTTCAGCCGGATGCTGAGCTCGAGCCTGAGAGCCCGGCGACCCATCTGACCCTGCGAGTACTGGTTGGGTCCCTCTTTGTAGCGAATGCTTCCGCCGAGGCCGGCAATGCGCAAACCGTACGCCTCGATGAGGCGGCCGTCGATGTTGATGCATCCCTCCGGACCCGGGCGCGGTAGCTCTGAGCGGAGCGGCATCCACGTCATGTCCGGCGGCGAGATACTCGGGTCGTGGTTGCCAGGCACGTAGAGAAGCGGAACGTCGAGCCGGCTCACCAGGTACTCGAGGTAGTCGAATGGCAGGTCGCCGCAACCCAGCACGAGGTCAGGCTTGATCCCGTCGAGCTTGTCGCCGTATAAGGCCTCGTCGACCTCGTCGGCGACGGCGAGGATGCGCGTCGCTTAGAGACGCTTGAAACGGAGCGCGGTCCAGACGCTGTCGATGGCCACGAAGGCGACCGGCTTGTACCCCGTTTCCGACGTGATCTCACCGAGGACGTCGCGCTGGACCCACCACGACGTCGCGGCCAGATCCGTGGCGCCGCCTGTCTTGCCGCCCTTCGGATAGGTGATCCAGAGCAGGCCGTTGGGCTTCGCGGCGCGGATCGCCTCCGGGCCGAGGCGGCGCAGCTCATCGGTGTCTTTCACGAACAGGAGGACAGCGTCATACGCCTTGTTTGCTTGCAGCTCTGTCTTGATGTCGGTCGGTCCGGGGCTGAGCCGCGCGAGGTAACCGTCGGGCGCGTTCAGGACGACCACGCTGTGCTGCGGGGCAAGTCGAAGCTTCTTGGCCATTGGGCCGAACCCTGTCTTGTCCGATCCCATGACCGGCAAAGAGCGCTGCGTGTCGAGGTGCCCCACGCTGAGCACATTAAAGGTATGACTGCAAGATGGTTGCTGCCGAACGCATATCATCCGCGGCGATGTTGCGGCTCCTGGCCATCCTCGCCGCGGCCGGCTGTTTGGCGGCTTGCTCGTCCCCTACGCCGACATTCGCGCTGACCGCGGCATCGGTCGATCCAACCTACTGGTGCCCCGGGGCCGCGAACAACGCGCCGTACGACCTGCACGCGACCATCGCCGCGCGCAACGGGACCAGCAAGCAGGTGAGAATCGAATCGGTGACCGCCCTGATGACGCTAGCCTCGATTCACGGCAGCTGGCTCGAGCGGGTCGGTGACAAGTACGACGCCGGCAGCGTGTCCTTCTCTCCGGCGACCGTGGCGCCCAGCTCGAGCGCCACGCTCAAGATCACCATCCCGAGCGCCTGCACCAGCGGCAAGTACGCGGGCGAAAACTCGAGCTCAGCGGACTACACCGTCACGATGCACGTGGCGACGTCTGCCGGCGCGTTCTCGATCACGGCTGGCAACAAGCACGAGATCCTTACGGCGTAGCAGTCCTAAGTGGAGCTGAAGCCCGGATTCATTCCGGGCGTCCCCTGGCTGCACAGTAACCACTCCAGGTCACCTCTATGTCAAAGGGGGGTCCCGCGGGGGGATCCTGATCCCCCCGCGCCTTATCCGGCTCGCAGGATTTCGATCGCCCTGCTCCCCGCGGACAACCAGGTCGGGTCGTCGAGCCATGTGTCGACCCCCCACATCAGCACAACCTGCAGAGGCTCCTGCCGGTAATCGATCGCGCTCTCGACAAGATCTTGTGGCGAGAACGTTCCCGAGTCGCCCCAGGGTTGAGCCTGCATCTCCGCGAGCCAGATGTCCTTGCTCTGCTTGCTCGCCCGGTTGGCCCAGAACGACACTGTTTGCTCTTTCCACGCCTCGCGCAGGTTCATGGTCGTCAGATGGCGGAACGAGACGTTCGGCCCGTCGACGTAAAGATCGAGGCCTAGCGCGTCGCCCGCCTGCAGGGCACCCTCGGGGTGTCCGTTGGGACCAAAGGATCCGAGCAGCTGCGGCAGCCACAGCTGCAGCATGTCGATGTTCACGTTCATGCCGTTGTAGGTGGTGATAACCGCCTGATGGTCGGGATCGAGGCTATGCACCTCCTCGACCTCCCACGCGAGCTGCGCAGCCGTGATCTGGTCGGCGCCGGTTGAGATGTTGCCTACGTAGTCGAGCGGTTCGTTCTCCACCTGCCACGCGTAAAGCAGCGGAGAGTCGCGATAGCGGGTGATGGTGGCGTCGATGTACGCGCGATATGCAGCTCCGGATTGAGCCAGGCCGATGTATGGCTGCTGCCGAGGGCCGGCCCAATCGGGTTCATGGAGCTCGGGGTAAAGAAAATTGCGCGCGCCGATCGTGAGCACGATGCGCGTCTGGATTGGGGAAGTCATGTTGTGCGCCCCGACCACGGCCAGTAGCTGATCCACGGAGCTGAAATCCAGGACATCGGGCTCCGGCTCCACTTCCTCCCAATACACGGGCAATCGCACCAGGTCCGGGTTGGTCGCATCGAGCAGGCGCCCGAGGTCCTGGGAGGGATCACGTCCCGCGTTTTGCGAGATCAGCGGGCTGTAGCTGAAACCGGCGAGGGGCGGCGTCGGGGCGGTCTGCGGCCAGGATTCGCTGCCCAGCAACAAGGCGGCAACGATCATGAGGAACAGGCCCTTCATCTCGTTATCAACGTAGCGGTCGGGCCGGGCACGGGTTTTTGGCTGGTTTCAGACGTTCCCCCGGTGGAGGGTCGGCCGCTGCTATGCCACGTGCCTGGATCGTCGTGCTTGGATTCGTGCTGGCTGGAGTTGGAGGGTTGGGCGTCTATTTCCTGCCCCTTTTCCAGACGGCCGCCAATTCGTCGTCGGCCGGGACTGGCGCGCTCCCGAACCTGAACCCGGTCACCACCCCCACTCAACCGTTCACCGTCCTGCTGCTGGGATCGGATGACGATGCCAAGTTCGTGCCGGACCGCCTCAACACCCAATCGATGATCCTGGTGCGGATCGATCCGAGCTCCAAGCAAGCGACCATGCTCTCTATACCGCGCGACCTGTGGGTGCCTATTCCAGGCCAGGGCGTCGGCAAGATCAGCACCGCTTACCAGCTCGGGGGCGCCCAGGCCGCGATCGGCGCGGTCGAGAGCAACTTCAAAGTCCACATCGACGACTACGTGTGGATAGGCCTCAACGGCCTCGTTCACCTCATCAACAAGCTCGGTGGCGTGGACCTTCAAGTCACAAATCCAGTCATGGACGATTTCTACCCTGCAGACCTCAACAGCGGTGATGACCCTTATGGGTATTACCGCGTCGCGGTGCTTCCGGGTGCAACGCACATGGACGGAGTCCATGCGCTGCAGTACGTGCGCTCCCGGCACGGCGATCTGCGAGGCGACTTCGCCCGCTCAGAACGGCAGCAGCAGCTCCTGCTTGCAATCAAGGCGCAGGCCTCCCACCTGAACATCGCCGACCTTCCTACCCTGGCAAGCTCCCTCAACGGCGAGATCAAGTCCAGCATCGGGTTGGACAGGTTGCGCGCCCTGCTCACGATCGCCAATGACTTCAACGGTTCGAACATCCATCGCGTGGTCCTCGTTCCGCCCTACACATCAGAGGGGTGGGCGGCGGGACAGAGCGTGGTGTTCGCGGACTGGAGCCAGATTCTTCCCCTCGTTCATCAGACGTTCCCCTGATGCGGTGGTTGATCGGCGCCGGCCTCGTGATCGCGATGCTGGCTTTTGGCATCGGCGTATATCACGCCGCGGGTTATCTGAAGGGCGAGCGGCCATCGGTGCACAGGCCCACGCAGGTCACCGCGCCACCACTCCCGGGAACCATGTACCTGGTTCAGTCCGGCGCGATCTATCGGTTTCAACATGGATCGTTCACGCAGGTCACAGCTGACGACGGATGGATGCAGCCGGCCCCGGCTTCCGGAGGAAACCAGCTGGTTGCTGTACGTCGGGAGGCCAACTACTCAGACCTCTACCTCCTGTCGACCACCGGCCGGGTGATGTCGCAGCTGACCCACAACTCGGTGCCGGGACCGGCGGTGGAGAACAACCACTGGTCTTTCTATCCGAGGTTCAGCGCGGACGGCTCGACCCTGTTCTACGACTACGACCCCAAAGATCCGTACAACCCGTATCGGGTCGACTTTGCGATCTTTGCAAGCCCCTCCAGCCCGAGCTCGCGCAGCTCATCGCAGTGGACCGATCCAAACCAGTACACCGGCGGTGACGTGTACCCCGTTCCGCTGCGCGACGGCGGCATCCTCTACGCCAAGTATTCGATCGACGACGCCTCCCAGGTCCACGCGCAGGTCTGGGTCCAAAAGCGCGCCCGCAGCGCCGGCCAGGCTCTGACCACCCCCGAGCTCGGCTGCGGCCAGCCAGCCCTGTCGGCCGACGAGAAGCTGATCGCGATGATCTGCACCAAGGGGTCGAACCAGTCCGCAGAGCTGGACGTGGCAACCTTCGACCCGGCGACTCTGACGATGGGCTCGCCCGCGACCCTCGTCAGCGGTCAGCTCGTCACCGCGCCGGTCTTCTCCCCCGACGGCAAGACGATCGCCTACCTCGCACCTTCCTCGCCCGGTGGCAACTTCCAGCTCTGGACCGTCACCTCGACGGGTCCGGCTTCCGTCCGCAGCATCACGTCGGACCTTGGGCTCGACTCCACGTCGGCGCCCGTCTGGTTGGGCGGGTAGATCAACGGTGGAATTCCAGAACCATCCAATAGTGGTAGTTGCTCGATGGCTGCATGCGCGTTTTGGAAGTAGGAGACGAATGGTGAGGTTCAGAACTAAGTCCGACGCACCCGACCTTCACAGCCAGCTCGAGTCATTGCTCGACCAGGTGTGGCGGTCGGAAAGTGATTGGCGGCTGTGGGATCGCCTGGACGCCGCGGACATGCTCGAGACCCAACGCGAGAAGCGGCGCAAAGACCACGGCACCAACAAGGCGGCCTGACTGATGGGACCCACCCGCCTGTCGCAATGATCCGGGGCTTCGCCGCGAAACGCGCGGAGAGGAACCGACGTGTCGCCTTCGTCCTCTCCGGCGGAGGAAGCCTGGGCGCGGTTCAGATCGGGATGCTTCGGGCGCTCTTCGAAAAGAGCATCCGCCCCGATTTCCTGGTCGGCACCTCTGTGGGAGCGGTCAACGCCGCGTGGGTCGCCGGCCGGCCTGACCTGGACGGCACGCTCGAGCTCGCGGACATCTGGCTGGGCCTGCGCCGCCACCACGTGTTTCCAATCAGCCCGCTGACGAGCGCCGCGGGACTGCTGGGCCGAAGCAACCACTTCATCTCCAACCAGAGCCTGCGCCTGATTCTCGAGAAGCACGTCCCGTTCAAGCGAATCGAAGAGGCCACGCTGCCGTTGCACGTCGTTGCCACAGACCTCAAGAGTGGGCGTGCGGCCGTCCTCGCGTCCGGACCGGCAATCCCCGCCCTGCTCGCGAGCTGCGCCATCCCGGGCGTGTTCCCGCCCGTGACGATCGGCCGCCGCGAATACGTCGATGGCGGGGTCGCCAACCACACCCCGATCACCGTCGCGATCGAGCTCGGCGCAACCGAGATCTATGTCCTGCCGGTGGGTTACCCATGGCTCAACCGCGAGCCGACCAACGCCCTGGGGATGGCCCTCCACGCGCTCGCTCGGATCGTGGAGCAGAAGCTGGACGCCGAGGTTGCAGCGCACAAGGAGTCCACCAACATCCACGTCATGCCCGCCCTCGACCTCGCCGACGTCTCGCCGGCGGACTTCAGCCGGACGAGGGAGCTGATGGACTGGGGGTATCGGTCGGCCAGGCGTGCACTCAGCGCGGGCAACGGCCGCACGGTGCTGCCCGAAAAGGCGAAGAAGACGCTCCGCCTGACCCCAGCCGAGGCAGCATAAGCCGACACCAGCACGCTTTTGGCGGCCGGGTTCATCCCGGCCGCGACTTTGTCTTCCAGGCCACCCAGGCGCGGCTACGAGTGACTCTTAGACAATCCCAACCATATACCGGAAAGAGAGCAGGCCCGTCGCGAAGCGACCGGCCGATGAGAGGGAACCATCTGGGTTCCCTCTCATACTTAAAGGGCCCGCTTGACTTGGGCTCGGACTCCTTGGGGGAGGTCGCGAACTGAATCCGGGAGCGCGTCCTGCAGCCGCTGCATGATGGTGCGGCGGCGGCGGCTGCGATACACCAGCCAGCCGACGATCCCTACCGCAACGACGGCGGTCACCAGCCCGGCGGCGACCAGGCCGGCAGGCGGTAGCTTGGGCATCTCCATGTCGGTCAGGTCGTCCAGTGAACGCTCCATCGACTTTCGCCCGGCGTTTATCTGCTTGTTGATGTCGTCCGCTAGCGTGCTCATATCAGCCTCCTCAGTCATTCGAAATTCATTCTCCCTCCAAAGGAGAACGAAGTCGAAGCCGGTACCGGCGATGCCATCCGCGTTTTCTAGTTGAGGCGCTTGGGCCGCAAGGTTCGAGCGCTTCATACCTCGCGTGCGGAGGGTAGACCGTGAAGTGTGAAATCTGCAACGAGGAGTTCGTCAACTCAGTCGAGCTTGACAAGCACAAGGAGCGAGAGCACCCGATGGGCGAAGGCGACGAGAACCTGGAGAAGCCCGACATGCTTCAGGACCAGGAGCAGCGCGCGCCAATCGTTCCGGGCAAGAACTAGCTTCCGTTTCTGGGGTCGGGTCAAGGCCGGCGGCGCATGACGCGTCGCCGGTTTTTCTTTACGCCACGTTCCCGTAGAGCTGCGGCTGCTGCGTCGGCGCCGCCGATCCGTCCGGACCCGGCTCGTTGGTTACCGCCATCACCGCGTAGCCCGCGAGCGAGCGGTTGACCAGCACAACCTTGCCGCCATTGCTGTCGGGGACGAACACCGCGACGGATTCGGGGCTGCCCCCCTTCGGGATCAGCCAGACCTCATAAACGCGGCCTGTGCCAGGCGGAGGCAGGCCCCGGAAATCGACCAGCGCCAGGCCGTCCGCTTTGAGGTCGATCACGCTGGCCCGCGCGCCCGACATATCCTGGTGACCGGCCATCGTGAAGCGGGAGACCTGGCTTTGGGCCGGCTGATGGGTCTCATTGGACACAACCTGCCCGACCAGGACCCCGGCCAGCAGCGCCACGGCGGCGACCGCGGCCAGCGCATACAGAGGAACCTTGCGGCCGAGTCGCACCAGCGGCCGGGGCCTCTGCGTTCCGAGCGGTGGGTGCGCAGCAACGGCAGCGACCGGTGCGACTGACGGGCCCCTGGACGAAGTCGCGGCCGCGAGCACGCGCTCGCGCAAGCGCTGCGGCGGGTCGGATTCTTCGACTGCGAGCGGAAGCGCGCCCACGACGCGACGCAGCCGACCCGCCACCTCGCGGCAGATCGGACACCCTTCGACGTGCGAGCCGATCGCCCGCGCCTCGTCCGGGTCGAGGGCGCCGAGCACCCACGCCGCCACCGAGCTTTCGAGCTCCTCGTGGTCAGACATCGACCGTCCCTCGGCCGCGCAGGAATGAACCCATCTTCTCGAGCGCCAGGCGCATGCGACCCTTGACCGTGCCTAGGGGCACGAGCGTCATCTCGGCGATCTCGGTGTGCGTGTAGCCGCCGAAATAGGCCATCTCGACGACCTGGCGCTGCTCGGTCGGGAGGCTCGCCATCGCGTCGCGCACTGCCGCGCGCTCGAGGGACAGGGCGACCTCCCGCCACGGATCTGATGGAGACACCGCGTATGCGAGCTCCGGCTGCAGCTCGCGCTCCTGGCGCTCGTGGGCGCCGCGTCCGCGCAGGTAGTCGATGCACCGGTTACGCACCGACGTCAGCAACCACGCGCGCAGCGAACCGCGTTCTCGATCGAAGCCTGCGGCGCGGTTCCATACGTTCATGAACGCGTCCTGGACGGCGTCCTCGGCACGGCCGGGATCGCCCAGCACACGCATGGCCACGCCATAGGCGAGGCCGGCATATCGGTCATAGAGCTCGGCGAGCGCCTCATGGTTGCCAGCCGCAAGCCCGGCGGCGAGTTCCTGGTCGCCGCTTGCTGCTACGACGTGCCCAGCTCCTGCGGCACGCCATGGCGCCCAGTCAGCTGTCCGACCGGCGACTTCTTGGGCGGCTTGATCGCCCACTCCTCCTGCTCGAGCAGGCGCAATCCCCACCGCGGGTTGCGCCGGGCACGATCGCGAGCCGCGTACAGAGACCTCGACATGAGCTTGATGCCGGTAAGGCCGGGCAGCTTCCCGATCTTGGCGTCCAGCTCGAGCAGCTCCTCTTCGCCCTGCTCATCGTCGAAGAGATAGATCGCGAGCGCGTCGACCTCCTCCTGCGTCTTCACGCCCTGGCCGACGGGCACCCAGACCCGGTCGAGCATCCACCGGTCGAGCTTCTGCGCGCGCTCGTTGCCGCCGAGCCACTCCTTGGCGGAGTTGAAGTAGAACGCGAAATGGCGCCGTTCGTCCTTGATGATGCGGCCAAGAAGGTCTTTCAAAACCGGATGGCCCGACTTGCGGATCAACGCGCTGTAGCCGGTGAGCGTCGTCAGCTCGTTGATCGCTCCCATCGAGAGATAGACGGCGGAAAAGTTCTTGAGCAGCCAGGAGCCGGCCATGGTGGTCAGGATGCTCAGGCTGTTCTGCACCCCGAGGTTGGCGCGCACGTTGGCGATGCGGTCCTGGGTGTCGAACTCGATGCCGTAGAGGTTGAGCAGGCGGCCGATGTTCTCGCCGTGCCACAGCTCCTCGTAGTTCCAGCATGCGAGGAACGCCGTGAGGATCGGGTCCATGCACGCCCGGGTCACGAGCAGGTGGGATAGGTAGAGAGGAACGTGGTTCTCGATGTCCATCATGTAGTGCAGGCAGAAAAGGTCGCCCTTCGAGAGGGGATGTGCGGAGACCTCGTCCCACGCGATCCCGGTGACATCGACCTTCTTCGACTCTTCCTTGTAGCGCTCGATGCTGAAGCTCATATCAACCCCTACGAAATTCGTGTCCGAACGGATCATCAGGTCTTGGCCAAATCCCAGCCTCCTCACACGGCGCGCTGAGCGGCCGCCGCCAGTCTAGGTCTCGACGCTCGACGAACGAGCGATCAAAACAAGGAGGCAAATCAAGTGAACGGAGTTCGCAAGACAGTTGCCGCGGCGGCCATCGCGGGGTCGATGCTCGTAGGAGGCGTGGCCGGCGCGGTCCTCTACGGCGCAACGACGCTCGCCGCGCAAGCGGCGTCACCCTCGCCGAGCCCCTCGTCAAGCACCTCATCGGGCAAGTTCGTGCCCAACGAGGACGCCACGCATGAGGCCGGTGAAAGCGCAGCGCGCGAGGCGCAGGAGAACGCGGGCCAGGTGCCAACGGTCCCGTAGCGCCCCTCACCCCGAGCGGTAAGCCCCTCTCCCGGCGGGGAGAGGGGCATGCGGCGCTAGGGAAACAATTGGCGCGCCACGAACCAGACATTGGCGGGCCGCTCCGCCAGGCGCCGGAGGTACCAGGCGTACCAGGCGTCGCCATAGGCGATGAGGTCGCGGACCGCAAACCCATCTCGCGCAAGCCGGAGCTGCTCGTCGGTCCGGATTCCGTACAGCATCGCAACCTCCAGCTGCTTTCGCTCCATTCCCAGCGCCTGACCAAAACGCCACACCTTCGCGACCATGTCCGTGTCGTGCGTGGCGAGCACGAGGCGCAGTCGGCCCTGCCTGACCTCTGGCAGCATCAGCACGCATAGGGCCAGGTAGTTGGCGTCAACTTCCTTCTTGGCCGCGAAAGCGATTGTCGGAGGCTCGGCGTACGCGCCTTTGACGAGCCTTATCGCGGGTTTCAGCGCCACAAGGTCGACCACGTCGCTCACCGTGCGGTGCAGGTATGCCTGCAGGGCAATGCCGACATCCGGGTGCGCCGTCCGCATGCGGCGGTAGAGGTTGACCGTCCGCTCCGTGTACGCGCTGCCCTCCATGTCGATCCACAGGAAGCTCTTGGCCTTGGCGGCCGCGCGAGCAAGGCGCTCCAGGTTGGCGAAAGCGGCGGCCGGATCGATATCGAGGCCGAGCTGCGTCGGCTTGACTGAGATCTCCGCCTGCAGCCCGCTCGAGGCTGCGAGCACCTCCTCGTAGTGGGCGACCACCCGATTGGCGTCTTCGAGGTCGGTGATGTTCTCGCCGAGCAGCGTGAACAGGGCGCCGACGCCCTGAGCTTTGAAGTCGGTTGCCGCCTT
>Ga0209161_10001506_pt1 | contig 19321 bp, 10 predicted proteins | sample GraSoiAngelo_155_FD_186169 | JGI IMG/M metagenome (GOLD analysis project Ga0209161, IMG submission 186169) | Grasslands soil microbial communities from the Angelo Coastal Reserve, California, USA - 14_1009_13_30cm (SPAdes) (version 2) | ecosystem: Environmental > Terrestrial > Soil > Grasslands... | reverse complement strand
CCTGCGATTGAAAGCACGCCCCCGTGTTGCTCGCGTTGGCGTACCACACGCTCTGGAACGTGCCGTCGTAGCGCGTGTCGAGCACCGTCGAGTAGGTCGAGTCGGTCCAGCGTTGCCACAGGTTGCGGGCGAACAGCGTCGGCCGGGCGCGGCGGAAGGCGCGACCGTTGTTGCAGTCGCGGGTCATGCCCTGGCGGTCGTCGTAGAACGACAGCATCTGCACGAACAGGGAGTTGCCGCCGCCCGTGTTGAACTGGCCCGCCGTGGTCGTGAACTGGACCGAGAAGATGATCTCGGAGTTGCTCTCGTTGCTCGGGACGTTGCAGTAGGAGCCCGGACCGCGGGCTCCCATCGGCGCGCAGAAGATGTCCGCGTAGTTCGGCATGAGGGCGTACGGCCCCGCGATCACAGAGTCCGCCTCGGCCCGTGCCGCCGCGAAATCGGTCGCAGCGGTCGCGCTCGCCTCCCGCTGGAACGTCGGACCGCTCAGGTAGAAGCCGGTGTTCGCCGCCTCGTACGCGAAGGGATGGTAGGCGCGGGTGAGCAGCACCTTGGCCAGGAGGTGCTGCGCCGCCCCCTTCGTCGCGCGGCCGAACTGGCTCTGCGTCACGGGCAGGTTCGGGATCGCTTCCCGCAGGTCCTGCACGATCTGGAGGTACACCGAGTCGACCGGCGAGCGGTGGGCTTGGTTGCTCGCGCCCTGGCTCTCCGTGAGCGGCAGCGGCACCGGCCCGTACATCTGCACCAGCCAGAAGTAGCTCAGCGCCCGCAGGAACTTCGCCTCGGCGATGCGACCGGCCTTCACGGCCGGGTCCACGCCGGTCACCGCGGGCGCCCGCTCCACCACAGTGTTGGACGTGTTGATGCCGCGGTAGAAGCTGGTCCAGGGGAACTGATAATGACCATCGCTGGCGTTCAGGCCGGCGGCGTAGGTGTTCTCGAACTGGTAGGCGCCCTGGTCGCCGTTGGAGGTCAGGTCGGTGCCGAACTCCGTCACGGCGAAGGACTCCTCCCGCCCGAAGAAGTCGCGCAGTTGGGCGTAATCGCCGTTGACCGCCGCCTCGAGACCCGCGGGGGTGCTGAAGTAGGTGGTGGTGACGGTGCCGACCAGCTGCTCGTCGAGATCCACGCACGCGGTCAGCGTCGCCAGCGCCAGGCCCCACAGCAAGAATCGCAGGTTCTTCATGGTCGCCTCGGTATTCGGTGTGATCTCGCCCTAGAAACCCACGTTCGCGCCGATGATCAGCGTGCGATAGCTCGGCGGCGTTGCGGCGCTGCCCGCCTCGGGGTCGTAGCCGTAATAGCTCGTGAACACGAATGGATCCTGCGCCTGCGCGTAGATGCGCAACGAGGCGAAGCGGAAGTGGCCCGCGACACTCGCCGGCAGCGTGTAGCCCACCGTGATGTTGCGCACCCGCCAATGGCCCCCCGGCCGATACGCTGGCGACGCGGAGTTGGGGTCGTTGTACAGCGGGTTCTCGCGGCCAGCGCTGGGACTCCAGTAGGAGTTGCAGCCGGGGATGGCGGCCTGCTGCGCCGCCGTCATGCCGGGGGGGCCGTCGAGTTTGGTGGGATCGGGGCCGCCGTCACACTTCTCCGGCGTCCAGTACGACACGTTCAGGTTGTTGAAGCGCTCGAACAGCTTGGTGGCGGCGGAACTGAACGCGTCGTTCATCGTGTAACCGAGCCGGCCCTGAAGCAACAACGACACGTCGAAGTGGCCCCACGTGAGGTGGTTGTAGATGCTCGCGAGCAGCTTGGGGTAGGTGTTCCCGCGGATGACGCGGTCGGCGGCGGTGATCGCACTGTCGCCGTTGATATCGCGCACGCGGATGTCGCCGGGCTTCTGGCCGTAGCGCCGGGCGACGGCCGAATCGGCCAGCTGCCAGATGCCCACGTACTCGTAGTCGTAGAACACCTGGCGCAGCGCGTCGTACGGCGGGATGGCCGGGTTGGTGCCGATGTTGATCGGCTCCCCGATGAACCAGCGATTGCCGATGTCGTCCGCCGCGCCGCTCGCCAGGGAGACGATGAAGTTGCGGTTGTGCGTGAGGCTCAGGTCGCTGGTCCAGCGCGGTCCGCCTTCACGGCCCGGAAGATTCACCGTGGTGATAGAGGCTTCCCACCCCCGGTTCTCCGTCTTGCCGACGTTCTGGAGCACCTGCGTGAACCCGGTCGACGCCGGCAGCGACCGCGACAACAGCAGGTCGCTCGTCCGCTGCCGGTACCCGTCGACCGTGCCGCTGATGCGATCGTGGAACAGGCCGAAGTCCACGCCCACGTCGAGCTGGGCGGTCCGCTCCCACACCAGGTCGGGATTGGGGATTTGGCCGGGACGATAGCCCAAGCAGGCGGCGGCGCCGCAGTTGTAGCGTGTGCGGTCGAGCCCGCCCCAGGTTTGGTAGGGGTTGATGGAGGTGTTGCCGGTCGTGCCCGCGCTGGCGCGCAGCTTGAGCGCCGAGATGACGCCGAAGCGGCGCATGAACGGCTCGTCGCCGATCTGCCACCCGAGCCCGATGGACGGGAAGAACGACCACTTGTGCCCCGGTGCCAGGCGGCTCGAGCCGTCGAACCGGCCGGTCAACGTGAGGAGATAGCGGTTGTTGAACGCGTAATTGACGCGGCCCATGTACGAGGCCAGCGTCCACACGCTGAGGGTGCTTTGCGGCGGCTGCGGGTTCTCGCCGGTGCCGAGGTTGTACCAGAGCTGCGAGTCGTAGGGGAGGTTCTGCGCCGCCGCGGTGGTCGTGGTGGTGCGGTCGTACTGGATGCCGTACAGCGCCGTGACATCGAAGCGGTGATTCCCCAGATTGCCGTTCCAGGTCAGTAGCTGGTCCAGCGTGTAGGCGAACTCTTCGGCGTCGGTCCGCTGCGCTTGGGCGTTGCCGATCGGCGTGCCGTTGAACACGACGTTCGCCCCCTGGAACTGGCCGTCCATGCGGTTGCCCAGGTCGGGGCCGAAGTTCACGCGGTACGCGAAGCCCCGCCCCAGCTGCAGCTCGGCGAACGCCGCGCCGAACAGGCGGTCACGCGTCTGCTGGCGCACGAAGCCTTGCTCTTCACGCAGCGGGTTCACGCGCAGGGGGTCGGGGGTCGGCTTGAGCTTCAGTGTGCACAGGCCGCACGGCGTGGCGGAGGGGACGCCGGCGCTGTCGTAGGGGAGGCCCAGCGGGTTGTTCGCCAGCGCCTCACCCCACAGCGACGCGTCCGCGCCGATGTCGGCGACGGACCGCGTGCCGGTTGCCGTGATGCCGACCCGCAGCCGCTGGTAGGTGTTCTCGAAGCTCACCGTGCCCGAGTACTGCCGATACCCCTGGCCGAGGGTGATGCCGTCCTGATCGAAGTAACTGCCGGTGAGGGTGAGCCGGGAGGCCCCCGCGACGGACGTGAGGCTGAGCTGATGGCGCTGCTGAGCGCCGGTCCGCAGCACGCTGCGCTGCCAATCCGTGCCGGTCGAGCATCCCGGATGCGCGGACTGATACGTCGCATCCGTGGCGCACAGCACCTGCGGCAGCTCGTCGGGCGTGAACACGCTCGCGTTGTCCGTCGGCCGGCCGGCCGCTTTGGCGGCGGCGCGCCGCTCCGCGATCGTCTCCGGTCCGTTCATCATGTCGACGAGATTGAGCGCGCTCTGCGCGCCATACTGCGCGTCGTAGCTGACGCGGATGGTGTTGTCGGGGACGCCCGCCGCGCCGCGCCGCGTCGTGATGAGGATGACGCCGTTCGAGCCGCGGCTGCCGTACACCGCCGTCGCCGACGCGTCCTTCAGGACCTCGATGGACTGGATCGTCGCCGGGTTGAAATCCTCGATGCCGCCCGCCAGCGGCACGCCGTCCACGACGTAGAGCGGTCCGTTCCCCGCCGCGATCGACCGGATGCCGCGCACGGTCACGTTCATCGGAATGCCGGGGCGGTAGCTGCCGCCCGCCACCACATCTACGCCCGCCACCCGCGCCTGGATCGCCTGCATCGGGTTGGACGTAGGGACTTCCGCAATCTGTTGCGGGGTCACCGAACCGATGGAGCCGGTCAGGTCGCGGCGCTCTTGCGTGCCGTAGCCGACGACGACGAGGCCTTCGAGCTGGATCGGCGCCGCGACGAGCCGGAAGTCCAGCGTGGTGCCCGAGGCGGCGTCCACCGCCAGACTTTGCGTCACCGACGCGTAGCCCACGAACCGCGCGCGCACCTGCCGCGTCCCCGCGGGCACGTCGGTGATCACGTACGCACCGGACGTGCTGGTGGCGGCCGTGCGGTTCGTGCCCAGGACGACGACGGTCGCGCCCGCGATGGGGCGCGCGCTGGCGGAGTCGGTCACCGTACCCGAGATCCGGCCCTGCGCGTCCAGGCGAACCGCGGCACACAGGGCGGTGAGAACGAACAAGCCGTGTCGCATGAGAACCTCCCGGACCATGCGGAGCTGAGCGAGGGTGGGACGGCGGTGCTGCGGGCGGCGCGGCGAGTCCACAGTCTGGCACTCCAGCCAAGTGACTAGGTGATAAGATGACTATGCCCAGGGACGATTCTACCCCGCGCGCAAGCACTGTCAAGCAGGGCCAACGAGCCCCGCCAGCCTGCTAGAGATGATGCGCGGCCAGATCTTCGGTGAACTTGGCGCCGGCCGCGGTCGTCGCCGTGACGCTGTCACCTGAGAGCACACCCTCGGCCGTCATCCACAACCGCACCAGGTTGGCCGTGCCGGCGTTGGTCCCGTTCCCGAACAAATGCGCCTCCAACGTCGAGCCCGGGGTGACATTGCTCAGCACCACCACCCAAGACGGATTGGTGGCCGGGACTGTCGGCGCCACGACGCGTTGCATGGTGCCGTCGGCGGTGCAATTCGACGAGCATTTGCCCGTGCCGTTGTTGTAGTAGATCGAGTCGATCGTGGCGATCCCAGCGAGGCTGGCACGGTAGGTGACCGTGTAACCTCCGGGGCCGGCCACCGCCCCGCAGCCGCTCACCACCAGCGCGAGAGCGAGCGGGAGCACCAAGGTGCGATACATGTGAGAGCCTCCGACGGCGTAACGTGGTACGGTGATCTTATCACTTATCGGCTGGAACGCGAGCCCCCCCCAAAACGGCGCAACGGGGTTTGCGCGGATCGGGAGGGCAGCGCAGCAGCCTGTACCAATCGAGCGAGTGTGCGGGCGCCTCGTAGCCCGGCGGCAGCGGCAGGTGTGAAAACGACTCCCAATACGCCACCGACGCGTCGCGCCACCACCGCGCCTCGACGTCCTGAATGCGCAGGAACCCCTGCACGCGGCGGAATCGCTCGGCGTCCACGAGGCCCTGGAGACCGTCCCACGTCCGCTCCATCCAACGCACGGTGTCCACGCCGGCCTGGTAATGCGATAGCAGTTCCTGCCACAGGGTGCGGCCCGACCGCAGGCGTTCGCTCCACCCCACGTGATGGAACCACAAGAGCAGGGTCTCGGGCACGGAGTCGCGGTCCGCGAATCGGCGTCGCAGGGGCGGGAAGTACTGGCGCACCGCGTTGCTGCCGGTCGCGGTGCGGTCGAAGCCGAGGCCAGCGGAGTCCGCGCGGTTGAAGTAGACGGACGTCTGGTCGGCCCGGCCACCCGACACCCACGGCCCCGGTCCGTAGTGAGACCCTCGCGCCATCTGGTGGGCGAGTCCCAGCGGAGTCATGTAGTTCACCACCGCTTCCCGCGAAGCGAGCATCATCGCCCGCACCGGAGCTACGACGCGCGGATCGCTCGAGAACGTCATCCGAATCCACTCGTCGGCGATCGCGGCGGAGGAGAGCGAGTCGTCCCACGCCAGCCGGCCGAACGCGTACCAGTTGGCCTGATTGAAGTCGGAGCCGCACCAGTCGCGGTCGCTCCCGATGTTGGCGACGCCAGCGAGGCCGCGGATCTGCCGCGCCACTGTCGAGCCGGCGCTGTGCGAGTAGGTGTCCGCCCGAAGTACTTCCTTCCACATCGGAGCGAGGAACGCGAGATGCGTGTCCTGACCCAGGTACTCCTTGGTGATCTGAACTTCCATCATCAGCGGGGTCCGGAGCATGGCGCCGAACAGGGGATGGAACGGCTCGCGCGGCTGGAAATCGAGCGGCCCGTTCTTTACCTGGAGCAGCACGTTGTCGCGGAACGCGCCGTCCTGCGGCGTGAACTCGTCGTACGCCTGGCGCACGCGGTCGGTGGGGACGTCGCTCGAGTAGACGAACGCCCGCCACATCACGACGCCGCCGTGCGGCGCCAGGGCCTCGGCGAGCAGGTTGGCGCCGTCGGCATGGGTCCGGTGGTAATCTTGCGGCCCCGGTTGCCCCTCCGAGTTCGCCTTCACGACGAATCCGCCGAAGTCCGGCACGACGTGGTAGATCTCGTCCACCTTACCCCGCCACCACGCCCGCACCGCGGGGTCGAGCGGGTCGGCCGTGGCGAGCCCGCCCAGCTCGATCGGGGCGCTGAAACGCGCCGTGAGATACACGCGGAGCCCGTACGGCCGGAACACAGCGGCGAGGGCTGCCACCTTGGCGAGAAAGTCGGGCGCCAGCACGCGGGCGTCGGCATTCACATTAGTGAGCACCGTGCCGTTGATCCCGAGCGACGCGTTGGCGCGGGCGTAGTCGTGATAGCGCGGGTCGATCGAATCGGGCAGGTGCGCCCAATCCCATAGTGAGGGCCCCGCGTAGCCGCGCTCCACGGTGCCGTCGAGATTGTCCCAGTGGTCGAGCAGCCGCAGCCGGAGCTGGGGCGCGCTGACCACGGGGAGGTCGCTGAGCGGACTGTCCGTCTGGATCAGTCGCAGCAACGCGAACGCGCCGTACAGCACGCCGATGTCGCGGTTGGCGGCGATGACGATCGCCTGTCTGTGTTGGACGCGCAGGGCTCGAAGCACGAACCCCTCGTCGCCCGCACGCTTCAGCTCGTCCGCGACCGACGGGGAGAGGGCGGCGATGAGCCGCGAGGTTGCGGGCGTGCCCGCGATGAGGGCGCCGTCGCTCCGGACGTGGTCAGCGCTTGGGATATCCGCGCCCAGGAGACCCCTGAAGCCGTGCGCCAGCTCGTCATGGGCGGCGCGCAGGGTGGGTGAGTCGCCTTCCACGACCAGATGGGTCAGCGCCACGCGATACTCGGCCAGTCGCCCGGCGTCGCCGACCAGGCGGTAGCGCAGCCACAGGTCGTAGCCGTCTTCGGCGGCGGGCGGCCGGGCGCCGCGAGCGGCCGCGGCGAGTAGCACGCACCCGACCACGGCTGACCCGAGCGCAAGCCGTCGCATGACTCTACTGTGTCAGGCCGGCACGTGCGGGACGCGGGCGTCCGCCGGATCCGCCCAGCGAGTATTGGGGATCAGTGGGGCCCAGCCCGGCCGCAGCGGGTCCTGATCGTACGGGTAGGGGCCGAGCCGCAGGAACGACTCGTGGTAGCGCGCCATGCGCTCGCGATCGAGTCGTACGCCGAGCCCCGGAGCCGTCGGGACGGGGATCGCGCCGTGGCAGTACTGCAGCTTGCCGCCCTCGACGATGTCGTCCAGGAGGTGGTGGTAGTGCGCGTCCGCGGCGAAGGTGAGGTTCGGGATCACGGCCCCCAGGTGCAGCATGGTCGCGAGCTGGATGCCTAGCTCACCCGAGGAGTGTACCGCCACGCCGAACTGGAACGCCTCGCAGATGCCCGCCGCCTTCACGCACGGCCGGATCCCGCCCCAGAACGTCGTGTCGAGCAGGATCACGTCCACCGCCGTCTGCAGCACGTTGGCCGCCAGCTGCTCGAAGCCCACTACGACCGTGTTGGTGGCCAGCGGGATCCGGATGCGGTCGCGGGCGCGGCGCATGCCGTGCAGCCCGAACACCGGGTCTTCCAGGTAGTCGTTGTTCAGGCTCTCGATCTGCCGCGCGAACCAGACGGCCACTTCGGTGGACCAGACGCCGTTGGGATCGAAGCGCAGGCTGTCGTCCGGGAGCGCGGCGGCGAGCGCGCGGTAGCAGTCCAGCTCGTAGCGGGGGGGGAAGACGCCGCCCTTGAGCTTGTGCGTGGCGAACCCACTCTGCTGCTTGAGCGCGCGGGCTTCCGCGACGAGGTGGTCCAGCGTGCGCACTTCACCCGATCCGTCGGCGTTGGGATAGCGGAAAAAGAGATACGACGCGAACGGCACGTGGTCGCGCAGCCGGCCCCCCAGGATGTCGCTCACCGGAACGCCCCACTCCTGACCGAGCAGGTCGAGGCAGGCGAACTCGAGCGCGGCGAGCAGCTGGGTGCGCTGGTTGTAGAGCGATGCAGTGGGGTTGGCGATGACGAAGCGCATCTCTTCGAGCCGCGCCGGGTCGCGGCCCACGAGGTACGGTTTCAACCCCAGCACGGCGGCCGTCGCCGCCTCCCCCCCGCCTCCCAGCTCGCCCAGGCCGACGCGCCCGTCGTCGGTCTCGACCTCGACGATGGTCCGCACGAAACGCCCCCAGTGGCACCCGTTCGCGTGGCGCAGCGGGGCCACAAGGGGAACGGACACCGGGGTGGCACGGATATCGGCGATTTTCATGGTGATAAACTGATCTTATCACCGCGGCCCGGCAAGCGCCTCCGCCGCGGGCTCGAGACGCGGCACGAGAAATTGGATCAGGGCCAGCGCCCCCAGGTAGGCGAGTCCCAGGACCGCGAAAATCGGCGCGTAGTTGCCGCCCGTCGCGTGCAGGATCGCGCCCGTGAGCCGCTGAAAGCCGAAGGCGCTGAATAGACCGGCGCACCCGCCGATCCCGACGACCGACGCGACCGCTTCGCGGGGAAACATGTCACTCACGGTCGTGTACAGGTTGGCCGACCACCACTGATGCGCGCCGGCGGCGACGCTCACGATGCTCACCGCTACCCACAGACGGCCCGCCGCGGGGGCGAACATGGTCGGCACGATACACAGGGCCGCGATGAGCAACGCCGTCTTGCGCCCCCGGTTCACGCTCCAGCCGCGCTTGATCAACGCCCCCGACATCCATCCGCCGGTGATCGAGCCGACGTCGGCCGCGACGTAAATGACCACCAGCGGGGCGGCGAGGCCCGCCAGGCGGACGCCGAAGCTCGCGTCGAGAAACTTGGGAAGCCAGAACAGATAGAAGAGCCACACCGGGTCGGTCAGCGCTTTTCCCACGATAAACGCCCAGGTCTGGCGGCGGCCGATCAGACTGCCCCATGACATGGTATCTGCGCCGCTCCGCTCCGCCTCCGAGAGCCGCGGCGGTCGGGCCGGCTCGCGGTACAGGGCCACCCACAGGGCGAGCCAGATCAGGTCGAGCGCGCCCGTGGCGAGGAACGCCCAGCGCCACCCCAGGCCGAGGGCGATCGGCGGCACCAGCAGCGCCGCGACCACCACGCCCACGTTGCTCCCGGCGTTGAAAACCCCGGTAGCGAGCGCCCGCTCGCTCTTCGGGAACCATTGCGCCACGGCCTTGACCGCGGCGGGGAAGTTGCCGGACTCGCCGAGGCCGAGCAGCGCGCGCGCGACGCCGAAGCCCGCGACCGTGCGCACCAGGGCGTGCCCCATGGCAGCGACGCTCCAGACCAGCACGGCGATCGCGAGTCCCGCGCGCACGCCGATCCGGTCCATGACCCGGCCCATGACGAGCAGCCCCAGGCCGTAGGCGACGCTGAACCAAGAGACGATGGCGGCGTAGTCGGTCTCGGTCCAATGGAGCTCGCGTGTGAGCGTCGGCGCGAGAATGCCGAGGACCTGGCGGTCTACATAATTGACGGTCGTGGCGCCGAACAGCAGCGCCACGACGGTCCAGCGATGCCCCCATCGCGGTTCAGACACTGCTCGCCACGCTGAAGCCCCCGTCCACCGGGATCACGGCGCCGGTCACGAACGCCGCCGCGTCGCTGCACAGCCATTGTACGGCGCCCACGACCTCTTCGGGCTTGCCGAAGCGACCCATGGGCGTGTGGGAGATGATGGCGTGAGCCCGCTCCGTGTGGCTGCCGTCCGGCTTGAGGAGCACGGCGCGGTTCTGTTCCGTCACGAAGAAGCCCGGCGCGACGGCATTCACGCGCAGTCCGTCGCCGTAGCGCCGTGCCAGCTCGACGGCGAGCCAGCGCGTGACGCTCTCGATCCCGGCTTTGGCGACCGAGTATCCCAGCACGCCACTCAAGACCCGGCGCGCCGCCATCGACGAGACGTTCACGATCGAGCCCGAGCCCTGGCGGCCCATGGCCTCCCCGAACGCGAGCGACGGGATGAGCGAGCCGTGCAGGTTGAGCCGCAGCACCTCGTCGAATGCGTCCAGCGGCACGTCGAACACGGGCCGGTCGTCGCTGCGTGCGCGCGCGACGTTGCCTCCCGCGGCGTTGACGAGGATGTCCACCCGGCCGCGGGTCTCGAGCAGGTCGTCCCGGGCCGAGCGGACCTTGGCCTGATCCAGGACGTCCGCGACGAGAGCGATGGCGTCGCCTCCGCCATCGCGGATCTCCTTGACCTTCGCTTCGGCGGCGGCGCGGCGCCGGCCCAGGATCGCGACCGCCGCGCCCGCGCGCGCGAGCCCCGCGGCGATGACGCCCCCGAGCACGCCGTAACCGCCCGTAACGACCGCGACACGACCGGCGAGACCGAACGGCGACCCGCTCATCTGTGCCCGCCGCGCGCCAGTTCGGCGAGCCATGCCGTGGAGCGCTCCTCGTACGGCAGCATCTCCACGGGTGTTGCCAGGTGGTTGTGGGGCGACTCCACCATGGGCACGGCTTCCTTGGGCCCCGGCAGCTGGTTGAAGGCAGCCCAGATCCCGGCCGGCGGCGACGTCTCGTCGATGAATCCCATCGAAACCAGCGCTCGGGCCCGGACGCGCGGCGCGAAGTTTACCGCGTCGAAGTACGCGGCCGTTCGTCCCACCTCCGGCCGCTCGACGTCCCAGTTGGGGTACGGCGCCGCGCGGCCGTGCAGCGGTCCCAGCAAGTCGCAGCCGGCGGGCACGTGCGCGATGAGCGCGGTGACGAGGGTGTCGAGCCCGGCGAGGGCGAAGCCCTGCTGGCCCCCCATGCTCGTCCCCATCACCACGAGCGTCTTGCCGTTCCAGTCGGCGCGGCTCGCCAGGTACTCGGCCGCGCGGTAATCGCCCAGGTACATCGGCAGGAAGTAACTCTCGTCGCGGCTGTGTCGCCCGATCAGGCGGTAGTTCTTGATCAGCTGGGGCAGCGCGTCGTAGAACGCCTGCGGCAGGTCGGCGGGCACGTCGTGGGGCTCGACGTCGAGCGCGAGCCATCCGCGGGCGGCGTACTCGGTCACCCACTCCCGTTGCAGCGGGTAGGGCGGGCTCGCCCACTGGAGAATGAGCAGTGCCGGGAGCGTACCGGGTGCCGCACCGGAGGGGCGGGCGAGCTGCCCGTAGACATGGGCGCCGCCCACGTTGCTCATCCGAATCGTGAAGAACTCGACGCCCGGCCGCCCACTCTCGCCCGGCGTGAGGACCGCGTCGAGCGGGAAGGAGTCGAGACGCCGCAGTTGAGCCTCCCAAAACGCATCGAAGTCCGGCGGGCGGCGGTCGGAAGGCCTGATCTGTCTCGGAGCGACCGCCGCGCCGAGCAGGACCCTGCCGACCTCGGACTTGCTCGCGCCGTGGAAGCCGGTCGTCCCAGCCGGCGGCCGCACTTCGACGAGCAGCGTGCCCGGCTGATCGAGCGATGTCACGATGGTGGCATGACCCGATGACAAGTCCAGGGTGCCGGAGCCGATCAGGGCGAGACCGTCGCGCTTGACCGTGTACGTATATGTCCCCGCAGCAGTCTGGCCCGGCGCGACGCCGACGTTCCACCCCACGCGCTCGCGCAGCGCGTACACGCCGTTCGCATGATCGGGCGTGAAGGTCAGCTGTTGCGCGACGATCACGACGGCCCTCAGCATACGCGCCTCATGGAAGCAACAGCGCCAGGTCGATCGCGTCGGCCATCATGCGGTAGCCGGCCTCGTTGGGGTGCAGGTGATCGCCCGTGTCCACGAGCGGCAGGAGACGCGACGGCTGCGCCGGATCGCGCAGCACGGCGTCGAAGTCGATGACGGCATCGAACGCGCCGCCGGTCCGGATCCACCGGTTGATCGCCTGCCGCGCCGCCTCGCGCTCGGCTCCGTCGTAGTGCGAGCCTCCGAACGGCGTGATAGTCGCCCCGTAAATCCGCAGCCCGCGGGCATGCACGCGGTCGATGATCTCCCGGTAGGCCAGCGGCAGGTTCCGCGCCACGGCCGCGGCGCTTCCCGAGTCACGCGCTCCTCCGATGTCGTTCACACCCTCGAGCAGGATCACCCAGCGTACTCCCTGCTGTGCCAGGACGTCGCGATCGAGCCGCGCCAGCGCCGTGGGGCCGAGGCCGCCCGCGAGCACCGTGTTGCCGCCGATGCCGGCGTTGAGCACGGCAACGTGCCGGGTGCGCGCGTCCGCCTGCAGGCGACGCGCCAGGTTGTCTGGCCAGCGGTCGTTCCGGTTGGTGCCCGAGCCGCGACCGTCGGTGATCGAGTTGCCCAGCGCGACGACCGCGAGCCCGTTCCCCATCACATCGAGCCCCGCGAGCGCGTACCAGTGATCGGTCGTCGCCGCCCCCGCCAGCTCGGGCGCGCTCGCCCAGCGGCCGGCCCGAAGATACGACGTGGTGCGTGACCCTGGGTGGCCCGTGGCGGCGCCGGGTGCGGTGCCGATCTCGATGGTGACGGCGAGGTCGCCGAGCGCGGGGACGGCGTAGTCCAGGGGATCGGACGTTGCGACGGCGCCCGGAGCGATCCGCACTGAGTCCGCTCCGGCGAACGTCAGCGCGCGGTCGCTCGCCACCTCGATGGCGCTCCCGCCGAGCGACCGGGCGACGTGAGCCGCCGTGACGGCGAGCGATCCGTCACCGAACGTATTCGCGAGCCGCACACGCAGCGTCGATCCGCCGACCGACGTGTGGATCACCTGGCGCAGCGTGCTGCCGGATAAGCCGGGCGCGGGAGGCATGTTGCGCGGCTCGACGAGCTGCTGCGCCGCCGTCCACGTCCCCACCCAGTGCTGGCGGGGCGTGGCTGACGCCGGCGCGCAGGCGACGGCCGCCGCGAGAGCGAGCGTGAGCGTCAGGGCGCGCGCGGCCGCGATCCCGCTGCCACCGGCGGCTGGCCGAACGCCGGCAGCGGCTCGAGCCGGGAGCGGCCATCGCTGGCGATGAACGCCCGCAGCTCGACGTACGCCCGGTGCGGGTTGTTGCGCTGCAGCCCGGCTCGGATCCACGTCTCGCCGTACCAGCGGTCGAACGGCGGGTACTCCAGGCGCGCGAAGTCGGTCTCGAGCTGCTCGAGCGGTGTGAGCGCCTCGCGCACCAGTCGCCACATCGCGCTCGAGTCCGGTGCCTGGAGCGCATCGGTCAGCGTCAGCGCGGCCCGCGTCTGCCGTTCGTCCACGCGCAGACCCAGGCCGACGTCGACGGACAAGAAGCGGCGTTCGGTCCGGTTCAAGGCCGACCCGGCCTCGGCTTCCCGCGCGAGCGCCGAATCGAGGCGGGCGATGCGTGACCGGAGCACCGCCTGGGTATCGGCGTTGAAGGGTGTGATGGGCGTGCCGTTCGCGCGATGCCACAAGCGCTCGATCAGGTTTTGCACTGCCTCCGACGCGTACCACAGCTTGTCGGGCGTGTCGAGCAGCCCATGGTAGGCGTCGTACGCCGCCCGGGCTTGCGCAGCGGCGGGGGCGAAGTATTCGCGCGTCCACCATGCGAGAAAGCGGCCCGCCGGATCGGGCGATGCATACACCGCCGGCGCGTTCCAGGCGATGTCGGCGATCAGGCGCGCGCCCATGATGTAGTCCCGCAGCTCCGACACGTTGACGAGCATGTATTCGGTCGCGCCGGCCTTGACGATGCGTTGGAATTCGCCCGCGATCGTCGCGGGGGCCACGGTGTGGGTGGTTTGCTTGCTGAGGTTGCCGCCCAAGTACGCCAGGTGGTAGTACACGCCGTGCTTCCAGCGGCCGAGGTCGTCCGGGAGCCCTCGCATGTGGCCGTCGTTGTCGTCCGGCCAGACGATGATCACGTCGTCCGGCAGCCCGAACGCCTTCGCGTCGCGGCGGTACAGGTCGAGCATCTCCGAGTACATGGTGAAGTGAAAGATCGGCGTGCGCCCCGGCGGCAGCGCATCGCGCACCATGGCGGTCTGGAGGCCGATCACCTCGCGGAACACGCGCGCCTTGTCGTCGTCTGTGGTCCCCTCGGGCCAGGTATAGGCGCGATCCGATGTGTTCCGCAGGCCCACCGGCCAGATCACGTCCAAGTCATGGTTCTCCGCGACGCCGCCGCGCCAGAAGGTCAGCAAGCCGTCGCGGTTCGTGAACCAGTCGTAGTCGGGTCGCACGCCGCGCTCCGCGGCGAGGTTGAACGTGATCAGGCCGAACGGGTTGGACACGAGGATGTCGTAATGGTGCGATGTGTAGTAGAGGCCCCAGTCGCTCGCGAGCTGCTGCACCTCGAAGCGGCGATGCACCCGCACGTACGGCGCGACCATGTTCATCCGCAGCCGCAGCGCGGTTTCGAAGTAGCGGCGATACCAGGCGAGCGGCACGTCGCCGGTCTGGAGCGGGTACCCGCGGGCGTCGAACGGGCGGGGCAGGATGTCTTCGTCGTCGTGGAAGAACCCGCGATATCGGAACGTGGGCGGTCCCTGGCCGAAGCGCGTGGCCTTGAGCACCAGCGGATCGTGGTGCTCCGGGACGTAGCCGGTCCAGAGATAGAGGGGATCGACGCCGAGGCGCTCAGAGAGGGTATAGGCGGCGAACGCGGTGCCGCGCGGGTTCGACCCGACCAGCCAGACCGTGGCGGGTGCGGTGATCACCCGGTAGGCCTCCCACTGGCCGCGGAGGGTGGCCACCTCGATCGCGTTCGGGAGCGGGCCGTTCCCGACGGTGACCAGGCGTATGCTCGTCTTGCCGGCGGTGGGCGCCGGCACGATCGGCGGGCGGTAGCCGCTGATGGCTTCGATGTCGCCCGCCAGGAACGTGGCTGCCTGGCGCACGTTGAGGTTCTCGGCGGCACCGACCACGATCTCGGCGCCGCTCGAGCCGGAGGCGAGCACGACGTCGCCCGCGGCCGCGGGGCCCGCGCGAACCCAGGAGCCGCGCTCCGGCGCGGCCCAGGGGTCGGAATGATCGGACTGCGCGAGGGTGGCTCGGGGAATCAGACCGGACACTGATAGGACGAGCACCAGGGGTCGCCAAAGGAGAGTCATAAGATCATTTTGTCTCTCGTTCGCAGCGAGCGCAATCCCGCCCCGGAGGAAACGATGTCGAGCTGGTCGTGCCGCTTCGCCGTCCTGTTCGCAGCCATACTCACCACGAGCGCTGCCGCTCAGACATTCGAGCGGCGCGCGGCGGATCTCGTCGGCCGCATGACGCTCGAGGAGAAGGTGTCGCAGATGATGGATCGGGCGCCTGCCATCGAGCGCCTCGGGATTCCAGAGTACAACTGGTGGAACGAGGGCCTGCACGGCGTCGCGCGCTCGGGCCTCGCGACCGTGTTCCCTCAGGCCATCGGCTTCGCCGCCACGTGGAACGACAGCCTCGTGCTCCGCATGGCGAGGGTGATCTCCGACGAATTCCGCGCCAAGCATCACGAGTACGTCCGGCAGCACGAGCACCAGCGCTATCAGGGCCTGACCGTCTGGTCGCCCAACATCAATCTGTTTCGCGACCCCCGCTGGGGCCGTGGGCAAGAGACGTACGGCGAGGATCCGTACCTGACGGGCCGGCTGGCCGTGCAGTTCATCCGCGGACTCCAGGGCGACGATCCCCGCTACCTGAAGGCCGTCGCCACGGTCAAGCATTTCGCGGTGCACTCGGGTCCCGAGCCCGAGCGGCACGAGTTCGACGCCCAAGTGAGCGAGCGGGACTTGCGGGAGAGCTACCTGCCGCACTTCGAGATGGCGATCCGGGAAGGCGGCGCCTACTCGCTCATGTGCGCGTACAACCGTGTGTACGGCAAGCCCGCCTGCGGCAACGATCTCCTGCTGCAGCGGATCCTGCGGGGCGAGTGGCGCTTCCCCGGATACGTGGTCTCCGACTGCGGCGCGATCGGCGACATGTACCTGCGGCACAAGGTGGTCCCGACCGCCGCTGGCGCGGCCGCGTTGGGCGTGCACACGGGCACCGACCTCGATTGCGGCAACGAGTACGCGAGCCTGATCGACGCCGTGCACCAGGGCCTCATCACTGAGCAGCAGATCGACACGTCGCTCATCCGCCTGTTCGTCGCGCGGTTTCGCCTGGGGATGTTCGACCCGCCCGAGCAGGTGAAGTGGGCGCGGATCCCGATCACCGTGCTGGACGACTCGTCCCATCGCGTCCTGGCGCGCCAGGTCGCGCGGGAGTCGATAGTGTTGCTCAAGAACGCCGGCCATCTGCTGCCGCTGCGCCGCGACCTCGGCACGATCGCGGTCATCGGGCCCAACGCCGACCAATGGCGTATGCTGCTCGGCAACTACAACGGCATTCCAGCCGATCCGGTCACGCCGCTGCGCGGCATCCGCGAGGCGGTGTCGCCGCACACGGGCGTCCTGTACGCCCTCGGCTCGGACCTGGCGGACGGGTTCCCCGTGCTTGCCCCCGTCCCGGCGTCGGTGTTGTCGACGGCGCGCGGGCAGCGCGGGCTGGACGCCGCTTTCTACGCGAGCCGGACGATGTCGGGGGCGCCGCTGTTCGTGCGGGTGGACTCGACGCTCGACGCGCACTGGGGCGCCGGAGCGCCGCGCGCCGACATGAACGTCGATGACTTCGGCGTGCGCTGGACGGGTACGCTGCGGCCGCCCCATACGGGGACGTACCGCTTGGCGCTGGTCGGCACCGTCAAGTTCCAGCTCTACCTGGATGACAGCCTCGTGGTGCAGTCGGTGTATCCGACGCACAACAGGGAATTCCCCGACCCCCGCTTCGCCCAGACCGAGCCCCTCCTGCTGCAGGGAGGCCGGCGCTACCGCCTCCGCGTGGACGGGGAAGAATCCTATGGCGAGGCCGAGCTGCAGCTGCTGTGGGCCACTCCCACCGAAGCGCTCGAGGCCGACGCCGTGCAGGTGGCGAAGCGCGCCGACGCGGTGGTGCTGTGCCTCGGCCTCACCGCTCGCCTGGAAGGTGAGGAGATGCGCGTCCAAGTCCCGGGCTTCTCGGGCGGCGATCGGACTTCGCTCGATCTCCCGGCGCCGCAGGAGCGGCTGCTCGAGCGCATCGCGGGCCTCGGCAAGCCCACGGTGCTCGTGCTGATGAGCGGTAGCGCCGTCGCCGTGAACTGGGCCCAGGAGCACGTTCCCGCCATCCTCGAGGCGTGGTATCCCGGCCAGGCGGGCGGGAGCGCGATCGCCGACGTGCTGTTCGGCGCGTACAATCCGGGCGGCCGCCTCCCGGTAACCTTTTATCGGAGCGTGTCCGACCTCCCGGCGTTCGAGAACTACGCAATGGCCGGCCGCACCTACCGGTTCTTCCAGGGAAAGCCGCTCTATCCGTTCGGCTACGGACTGAGCTACAGCTCGTTCGGCTACGACCGGCTGCGCACCGGCGCCGACACCGTGCGGGGCGGTGATACGCTCAGCGTGTCGGTGGCGGTGACCAACACGGGCCAGCGGGTGGGGGACGAGGTAGTGCAGCTCTACGCGCGGTACCCGCAGTCACGGGTGGGGCGCCCCCAGCGCGACCTGCGGGGCTTTCGCCGGGTGACGCTCCTGCCCGGCGAGACCCGCACCGTGTCGTTCCCTCTCGCCGGGCAGGCCCTCGCGTACTGGGACCCCGACGCCGACCACTGGGTCGTGGAAAACGGCCCCGTCGTGGTGGAAGTCGGTGCCTCGTCCGCGGATATCCGCCTGGAGAAGACCATCACGGTCGCAGGCCGGCCTTGACCCCGGCCACAAGCCCGCCGTTCAAGTCCGGGGATTGGAGATCCGCGCTCTGAGCGAGCGCGCTCGGCCTGGTGTGCGCCCTCTACAGGGCGCACCCTTCGCGCCGAGCCCGGGCTCTCAGCCCGGGTACGGCTGACACAACCCTTTCCCGACTCCCGTTATCTAAGGGACAAACCTCCGACCAGGCTTTCATGCTCATCGGGTTGCCGCTCCTCGCCGCCGTCACGCTGGCCCGTCAGGTCGCCCATACCCGGCCCGTCCAGTCCGCCGACCCGCCGCCCCCCGTCAGGACCGTAGCCGCGACCCGGGCCGCCCGGGCACCGGTCATCGACGGGCGGGACGACGACCCCGTGTGGCGCGAGGCGCCGGCGATTACCGAATTTCAGGAGTGGCGGCCCACCGAGGGGGCACCGCCCAAGCTCCCGACCGAGGCGAAAATCGCGTACGACGCGGGCAACCTGTACGTCCTCGTCCGCTGCTTCGATCCGCACCCCGACAGCATCATCACCGTTCTGGCCCGGCGCGATTACTTCACACCCTCCGACATGGTGTGGTTGTTCCTCGACTCGTATCACGATCGTCGCACCGGCTACGAGTTCGGCGTCAATCCATCGGGGGTGAAGCTCGACGCGCAGATCTACAACGACGGCAATGAAGACTTCGCGTGGGACGCGGTGTGGGACGTGGCGACGCGCCGCGATTCGCTCGGCTGGACGGCCGAGTTCCGCATCCCGCTGTCGCAGCTGCGCTACGGGCGCCAGCGGCAGCACACCTTCGGCCTCACCATCGATCGCGATCTGTATCGCTACTCCCAGCGCGTGAGCTGGCCGTTGTTCCGCCAGTCGAAGGCGGGGTTCGTGTCGCAATTCGGCGAGGTCCCCGGGTTCGACGACCTCGAGGCGCCGCGGCGGCTCGAAGCCGCGCCCTACTTGGTGACGAAGAACGTGTCGGAGTTCACCCCCACGGGCCTCGGCCGCACCCAGGACCTGGAGCTGGGCGGCGACGTGAAGTACCGGGTCGCGTCGAATTTGACGCTCGACGCGACGCTCAACCCCGACTTCGGGCAGGTGGAGGCCGATCCCGCCGTCCTGAACCTCAGCGCGTTCGAGACGTTCTTCCGGGAGCAGCGGCCCTTCTTCGTCGCGGGACGCGGGCTGTTCCAGTTCGACGTCAATTGCAGTGACGTGAACTGCAACGGCGAAGGGCTGGTCTACTCCCGGCGCATCGGGCGCGCGCCGGAGCTGGCGGGCACCTACAACGACAACATCTCGGCCGCCTTTACCCGCATCCTCGGCGCGGGGAAGCTCACCGGACGGCTGCCGGGTGGACTGACCATCGGCGCGCTCGACGCCGTAACGCAGCACGTGACGGGCGTGGGTGGCCAGACGATCGAGCCGACCACCAACTACGGCGTCGTGCGGCTGCGCCAGGATCTGCGCGGCGGCGAGACGAGCATCGGCGGTATCGTCACCGCCGTGAACCGGGACAACGATGCCTT
>Ga0209161_10001504_pt1 | contig 19363 bp, 12 predicted proteins | sample GraSoiAngelo_155_FD_186169 | JGI IMG/M metagenome (GOLD analysis project Ga0209161, IMG submission 186169) | Grasslands soil microbial communities from the Angelo Coastal Reserve, California, USA - 14_1009_13_30cm (SPAdes) (version 2) | ecosystem: Environmental > Terrestrial > Soil > Grasslands... | reverse complement strand
CAGCAAGGAGAACCGGTTGGGCGTGCCGCTTCCGAAGGGTAGGATCCGCGTCTACAAGGCCGACCGGTCGGGCAGCCAGCAGTTCATCGGTGAGGACTGGATTGATCACACGCCCAAGGACGAGAGCGTGAAGATCAAGATGGGCAACGCGTTCGACCTGGTGGGCGAGCGCACGCAAAAGGACTTCAGGAAGCTCGGGTCGAACCTCTACGAGGTCGAGTGGGAGATCGCGCTCCGGAACCACAAGACCGAGGCGCAGACGGTGACCGTCATCGAGCCGGTGCCGGGCGACTGGCAGGTCATGAGCTCGAATCACCAATACGAGAAGATCGAAGCGCACACTCTCAAGTACCAGATCTCCGTGCCGCGCGAGAGCTCGGCAAAGCTCGTGTACCGCGTGCGGATTCGGTTCTAGCGCTTGGCGGTACGACGATGGCGCCTATGACGCTAGCAAGGCGACGCTGAGGCCCACGGCAGGCCGGCTGGGGTCAGCGGCCGCGCTTCGCGAGGTATTCGGGGCCGACGAGGACTTCGCGGGGCTTGGCGCCGTCGCCGGGGCCAATGACCCGGTCCTGCTCCATCATGTCGACGAAGCGCGCCGCCTTCGGATAACCGAGTCGCATCCGCCGCTGCAGGAACGAGATCGACGCCTGGCGCTGACCGATCACCAGATGCACGGCGTCCCAGTAGAGGTCGTCACGCTCGGCGGCCGTGCCCGCGGCCACTTCTTCCTCGGTGGCCAGCACCACTTCCTCGTAGACGGCGGTGCCCTGGCGACGCAGGAAGTCGCAGACCGCGCGGACCTCGTCGTCGGCGACCCACGCGCCGTGGACGCGCATCTGCTTGTTGGCCCCCGGCGGGACGAAGATCATGTCCCCCTTGCCCAGCAGCTGCTCGGCGCCGTTGCCGTCGAGCACGGTCCGTGAATCCACCTTCGACGCCACCTGGAACGCGATCCGCGTGGGGAAGTTCGCCTTGATGAGGCCGGTGACCACGTCGACGGACGGCCGCTGGGTCGCGATGATCAGGTGGATGCCCACCGCGCGCGCGATCTGGGCCAGGCGCACCAGCGAGGTCTGCACCTCGCCGGCCGAGACCATCATGAGGTCGGCCAGCTCGTCGACGACGACGACCCAGTAGGGCAAGCGGTCCGCCGTCGCCACGGCCTTGTTGTAGCCCTCGATCGACCGGACCTGCTTGGCCTGCAAGAGCTTGTAGCGCTCGTCCATCTTGCCCACGATCCAGCGCAGGCGCGCCGCCGCCTCCTTGGCGTCGGTGACGACCGGCGCCAGCAGGTGCGGGATGCCCTCGTACACGCTGAGCTCGAGGCGCTTGGGATCGATCAGCAAGAAACGCACGTCGGCCGGCGTGGCCTTGTAAAGGATGGAGCACAGTATCGAGTTGAGGGCCACCGACTTGCCGCTGCCGGTCGCCCCGGCCACGAGCAGATGGGGCATCGCCGTCAGGTCGGTGACGACCGGCGTGCCGTTCACGTCCTTGCCGAGCGCCAGCGGCAGACGTCCCTTGGACTCCGCGAACTCGGCGGAGACGAAGATCTCGCGCAAGTAGACGGTCGCCGCCTCGGAGTTCGGCACCTCCATCGCGACGGTGCCGCGCCCCGGGATCGGCCCCACGATCCTGACCGAGGCCGACTTCAGGGCGAGCGCCAGGTCGTCGGCCAGGTTCACCACCTGGCTCACCTTGATGCCCGCGGCCGGCTCGAACTCGTACGAGGTGATGATCGGGCCCGGGCTCACCTGGACGATACGCCCTTCAACCTCGAAGTCCTGGAGCTTTCGCCGGATCGTCTCGGCGTTCTCCTGCAGCTCCTCGCGCGTCCGCTTGAGCTCGGAGGGGGGCGGGACCTTGAGGAGGCCCACCGGCGGAAGCTGGAAGGCTTCGGCGCCGCCCCGGCCGAAGTCGAACGTCTCCTGCCACGCGAGCCCCTGCTCCGCCAGGCGGCCGCGCGGGCGCGACGGCTCGACGACGACCGGGGGCGTGATGACCTCGGGCTCGCTCGCCGCTGCCGCGCGCGCCGCGTTCAGCTCCGGCTCGAGCCCAGCCCGCGCGGTCCGGCCCTTGCGGCGCGGGAGTTTCGAGAATCGCGTGGTCGTGACGCGCGCCAGCGCGGCGTAGGACACGCGCGTCACGCACAGCACGCCGATCGGGATCGCCGCGAGCAGCGCGAACCACGTGCCGACGTTGCCGAATCCAGATGAAAGGACGGACGTGACCGTGCGCCCGACGATTCCGCCGGCGACTGCGTTGGGCCGCGCGGCAATGGCCTGCGTCAAGAGCCCCGTGGCGCTCACCAGCAGTACGGCGAGCCCGAGGAACGGCAACATGCCCCGCATCACGAGCGGCCTCACGAACGCCGAGGCGCCCCAGGCACCCAACAAGATCGGCAAGAGGAATCCCGCGTAGCCGAAGGACTGGAAGATCGCCCACGCGATCCAGACGCCGATCGGTCCGGTCGGGCTGTTCTGCGCGGCCGGCGTCAGCCTGGAATCGAAGGTTAAGAGCGCGACCAGGCCGAAGCCGGCGATCAAGATCGCCAGGATGCCTTTGACCTCGCCGAGCCAGCGGTCGGAGCCGCGCGTGCGGCGCCGGCGGGGCTTCTCGTCCGTCGAAACGAGCGCGGCCATCAGACCTCCAGCACGATCGGCAGCACGACGGGCTTACGCCGGAATCGCTGGTTGACGAAGTGGCGAACCGCGCTCCGCACCGTGGCGCCCACCAGCTCGCGATCGAACGGGGCGTCGGGATCGCGCTCGGCCAGCGCCGCGAGGACGGCTTTCTTCAGCTCCTCCATCAAGAGCTCGTTCTCTTTGACGTACACGAAGCCGCGTGAGGCGATCTCCGGGCCCGCGGCAACCACGCCGCTCTTGTCGAAGGCGACCGACACCGCGATCAACCCGTCCTCGGCGAGCAGCTGGCGATCGCGCAGCACCACCGCGCCGATGTCGCCGACCGACTTGCCGTCCACCAGGACGCGACCGGCCGGGAAGCCGCCGACCACGCGCGCGTCCGCCGTCGAGAGCTCGAGGCCCATGCCGTCCTCCATGAGGAAGACGCGCTCGGGCGCGATCCCGACGCTCTCGGCCAGGCGCGCATGGCCCAGCAGGTGGCGGTACTCCCCGTGCACCGGCACGAAGTAGCGCGGCCGGGTGAGGCTCATCATCAGCTTCAGATCGTCCTGGCTCGCGTGGCCGGAGACGTGGACGAAGGCGTTGTCCTCGTAGAGGACCTCGGCGCCCAGCCGGTAGAGCGCGTTGACCACGCGGCCGATGGTGCGCTCGTGGCCAGGGATCACGCGGGCCGAGATGATCACGAGGTCGCCGCGCTCGACCTTCACGTACTTGTGCTCGCCGGCGGCCATGAGGGCCAGCGCGGAATGCGGCTCGCCCTGGCTCCCCGTCGACAGGATCACCTGCTGGCGCGCCGGCAGCGAGGCGAGCTCCTCCAGCGGGACCACGATGGCAGGAGGCACCTGGAGGTAGCCCAGGTCCGCGGCGATCGTCACGTTCCTCTGCATGCTCATGCCGAGCAGCGCGACGCGCCGATCGGTGCGCGCGGCCAGCGTGAGCACCTGCTGGATGCGGTGGATGTGCGAGGCGAACGTGGCGACGATGATGCGCCCGGTGGCGACATCGAACCGCCCGCCGAGCGCCTGGCCCACCTCGACTTCCGACCGCGTGTGCCCGGGGCGGTCCACGTTCGTCGAGTCCGAGCAGAGCACGGCCACGCCGCGCTCGCCCAGCTCCGCGAACCGCCGATAGTCGGGCGCCTCGCCGTCGAGCGGGCTCGGGTCGAGCTTGAAGTCGCCGGTGTGGACGATGGTGCCGGCCGGCGTGTCGATCGCCAGCCCGATGCCGTCGGCGATCGAGTGGGTCACCCTGATGGGCTCGATGCCGAACACGCCCGCCTGGATCCGGTCCCGTGGACGCATCGACCGCAAGTCGGCCGTCTCGAGCAGGCCGTGCTCGCGCAGCCGCTCGGCGACCAGGGCCAGCGTCAGCGGCGTGCCGTAGACCGGTACGGGCAGCTCACGCAGCAGGTAGGGTAGCGCACCGATGTGGTCCTCGTGACCGTGGGTCAGGACCACGGCGCGGAAACCGGTCCGGCGCTCGAGCGCGTAGGTGAAGTCGGGGATGACGTGGTCGATACCGGGGAGCTCGTCGTCCGGGAACATGAGGCCGCAATCGATCGCGATCAGATCGTCGCCGGACTCGACCAGCATCATGTTGAGGCCGATCTCGCCAAGGCCACCGAGAGGGATCAGACGGACGACGGGTTCCACGGAACTCCTTTTATGTAAGCGGCGCCTCGGCCGGCGGGGCCCCAGCCCCGCGACGGCCTGCAGCGCGCACTGCTCCTGACGGCGTCGTCATCGTACCATCGGGCCCGAGCCCGCCGAAGTTTCGGGGGCGGCCGCCGACGCGGGGAAATGGGCGAGATGTCAGGGGCAAGGCGCCCCCTGGCGGGACGGTGACGCTAGAAGGGGGCTTGAGTTTCGAGACGCGCGATCAGATCGTGGGCCTGGCGGTTGAACTCGGCCCGCTCGCCGGCGGGGATGGGCTCGCCGGGGATGAACTTCTCGCCGAGCGGATTCACGAACGTGCCGTTCCTCGCCACGCGGTAGTCGAGGTGGGGCCCGGTGGCGAGCCCGGTGGCGCCGACGGCGCCGATGATCTGCTTCTGCCGTACGCGCATCCCCGCATGTAGCCCCGGCGTGATCCGCGAGAGGTGGTTGTACTGGGTCTCGTACCCGGACCGATGCCGCAGGTGCACCTGGATGCCGTTGCCGCCGTTCCAGCCGGCGTGCACGACCACGCCGTCGGCGACGGCGCGGACCGGCGTACCGACGGGCGCCCCGTAGTCGATCGCGAGGTGGGGCCGGACGCCGCCCAGGATCGGATGCGGGCGCGCGTACGTGAAGCCGGACGTGATGCGCGTGAACTCGAGCGGCGACCTGAGGAAGCTCTTGCGCAGCGACTGGCCGGACGTGTCGTAGTGCCCGTAGCGCGACGCGCGCTCGAACCCGACGCCGGTCAGTATCCGGCCGCCGCTCGCGTACTGGGCCACCAGGATCCGGCCGTAGTCGACGAAGGCGTCACCGGCGTAGCGCTTCTCGACCAGCAGGCGGAAGCGGTCGCCGGCGCGCGTGTCGGCGGTGAAGTCGAAGTCCGAGGAGAACATGTCGACCAGCTCCAGCACCAGCCGCGCCGACTCGCCGGTGCGTTCGACCGCGTCGAAGAGAGAACGCTGCACCACACCGCTCACGGTTTCGACCCGCAAGTCGGGCACCGTTTCCGCGCGGCCGACCCGCCAGGCCCCGTTCACCGGCCGGGCGGCGAACGAGAGCCACGGGCTCGCCTCGTACCGGACCTCGATCGGCTCCTTCCGGAAGTTCCACACGATCCGGACGACCGCGCCGGGACGAAGCTTCCGGAGCTCGGCGCCGTTGCGCCCGAACTGCGTAGCGAGGTCGTTGGCCATGCGCGGCTCGAGGCCGCCGCGCGCGATCACGCGCGGGAGCGTATCGCCCGGCTTCACGGCGATCTCGCGGGTTTCGGTCGGAAACGCCGGGCGCGGGACCATCGCGGCGAGCGGCGGCGCCGGAATCCAGCGCGGCGCCGGAGCGGCGCCTGGCCAAACATAACGATGGGTCGACACGGCGAGCCCCGTAAGGCTGGCCGCGAGCAGCGCCGTCGCCGCAACCATGCGTCCCTGCATCGATTTCATGATAGCGGGAGCTGTCGAACCAGGTCCGCAAATTCACCGATCGTGAGGGTTTCGGCCCGCCGGCCCGGGTCCACACCAGCGGTGGTAGCCGCGCGCCGGACGACCTCAAGCGGGAGCCCGAGCCCCCCGGCGAGCGCGTTCCCAAGGGTCTTGCGCCGCTGTGCGAACGCGGCGCGGACGACCTTCTGAAATCGCCCGGCGTCGGCCAGCGGGACGCGCGGCTCGCGTAAGACGCGGAGGTGGAGCACCGAGGAGTCCACCTGCGGCGGCGGGCGGAAGGCGCCGGGCGGCACGCGGAGCGCGACCCGCACGTCGCAGTAGAGCTGCGCGAACACCGAGAGGCTTCCGTACGCCTTGCCGCCGGCGGGCGCGGCCAGCCGCTCGGCCACCTCACGCTGGAGCATCAGCGCCATCTCGTCGATCGCGGTGCGGGCGTCGATCAGCGCCACGAGGATGGCTTTGCCCACGCTGTACGGCAGGTTGCCGACGGCCAGCACGCGGCCGCCGCCCGCCGGCGCCGCGAGCGATGCGTAGTTCCACGTCCGCGCGTCGGCATCGAGCACCTCGACGGTCGGCAGCTTCGCCCGGAGCCCCTCCGCGAGCGCCCGATCGATCTCGAGCGCGATCACCCGGCCGGCCCGACCGGCCAGCGCGGTGGTCAGCGCGCCCTCGCCCGGTCCGATCTCGACGACCAGATCACGCGCGGTGGGCGCCACGAGGTCGACGATCGCGTGGGCGATCGTCGGGTCTCGGAGAAAGTGCTGGCCGAGCGCGCGACGCTTGGTCATGATCCACGCCGATGCCGTACGCCCTCGAGCTCGGCCTCGACGATCACGCCGCGGCCGTCGTGCGCCGGCTGTGGCACGACCTGGAGGACGAGGGCGTCGTGCACATGGCCCGCTCTGGGGCCCGGCCGCACGTCTCGGTCGGCATCTGGGACAGCCTCGACCGCGACGCCGCCGAGGCCGAGCTGACGCGCTTCGCCGCGGAGGTGGCGCCGCTGCCCACCACGCTGGCCAGCGTGGGGTTTTTCCCGCACGTCGCGGTCTTCCTCGCCCCCACGGTGACCTCGGAGCTGCTGGAGCTGCAGGCGAGCCTTCACGCTCGGTTCAGCCGCGTCGGGGCGGCGCCGTGGGAGCACTATCGGCCGGGTGGGTGGGTGCCCCACTGCACGCTCGCCACGGACGTCACGCCCGAACAGTTCACCCGGGCCCTCGAGGTCGCGCGCCGCGTGGCGCTGCCCATCGCGTGCCGACTGGTCGAGATCGGCATCGTCGAGTTTCGCCCCGTGAAGCAGCTGATCTCCCGCCCGCTCGGCCGCCTCTGAGGGCCGGCGCTACTCCGCGGCGCGGGCCTTGAGCTCGGCCATGAGCGCCGCGAAGACCCGGCGCACCTGCTCCACGGTGGCCTCGCGGTCGCCGGAGTTGTCGATCACGTAGTCGGCGAGCTTGGCCTTCTCGGCGACCGGCATCTGGCTCGCGATGCGCCGCCGGTTCTCGGCCTCGTCGGCGCCGTCGCGCGCGCGGAGCCGCGCCGCCTGCGTGGCCTCGTCGGTGGCGACGACGACCAGGCGTTCCATGTTCTTGTAGGTGCCGCTCTCGATCATGACCGGCGCATCGAAGAAGACCAGGCCCCTGAACCCCTGCGCCGCCAGCTCCTCGAGGCGGGCCAGGAATCGATCCCGGATCGCCGGATGGGTGATCGCCTCCAGCCGCTTGCGCCGCTCGGGCGCGGCGAACACGATCGCGCCGAGCTTCTTGCGGTCGAGCGTGCCGTCGGCGTTCAGGACGCCCGGGCCGAACTCTTCCACGATGGTCGCGAAGGCCGGCTGCCCCGGCTCGACCACGTCGCGGGCGAGGCGGTCGGCGTCGATGATCTCGGCGCCGAGCCGGCGAAGGACGTCCGATACCGTGCTCTTGCCGGTCGCGATGCCGCCGGTGAGCCCGACGACCAGGAACTTGGGATTGTTTATAGGCTCGCCTCGCCTTCGGCTGCGGCTCGCACTGCGTCACACCTCCGCCCAGTCGGCGCCCGTCTTCACGTCGACCACGACGGGGACCTTGAGCGGCAGCGCAGCGGCCATGATCTCGCGCGCGAGCTCCTCGATCGTCGCGACCTCGTCGGGCGGCGCCTCGAAGAGCAGCTCGTCGTGCACCTGCAGCAGCATCCGGGCGCGCAGCCCGCGCCCCGCCAGCGCCGCCTGCACGCGCACCATCGCGATCTTGATCATGTCGCTGGCCGTCCCCTGCACCGGCGCGTTCATCGCCATGCGCTCGGCGGCGTTGCGGGCGATCGGATTGGGGCTCGTGAGATCCGGCAGGTAGCGGCGCCGACCGAGCATCGTGCTGACGTGTCCGTGCTGGCGCCCCTCGGCGAGCGTGCGGTCGATGTAGGCGCGCACCCGCGGATGGCTGGCGAAGTAGTCGTCGATGTACCGCTTCGCTTCCTTCTGATCGATCTTCGTCGCTTGCGAGAGGCCGAACGCGGAGACGCCGTAGAGGATCGCGTAGTTCGCGCTCTTGGCGATCGTGCGCTGGAGGGAGGTGACGTCCCCGGCCCCGACGTGGAAGACCTCCGACGCCGTGCGCGTGTGGATGTCCTCGCCGCGCCCGAACGACTCGATGAGCGCCGGCTCCTCGGACAGATGCGCCAGGATCCGCAGCTCGATCTGCGAGTAGTCGGCGGCGACGAAGCGCCAGCCCTCCTCCGGAATGAACGCCGCCCGGATCCGGCGGCCGAGCTCGGTGCGGATCGGGATGTTCATGAGGTTCGGGTCCTGCGAGCTCAGGCGCCCGGTCGCCGCGACCAGCTGGTTGAACGTCGTGTGGATCCGGCCCGTCCGCGGATTGATCAGCCCGGGCAGCGTGTCGGCGTACGTCCCCTTGAGCTTCGCGATCGAGCGATGCTCGAGGATCTTGGCCGGCAGCTCGTGGCGGAGTCCCAGCTCGGTCAGGACGTCGGCGTCGGTCGAGTAGCCGGTCTTCGTTCTGCGGAGGGGCGGGAGCTTGAGCTTCTCGAACAGGATCTGGGCCAGCTGCTTGGGCGAGGCGATCGTGAACTCCTCGCCGGCCAGCCGGTAGATCTCACGGGTGAGGTTGTCGAGGTCGCGCTCAAGCTCCTTGGCGAACGCCTCGAGACGCGCGGGATCCACGCGGATGCCGTGGCGCTCCATGAGCGCCAGCACCGGGATCAACGGCCGCTCGATCGTCTCGTAAACCGGCCACAGCTCGCGGGCGCGAAGCTCGGCGGCGGCGTGCTCCCAGTACCGCCAGAGGAACCGAGCGCGCGCGCCCTGCGGGTGCACGGGATCGGCAGCGGGCGGGCCGTCGCCGAGCGCTTCCATGCAGACCTGCTCGAGCCGGTAGCTGGCCCGCGCGGAGTTGATGAGGTACGCGGCAACGGCCGTGTCGTGGACGGGCGGCAATTCGACGCCCCGCCCGAGCCAGAACTCGAGGAGGGGCTTGGCGTCGTGGACGATCAGCGCGTGCGCGCCGAGCGTCGCGGGCGTCCCGTCCGGCCCGACCGCGGTCGGGCCGGCGTCGGGATGGAAGAGGGCGAGACCGGTAATGCGCGACTCGGGCGTCCGCGCCTCGCCGGCCCAGTCCACCGCCAGCGGCGCGCCCGCCGGCACCCGCTCGAGCCACGCGCCGGCCGCCGCGCCGTCGAGAATGGTCGTGGGCTCGGGGCTCGCGGTCGGCGCCGGCGGCAGCTCCTTGAGCAGGCGCGAGAACTCCAGCTCCATCCAGAGGGCGCGCAGCTTGGCCCAGTCGGGCTCGACCCGGCGGAACGTGCCGAGGTCGATCGCGACCGGCACCTTCCGATTCAGGAGCGCCAGCTCGCGCGAGAGCAGCGCGTCCTTGCGGCCGGCGGCGAGGGTCTCGCGGAGCTTGCCGGCGATGAGCGGCAGGTTCTCGTAGAGGCGATCGACGGAGCCGTACTGGCCGATCAGCTTCACCGCGGTCTTCTCGCCGACGCCGTGGACGCCCTTGATGTTGTCGATGGTGTCACCCATCAGCGCGAGCACGTCGGCGATCTGTCCGGGCTCCACCCCCCAGCGCTCGCGCACCTTCGCCTCGTCGTAGAGGATCGGCTCGCCGGTGCGTCCGGAGACGCTCAGCACGCGGACGCGAGGCCCGACGAGCTGGAGCAGGTCCTTGTCGCCGCTCACGACCACGACTTCGAGCTCGGGCAACGCGAGCGCCTGGTCGACCAGCGTCGCCAGCACGTCGTCGGCCTCGAACCCCGAGACTTCGAGTACCGGCATCCGCAGCGCGTCGAAGAGCCGCCGCACGTAGGGCAACTGGCGAGCCAGATCGTCGGGCATCGCGGAACGCGTGGCCTTGTACTCGGCGGACAACTGGTCCCGGAAGGTGGGGCCGGGCGGGTCCAGGGCGATCGCCAGGTAGTCGGGCTGCTCCTCCCGGATGAGCTTCCACAGCATCGTGCTGAGGACCAGCACCGCCTGGGTCGGGATGCCTTTGGACGTGGAGAGGTAGCCGACCGCGTGATAGGCCCGGAAGATCTGTGAGTGTCCGTCGACGATGAATAAGCGCTTCATTGTAACGAGTGCCTCGTGTCCGGCTTTGAACGATGGTGGCCTGAAATAGATGCGACCCGGCTCCGCTCGCCCGATTCCGGCTCCTTGCGCTCTTGGATCTCTGCGGGCGGTTCGGCGCCCGATTCCGGCTCCTGGCGATCTTGGATCCCTGCGGGCGGTTCGGGGCCCGCGGTTGGTGCGAGGAGCGTGTCGTACGCTGCGCGGACGGCGGTCGTCTGCTGGCGGTACGCGTCGAGGAAGGCCTGGCGTGAGGGGTAGTCGAGCGCGGTCGCGACGCGCGCGGGCATCGGGCCGGCCAGCTCGAGGGTGTCCGACGGGCGCGCGCCGAGCAGGCGGAGCGAGGCGGACACGCGCCGCAGAAACCGGTAGCGCTCGGCGAGCTCGGCCGCGGCGGTGGGCTCGAGCGCGCCGGCGCGTGCCAGACCGGCGAGCGCCGCCGTCGTGGCGAATCGCCGCGCCTCGACGTGGTCGCGGCCGTGGACGAGCTGGAGCGCCTGGGCGAGGAACTCGATGTCGACGAGGCCGCCGCGGCCGTACTTGACGTGCAGGCGCCCGCGCGTCTCGCGACCGAGCTCGCGCTCCATCCGCGCCCGCACCTCGACGATCTCTTTGAATAGTAGGCGCGCCTCAGCCGGCGGGGCCCCAGCCCCGCGACGGCTTGCGGCGCGCACGGCGAGCGCCGCGCGCGGCCGCGCGTCGCCGTAGACGAGCTGGCGCAGCGCGGCCCGAACGCGCCGCGCGAGCGTACGGTCGCCGAGGATCAGTCGCGCCCGGGTCAAGGTCTGCCGCTCCCACAGGTCGCCATGCTCCAGATAGTACTGCTCCAGCGCCGCCACGCTCGCGGCGAACCCACTGCCCTTGCTGCCGGGCCGCAGGCGCAGGTCGACCGGGAACGCGATGCCAGCCGCCGTGATGTCGCCGAGCACGCTGGCCAACCGCTCGACCGCGAGGCTGTAGAACCAGTGCGCGTCGATCCGATCGGCGCCGTCGGTCGCGCCGTCCTCGGCGAAGACGCAGAACAGGTCGAGGTCGGAGCCGGTGACCAGCTCGCGCCCACCGAGCTTGCCCAGCCCCACGATGACGGCGGGAACGAACTTGCCGGACGCATCGCGCGGCACGCCGTGGCGCTCGAGCAGCGGCTCCTGGGCCAGGAGCCAGCCGGCCGCGAGCGTCGCCTCCGCGAGCGCGGTCATCTCGCGCGCGTAGCCGTCGATGGTCGTGATACCCAGGACGTAGCGCCAAACGACGGCCAGCTCTTCGGCCTGCTTCGCCCGGCGCAGCCGATCGCGCCGATCGGCCGGCGTGGTTCCCGGCGCGAACACCGACGCCATCGCCGCGCGGAAGTCGGGTCTGGATTTCCGGCGCAGGAGCCGCTCGGGGCTCGCCAGCGACGCGAGCAGCTCGGGCTGGGCGATCAGCAGCTCGGTGAGGAGATCGCCGCCGGCGCAGACCTTGACGAGGCCCAGGAGCAGCTCCGGGTTCACGAGCAGCTCGACGAGCCCGGCGCGCGGCCCGGTCGCCGCGAAGAACCGCTCGAACTGGTGCAGCGCCTCGTCGGGATCGGGGCTCTTCCACAAGGCGTCGATGAGCATCGGATAGAGACGCTCGAGCGTGGCGCCCATGTGCGCGGCGTACGGCACCAGCGGACGGCCCTCGAGGATCATTTGTAAGTTAAGGCGCGCGCGCTCGGGGTCACGGAAGCCGGTGGCCCGCAGCGCGGTGAGGCTCGGCAGGCGCAGCTTGCGTCGCGGTCGCACCTCGCGGGCGGCGAAGAACTCGCGGAACGCCCGGTGCACGCCGGCCGTGATCTTGCGGTGAAGCGTCCCGAACTCGCGCGCCGCGCGGGCCGGCGGCGCCTGGGTGCCGACCCGCCGCGCCAGGCGCCCGAGCTCCGTCGGGTCCTCCGGCAGCGTGTGAGTCTGGAACTCGTGGAGGATCTGGAGCCGATGCTCGACGGTGCGCAGATGAACGTACGCCCGCGAGAGCAACCGGCCGAGGGCGGGCGCCAGGTAGCCCCGCTCGGTGAGGCGGAAGATCGCCTTCAACGAGTTCGGCTCGCGCAGCCACGGGTCGTCGCCACCGTAGAGGAGCTGGAGGGCCTGGACGACGAACTCGATCTCGCGGATCCCCCCGCGCCCGAGCTTGACGTTGGTCGCCTCATTGCCTTTGGCTTCGATCACCTGGTCGATCTGCGCCTTCATGTCGCGGATGGCCGGCACCACGTGCTCGTCGAGCCCGGGCCGATACGCGGTCTCGCGGGCCAGCGCGCGATAGCGCGCGCCGACCGCCGCGTCGCCGGCCGCGATGCGCGCCTTGATGAGCGCCTGCCGCTCCCACAGCTCGGCGCGCTCCCGGTAGTACGCGCGATACCCCTCGAGCGACAGGACGATGCCGCCCATGCGCCCTTCGGGCCGGAGCCGCAGATCGACCCGGAACGCGTAGCCTTCCTCCGTGGCCTCCTCGAGCAGCGCGACGAGGTCGCGGCAGACGCGCGCGAAGTACTCCCCGTTGGCCAGACGCCCGCGTTCGCCGCCGGCGGTCTCGCCGTCGGCGTCGTACACGAACATCAGGTCGATGTCGGACGAGTAGTTGAGCTCGGCGCCGCCGAGCTTCCCCATCGCGATCACCGCGAGCCCCGCCGTCGAGCCGTCGGCGGCGATCGGCGCGCCATGGGCGCGGCGCGCTTCTCCGTCCGCCATGCGCAGCGCCTCGACGAGGCACGCGTCGGCCAGGTGCGAGAGCTCCTCGGTCGTCAGGGAAAGATCGGCGTCGCCCAGCAGGTCGCGGGCGCCGATCCGCAGCAGGTGGCGGTACTTGAAGCGGCGGAGCGCGTTCATCCGCGCCTCGCGCGTCTCGAAGGCGCCGAGCGTCAGCGCCAGGTCCGCCGCCAGGTCCTCGGCGAACCAGAGCCGCATCGTGGTGGGCTCCAGCAGCCACGCCAGGTTGTTCGGGCGGCGGCGGAGCGCGTCGGCGAGCACCTGGCTCGATCCGAACAGCCGCGCCAGCAGCGGCACCGCCCCGGGATGCTCGGCGAGGGCGCCGAAGAACACCGAGCGGTCGACGACGGCGGTGTAGCGCTCGAGGTTGTTGAGCGCCATGTCCGGGTCCGGCGCCGCCGCGAGCTCGGTCACCAGACGCGAGAACGCCGGCGCCAGGAGCTCCGCGTCGCGCGGCGTGGGGACGAGGCCCTCGATGTTCGCGGCCGCCGCGTCCGGGTTGGCGAAGCCGAGCTGTCGCAGCGCGCGCCGCCGCCGCGTCGCCGCGGGCCGCCCGGCGGCCGTGAGGAACTGGTCGAGCCGGGCGCTCAGACCGCCGACTCGCCCGTCTCGCCGGTGCGGATCCGGAGCGACTCGTTGATCGGCAGCACGAACACCTTGCCGTCACCGATGGATCCGGTCTTGGCCGCGCCGGCGATGGTCGCCACGACCTTGTCGACGAGCGGATCGGGCACGACGACCTCGATCTTGACCTTGGGGAGGAAGTCCACCGTGTACTCCGAGCCGCGATAGAGCTCGGTATGGCCCTTCTGGCGGCCGAAGCCGCGGACCTCGGTGACGGTCATCCCGATCACGCCGATCGCGGTGAGCGCCTCCTTCACGTCGTCGAGCTTGAAGGGCTTGATGATCGCTTCGACCTTCTTCATCTCAGACCTCCTCGAGGATCGAGATCGCCAGCGCCGACACGTGCGAGCTGATCCGTTTCAGGTTGGTCAGGATATCGAGGTGGATCTCCGACGTTTCGATCGACTCGGCCAGCCCGGCGCGCAGGCGACCCAGGTGTGACTCGCGCAGGTCGCGCTCCCGCTGCCGCATGAGCGCGCGCTGGTCCAGCACCTCCTGGGCCAGCGTGCGGTCGTTGGCGGCGAACGCGGCGATGACTCGCTCCAGATTCTTCGAGACCATCCCGTGGAACTCCTGGATCTCCACCCAGCCGGCGTCGGAGAATCGCCGGGCCTGGTAGAGCTTCTTGCGTCCGAGCTCCATCAGGTTCTTGTCGATGATGTCCCCGATGTTCTCCAGATTGCCGATGATGGAGATGAGGCCGATCTCCTTGCGGCTGAGATCGGCGCCCATCGCGTCGCGTCCCAGGCGCGCCAGGAACAACTTGATCTCCCGCTCCAGGAAGTCGACCTGGTCATCCCGCCGCTCCACGTCCTCCAGCAGCTCGTGGTGGCTGCTGGCGAAGACGATCGGCACGTCGCGCAGCATGCCCTGGACGACGTCGGCCATACGGAGCGCCTCGCGCGTCGCCTGGCCCAGCGCCAGCGCCGGCTGATCGAGCGACCGCTCGTCGAGGTAGCGCGTGCGGAAGGGGTTCTCGCCCTGCTGGTCGTCGGGCACCAGGGCCTCGATCGCGCGGGCGGCCAGCGGCGTGAACGGTAGGAACACCAGGCTGATCCCGAAGTTGAACAGCGTGTGGGCGTTCGCGATCTGGCGCGCGGGATCGGCCGCGGTGCTCGCCACCACCGAGGTGAGCGGCCCGATGAACGGGAACACCAGCGCGGCCCCCAGCACCTTGAAGGCGATGTGGGCGACGGCCACGCGCTTGGCCTCGGCCGTCGCGCCGACCGACGCCGTCAGCGCGGTGGCGCAGGTCCCGATGTTCGCCCCCAGCACGATCGCGATGGCGCCCTCCAGCGGCAGCAGCCCCTGGTGCGCGAACGCCAGCGCCAGCCCCAGGGTGGCCGCGGACGAGGTGACGAGCGCGCTGAAGAGCGCACCGATCAGCACGCCGATCGCGGGGTTCTGGCCGACCGCGGTGAGCAGGTCGATCGCCAGCGGCGTCGTTCGCAAGGGCTCGACGTTGTCGAGGATCAGCTTGAGGCCCAGGAACATGAGGCCGAGCCCGAGGAGCGCCTGGCCGAAGTCCTTCGGCACGCGACGGCGGGCGATGAACGTCGTCACGAAGCCGAGACCGACGAGCAGCGGCGAGTAGTCGGTGAACCGAAACGCGATCAGCTGCACCGTGAAGGTCGTGCCGATGTCCGCGCCCAGAATGATGCCGAGCGTCTGCCGGAAGGTCATGAGACCCGCGGAGACGAAGCCGATCAGCATCAGCGTGGTGGCCGCCGACGACTGGATGATGGCGGTGATCAACGCCCCCGAGCCCACCGCGGAGAGCCGATGGCGCGACATCCCGGTGAGCAGGCTGCGCAGACGGCCGCCGAGCGCGCGCTGCAACGCCTCGCCGCTCAGCCGAATCCCATAGAGCAGCAGCGCGATGCCGCCGAACAGCGTCACCAACACGGTCACCGCGCGCGCTCCATATCGGCAGAGGCGGAGGTGGTGGGCGGGCCGGGGAGGTGGGCGGTGTCGTTCACCGAGACGAGGCGCGGCGGGCGCGCGACCGTCAGCGAGCCGTTGTCGATGCGCAGCCGCCAGAGCGAGTTGAACGAGATGCCGAGCAGGTGGCAGAGGTAGACGCTGATCACGCCACCATGGGCCACGACGAGGACGTCGTCGCCGTTCGGATGATCCTCGCCGATCCGGCCGATCGCCCTGAGCACGCGGGCGCAGACGTCCGGCAACGGCTCGCCGCCAGGCGGCGGGCAGTCCAGCGGCGACCGCACCCAGGCCAGATAGGGATTCCCCTCGCGCGCGCGGATCTCTTCGACGGTGCACCCTTCCCACTCGCCCAATGACAACTCGCGGAGCTCCGGGAGCGGGACGAGCCGGATCCCGGTCCCGGCGAGCGCGATCGTCGCCGTGTCGAACGCGCGTTGCATCGGGCTCACGTACGCGACCCTCACGCGGTAGCCCTCACGCACCGCACGCCCGAGCGCCGCGGCCTGGCGGCGACCGAGGTCGGAGAGCCCGACGTCGTTCTCGCCCTGGAACCGTCGCACCTGGTTCCACAAGGATTGCCCGTGGCGCGCCAGCAGGAGCCTCACGCCGCCCCCTCCGCCAGCGCGCGCGCGCGGCGCAGGCGCGCCAGCGCCTCGGCGCGGCCGAGCAGCGCCAGGACGTCGAAGATCGGCGGCGACGCGGTCCGGCCCGTCACCGCCAGGCGGGCCAGCTGGGCCAGGTCGACGAGCTTGAGCCCGAGCTCCTCGGTGAGCGCGCGGACGACGCGCTCGATCGCCGGGGCCGTGAACTCGGCCGTGCCCTCGAGCCGCTCGATCAGAAGCCCGAGACGCCGGGCGCCCTCGGGCGTTAGGAGCTTCGGCGCCGCCTTCGGCTCGTACGCCGTCGGCGCCTCGAAGTAGAACCTTCCCTGCTCGACGAGCTCGACGAGCGTCTTGGCGCGCTCCCGCAGCGTGTCGAGCATTCCCCTGAACCGGGCGCGGTCCGCCGGCGGCGTGAGCCCGGCCGCCCGAACGAAGGGCTCCGCCAACTCGGCCAGGCGCCCGCCGTCCATCGTCTTGAGATAGTGCTGCGACAGCCACTCGAGCTTGGTCGTGTCGAAGACGGCGCCGGACGAGGCGACGTCCTTGATGTCGAACAGCTCGACGAGCTGGGCGCGAGAGAAGATCTCCTGGTCGCCGTGCGACCAGCCCAGCCGGACCAGATAGTTCACCATCGCGTCGGCGGGGATCCCGGCGTCGCGGTACGCCTGCACCGACGTGGCACCGTGGCGCTTCGAGAGCCGGCTGCGATCGGGGCCCAGGATCATCGAGACGTGGGCGAACTCGGGCACGGCGTACTCGAGCGCTTCGTAGCACAAGATCTGCTTGGGCGTGTTCGACAGGTGATCGTTGCCGCGGATCACGTGCGTGATGCGCATGGTCACGTCGTCGACGACGACGCAGAAGTTGTACGTCGGCGTGCCGTCGGTGCGGACGAGGATCCAGTCGTCCAGCTGGCTGTGCTCGAACGTGACCGCGCCGTGGATGAGGTCGTTCACCACGGTGGCGCCCTCGGTGGGTATGCGCAGGCGCAGGGCTCCCGCGCTCAGGCCGCGGTCGCGGCAGCGCCCGGAGTACCGGAAGGTCTCGCCTTTTTGCTGCGCCGCCTGCCGCTCGTGGTCGAGGAGCTCGGGCGAGCAATCGCAGAGGTACGCGCGCCCCGTCGCCACGAGCCGCGCGGCGTGGTCGCGATAGCTCTCGAACCGCTCGGTCTGCCGGTAGCCGGGCGCCGGCGGGCCCTCGTCCCGGTCCAGGCCGAGCCACTGGAGGGCCTCGACGATCGCGCCGATGTTCTCGTCGGTCGAGCGCGAGCGGTCGGTGTCCTCGATGCGCAGGATGAAGGCGCCGCGGTGGTGACGGGCGAAGAGCCAGTTGAACAGCGCGGTGCGCGCCCCCCCGACATGGAGGTGGCCCGTGGGGCTCGGCGCGAAGCGAACGCGAACGTCGGACGCCATCTCAGTACGTCTCGAACAGTCGACCCCACGGCGTCGCCGCGAAGGCCCGGATGCGCGAGCGGCCGATCGTCGGGTACCAGAGCAGGTCGTGGTAGACGTTCGAGGCGAACGGCGCCCACACGACGAGCGGCGAGTGGAGCAGCAGGCGCTTGAGCGGGCGCAGCGGACCCCGGCGGATCAGCTGGTCGCCCCAGATCACGAGGGACCGGCTGGTCTTGAAGCCCATCGAGAGCGCCGCCGCATCGGTGTCGCCGAGGATCTCGATGCGCCTGGGATCGGCCACGCCGAGCCCGCGCTCCTGGCACATCCGTAGATAAGGAATCGACAGCGGATCGAACCCCATGATCCGCGCGGCGATCGCGTCGACCGCCACCTGGTCGGCGGAGGCGAGGATCAGGTTGCCGACGCGCGGCACCATCGTACGCGGGCCGGCGCCGTCGCCCATCACCGTTCCGTCCATGACTGCGAATACGTTGGGGTGCAGCTCGCGCTGCATGTACATGAGGTCCACCAGCACTTCGTGCATGAACTCGTGCGCGTAGTGGCGCACTTCCTTCAGCAAGCCGCCGAATGCGTTCTTGACCGCGCCGGTCGTGCGGGAATGGCCATGGGTGTTGTGAAGGATCACTCCGTTCCCGACAAACGCGTGGGTCCCCTCGACCGACAGATCGTAAAGGAACGGCACGTCAGCCGGCTCGGTTACGACATCCTCAATCCGGTCCCACGCGATATCTTCGCTCGCCAGAAATCTCATGTAGGCGATCTCGTCGGCAAATCGGCCGGACGAATCGAGGCGCTCGAAGCGCTCTATGAAGTAACGGGCGACCGGGCGGGTCGGCTCGGTGTAGCCGTTCTCGATATTGTTGACCGAGCCGGGTCGACCCGCACTCTCCTGGGTCAGCCCCAGTCCGCAGCGCACCATCCGAAACAGCGCTGGAGCGATCGGAATGGTGTCCCAGTTACTCGGGCGCTTGCCGGCTCGACGCCGGGCCGCCAGGAAGTCTAGGTTCCCCTGCTTGTGAACACAGCGGAACGTCACGTACCCGGCGAGGGTCACGACATCGTCGCCATAAATGGCGTTTTGCGCGTACTCCTGCTTCTCGGTCATCCGTCCATTCGTCGCTCGACTCCATGTCGTGCCGACGAATGAGATGATGCCGAGGCGAGATAGAAGCATCTGGATCTGCCGGGCCAGGCGCCGGCTCTTCGTCGTCGCGGAGACCCCGCACTTGTCCACGGTGCCGTCGCCGTCGAAGTACGCTTGGAGGAACGCAGCGATCTCGGCGTCGGGACACTTGAACAGCAGGTCAGGCACGGTCTTCGTCGCCGAGTTCGTCGGCACCGTGAAGCCGAGCGTCTCAAAGAATGGGCGGAGGTTCAGCGCGTCGAAGTAGATTTCGTTGCCACGCGTCCTTGGCTTGACACCGAAGAGTGAGCGGCAGAGCGTGATGTAGTCATCGCAGACCTCGGGGTCGGTGTTCGCGAACGAGACTCGATAGGAGCCGCTTGCGTCGTACGCGTAACCCTCGGCGATGAAGTAGCCCATCCAGCGCCAGAACTCGGGTGACGTACGCACCGGCGCTGTCGCCCAGACGCGACGCCATCGAGACTGAATGCCATAGCGATGGACGATTTCGCGAATCGTCTCCCAATGCGTCCCGAGTTCGCAGGCGAGCTCTGTGATCGTCGCTCCATCCAGATACGCGCGGATGATCTTCCGCTGAACGTGGACGCTGTACTTACGTCCGGGGCGGAGCCGGA
>Ga0209161_10001500_pt1 | contig 19372 bp, 15 predicted proteins | sample GraSoiAngelo_155_FD_186169 | JGI IMG/M metagenome (GOLD analysis project Ga0209161, IMG submission 186169) | Grasslands soil microbial communities from the Angelo Coastal Reserve, California, USA - 14_1009_13_30cm (SPAdes) (version 2) | ecosystem: Environmental > Terrestrial > Soil > Grasslands... | reverse complement strand
GCCGGCCAGGCGAACATCGAGCACGAGGCACGCCACTCGATCGGGCAGGTCGTGGGCGAGAAAGGCCTGCGCGGACGGGAACGTTCCCACGGTCAGGCCGGCCGCGCGCATGTTGCGGGCGAGCGAGCGACGGATGCTTTCGTCGTCGTCCACGACGCACACCACAGAGTCGGGACCCGTCGCCACCGCCGGTCCTCCCCGGACCGCAGCGTTCTTGGGTACGGCGCTCGTCCGGTCCGCGCGCATATAGTGAATCATCGACGGCGGTGCGCCATACGACCTTGGTCCGATGAAGCCCGGCGCAGTGCGAGGGCCTGCTCGACGGCGCCGAAGAGCTCCTCCTCGCTGAACGGCTTCGAGAGGAAGTCCACGGCGCCGGCCATCATCGCCTTCACCGCTGTCGGGACGTCGGGGTTGCCCGTGATGAAGATGATCGGGATCGGCCCCGGGACCTGCAACAGGATCTCCTGAAGCTCAAGTCCCCCCGGCCCTGGCATGCGGACGTCGACGATCACACAAGCCGCGCGACCGAGGTCGCCGTTCATGAGCACGTCGCGCGCGGATTCGAAGGTCTGGACCCGGTAACCGGCGGAGATCAAGAGCCGGGACAGCGCACGGCGCACAGAGATGTCGTCGTCGACCACGATGATCCGGGCGCCGTTCCGGCTCACGTCGCCGCGCCGTTGCGGATCGGCATGGCGAAGCTGAAGGTCGCTCCGCGGACCGGGTTGTTCGTCGCCCAGATGAGACCGCCGTGCGCCTCGATGATCGAGCGCGAAATCGACAGGCCCATGCCCATGCCTGTGGGCTTGGTCGTGTAGAAGGGCTCGAAGAGCAGATCGTCCTGGCCGGTGAGAATCCCCGGCCCGGCGTCCTGGACGGACACGCGCGCCGTCTGGCCATCGCACAGCTCGGTTTGCACGGAGACGACACGCTCCTCCGTGGGGCAGTCGGCCATAGCGTCCATGGCGTTGACCAGAAGGTTCAGGACGACCTGCTGCAGCTGGATGCGGTCTCCAGCCACGATGAGAGGCTCGGCGGCAACGTCGAGGTGCATTCTGACCCGCCGGATGAGCGCATCACTGCCGAGGAGCTTGACCACGTCCCGGACCAGGGCGTTGAGGTCAAGAGACACGAATTCCTGCTCACCCTTGCGGAACAGCTCGCGCAGGCGCTCGATTACCTCGCCCGCGCGCTTGTCGTCGTCGACGATGTCGCTCAGGATGCTACGGATTTCGCCCAAGTCGGGCCGCGCCGCGTCCAGGAAGCGGCGCCCGGCCTGGGCATTGCTCAGGATGGCGGCCAGGGGTTGGTTCAGCTCGTGAGCCAGCGACGCGGCCAGCGCGCCCATCGTCGAGACGCGGGTGAAATGCGCAAGCTCCTCGCGGCTACGCTGGGCGTTTTCCTCCGCCCGCTTCCGCTCGGTGACATCCGTGTGCGAGATGACCGCGCCGCCGCCGGGTTGATTCAGGGGCACGACCACCATCGAGTACCAGCGCTCCGCCGTCGAGTCGCGCGCCGTGTACTCGGACGCGAAGGAGTCGCGCTCGCGCGCGAGGACGGCGGCGATGCCAGCGGCCGCGTCCCGGCCGTGTGAAGCGCCCGCGCGTGCCGTCTCATGCCAGGCGGCCACGTAATTGCTGCCGACGGTCGCGCCTTCGATTGTCCAGCTTTGGTTGACTGCGATAATTGTGCCGTCCGAATCCAGCACGGCCACGCCGTTGCTCAGCGAGGACAGGATGGCCGACTTCATCCCCTCGCTCGCCCGCAGCGCGTCCTCCATCGCCGTCCGCTCGAGCGCGCTGGCGAAGACCTCCGCCACCAGACGAAGCCATCCCGTAAACGGCTCGCGCAACGCCCGATCCGCGCCGGTCGTTCCGACCGCCAGGCCACCAAGGACCCGCTCACCAGCCTCCAACGGCACCACGATGCACGACCTGATCCCGTACAGGCGAAACATGAGCCGCTCAGCGTGGGCGTGGGGCGGAAGATCGCCCACGGCACGGACCGCGATCGTCTGCCTCTGGCGAAGCTGGTCGTCGGCCCACGGCACCTCGTGGCGGGCGACGGTCCGGGGCTTCACCGGTCCCGATGGGGCCCACGCGCGGACGACCAGCTCATCGGCCTCGGTCCTGGAGTACTCCGCGATCACGATCCAATCGAGACCCAGGTGCTCGCCGACACGTCCCAGCCATTCGTCGAGCGCCCGATGCATCTCGGTGCCCGGCAGACGGACGAAGGCCGCCGACAGGCGGGAGAGCATTTCCTCCAGCCGGAGCCGTGTGGCAAGGGCCTCGCTGGCCTGCCGGCGCTCCTCGATCACAGCCGCCAGGCACATCAGCGGGATCGTCATCGTGCTGAGAAGGATCTGAAGTGAGAGTACGGCCTCCGCCGCCCTCGGCGTCATGAAGATCCCGCTCTCGCCCGTGCCGGCGACGACCGCCAGCAGCGTCGTCGCGATGAGGCAGACGCTGAGTCCACCCGGCCCGAAGCGGACCGCCGACCAGAGGAGGAACGGCAACAGGACCGCGGCCGGAGCTGGCGGCCCCGCCAGCAGCCCCGGCACGAACTCCGACCGATTTCCGAACTGACCCATACTCGCCAGGAAGAGCCCGCCTGCGAGCAGGCCCGCCTCAAGATAGCGGCGCGGAGCCGCTGCGCGGAGATTCGGCAGCCCGTTGCGGACGGCCATGACGACTGCCGGCACAATCGTGAGCGCCCCGAGGACGTTGGAGAAGAAGCGGGTGCGCCAGACCACTGAATAGGATTCCCCCCGTAGGGCGGCGACGAGGGCCGCGTCCGGAAACGATGAGACGAAAGGCGCGACGAGAGCTCCGACGAGCACGAAACCCACCATGCGACGGAGCGTGTCGAAGCGCGTCGGCGCGTCGCTGAACCATCGGAGCCCCGCGGCGGCGACGAGCGCCTCGACGCAGTTCGTCGCAAAGAGGCCGATCACGAGGAGCGGGGGCAACACGGGCAGCTCCGCGGCGAGATGCGCTGGAAGCGCCGCCAGCAGGTAGAGCCACCACCGCCGTACCGGTGTGAGGAGAAGCGTCGCGGTCAGGATCGAGTTGGGCGGCCAGAGAACGGAGGGCGTCGTCGGCGGGAATCTCAGGATGAAGCCCAGCTGGGCGCCCACGTAGTAGGCGACGGCCACGGCCAGAAGCGTCGCAGCCGGGCTCCAGCCCTGGATCCTATTGTTCCCGGTCGTTTCTACCATCATCGCCAGCCTAAGAGGACCGTCGCCCCGCCCCACATAAGACCTTGGTCGTATTCAGGGCCTCTATACCACGGTCCTCCGGCTCCTGGTGAGGAAATGCGCGACGTCAGGAATCCCTGATGGCCCGATTGATTGCGTCTAGAAGGGTCTTGTCGTCGAATGGCTTCCGCAGATAGTCGACGGCGCCGGCTCGAGATGCGCGATCGCGGGCGACCCGATCGTCGTAGGCCGTGATGAAGACGATCGGCGGCGAGGCTCCGGTCAGAAGCAGCTGCTCCTGCAGCTCTAATCCGCTCAGGCCGGTCAGGTTGACGTCCAGCACAAGGCACCTGGCGTTGGCGCGGTGTTCGGAGGCGAGGAACTCCTCGGCCGAGCCGAAGACCTCGACGGCGAACGCCTCGGCCCAGAGGAGCCGTCGCAGCGCGCGCAGCACCGACCGATCGTCGTCGATCACGCAGATCAGCGAGGGCATCGTCAACACGATGGACTGCTGCCCGTCGTTTGACCATCCGCCCTTGGTCCATCGTGCCTTCGTCCCATCCCGCCCCGGCAGTGGTCGGCATCCACCACGCGCGAGGTTAGAGCGAGCGCCGGCGCCGCGTCAGCCGGACCTTGGATGTATGGCGCCGCGCCGCGACAGCCGGGCATACGCCCATGGTCCGATTGGCGCGGTCGCCGCGCGCCCGGATAGTAGGTGCCCGCAGGAGGGATCGTCATGTCGAACCTGATTCGCGTGGTCCTGATGCTCACGACGCTCGCCGCTCATCTCGGCGCTGCAATCGCCTGGGCCCAAGGTCCGTACGTCTATCCGCAACGCGGCCAGGCACCCGAGCAGCAGCAGCGGGATCGGGGAGACTGCCACGTCTGGGCGACCCAGCAGTCGGGCTTCGATCCGACCCGGCAAGTTGCGCAGGCCCCGCCTCCACCACCGCCGACGGGGCCGCAAGGACAGGTCCTCAGGGGCGCCGCGCGCGGCGCCGCCCTCGGCGCCGTCGGCGGGGCCATCGCGGGCGACGCGGGCAAGGGCGTGGCCATCGGCGCCGCGACGGGGACGCTGTTCGGCGCCATCCGCCGGCGCGACGACGCCATGCACGCCCAGGCGCAGTACGAGCAGGCGGTCAACCAGCAGCAGGCCGCCAACTCCCAGGGGACGGATGCCTACAACCGCGCCCTTGCGCGCCTCGCGGGCGCGGCCCCGTTCGACGGATCGGTGCCGCTCATCTGCGCGATCACGGACGTCCTGGAGTGCGATGCGGGGAGCGACTGCTTTCGGCGCACAGTCGGTGAGGTCAACCTTCCACGGTTCCTGAAGGTTGACGCGAAGGCTGGAACGATCAGCGTCTGGGGCGCCGGCGCGGAGATGCGGCGGGCGCCGATCCACAAGGTGGACACCACGACCACCGCGCTCGTCCTGTATGGCGGTCAGGACGGTCGTGGCTGGAGCGCGGTGATTGGCAGGGAGACCGGGCAGCTTTCGGCCGGTGTCGTCGCCGACCGGGGCGGGTTCGTCGTCTCCGGCGCCTGCACGGTTCAATGAGTCGCCGCGCGCGTCGCGACGCTGCTGCTCGGCATCGTCCTCGTCGCGATCGCCCTCTATCCCGATCCCCTGGTCGCCCAGACCCTCATGGCATCCACTTATCCGCTGGAGGTCATAGAGGCGGCGCGCTTCGCGAAGGCGAGCGATCGTGCCCGCACCCGGTGCGAGCGTGGCAAAGATCGGATCGAGTCGCTTCACCACGGCGTCCTCGCCGCCGATCATCAGGCAATATCCGCGCTCGCGGCCCCAGACGCCACCGCTGGTTCCAACATCCACGTAGTGAATGCACTTCTAGGCAAGGTCTTCCGCGCGCCGGATATCGTCCACGTAATAGGAATGGCCGCCGTCGATGACAATGTCGCCCGGCGTAAGGTGCGGGAGCACCTCATCGAGGGTCGCGTCCACGGCGGCGGCCGGGACCATCAACCACACCGCCCGTGGCGTCTCGAGACCGCCCGTGGCGTCTCGAGCTTCTTCACGAGATCGACAACCGACGCCGCGCCAACTGCGTTGGCTCGACCAGCTCCTCGATCGCCTTGGGGGATCTGTCGAACACCACGCACTGATGACCACCGGCCAACAGCCGATGGACCATGTTGGCGCCCATACGGCCGAGTCCGATCATTCCGAGCTGCACTCCTTTGACGGGCTCATTCACCACTCACGTGTTCGACGCTTCGAAGATGCTCTGAATCGATGTGTTGAGCAGGGCGTTATACTCGGCATCCGATTGCTCGGCCGACAGCCCCTCGACCAGCGCCCGTGAAAAGCTCGCCACGACGCCGTGATTTCGCCGCAGGCGCTTGTTGCCGTCCTCGCGTGTGTACCCGCCCGACAGCGCGACGACCCGCACGACCTTGGGATGACTGACCAATTCGGCGTAAAGGTCGTCTTTGTCCGGCAACGTGATCTTGAGCATGACGAGCTGATCCGCCGACAGGGCATCGAGCTCGCCCAGAATGGCCGCCTTCAGGACGTCTTCGGCGGGGGCTTTTTCCGGGCAGTGAATGTCTACTTCCGGCTCGACGATCGGGACGAGCCCGGCCGCGATGATCTGCCGCGCGATCGCGAACTGCTGGGTCACGATGCCCTTGATGCCGGCTCCGTTGGCCCGCTTGATGAACGAGCGCATCTTGGTTCCAAAGATGCGCTTGGCGTTGGCTTTGTCGAGCAGCGCCGCAAGCTCGGGGATCGGCTTCATCAGCTGGACACCGCGGCTCTCGGCGGCCAGCCCCTTGTCCACCTTCAGGAATGGGACGATTCTCTTCACCGTCCACAGATAGTCCGCGGTGGGCTTGCCGTCGACGTCGCGATCGACGGTGTTTTCGAACAGAATGGCGCCGAGAATCCGCTCCCCGGTGAACGCGGGACTGGTCATGATGCGCGTCCGCATTTGGTGCACGATCGCGAACATTTCCTGCTCGTTGGACCACGCATCGTCCTTGATTCCGTACGCACGCAGAGCGTTGGGCGTGCTTCCGCCGCTTTGATCCAGCGCTGCGATGAATCCGGGCTGTGTCCGCATCTTGTCCAGCTGGGCTTTGAAGTCGCCGGTCTGGGACCTCATCGCGCTGCCTCCTTGCGCATCCGGTAACGCCGAATGAGAGTGTTCGTCGAGCTGTCGTGGTCGAGCGTTGGCTCGGTGTGGCTCTCGAGCTCGGGGATGATCCGCTGGGCGAGCACCTTGCCCAGCTCGACGCCCCACTGGTCGAACGAGTCGACATCCCAGATCGCGCCCTGGGTGAACACGCTGTGCTCGTATAGCGCGACGAGCTTCCCGAGCGTTTCCGGCGTGAGTCGGTCGGCGAGAATCGTGTTCGAGGGCCGATTGCCGAGAAAGACTCGATGCGGAACGAGCCTGTCGGGCGTGCCCTCGGCCTTGACCTGCTCGCGCGTCTTGCCGAAGGCCAACGCCTCCGTCTGCGCAAACACGTTGGCCATCAGCATGTCGTGGTGGCGACCGAGCGGGTTCAGGGCGTGCGCGAACGCGATGAAGTCACACGGAATCAGCCGCGTGCCCTGATGGATCAGTTGATAGAACGAGTGCTGGCCGTTGGTTCCGGGCTCGCCCCAGTAGATGGGACCCGTCGGATAGCCGACGTCGACCCCTTCGCGCGTGACGTGCTTGCCGTTGCTCTCCATCGTCAGCTGCTGCAGATACGCGGGAAAGCGCTTGAGATATTGCTCGTAGGGCAGGATCGCCACCGTCTCCGCGCCGAAGAAATCCGTGTACCAGGCGGTCAGCAGGCCCAGCAGCACGGGCAGGTTGCGCTCGAAGGGAGCGGTGCGGAAGTGCTCGTCCATCTGGTGGGAGCCGTCCAACAGCGCGCGGAAGTTGTCGGGACCGACGGCGAGCATCGTCGACAGCCCGATGGCCGAGTCCATCGAATAGCGCCCGCCCACCCAGTCCCAGAAGCCGAACATGTTGGCGGTGTCGATTCCGAACTCGGCCACCTTCCCGGCGTTCGTGGACACCGCCACGAAATGCTTGGCCACCGCTTTGACGTCCCGGCCGAGGCCCGCCAACAGCCACCGGCGCGCGCTCTCGGCGTTGGTCATCGTCTCCAGCGTCGTGAACGTCTTCGACGAAGCGATGAACAGGGTTTCCGCCGGGTCCAGGTCGCGGGTCGCCTCGGCGAGATCGGTCCCGTCGACGTTGGACACGAAGCGAAAGGTCATCGCGCGATCGCTGTAGTGCTTGAGTGCCTCGTACGCCATCACAGGACCGAGGTCGGAGCCGCCGATCCCGATGTTGATGACGTTGCGAATGCGCTTGCCGGTGTGCCCCTTCCATGCGCCGCTCCGCACGCGGTTCGAGAAATCGGTCATGGCGTCGTGAACGGCGTGGATCGCGGGCACCACGTCCTTACCGTCGACGACGATCGACGTGCCGCGCGGCGCCCTCAGGGCCACGTGCAGGACGGCGCGGTTTTCGGTCACGTTGATCTTGTCTCCTTGGAACATCGCGTCGATCCGCTCGCGGAGCCCGCACTCTTCGGCCAGCCGACACAGCAGCCTGACGGTCTCGTCCGTAATGCGATTCTTGGAGTAATCGAGGTAGATTCCCACGGCCTCCGCGGTCAGGCGTTCGCCACGCGTTGCGTCGGCGGCGAAGAGCGTGCGGAGGTGCTGCTCCCCGATGTCCTTCCGGTGCACCTGGAGCGCCTTCCACGATTGGCGCGCGGTCAATGGCAACATTCCTGTCATCGCTCGTCCCTTCATGTCTTCGGTGCCGTTACGCAGTCAATCTGCACGTGTTCATCCGCGCCGTGGACTTCCTGACGAAGCCCTTCGACGTCGAGGCCCTGTTCGACGCGGTCCGCCAGGCGCTGGCCCGCGCGTCGTAGGGTTCCCGCGCCTGGGATCCGCTCGCGTTTTCATGGCGACTCCGACGGCCCTTCGCGTGCGATGAGGTTGAACGACTCGAGCGTCACCCCCACGACCTCGTGCGCCTGCGGCGTTCGTACGCTGAAGTAAGAGCGGCCGTGGGCCGGCACGTTGCCGTGGACCCACGCCAGCATCTCCGCCGGCGTGTGGCCGGACTCGTCGCGGGTGAGCACGCGCAGCCGCACGAGGCCGATGCGATACGACGAGTCGTTGTAGACATAGCCCTCGATGCCCGGCCGACTGTCGACGCGCCCCCACTGAACACTCAGGGCGTCGGCCACGCGTGACTCGAGGGTCTGCGCCGACACGAGCCCGACGAGGGTGACGAGCAGGGCCAGACAGATCGCGCCTGCCAGTCGGGTGATGACATTGGTCCGCCGCGAACGCTCTTGGGCGCTCGAAAAAAGACTCCCGAGCGTCCGCAGCCGCCATCGGATGAACCTGCCAGCCATGACTCGTATGTAGCGAAGCGCTGCCATGAATCACAGTGGACAAACGTCGGTGGTGGATCGGCCAGCGGTCGTATGCGCCGACACATGGGACCTTGGTCGTATAGTGCCAGCAGCGTCACTACCCCTACGATGACGGCTCGATCCGAGGGCACTACGCGAGGACAGAGGACACCGCCATGACGACGTCGGTCAGGACACTCGGCACCATCGCAAACGGTTTCGTCAGTCTTCGCCTTCGACCGATTTCACGGAGACTGCAGTGCCTCTTCCTGTGACGGGACCCTTACGAGGTCCTATCGACCCGGCCGGCCGTCCGCCCACATCGTGGGCGATGGCACTGGCGCTGAGCGCGCGCGGACTGCGGCCTTTGCTACTTCAGCGTGAAGCTGCCGAACGCGCGCGAAGTCACCGTGGTAACGAACCTCATCGCGCGTGATCTGCTATAGATACTCGCCATGCGGTCCCGGCTGGGCGTGCCCTCGTGGCGGCGCTGACATCGTTGCTCGTCGGGGCTTCCCTGGGCGCAGCCTCGGCCGCGCATCCCTCGCCTGGACAGGCGTCCGTCCTCATGCGCCTGCGGAGGCAGCCCGGCCTTCAGTCGGCGGCATCGATCGCCGCCGGCATCCAGGCGCCGCTCGTAGAGGCGGTCGACTGCGAGGCGGGAGCTTTCGCAGGGCGGGTCCTTCGCGGCGAGTCCCTGCCGCCGTCACCAATGCCCAGGCGCGCGGTCCTCTAGCGGGAACGGAGCATGGCAGACGTTCTAGAAACGAGATACGCGACCCCGCATCTGCGTCAGGCTGCCATGCAGTTGCTTGCCCTCGGAACAGCTCGGGCGCCGGTGACGTCCGACCATCTCGCGGCGGCCTCGGGGCTCCTTCTCGAAAAACTATCGCGAGAGCTTGCCGACGTCATCGGTCCCGACGGAGTGCGATCCATCCTTCGTCGGGCGGTGAAACTGATGCCACCGGAGTTCGCATTCCTCGACGAACGGATCGTTCTCGGCGCCGAACCAGCCGGCCTGGCGGAAGCCCTCCGCGCCTGCCTGCAGGAACACGAACCCGAGCTGATACGCGAAGCTTCGGCGAGGCTGTTCGCAACCTTTGCGGGCTTGTTGGCGAACGTCATCGGAGATCGGCTCATGTGGAGCCTGCTACGGCACGTCTGGCCCGAGCTCGTCGTACTCTGATGCGAATTCCAGGAGGCTGACGAATGACGGACGGCCACGAAGGAGTGCCGATCAGAAAACTGCCCACCGGCGTCCCAGGGCTGGACGACGTGCTAGGGGGCGGACTCCCGGAGTTGTCCTTCAACCTCGTCGTCGGCGGGCCAGGATCCGGCAAGACCACCCTGGCCCACCAGATCATGTTCGCCAACGTGACGGCTCAGCGTCGTGGCCTCTACTTCACGATCGTCGGTGAGCCGCCGCTCAAGATGCTCCGGTACCAGCAGCAGTACCGTTTCTTCGATCCAGCCAAGGTGAACGGCATGATCCGCTTCAGCTCGCTGAGTGGAGAGATCCAGCTCGGCCTGCCGGCCGTCCTCGAGAGTATCGTGCGTCAGGTCGAAGCCGTCAGCCCGGGATGGGTCGTGGTCGACTCGTTCCGCTCGGTGTTGCGAGTCAACGGCCGGGAGGGGGCGCCGGAAGTCCAGGACTTCGTCCAGCGGCTGGCGCTTCACCTCACGGCCTGGGAGGCGACGACCTTCCTCCTCGGGGAGTTTCCAGGAACGGAAGCCGAAAACCATCCCGTCTTCACGGTGGCTGACGGCCTCGTTGTCTTGAGTCAGCAGACCGAGCACAACTCGGTCGTGCGGAAGATCAAGGTCGTCAAGATGCGGGGGCAGAGCGATCTGCCTGGTCTGCACACGTTCCGGATCACGCGAGATGGGCTCAGGGTCTTCCCTCGCCTTCCCAAGCCTGAGGAGGACGAGCCGGGTTCGACTGAGGCGTCCATCGCCCCCGACCAGGAGCGGCTGTCGACCGGCATCCGCCGCCTGGACGAGATGCTGGGCGGCGGCATTCCCCGGGGCTACTCGGTGATGGTCGCTGGCCCGTCGGGCTCGGGCAAGACCGTGCTATCCGGTCAATTCATCGTCGAAGGGGTCAGGCGCGGGGAGCCGGGTTTGATCGCCATCTTCGAGAAGCGTCCCGCCGGCTACCTGCAGACCACCAGCCTGGGTCGCGACCTCGGCCAGATGATCCACGACGGCCAGGTGGCCATGGTCTACCTTCGCCCGCTCGACCTTTCCGTCGATGAAACGCTATACGAGCTACGCCAGACGATCACGCGCACGAACGCCCGCCGCGTTGCCATCGACTCCCTCTCCGGTTTCGAGATGGCGGTTTCGCCCGGATTCCGCGAGGACTTCCGGGAGTCACTCTACCAGCTGGTGGGCGTCTTGACGGGCCTCGGCGTCACGGTAATGATGACGCTCGAGATCCAGGATGCCTACACGGAGTTCCGCCTCGGCCCTCGCGAGAATGCCTTCCTCACGGACGCGACCGTCTTGCAGCGGTACGTCGAGCTGGACGGAACGCTCAAGCGACTGATGACTGTCGTGAAGGTCCGCGGCAGCGATCACAGCACGGACCTGCGGTTCTACGAGGTGACGTCGGCGGGCCTCACGATCGGGGATACGATCTGCGGGTACCATCATGGGCTGCTGACCGGCGATCCCGTGGGCGAGCCGCGTCGACCGCCGCCGCCACGTACGGGAGAGTGACGATGACCGATCCGCAGTCGATGGTCGATCGCCTTCGAGACGCGAACGAGCAGCTCGTCGTCGGCGCCATGCGGGCCCAGGATCTCGCGGATCACGCCGAGGCCCGACTGGCCGAGCGTCTGCGCTTCGAGGCGCTGGAGAGCGAGATCGCGACCGTGTGCGCCACCGCGTCGGCAGAGCATATCGACGATCGGATCCGCGACTGTTTGCGCCGGGTCGTGACGTTCCTCGGCGTGGATCGCGGGGCGCTGGCGCAGCCATCGTCCGATCTCACCGTCTCGGTCACGCACTTCTGGGGATTGGACGGAGTCGTGCCGCCGCCTGTGACCATCGATCTGCGAGCGTTCCTGTACTTCCGCAGCCGCATGGAGGCGGGCCAGGGCTGGATGACGTTCGAGCGTCCCGACGACCTTCCGCCGGAGGCGGCGGCGGAGCGCGCGGCCCTCGAGACGCTCGGAATTCGCTCCTTCGCCGCGATCTCGCTCCACGCCGATGATCGCTGGCTCGGCTTCCTCGCGTTCGTCAGCCTGGGCGCGGAGCGCGCATGGCCCGACGATTTCGTGGGGCAGCTGCGAACGCTGGCCGAGCACTTCTCCCATGCCCTGGTCCGTGCGCAGAGCGCGGCCGCCCTCGAGAGCAGCGCAGCCCTCACCAGCGCGGTGCTGGCGGCGCTGCCGGGCGAGACGGCCATCATCGACGCCGATGGCACGATCTTGCAGACCAACGAGGCGTGGGCCGCCGCCGCGCGGAACGAACCCCGCCTGCAGCAGGCGCTGACGGTGGGCAGCAACTATCTGGACGCCTGCCGAGACGCCCTCGACATGCCGCGCGACCTCGCCCGCAAGGCGCACGCGTCCGTGCAGGCCATCCTGGCCGGCGAGCACGACGAGTTCGTCCTCGAATATCCGTCGTCGCGCCGCGGCGAGGACCGCTGGCTCGAGCTCAGGGTGCGACGCCTGCCGCGGCGGCGCGGGGGAGCGGCGGTCATGCAGCTCGACGTGACGGCGCGCCGGCAGGCCGAGGCGGCCGCCCAACGCCACGTGGCACAGCTCGCCCATCTCGACCGGATTGCGGCCATGGGCCAGCTGGCGTCGTCGCTCGCGCACGAGCTGAACCAGCCGTTGACGGCGATCCTCGCCAACGCCCAGGCCGGGAGCCGGCTGCTGGCCCGGCTGCAGCCTGACGTGGGCGAGCTCCGGGCCTGTCTCGAGGACATCATCAGCGACGACCGGCGGGCGACCGAGGTGATCCGCCGTATGCGGCGGCTGCTCAAGAAGACCGACTTCGTGAAGCTGCCGGTATCTCTCAATGACCTGGTCACGAACACGATCGGCCTCGTCGCGAACGACGCCTTGCTCCACAGCGTCGCCATCCAGTTCCTCCCGGCGCCTGCGCTGCCGGTCACCTATGGTGATCACGTGCAGACCCAGCAAGTGATCCTGAACCTGCTCACCAACGCCATCGCCGCGGCCGCCGGTGGGGCGACCCGAAAGGTCACCGCGTGGACGAAGGTCGCGACGGCGCCGTACATCGAGCTGGGCGTGCACGACTCGGGCGAGGGCATCGCCGCAGACGACGTCGATCGCGTCTTCGAGCCGTTCTTCACCACGAAGGCGGACGGTTTGGGCATGGGGCTCGCGATCAGCCGCACCATCGTCGAGGCTCACGGCGGCCGGCTGCTGGTCGAAAACGATCCGGCCGGCGGCGCAACGTTTCGCGTCCACCTGCGGACCGACCAGTTGGGTACCGACCAGCCGGACACGACCTGAGCGACGCTGCGTTCGGCTATCGCCCCTGCCTGGATTCGGGTGCACCCGGCGCGCTCAGTGCTTTGGCCCCTCCTGCAGCTGCCGCGACCGGCTGCCTTCCACCACACTCTCGTCGAGCGGCGGCGACGGGGGCCGCATCGCCCTCGTCCGCATCTCGTCCGCCTGGCGCTGCTCGTCGAGCTGTCGGGCCGCGGCATCGGCATCCTTCACCGCCTGGCCGGCGTCACTGGGGGGCGGCACGACGGAGCGCTTACGCTTCAGCTCGAGCTGCAAGTCGGTCGACTGGCTGCCCGAGCCTTGGGCAAGGGCTGGCTCGCGGGCTGCCGGCACCAGCACCAGGAGCGCCAGGCCGATCAGCACAACCGCTCGCGTATGCCGTCTCCGTTCACAGCGACCGGCGGATGCACCGCTCACGAGCCTGGTGGCGGAGCGGACTGGACGTAGACCGGACCGCTCGCGCCGTAGGCTTGCGTGTACCACGTCGATCCGCACTGCGAATACGTGACATCGCCGACCGGCACCAGCGTCGGATTGGAGCACGGCGCAGCGGCTGGCGGTGGTGGGGGGGGGGCAGCGGACGTCGCGGCCGCGGATGTCATGGCACCGGCGGCTCGGCCGACGACCGCGCCGGTTGCCGCGATCGCGAGCCCCTTACCCTCGTCCCAGTGTGCGTCCTCGTACGCCTGCTGGCGGCTGGCCTGCGCGCTCGCACCGTACTGCTGACGGCCGGCCTGCGCGCCGGCGCGCGCCTCCTGCCGGGCCGCCTGGTTCTGTCCCGCCGTCCCCTGGGCCGAGGCCCGGCTCTCCTGCGCGCTCGCTCGACCTCCGCTCGCGCGAGTCTGAGCGCCTTGCGCCGCCGCCGAGCCCGACCGCGACGAGAAGGCGCCGCTGGCGGCTGGGCCCTCGCTCGAGAACCCTCCGCCCTGCCCCCCCGGGCGGCCGCCGCGCGCGCCTCCACGCTGAGCGCGGGCGTCGTTCGTGACCGTGCCGAGAAGGGTGAAAGCGAGCACCGTCGCACAGGCAGCAAACCAGAATCGAGATCTCATCGCGTCGCTCCCTTCTTCGCCGGAGCGCCGGCCGGACCAGGCGCGTACTGCGGCAGCGCGGCGGCGAAGGGAATCTTGCTCGCGGCGGCGGGAGGCGTGAACGTGAAGAGCGCATCCGCGGGCTGCGGGGCGAGGTTCCAGGCGGAGAACTCAGCCCGGAACTGTGGCTGGCCCGGCGCGGCTGGATACGTCAGCACGATGCGCTGGGGCAGCGGCTGCTCGCCGTCGCTGATCCATACCTGGAAGTTCACCGTATCCGTCCGTCCGATGAGGTGGTGGGCGGGGGCTCCCAGGATCCCGGTCCTCTCCACGTACTCCACTGCCCGGACCCGGCGCTCGAGCTCACTCGCCGCGCGGCTCACGAAGAGGACGGCCAGCGGCAGGCGCATGCCGAGATCGCGAACGAAGTACACGAGGGTCTCGTCCACTCCGCCGGGCTGAGCCGCCTGGGCATACACCCGACCCGACTCGTCGAACGTGCTGATCTCCTCGCCATCGAAGACAACGACGCTGCGCGTCCCATTGCTCCGTTCCGACTCCACGCGCAGCCGGTCGGGACGGCTGAGGGTCAGTGTCCGGACCTCGTTCCACTCGACCTTCTGCCCGGAGGCCTGGACCGTGTCATAGGCCGCACGCACCGTCACGCTCAACTGCTGCGTCTTGCCAAGGAACTCGCCCATGCCGACGAGCAGCGCCCGCGCATCGGACGGCGACCGGCCGGCCTCCTGCGCCTCGCAGAAACCCGCGGTCAAGACGGATGCCGCGCAGAGCCACGCTCCCAGCCAGACTGTCCACTTCGTTTGCCCCCGCATCGTTCCATCTCCTTCCCGGGAGGTGTCGATCGCCCTGGGCCGCTCCCCAGAACGCACTCGCCCGGCGCACTCCTGACTTTTCTCACGCCCGGGAGTCGCAATCGATTGGACCTTCGTCCGATGCTGGCGGGTCGGTGCTGAGCCCCATGCCCCCCAGTGCCAGCCTCGACGGCAAGGGCGAAGCGCACGCGATGCCCTCGGTCAGGTAAATAGGATCTGGGTCCAATACCGCGCCAGGCGGCGACGTGCTGTACTCCAGCCGACTGGGAGGTGCACTGTGTCGTCGATCCAGCGCGCTCATGGCCGCCTCATGGTCGCGGTGTGTGCGCTCCTTGGCGCGCTTGCGACGCCTGGCGCCTCCCTCGGGGCGCCCGCCTCACCGGCGACCGCCGCGCCAGCGGCTCCGCAACCGGCGCCCCCGGCAGCGGCGGCGGCGCCGAAGGCGGCGCGACCGCCGGCGCCCGTGTCGATCCCCGTGCCGCAGATCGTGGCGCAGGCCGCCGAGGTGAGGAATCTCCTGCGCGACCTCGAAACGCTGACAGCGCCGGTGCCGGCGATCATGGCCATCCAGACTCGCCTGCTCGACGTGAGCGCGAAACTCGGTCCCGAGTTCAAATCCACCATCGAGATCCTGGAACAAGGGCCTCCGATCGGCATCCAGGAGCGGTTGACACAATCCTGGCAGGCGAGCAGCGCGGAGCTGGCCGGCTGGCAGGAGCTCGTCACGAAGCGGGCGACCGCGCTCGAGCGCGAGATGGCGCGACTGGACGGTCTGCGCGCGATCTGGACGCAGACGCGCACGGACGCGCAGGCCTCGCGCGCGCCGACTCCCGTGCTCGAGAACATCAACACCGTCATCGCCGATCTCGAGGCTGCCCGCGTGCGACTCCAGGCGCAGCGTGCCGTCACGCTCGTCCTGCAGGACCGGGTGGCCGAGCAGGTCAAGCGGTGTCAGGAGGCGCTGGCGCAGATCGCCCGGCTCCGGCAGGGAGCCCTCGCGCAGACGTTCGTCCGCAGTGCTCCGGCGGTCTGGAGTCGCGAGCTGCGCCGCGAGGATTTCGAGGAGCTGCCCGCCCGCATGGTCAGTGAGATCGCCGCCGGCGTTGCGCTGCTGCGCCAGTTCGCCGCCGAGCACGCCGCTCGTCTCCTCCTGCACGGGCTCTTCTTCATCGGCCTGATGCTCCTTACACGGGGCGCCAGATCGTGGGCTCGCGGCTCGGCAAGCGGGGGCGCGCCCCCGTCGGCCGCCGTGTTCGATCGCCCGTATTCCGCGGCCGCCGTGGCGGCCCTGGTGTCGGTGCTCTGGATCTATCCGTACCGGCCCCGCACGTTCGGCGACGTGTCGGGGATCGTGTTGCTGCTGCCGCTGCTCCGGATCATCCAGCCGCTGATCCCGCGTGCGATGGCCCCCGCGCTCTACGCATTCGCGGGCCTGGTGGTCGTGGATCGCGTTCGAGCCCAGCTGGTGGTCACGACCCTGGGCGATCAGATCATCCTGATGCTGGAGATGTTCGCCGCCAGCGTCGTGCTGACGTGGCTCCTCGCCTCCCCGAGGCTCGCCGGTGCGCTCGCGGCGGAAGGGACGACGCCCCGCCGGCGGCGCGCCCAGGCCGTCGTCGCCGGGTTCTGTCTCGTCGTCTGCGTCGCGTCGTTCGCGACTGCTGCCCAGGGGACCGTGCGCCTGGCTCGATTCCTCGGATCGGGCCTGCTCATCGATGTCTTCCTGGCGCTCGCCGTCTATGCCGCGTTGAAGGTCGCGGACGGTCTGCTCGCCTTCGCGTTCCGAACGTGGCCGCTGCGCCAGCTCGGGATGGTCGCGCGGCATCGCGATCTGCTGGAGCCGCGGGCCCACCGCGTGCTCTGCTCGATCATGGCCGGCACCTGGATGCTCGCGATCCTCAGCCACCGCGGCCTGCTGGATCCTGCCGCGACGCTCGGGCGAGCGGCGCTGGCTGCCGAGCTGCGGCGCGGCGGCATCGGCATCTCGCTGGGCGACGTCCTGGTGTTCTTCGTCACCGTCTGGCTGGCATTCCTGCTGTCCTCCTTCGTCCGATTCCTGCTCGAGGAGGACGTGTTCCCACGCCTGAGACTCGCCCGCGGGGTCTCGTACACGATCTCGAGCCTGCTGCACTACACGCTCCTCCTGCTCGGCTTCCTGCTGGCGATCGCGGCGCTCGGGCTGGACCTCAACAAGGTGACGATTCTGGCGGGGGCCTTCGGAGTGGGTCTCGGGTTCGGACTGCAGGGCATGGTGAACAACTTCGTCTCGGGGTTGATCGTGCTCCTCGAGCGACCGCTGCAAGTGGGCGACACGATCCAGATAGGGGACGTGGCGGGCCAGGTGCGTCGGATCGGCATCCGCTCGACCACGGTGCAGACGGCGGTGGGCGCCGAGGTCATCGTCCCCAACGCGAGCTTGGTGGCCGAGAAAGTGACCAACTGGACGCTCTCGAGCCGCGTGCGACGCATCGACGTGCCGGTCGGGGTGGCCTACGGCACCCCGCCCGAAAAGGTGCTGGAGCTGCTGCGCGGGGTGGCGGCGGCGCACCCGGACGTGCTCGCCAAGCCGGCGCCCGAGGCCCTCTTCCTGGAATTCGCGGACAGCGCGCTGAAGTTCGAGCTGCGGGCGTGGACGGGCGACTTCGACCGGTGGCTGACGATCAAGAGCGACTTGAACGTCGCCGTCTACGCGGCGCTGCTGGACGCTGGAATGGAGATCCCCTTCCCTCAGCGGGAGGTGCGTCTGCGGCGAGACTGAGCGTGGCGCCGACGTGCTGTGACATGCGTTGAGCCCCCGCGTAGGACAAAGGTCCAATAGAGGGGCCGCGTCCGAGTGCATAGAGTCCGAGCCAACTGCACTGCACCAGTGCGACGAGGTCGATCCTTCATCTCAAGCGACAAGGAGCGGCGCGATGGACGCGAAGACCGAGAAGGCCAACCACGCGACCCCGGAAACGGAACGTCTCATCGCGGCGCGCGAGCAGAAGATTCCCTGGAAGAAGTGGGGTCCGTATCTGAGCGAGCGCCAGTGGGGCACCGTTCGCGAAGACTACAGCGACAACGGCGACGCCTGGAACTTCTTCACTCACGATCATGCGCGCTCGCGCGCCTATCGCTGGGGGGAAGACGGATTGGCGGGCTTCTCCGACGACAAGCAACGGATCTGTTTCGCCCTCGCCCTGTGGAACGGCAGGGACCCGATCCTCAAGGAGCGTCTCTTCGGATTGACGAACAGCGAAGCCAACCACGGCGAGGACGTCAAAGAGTACTACTTCTATCTCGACTCGACGCCGACCCATTCGTACATGAAGTATCTCTACAAGTACCCGCAGGCGGCGTATCCCTACGCCGACCTGGTGGACACCAACGGGCGGCGCAGTCGCAACGAGTTCGAATATGAGCTGCTCGACACCGGCGTCTTCAAGGAGAACCGCTACTTCGACGTGTTCGTCGAGTATGCCAAGGCAGCGCCGGAGGACATCCTGATCAAGATCACGGTCTGCAACCGTGGCCCGGAGGAAGCCGAGCTGCAGGTGCTGCCGACCTTGTGGTTCCGCAACGACTGGGCGTCATGGCTGGCGCACCCCGCCGCGAAGCCGATCCTGCGGGAAATCAAGGGACCGGCGGGCGCGAGCACGCTCGCGGCAAAGCATGCCGTCCTGGGGACGTATCATCTGTTCTGCGAAGGCGACGTCCCGCTGCTCGTGACCGAGAACGAGACCAACCACGCCCGGCTCCACCTCGACTATGTGGACGCTGGCCCGTACCTCAAGGACGGCATCAACGACTACGTGGTCCACGGGCGGAAGGAGGCGGTGAACGCCGCGCGGCAGGGCACCAAGGCGGCGGCGCACTACCAGCTGAGGGTCGGCCCCGGCGAGTCGGCGACGGTGCGGCTGCGCTTGACCGCCCAGGCGACGGCCGGGGCGCGCCCCTTCGGACAGGCCTTCGACGACATCCTGGCCACGCGCCTTCAGGAGGCGAACGAGTTCTACAAGTCGGTGACGCCGCCATCCGTTTCGCCGGATGAGGCCAACGTGATGCGCCAGGCGATCGCCGGCATGCTGTGGTCCAAGCAGTATTACTCCTTCGACGGCGATGCGTGGCTGGAAGAGCACCGCGCTCACCCGCTTCATCACGGCAGCCGCGAGTTCCGGAACCGCGAGTGGTTCCACATGATCAACGACGACATCATCTCCATGCCCGACAAGTGGGAGTATCCCTGGTACGCGGCCTGGGACCTTGCCTTCCATACCCTGCCGATCGGGATCGTGGACCTCGACTTCGCCAAGGAGCAGCTGCAGCTGATGCTGCGCGGGCGCTACCTGCACCCGAACGGGCAGGTCCCCGCCTACGAGTGGAACTTCAGTGACGTGAACCCGCCGGTGCACGCCTTCGCCACCCTGTTCCTCTACCGCACCGAGC
>Ga0209161_10001495_pt1 | contig 19404 bp, 19 predicted proteins | sample GraSoiAngelo_155_FD_186169 | JGI IMG/M metagenome (GOLD analysis project Ga0209161, IMG submission 186169) | Grasslands soil microbial communities from the Angelo Coastal Reserve, California, USA - 14_1009_13_30cm (SPAdes) (version 2) | ecosystem: Environmental > Terrestrial > Soil > Grasslands... | reverse complement strand
GCGCTCGCCTCACGCGAAGCGCGGCCGCTCTCGTAGCCGCCGAAGGCGCCCCCGCGGTCGCGCGTCGCCGGACTCGGACGCGCACCCCCGCCGCCCTGTCCGCGGCCCCCTCCCGGCCGCGATGCTCCTTCCTGGCGGCCACCGGTACGCTGTGAGGAGCGTCCGTCGCCGGACCGACCGCGATCGAAGCCACGCGCCGCATCCCGGTTCGCGCGGTCGCGAGACGCCACCTGATCCCTGCCGCCGTACTTCTTCGCCGAGGTCTGATCTCGGTAACGCACGCCGTCACGGCGCCCGGGGTTGTGCTCCCACTTCTGCCGGCCACCCTCGCCTCGCGTTCGCTCCCGGCTCCGGTCGACGTTCTTCTCTTTGTTCTTGTTGATGTTGACGTTCTGATTGTTCCCACCGCCACCGCCGCCGTAGTTGTTGTAGACGTTGCCGTTATTCCAGTCGCAGTCGCCCCAGGCGGCCGCGCCGACGGCCATGCCGGCGCCGAACGAGAGCAGGCTCGCCGTGGCGACGTAGCCGGGAGGATAGGCATACATCGCGGGGTAGTACGGCGTCGGGGGTGCCCCGTACACGGCCTCCGGACTGTACTGGGGGACGTACACGACTTGCGGGTCCGCAGGCTCCACCCGGATGATCTCCTTCTCCTTGACGACCTCACGGGTGACGACCTGCTCCTTCGTCGTCTTGAGGGCACCGGACTCGTATGCCTTCGCCCGCATCCGCTGGACCGTGTCGAGAACCTCGTCCTTCTGGCCGAGGAAGGCGTCCCCGAGATCCTTCGTCCAGTCGAGGTTGTCCGACATGCGCTGGAGCACGTCGGGAAAATGCGTGAGCGACTCCACGCTCGGGTCCCAGTCCTGGCTCTCGAGCGCCCGGTCGAAGGCATCCCCGTTCAGACTCGCATTCTTCGTGCGCCAGCGGGCGGCCTCGACCACCTCGAGCGGATACGTGGCCGCGATCAGGATCTGCACGGCGATGCCGTCCGGGTAGAGCGCGATGGGCGAAACGAGCTGCTCGATCTGCCCGGACGAGAACTTCTCGCTCTGTGCCGCCGCCGGCACCGCTTCCGGCGGCGCCTCGCCGGTCGCCCAGACAGGATGGGCGGTCATCAGGAGCGCGACCAAGGCGAGCAACACGCCGAACGCCCGGACACGGCCCGGCCCTTCGTCGACGAATGGCATGCCGTGAATCGATTACTTCGCGCGGCGGCGGGTGTCTTGCCTCTTCGCGCCAAGAACACCCGACGCCGCTCCATCGGAGCGAGGTCCCGAGAGATCGCGGGAACGCAACCAAGTCACAGAAAGCCGATCGTGCCGAGGCCGACCGCCAGGATCGTGCCGGTGGCGACGAGCAGGGCGCGCCGCAGCGCCGCCCCACCCAGCACCGCCACGATCGCGCACTTGACCACCGTGTTGGTGAGGGCCGCGACCACGATCGCGTTGACCGCGACGTGGGCGTCGCCGCTCCGGGCGTACTCGGCCATCGACAAGGTGATCGCGTCGACGTCCGTCATGCCGGCCAGCGCGGCCACCATGTAGAGGCCCTTGCCCGGAAACCGGATCTGCACGAGCTTCACGACGAGCAGCACCAGCGCGAAGAACGCGGCGAACTTCGACGCTTCCGTGAGGCTGAAGGGGTTCCTGAGAGGCACCGCCTCGGCCTTGACCGCCGTGCTGTCCCCGCCCGCACCGCGTCGGAACAGTATCCAGGCGGCGATCGCCGCCGCCGCCCCCATCGTCGCGAATGGGATCAGCACGCTGGCCACGAGTGCCCTGTTCACGACGAGGACTTCCGCGATCACGCGGCCGAACATGATACACCACGCGAGGAGCACGCCGCTGGCGAGCGTGTGCGCAGTCGCCGTGCGGCGGTCCGCGTGGCTCTGGCGCGCGAACGACAACGTGACCGCGGTCGACGACACGAGACCTCCCGTCACTCCGGTCAGCACGATGCCGCGCTCCGCGCCCAGCCAGCGGCTTCCGACGTACCCGACCAGCGACAGGGTCGAGATCAACAGCACCAGCAGCCAGAGCGAGTAGGGATTGAGCGCGCCCCACGGGTCGACGGCGCGGCTGGGAAGCAGCGGAAGAACGATGAACGTCGCGATGAGCAGCCGCAGTCCGGCGAAGATGTCGTCCCAGTCGATCTTCGCGACCAGCCCGTGGAGCGGTTGCTTGTAGGCCAGCACCGCGGCGGTGACGATGGAGAGGGCGACGGCGAGCTCTCGGTAGCCGAGCGTCGTCATGGCGCCGAGCAGGCAGACGGCCAGGGCCGCGCTCTCCGTGGTGATCCCGAGCGAATTGGGGTGCACGCGGGCCGCGAGCACGTAGCCCGCGAGCACGGCCGCTCCCACGATGGCCAGCATCGCGACGGGGAGGGCGGGCATGTGGAGAGCGTTCGCCAGCCACCCGGAGATCGCGCCGAGGAGCGCCAGGAGGATGAAAGTCCTGAGCCCCCCGATTCCGGCCTCCGCCTCCGCGGATGTGCGCTTTTCGCGCTCGGTCCCGACGAGAGCTCCGATCAGGAGCGCGGTGCCGAAGTCGCGAACCGTGGCGAGATCGAGTCCGTTCATGACCTCTTCGGCCAGACTCCCCGGCGCAGGCGGCCCTTCGCAGGACGCTCGGCTACGGTTGCACGTCCAGCGCGCCGACCCGACCGGCGTCCGGGGGTCGGTAAGTCGCGTCCTGGACCCGAAGACGATCGAGGCATCGGCCGGGCTCGCCGTTCGGTATCCGATGTGAGCCCACGCCGCTTGCCTTTCCGCGCCGGCGACGCGCCGGCTGCAAGCGGTCCTGGATCGCAGGCCGATGAATCAATCGGGACGGAGTCCGACGGCTGCCAAGTTCCGAGAGCATGCCGCGGTCGGGAAGCGCTTCGCGACTGGCGCTAGATGGCAAGCCGTCAGCCGCGGGTGTGAGGTAAAATCGCGGTACGCCGTACGAGCTGACCGAGGGAGATGTCATGACGGAGACCGCAGTGGAGAGCGGGCTCAGATCCATTTCGATCCTTTCGAGCGATATCCTCGACGCCCTCCCAGCGCGGCTTCAACCGGAGAAGCGCCTGCTGCTGGCCGTGCTGGAAGGCGCCGTCAGCGACCTCCAGAAGTACGCGACGGCGTCGAGCTGCCGCGGAAGACGTCTTTTCGCCGATGCGGAAGCGTGGTTCCAATCGAGCGCCACCGATAAGCCTCTCGATTTCGAGAACATCTGCCAGGCGCTCGCCTTGAACCCGTCATTCATCCGCGTCGGACTCAACCGCTGGTGTATTGCGCGACGACGCGAACCACATTCATCGAGGATCATGCCTCATTTTCCGATCCGCCGGGTTGCCGCAACACGGCTCAGGATCTCCGAGCCATCGTGACGTGAGTGACACGCGTCTGCGCCCCTAGCGTCGGCGCGACGCAGGGACAATCCGGCCGGTCTCGCTCGGACGATCGTCGCCGCAGGCGGTCCGTGCAGCGCAGCTGGCACTAGATGGCAAGACCAGCACCCGCGCGCTGCATAGGGTCGGGATCGGAACGACGCCGGTAGCGCGATGGACCAGTGGACCGAGACGTCGGCCGGGAGGCGAGCCTCCTCGACCTCGGGAGCCGCGACGCCTTGACCGAGACCGATGCGCGTTCGAGCGCCTCGACGAAGGGGGCCGCGATCGATGTCGAGGTCCGGACCAACGCGATCCTGCGAATCCACCTCGGCGGGACATGGAACCTCGCCGAGGGCCTTCCTTCCACCCGGGTCCTCGAGGAAGCCCTCCAGGGCTCGCCTCCACCACGCCTCGTCACCTTCGAAACGACGAAGCTCGTCTCGTGGGACAGCTCGGCGCTGATCGTGCTCGAGAGGATCGGCCGCCTGTGTCGTGCTCGGGGGGTGCCGGTCGAGCTCGGTGGGCTTCCAGAAGGCGCGCACCGTCTCCTCGCGCTCGCGGACGCCGTGCCGGAGAAACGCGACGCGCGCCCGCCGGGCACCAGGCGTTCGTGGCTCGTACGGCTCGGGGAGGCCGCTACCGTGGCATGGCGGGGCGCAGGCGAGTCCACCTCGTTCCTCGGCGAGGCGGTGCTCGCCTTCGCGCGGCTCCTCCGCGGGCAGGCGACGTTCCGCCTGCGCGATCTCGCGCTCGTAGTCCAAGAATGTGGCCCGCAGGCCCTGCCGATCGTCACGCTGATCAATTTCCTCGTGGGGCTCATCATCGCGTTCGTGGGCGCAGTGGAGCTGCAGAAGTTCGGCGCCACCATCTACGTCGCCGACCTCGTGGCGATCGCGACCGTTCGCGAGCTCGGCTGCATCATGACGGGGATCATCATGGCCGGCCGCACGGGCTCGGGATTCGCGGCGCAGCTCGGGACGATGAACGTCAATCAGGAGATCGAGGCGTTCGTCACCATGGGCGTTGCCCCGATGGACTTCCTGGTGCTGCCGCGCATGCTCGCTCTCTGTCTGATGATGCCCCTTCTCTGCCTCTATGCCGATCTGATCGGCATTCTCGGAGGCGCGACCGTCGCCGTCGGCTTGTTGGCGCAGTCGCCGACGCAGTACTGGCTCGAGACCCGGCACGCCATCGGGTTCACGAGCATCGGTCTCGGAATCGGAAAGAGCATCGTCTTCGGCGCGCTGATCGCGCTCGCGGGTTGTCTCCGCGGCATGAAGAGCGGCCGCGACGCGGCCGCGGTGGGCCAGGCCGCGACGTCGGCGGTGGTGCTCGCGATCGTCTGGATCATCGCGACCGACGGCATCTTTGCGGTCATCTGCAACGTCGTCGGGATATGAGATGGCGGACGAACGGCCCATCCACATCCGCGTGAAGGGCCTCACGATGGCGTACGGGGACTACGTCGTCATGCGAGACCTCACCTTCGGCATCCGCCGCGGCGACATCTTCTTCATCATGGGCGGCAGCGGGTGCGGCAAGAGCACGCTGCTGCGGCATCTGATCGGGCTGAACGAGCCGGCCCAAGGTGAGGTCTGGTACGGCGACGTGAACTTCACGGCCACCTCGGACGAGGACCGCGAACCGTTCCGGCGCCGGTTCGGCATCCTGTTCCAGAGCGGCGCGCTCTGGAGCTCCATGACGCTGGCCGAGAACGTCGGGCTTCCTCTCGAGCAGTTCACCCCACTCATGCCGGCGGAGGTGGCCGAGGCCGCCACCCTGAAGCTCTCACTCGTGGGTCTCCGCGGCTTCGAGGAATACTTCCCGTCGGAGATCAGCGGCGGGATGCAGAAGCGCGCGGGGCTCGCCCGCGCCATGGCCCTCGACCCCGAGGTCCTGTTCTTCGACGAGCCGTCGGCCGGTCTCGACCCCGTCAGCTCGCGCCTGCTCGACGAGCTCATCCTCTCCCTGCGAGATAGCCTCGGGGCGACAGTGGTCATCGTCTCGCACGAGCTGCCGAGCATCCTCTCGATCGCCGACGACTGCGTGTTCCTCGACACGGAGGTACGCACCATGAGCGCCCGCGGCAACCCACGCGAGCTGCTCGCGAACCCACCGAATCCGAACGTCCGTCGCTTCCTCACGCGCGGGCGGGGCGAGCGCGAAGCCGGGTCGGCGTCATGAGCCGGGGACGCAGGGCCAATCCTGCCCTGATCGGCGTCTTCGTCCTGGGAGCGGGGATCCTCGCCGCCGTCGTCGTCGTCGTGTGGGGGTCGGGTCGCTTCTTTCGAGAGACCAGATCCCTCGTCTGCTATTTCGGCGGCTCGGTGAACGGCCTCAACGCCGGAGCGCCCGTCAAGTTCCGTGGCGTTCAGATCGGGTCCGTGACCGACATGCGGTGGCTCGAAGAGGCGACGGCGACCACCCCGGATGAACTCCGCATCCCGGTCTGGTTCGACATCGATCTCAAGCAGCTCGCCGACCTCCGCGGCGGCCGTGCGGTCCGGCTGGATCGGGCGCGTCTCGACGAGCTGATCGCGCAGGGTCTCCGCGCCCAGCTCCAGACGGAGAGCTTCGTCACCGGCGTTCTCTACGTCGGGCTCGATTTCTTCCCGGGCTCGCCGATCGTGGTCGTCAACGCGGAACGCCCGGACATCTTCGAGATCCCGACCATGCCGACCGCGCTCGAGCGCGCCTCGCAGACACTCACGAAGCTGGCGGCTCGCATCGAGAAGCTCGACATCGAAGGGCTTCTCCGCTCGATCGGCGACGCGGTCGACGGCTTCAATCTCCTGGTGCGCTCGCCACAGGTCGATCGGACCCTGGTGGCGGCCCGTGAAGCGCTCACCTCCGTTCGCCAGCTGAGTGACGCGTTGAAGCCCGGCCTCCAGCCGATGATGGCGAATCTCGGCGCGACGAGCGACGGCGCTCGCGCCTCGCTGAAGCATCTCGACGCCACACTCACCGATCTGCGATCGCTCATCGACACACAGGGGCCGCTCACGGTCGAGCTCACGCAGACGCTCATCGATCTCGGCGATGCCGCGCGCAGCATCCGAGATCTCGCGAGCTACCTCGATCGCAACCCGAACGCGGTCCTCACGGGACGGCGCGGATCATGACGAATCAAGCCGGGCGAGCCGTATGGCGCGCCGTCGCGATCGTCGCCGCTGGCGTCCTCGTGACCTCGTGCCTCTTCCGACGGGGGGACCCGACCCGGTTCTACGTCCTGACGGCGACGGTCCCGCCGCCGGAGTCCGCACCCGGGTCCCTCGGGATCGGCCTCGGCCCGATCACCCTGCCAGGTTACCTCCGGCGACCCATGCTCGCGACGCGGGTGGATGGCACGCAGGTCCGGTACGCGGACTTCGATCGCTGGGCCGAGCCGCTCGCCGCCCTGTTCGCGCGCGCCCTCGGCCAGGACCTGTCGGTGCTTCTGGACGCCGCCCGCATCGTGCCCTACCCGTGGTACCCTCCCACCGCTCTCGACGTCGTCGTGCGTGTGGACGTCAGACGCTTCGAGGCCGACGTCGGCGGGAATGCGAGGCTGGAGGCGTGCTGGACGATCCGGAACCCTCGCACCGCGACGGTGCGTCGTGAGGACTGCACCTCGATCGCCGAGAAGATCGAGCAGGATGACGCACGGCTCCAGGTGGCTGCCCTCAGTCGTGCCGTCGCCGAGCTGGCGCAGCGGATAGCGAGCGCCGTCCGTGAGCGGTGACACGTATTCGTTCGCTCCTCTGCGGCGCGGACGGCAAAGTGGGCATCGTATTCCGGGCGCCGTCGGTGCCGCCTTACTCGCGCTCCTGACGTCGACGGCGGATGCATCCCGCGCTGAACGGCGGGACACCTGGCCGTGGGCGCTGGAGGTCCCCGCTGCGGTGCTCGTCGTCTACCGACCACATATCGACGCGTGGAAGCGGAACCGCCTCACCTTCTGCGCCGTGGTGGCGGCGCAGGCCACCAACTCGGGCGAGCAAGCCTTCGGCGTGATCTGGGGCATCGCACGCACCACGGTAGATCGCCCCGCGGGACGTGTTACGCTGAGCGCGCTGCGCTTCACGCGGAGCAACTTCCCGGCTCTGCTCGACAATGGAGTCGGTCACCTGCGCGCGTTGCAGAAGCAGCTGAAGGGCGTCCGCCGGGAGATCGCACTCGATCGGCTCGAGGCGTTGGCGGCGGAGTCTCGTCACCAGGCTGGCCGGTCGCGGCCGAAACCTCATCGGCCCCGGGATCGCGAGCCGCGCAGCGGGCGAATGGTCTGACAGCCGAAGAGGGACGAAGCGAGTTAAAAAGTGCGCCTAACAAAACCGCGGCGCAAGTAGGCGAGAAAGCAGGATGGTTGCGAGCCATGGGATCGAGTCGAAGGAGCGCCTAGGGCGCCACCGGTTTCTCCGAAGGCGGTGAACGCTTCAGAAGAGTTCCTCGGCCAGCGCGACGATGATGCCCGCAGGGCCTCGCATGTAGCAGAGTCTGTACTTGTCCTCGTACTGGGCCACCTCGCCGACGAGTTCGGCGCCGTTGGCGCGCAGGCGAGCGACAGTGTCGTCGACGCTTTCGACTGTAAACATGACGCTCCGGAGGCCCAGCGTGTTCGGCGGTGCGATCGCCGGTTCGATCTCGACCAGTTTTGGATTGCGAAACTTCGTCAGCTCAAGCCGCCCGTGCCCATCTGGGGTCCGCATCATAACGATGTCGACTTGGACACTTTCGAGCCCGTTGACGCGGTCCACCCACGGGCCCTCGACCGGCATCTCGCCTTCGAGCGTCATGCCGAGCGCGGTGAAAAAAGCGATAGCGGCTGCAAGGTCGTCGACGACGACGCTGACGTGGTCCAATCTCTTGATCGTCATGTCCCTAGTATGGCAGAGGCCGTGCGCGGCGGTCCAGGCCGACCGTTCTCGCGAGTTGGACGTGGTTAGCCGAGGAAACGCAGGGAGATGAGGGCGCAGCCAAGCTGCAAGAAGGCCAGATGGACGTCAGCCCGGTGCTCGTAGCGGATCTTCAGGCGCCGGAAGCGGTTGAGCCAGGAGAGCGTCCGTTCGACCACCCAGCGGTAGCGTCCCAGGCGGTTCTTGGGCTCGACACCACAGCGGGCGATGCGGGGATGATGCGGCGCTTGCGCAGGCCCGACGGAGGTGACGGTAGTCGTAACCCTTGTCGGCATGGAGCTTGTGCGGTCGGCGACGGGGCCTGCCGCGCGTCTTGGCGCGGATGGGCTCGATGGCGTCGACGGTGGCGAGCATCATCTTCGAATCGTGCACGTTCGCGGCGCTCACCAGGACCGCGAGCGGGATGCCGTGGGCGTCGACCACAAGATGGCGCTTCGTGCCCTGTTTGCCGCGATCCGTTGGGTTCTTGCCCGTTTCTTGGCCCCCCCGGGGCCGGCACCGCGGCGGAGTCCAGCGCGGCCCGGTCCCAGTCGATGCGATCGGCCTGGGCCAGCTCTTCGAGAAGCACCTGGTGCAGCCTGCGCCAGACGCCCGCTTGGTACCAGTCTCGCAGCCTGCGCCAGCACGTCATCCCGCTCCCACACCCCATCTCGGCAGGCAAGTACTCCCAGGGGATGCCCGTCTTCAGCACGAACAGCGGCGCGATCCGCGCCCAGAACGCATCAGGCAACAGTTCCTTCGCCATGGCACCCTCCTCCATGGCTCCTATTCTGCTTCCTTGGCTGCTTACGCGACGGTTTTGTTAGGCGTGCTAAGGCAGAGGAGGCGACCTTGGAGCCGCTCGCCATCTGCCGGCGCTTGCGGCGATACTCCTGGGGCGAGCACCCTGCCCAGCGTCCGAAGGCACGCGTGAAGTGCGCGTGATCCGAGTAGCCGAGGTCGAGTGCGATATCGAGGATCTTGGTGTTGGTCTCCTCGAGCACGGCGGCCGCGGTCGCGAAGCGGGCTCGACCGATGAGCGATTCGTGGGTGATCCTGGCTTCGGCGAGGTGCCGCTGCAAGGTGCGAACACTGACGCCCAGAAACTCCGCGGTCTGGTGGATGTCCGGATAGCCTTCCCACGACAGCATCTCGACCGCCTGGACGATCGACGCGACGAAGTCGCGGGCCGGTGCTGACTCCCTCCACGCCTCGATGCTCTCCCTCGGGACCTGAACGTCGGGATCCGGCTGCGACAGCGGCTCGTCGAGCAGCGTGCGTGGAATCGCGATGGATGTTGCGCGCTGCCCGAACGTGAGACGCGCAGCCGCCAGCGGCTCGGCGTCACGCAGCACGGCGGACTCGCCGGTCTGGAGATGCACTTCGGCCGGCCGCCAGGTCGGGCGGCCTCCGAGCCGAACGATATCGAGCATGAGCATCAGGACGTAGTGGCTCGCTTGTTGCCAGCCGGTGTCCGACTTGTCGAACATGTTCATGAATGCTTGGCAGAGCTCGACGTATTCGCCGCAAGCGCGGAGCCATACCCGGCCGTCGGAGCTGAACATCCGATGATCGACGACGAGTCGCTGGAGCGCCTCGCCAAGCGTCCGCGAGCTGCGGATCAGGCGGCCGAATATCCCGAGGCTCTCGATGCGGGCCTCCCTTCCGGCAAAGAACCCGAGGTTCTCGATCGCCTGGCTTCGTGCTCCCTCGGCGAGGAGCCGCGCGATGCTCCATGTCGGGATCAACATCTCGGGGTCGGTGCGAGCCCACGCCGGCACGCCGGCTTTCGCCAGCAGCCGGTCGACGGGTGCGCCGACGCGCTCGAGAACGCTCACGATCGGCGCAATGATCGCCGCCCGGGTGAGTGCCACGGCGTGCATGATATCCCGCCCGGGCGGGATATAAGGGACGCAGTGGACAGGCGCTATTGACTCTTTTACTTACGTAATTCTACGCACCCCGAACCCCGGCCAGACGTCGCCGTCTTGCCCGTTCGTGTCCCGTCCACGCGAGAGCGCCTCTTACCTGGATGGAGCCAGATGAGCGCGCAGGAGAGTGACGACGAGCGCGGTCGCCGACTCCACCTGCATCTTCTCGAGCAGCCTGCTGCGGTAGACCTCGACGGTCCGGCGACTGACACCGAGCGCGGCGGCGATCTGCTTGGACCGCTTCCCCGCCAGCAGGAGCTCGGCCACCTGCTTCTCGCGTGGCGTGAGACGCGCGGCGCGCTGCTCGATCAACCGCTGCGCTGCATCCGCTTCCTGCCGCTGACGCCCGAGTTCGAGTGCGTCGCGGACGTGTACCAGGAGCTCGCCGGGCGGTGACCGCTTCTCGACGACGTCGACCGCTCCTGCCTTCATCGCACGAACTGAGACGGGAACGCTTCCGTGCGCGGTGAGCACGATGACCGGCAGGGTGGCGCTCCGCGTTGCGAGCTCCTTCAGCAGATCGAGACCGCTCTCGCCGGGGAGCTTCAAGTCGAGCACGAGACATCCGGAGTGTCGAGGACTGTACGCGGCGAGGAGCTCGCGGCTCGAGGCGAACGTTTCCACGTGGAGACCGGCCGCACCGAAGAGCGCCTGGAGGGACTTCCGGACAGCGAGATCGTCGTCGACCACGAACACCCGGTCGGGCAGCCGCGAAGGGGGCTCCGCGGTCCGGGCGTCGGCACGAAGTCCACTCGGTCCCGGAGAGACGTTCCGCATGCCCGCACACAACGCGAGCGCCTTCCTGTGCTTCATTGCTGCCCCCCAGCAGCTGACGACGGCTCGAGATAGATAGCGCCGCGCGCTCGATGGTGTCAAGGGGAAGCCTACGGCGACATGCCGAAACACTCACCCGGTCATCTCTCTCTGGCTATACCCACTCTCCCTTCTTCCGCTATGACTTGTAGACGCGTAAACGTTGGCGCCTGCGGGCAAGCGGAGCGCCTCCCGTCATGATTTCCCTCCTCCGGGTAGGGACGCCATGCGCCGTGCAGCATATCCGGCAGAATTCCTCGGGACGTTCGTACTAGTGCTCGGAGGCTGTGGCAGTGCGATCCTGGCGGGCGACCGCATCGGCTTCCTCGGGGTGGCCTTCGCGTTCGGCCTGTCGTTGCTGGCCATGGCGTACGCGCTCGGGCACCTCTCCGGCTGCCACGCCAATCCGGCCGTCAGCCTCGGTGCCGTACTGGCAGGACGGCTGACGTGGAGGGAGTTCGGCGGCTACGTCGGAGCCCAGGTGCTCGGAGCGGTCGTGGCCTCGTGGCTCCTCTACTTCGTGGCGACGAGCCACGCGGGCGCTGATCCCGTCGCCGCCGGCTTCGCGGCGAATGGCTATGGCCCGCACTCGCCGGGTGGGTTCGACGCGGGCGGCGCGTTCGTGCTCGAGGTCGTCCTCACGTTCGTCCTCGTCTTCACGGTCCTCGCCACCACGAATCCTCAGGCTCCGGTAGCGCTCGCAGGGATCGCGATCGGGCTCGTCCTCACGCTCATCTACCTGGTCGGCATCCCGGTGACGAACACGTCGGTCAACCCCGCGCGCAGCACGGGACCGGCCACCGTCGTCGGCGGGTGGGCTCTTGCCCAGCTCTGGAGCGCGACCGTCGCACGGACGACGCCAAGTAGCAGCGGCACATGGGCGACGCGTCATCCCGCACACCCAGAGGAGGAATGATGAAGACCCGATGGGCGTTCGTCATGATCGGAGTCGTGATGATCGTTGCCCTCGGATGCGCGAAGCGAGAGGGCACGACCGCCCCCGTGGCGCAGTCGAGCGGGCCCGGGTCCGCCTCCGCGCTCGTCAGTACCACGGCGACGGTCGAGGACGTCGACCAGAGGACGCGCATGGTGACCCTGCGAACGGCCGATGGGGAGATCGTCCATTTCCAGGGCGACGAGTCGATGCGCAACCTCCCGCAGGTCCGCAAGGGTGATCAGGTCACCGCCACCTACTACGAGTCGATCGCGCTCCGGCTGCGCGAGGCGGGGGGCGAGCAGCCCCGTATCGCCGTTTCGGAGCAGGTCGAGCGCGCGCCGCTCGGCGAGAAGCCCGCGGGCATGGTCGTCCGGAACGCGACCCTCACCGCCAAGGTGGCCGCGATCGACAGGGCGCGAGAGACGGTGACCCTCGAGGGGCCGCAGGGTGGTAAGATCACGCTCAAGGTGCAGGATCCGGCGAACCTCGAGCGCGCCCATGTCGGGCACCTCGTCGAGGCGACCTACCGCGAGGCCGTCTCGATCTCCGTGCAGACGCCGACCAAGTGATCCGCGGCGCGGCGTTCCTCTGCTGCGCAGGCCTAGTCGCGGCCGGCTGCCGGGCTCCCATCGAGGCCCGGCACGTCGATGCCCGCCAGGCGCGGCGGGTGGTCGCGAGCAACGCGCTCACCTCGGGCGGGATCAGCCGGCGTACCCACAACCTGCTCTACGGGCAGGATCTCGTCGAGCGCTACGCCGACGATCCGGCGGGAGCGCTCGCCGCGCTGCACGCCGCGTTCGCATCCGGCCAGCTTCGGCCCGAGCACGCGGTCTCGCTCGCCGAGCTCGCCTTCCACCACGCCGAGCATGGCGGCGGCAGCCCGTACTACCTCGCGTCGGCACTCTATGCGTGGGCTTATCTCTTTCCCGCCGACGGGAGCGCCGCGCCGGATGTCTTCGATCCGCGCGGACGGCTCGCCTGCGAGCTCTACAACCGAGGGCTCACCGAAGGTCTCAAGAGAGGCGACGACGTCGAGCTGCGTGCGGGAAGCTACCCGCTGCCGTTCGGAACGCTCGACGTGACGCTCGATCCCGCGGCGCTCAGCTGGAGCGGCCATCAGCTGAGTACCTTCTTCCCGCTCGCGGAGCTCGAGGTGAAGGGCTTCCCGACCTACTACCGCTGGGCCGGTCTCGGGGCGCCCCTCGCCGCGGGCCTCGCGCCCAACCAGGGTCGGGATCGGGATCTCTTGGCGCGCCGCGCGCAGGTGCCGGTGACGGCGGTGCTGCGTCCGGCCGACCTCGCGCAGCAGCTCGGGAAAGGGCACGTGCGGGCGGCGCTCGAGCTCTATCCCGGATACGGCGACCAGACGATCACGGTCGGAAACCGCCACGTGCCGCTCGAGGCCGAGCCGACGGCCGCGCTCGCGTTCTCACTCGCCAGGAGCGCGATCTGGGAACGCGAGACGGCGGGCTTCCTGCGCGGCGCGGGTGTGATCGAAGAGCGGGCACGGCTCGTGTCGACGCGGCCGTATCGGCCCGGACTCATTCCGGTGGTGTTCGTGCACGGGACGGCGTCCAGCGCGGTTCGCTGGGCGCAGCTCTACAACGAGCTCGACAACGATCCGCGCCTTCATCCGCGCTATCAGTTCTGGTTCTTCTCCTACGAGACCGGGAACCCGATCATCTACTCCGCCATGCTGCTCCGCGAGTCACTCGAACGGGCCGTGCAGCAGCTCGATCCGGAGGGGCGGGACGCGGCCCTCCAGCGGATGGTCGTGATCGGGCACAGCCAGGGCGGTCTGCTCACCAAGACGACGGTCGTCGACTCCGGCGATGCCTTCTGGCAGAACGTGAGCCGGAAGCCGCTCGACGAGCTGAAGATCAGCGAGGCCGGCCGCGATCTCCTCCGCCGCGCCCTCTTCGTCCATCCGCTGCCCTTCGTCAGGCGTGTCGTCTTCGTGGCGACGCCCCACCGGGGCAGCTACATCGCCGGCAGCTGGATCGCCCAGCAGGTCGCGAAGCTCGTGCGCGCTCCCCTCGACGTGACCCGGGTCGTCACGGAGCTCGTGACGCTGAACGAGGACGCCCTCGCCGTCGAAAAGGTGCGCGGCGCCCCGACGGCCGTCGACAACATGACGCCCGGGAACCGCTTCGTGCGGACGCTGGTGCAGCTCCCGATTGCCGCCGGCGTGACGGCGCATTCCATCATTCCGATAAAGGGCGACGGGACACCCGCGGGGCAGAACGACGGTGTCGTCGACTACGACAGCGCGCACATCGACGGCGTCGCGTCCGAGGTCGTCGTGGTGCGTCAGGACCACTCCTGCCAGTCGAACCCTCACACGATCGCGGAGATTCGCCGTATCCTGCTCGAACACCTGGAGACGCCGTAGCAATTCCGTCATGGGTTCGCACCGCCGGGATGCATCCCGGGAAGTCCCTCGCGAATTCGCCGGGAGAAGTCGGCACTCGTAGCGGCCGCCTGCGCGCGCTCGTTCACCCTCGAGCGTCGCCGCAGCTCCTCGAACGGCATGCTGGTGTCGAGCCGGCCACGCTCGTAAGCGTATTGCGGCGCGTACCCGCTCAGCAGCACCTTCCAGCTGAGCGGGGCCGACCCGGGGTTCACCCGCGTGTGCAAGAGAACGTTCGTCGTGCAGTTCGTCGTGAGCGTGTTGTAGAAGCACGGCCGCTCGTTCAGCTCGTTGATCCGGCGCACGTAGTCGAGGAACAACCGCCGCACGTTCTCGACCGGAACCTGGGCACGGTAGACGTAGACCTCCTCGTGCGGCTGCCGGACGTTCGTCCTGAGCCCGATCAGGTCTCGCTCGTCGCCGACGACGTAGACCAGCTCGTACTGCTTGAAGAAGCCCGCGATGGTCGAATACCGCTCGCCGCGCTCCTTGCGCGTCTCGATCGAGACCGCGACGTAGCGATCGTTCGCAAAGCCGAAGCTGACGAAGATGTGGGCGATCGCATCCCCCATCCAGTAGCAGGCGATCAGATCCACGGACCGGATGTCGGCGACGTCGAAGGTGGCGTCGTACCAGTGCGGGGCGAAGTTGGTCTCCGTGCGGTACTCGAAGTTCCGGATGTTGTGCAGCGTCACGTGTTCCCCGTCGACGGTCGCGTAGGGGAGGACGGCCACGTCCGGCTGCCAGTCGCGTTGGTTCGACGGCGCGATCCGGAGCCACCACGCCAGGAGCACGGCGAAGGCGATCAGAAACCCGAGCAACGTGCGCCCTCGGCGCGGCAGCGCCGCGAAGCCGAGCACGGTGCCACCGGGGAACGCGAGCGCGAGCGCATGCCGGAGGCTCGGGGAGGACAGGTCCGAATAGTAGATCGCAAGCGCCGCCCACGCCGTCATGACGGCGACAACGAGCGCGACGAGCACCGCGCCGAGGAAGCGCTGCGCTGAAAGCAAGAACACGCCGGGCCTGAGTTGGATCTTCGCTTACCTCCGGCCGCGCGGGCGACGCAAGAGCGCGGCGTGCCGATCGCTGGACGAGCCGCGCGGCGTCGGTCCCGGCGCTTTGGCACGAATTGGCAAGACCGTACGGCCTCCCGCTGGGTTTCATCGGGGCGATGCTCGATGTCCCGCCTGGCACCGTCGGTCTCTCGTGCAATCCACGGTCCGCGCTGAGTCCACGCAGTCAGCAGAGTCTCTTCAGGCTGCCCGCATTCCGTGGTCTGGGCGAGGCGGAGCGCCAGCGCGTCGCCGGTCTCTTCGGGGAGATCGCACTCGCGAAGGGCGAGACCATCTACGAGGCCGGCGACGTTGCCGACGCGCTCTACCTGGTCGTCTCGGGCGCCGTCGATGTCGTCGACGGTGCCGAGGTGGTCGCTCGTTACGGGCCGGAGGAGGTCTTCGGCGAGGCGGTGCTCGTCCCGGGTGAGCAGCGGGCGGTCACCACGCGCGTCGCACTCGATGCCGTGCTCCTCGTGCTGCCGCGGGGCTCGCTCGACTATCTCTTCGAGCTCCATCCATCGCTGCACCAGCGAGTGTCGGTCCTCCTCGGCAGGCGGCTGAAGCAGGTCCTGAACGTGGCGCGCGGCCGGAAGACGCGGCCGAGCGAGATCGTGGTGCTCGAGGGCTGGACGTCGGCCGCGGAGCGGCGGGATTTCGTCGAGGCACTGGCCGGGGCGCTCGAGAGCGAGATCGGCCGTCCGGCATCGATCGTCACGGTGGCGTCGCGTTCTCGTGCGTCGGCCATGACCATGCGCCGAGAACGTCCCGACGCCGTGGTTGCCCGCGAGGCTCGGGGGAACGGCGCGCTCCGCGAACGGGTCGCGGCCGAGCTCGCGACGCGGGCCGCGCAGGCGTCCGTCGTGCTGGTCGAGGTCGACGACGAGCCGGGCGGTCCGGATGACGATCTCGTCGGCCTCGCCGACACCGTCCTGCGTCACGTCGAAGGTCGTCCGCAGGCGCATCGCGATCGCGGCTCGCAGCGGGTCGCCTTCGTCCACGATGGACGGAGCGACGCTCGTCCGGCGCTCTCCGCGAACGAGATCGTCTCTCTTCCGGTCGACGGAGACGGGCGCTCCCGCGCCCTGGCCCGTCTTGCCCGGTACCTGACACGGCGAAGTGTCGGGATCGCGCTCGGCAGCGGCGCCGCCTGGGGGCTGTCGCACATCGGTGTCCTCGAGGTGCTCGAGCGGGAGCGGATTCCCATCGACGTGATCGCCGGTGCGAGCATGGGAGCCATCGTCGGCGTCCACTACGCGCTCGGGTTCCCGCCAGCGCGGCTGGCGGAGATCGCGACGAGCGTGCGGCACATCCCGGATCTCGTGCGCATCCTTCCGCGCCTCCTCTACCTGGCCGCCGACTTCAACCTCGCGCGCCCAGGGCTCTTCGCGGGCGAGCACTTCCGGCGCACCCTCGAGTCGCTCGGCCCCATCAAGGGGCACACGTTCGCCGACCTCGCGATCCCGTTCCGGGCGGTCGCCACGGACATCGCGACCGGCGCACGCGTCGAGGTCGCCGACGGGGACCTGAGCGACGCGATGCGTGCCAGCTTCTCGGCACCGTGGATATTCTCGCCGTTCCGGCTCGGCGAGCACGTCCTGGTCGACGGCGGCATGAGCGACCCCGTTCCGGCGGAGACCGCGCGCAGCATGGGCGCGGACCTCGTCATCGGAGTGAACGTCGTGCCGCCCCTCTACCCCGAGGCGCAGAACCCGCTGGAGGCGGCCCTGCGCACGTTCGCGCGAGCGAACCCGATCGGGACCCGTGGCGCGGCGGCTCTGCCGAACAGCTTCGACGTCGTCGTCCGCATCCTGCAGATCATGCAGCACGAGCTCGGGAATGACCGGGCCAGCGAAGCCGACGTCCTCGTGAGGCCAGATCTGCGTGCCTTCTGGGTGCTCGAGTTCTGGAAGGCCACGGCCATCATCGAGGCGGGCCGGCGCGCCGCCGAGGCGGCGCTGCCAACGATCCGGGAGAAGCTCGAGGAGCTCCACGCGGAGGGACCATGATTCGTCTCGCCCCGATCGGGTCGCTGCTCGCTCTCTTCGCGGCCGTAGCCACGCAGGCGCGCACGCTGGCGGGCGTCGAGCTGCCCGACACCGTGGTGGTCGACGGCATCACGCTTCACCTCAACGGCATGGGGCTGCGGACGGCGACCCGTCTCCGCATCAAAGCGTACGTGGGTGCGCTCTACCTCGAGGAGCGCTCCAGCGATCCCGCGACGGTGATCGATTCGCGCCAGCGGAAGCGCGTGACGATGAAGTTCCTCCGCGACATCGACCAACACAACCTGAGCTCCGGCTGGGCCGCGTCGCTGCGCAAGGCCGGGGGCGAGAGCCTGGAGGATTCGATCTCCCAGTTCACGTCGCTCATCCACGACGTGAAGAAAGGTGACAGCATGTCGTTCACCTGGCGGCCGGGCGTCGGCCTCGAGATTGCGATCGACGGCAAGCCCCGCGGGACGGTTCCAGGCGACGATCTCGCTCGGACGCTCTTCACGGTCTGGTTCGGTCCCACGCCGGGCGACGAGAACCTCAAGCGCGGGATGCTCGGCCACGGAGGACCCGCGTGAGCGAACCACCCGGGGTTGCGACATCGTAAAAGCCATTCGCCGACGTTCCGCCCTTGCGACCGTCGTATAGCGAGAACGAGAGAGGAGAGGACGCGATGCGACCCAACCGTTTGTCGACCCTGGCTTGCGTCGTGATGATGGCCGCGCTGGTGTCGACCGTCCCGCGCGCCGCCCGCGCGGCCACCGCCGCCGACCTCACGCGCGGTTCAGCCGCGGAGCTCAACAAGCTCTACGCGCGGCAGCCGAGCGCGAAGATTCTCGGGCAGAAAGCGAAGGGAATCCTCGTCTTCCCGGCGATGGTCAAAGCCGGCTTCATGTTCGGCGGTCAGATCGGGGAAGGCGCGCTCCGGAAGAACGGCAGGGTGGTCGGCTACTACAACTCCGTCGCCGCATCCTACGGCTTCCAGGCGGGCGTGCAGAAGTTCGGATACGCGCTCTTCTTCATGACGGACGCTGCCCTCGAGCAGCTCGACGCGACCCGTGGTTTCGAGGTCGGCGTCGGTCCGAGCCTGGTGATCGTCGATGAGGGCATCGGGAGATCCATCACCAGCAACACGATCACGAGCGACGTCTACGCGTTCATCTTCGACCAGAAGGGTCTCATGGCCGGGGCCGGCATTCAGGGATCGAAGATCACGCGGATCGACAAGTAGCCGGAGAGGAGAACTCACGATGTCGTGCATACGCAGTCTGGTCGCCGCCGTTTTGACGCTCGCTCTCTCCGCGACCCCGGGGCGTGCCGGTGAGGCGGCGAAGGCGAACCTGGACATCCTGCGCGACACCATTCGCGCCAATAGGAAGGCGCTCGTCGCGGCAAACCTGACGCTGAGCAACGACGAAGCCGGGCGCTTCTGGCCGCTTTACGACAAGTACCAGACGGAGCTGACGGCCGTTCAGGACCGCGCCGTGAAGGTCATCGAGGACTACACGGCGAGCTTCAAGAGCATTTCGGACGAGAAGGCGATGAAGCTCGCCGACGACTGGCTCTCGGCGGAGGTCGACCGCGTCAAAGTGCGGCGCGCCTATCTCGAGCAGTTCGCGAAAGTGGTGCCCGGACGGAAGGTCGTCCGCTTCTACCAGATCGAGAACAAGATGGACGCCGTCCTGCGCTACGACCTCGCCGGCGAGATTCCCGTCGTCGAGGAGTGACCCCGTGACGGTCGGCCGCGCCCCGGCCTGATCGCCGGTCTCGTTCCCTCGGCGCAGTCGATACGGCCGGCCGACTACCTCCCGCTCGGGCAGGGTGCGCAGTGGCAGTACGAGCGCACCTTCAAGGCCATCGACAAGGATGACGTCGCCATCGTGCATGTCGAGCGACCGCGACCAGCGCGGCGGACTTCACGATCTCGAAGGTGACGGTGACGCTGTTCAAGCGCGAGGTGGGAAACAAGAAGGTGAGCGGCGTCACGGCGGTCAGTGGATGTCCCGCGCCGAGGAGCATCC
>Ga0209161_10001492_pt1 | contig 19433 bp, 16 predicted proteins | sample GraSoiAngelo_155_FD_186169 | JGI IMG/M metagenome (GOLD analysis project Ga0209161, IMG submission 186169) | Grasslands soil microbial communities from the Angelo Coastal Reserve, California, USA - 14_1009_13_30cm (SPAdes) (version 2) | ecosystem: Environmental > Terrestrial > Soil > Grasslands... | reverse complement strand
AAACTGGAGTTCTTGTTCAGCAACGAACACTTCACTTGTTCGGCATTACCCGCACCGATCGACCGGCCGAGTGTGGCCGTTGCAGCGGCAAGCTAGTCCGGGCTCTCTTTCCAGTGAACCGTGCAGTAAAAAGCGGATCGATTACCGGAAAAATAACCGCGAATCCTAATCCCCTGCCTTTCGGTCAAAACTGCGTGACCATCGCGTGGGAGACAAACGATCCAGTGGGAGCAGAGTTGCGCGTTGCAACGTCTCACGGCGAAGAAAAATTGGTGAGCAGGGGAGTAAACGGCCAGACAGAGATTCCCTGGATCGCCGATTCAATCTACGACTTCCGGCTGTACTGCGCCAGTCAGCCGGATACCCCCATCGGGTCGGTAACAGTGACACGCGACCTCAGCTCTGTTTCGGCCATCCTGGGCGAACTCGAAACCGCAGTAAGACAGGGGACCATTGAGATCAAGGAGATAGCGCAATTCATTGCGGCAGTAGTCCCCCGTTGCATCCAGAGCAAAATGTTCGGCCAGATCTTTCCACTATGGGAGCGACACGGGTTTCATGTCACGCCAGTCCATTTCTACCAGCCTATTCCCGATACCCGATCCTTGCCTGAATCTCTCTGGGGCCGACCAAGCGAGCTTGTAGGCGTTGATATGAATCAGCGGGCGCAACTCAACTTGCTCCGGACATTTTCAAAATTCCGCGACGAATTTCAGCGGTTTCCAACTGCGCCACCTCCGGAGCACGATCGGTTTTTTCTTGGCAACGGTCTTTTTGATGGTGTTGACGCGCTGGTGGCCTACTGCATGGTTCGTCACTTCCAGCCGCGCTTGGTTATCGAAGTGGGCAGTGGTTTTTCTTCACTCGCATTGGGTGAGGCCGCATCGAAAAATGGCTTCGCGCCGATCATTTGTATTGAACCATTTCCACGCGACTTTCTTCGCAAAGGATTTCCAGGGTTGCAAACTTTGATCGAGAAGAACGTCCAGGAAATTAGTCTGGAATTTTTCTCGCAACTGCAATCGGGCGATATCCTGTTTATCGACAGTTCGCATACAGTCAAAATTGGGGGAGACGTAAATTACCTGTTCCTAGAGATCCTGCCGCGGCTCAAGCCAGGAGTGATGGTGCACGTGCACGATATTTTCCTGCCATTCGAGTACCGGCGCGATTGGGTGATGGATGAGTTTCGCTTTTGGAGCGAACAATACCTGTTGCAAGCCTTCTTGAGCTTTAATTTAGAGTTCGAGGTCGTGATGGCGAATCGATATCTCGCGCACAAATACCTGGACGATCTCAAAGTAGCCTTTGCGAATTTGGCAAATCTTGAAGCTGGTCGTCCCTCTTCAGTAAGATGGGGCGGAGGAAGTTTCTGGATGCGCCGGAAGCCACGCTAAATAATGACCGAGAGAAATGGAAGAGGGAACTAACAGACCCATTTTCGTTGTCGGCTCTCCGCGTTCGGGAACCAGCATCTTCACTTGGTGTCTGGGTCAGCATCCCAATATTTTCCCGGTGCCAGAATCGAACTGGATGGGCGATTTCGCGGTGCATGTTGCCGTTGCGTACCAAGTTGGCGCGGGACGAGGCGATCATAGCATTTTAAGCGCCATGGATATCGGGGAGGATGAATTGTTCGCGGCCTTCGGGCAAAAGATTAACGGACTGATCCTGCGTCATCGAAGAGACCTTGAAAGGAAACGGCAATCGAAAAGGCCAGCTGGCATTACAGGACGTTGGGTTCGCGGCAGAAATGCACACTGCGAGCCCAAAGCGCGCTGGGTGGATGGCACGCCGGAATACTCGCTGTTTATTTGTGGTTTGCGAAAACTGTTTCCACAGGCCCGCTTCGTTCACATTTTTCGAGAAGTAGGCGAAGTCGTGCGGTCAATGCTAAACTTTCATCGAATCGCGGGCACCCATTTGGTTGCCAACGAAGAGGAAGCGTACAAGTACTGGTTCCGCACTGTCAAAGCATGCGTCAAAGCAGAAGAGGCCTACGGTCCGACTGTCGTCCATCGGATCCGATACGCAGATCTAATCAAAGATCCTCAAGCGGCAATGCGTTCAGTGCTCGATTTTCTCGCTGAACCGTATTGTGCGCAATGTCTGGAACCGCTTTCAGAGCGGATCAACAGCTCCAATGTGCCGCTAGATTTCACGATCGGTGATCCTACGGTCAACCCTTCGGTACTCGAGAAGGCAATGCGCTTGTGCAGGCAGGTGAACGAAACTTCCTCGCCTGCTCGAACTTCAAGTGTGGCAGCTGCTGCAATGGAGACTGCATTTAGGCAACGCGTAAAGTACGTGGCGAGCGTAGACATCGCGTACAAGAAAATGAGGGAGCTAGTCAAGACGTTGAACCCATCGGCCTTGGTCCTTTGCGCAATGACCCATGCTGCGCTCGCAATCGGCGCTTCCGCGGCCGTCACCCTGTCGCAGCTGTCGTAACCGCGTTTTACAAGGGGCCTCAGAAGCCGACATTTTCGCGACCGGAGAATCACGCACACTGGCGAGATCAGGATTCAGGTAAGATGCAACACCAGAAAAACAGACCGATTTTCGTAGTCGGCTCGCCACGGTCCGGCACAAGCATCCTTACTTGGTGCCTGGGTCGGCATCCGAATATCATTCCGCTCGAAGAATCCGGCTGGATGGGAGACCTGGCCATCGATCTCGCTATTTACTATCAGATTGGAACCGCGCGCGACGATTACTCGCTCCTGAGTTCGATGGGCATCCACAACGCGGAATTTTTCTCCCGCTTCGGCGAAACCATTACCGAGCTGATTCTCAGCCACCGCGTCGATCTTGAGAGAAAACGATGGAGACGCGCCGCCGGCCCGGCCACGCCAGACCACTGTTTCGTCCCCTGGTATGACGCGAAGACACGTTGGGTCGATGGCACGCCGGAGTACTCGCTTCACATTTGCGGATTGCGCAAGCTTTTTCCCGACGCGCAATTCGTCCACGTGTTCCGCGATGCGATTTCGGTGGTTCGATCGATGTTGCACTTCCACCGTGTCTCCGGGCAGAGTTTGGTGGCCGACGCGCAGGAAGCCTATCAATATTGGCTCGCCACAGTAAGCAATTGTGCGTTGGCGGAACGCGCGTATGGCCCGGGAGCAATCCTTCGTGTGCGACACGCCGACCTCGTAGGTCTGCCGAAAGCGACTCTGGAGTCTCTCTTTGCTTTTCTCGGTGAACCTTTTGTGCCGGAATGCCTCGAGCCGCTGAGCCAACGCATCAATAGCTCGAACGTGCCAGCTGATTTTACGATAAACGAGCGCGAAGTAGACCCTGGCCTTCTGGAGCAAGCGAAAGAGCTTTGTCAGCAGCTCGAAGCAAGCCCTCAATCGCGCGAAACATCTCCCGCGGCGATCGAAGAATTGGAAGCTGCGTTTAACGAACGTGTGCATTTTGTCGCGACCTTGCCGAGGGAATTCCGCAAACCACAAGAGGTAATTGCAACTCTCCAACAGGAAAATCGCCGCCTTGCCGCTAGGGCGGAGAGACTCGCGCTGGAAGTGGAAAGAAAGAGAGCAATCATTGAGGGTCTTCGCGCGCGACGAGAACGTTCCAAATGGCTGCGTTCCCCGTTCAGGGCGCTGCAGAAGACTTTCCAGCGATCTCGCCATCGCATTTGACGAGACCACACTGAACACACGCACGCTTAAGAGCATGAGATCATCCATCAATAGCAGCTGGCAATACAGTTTCTGGAGCCGTGTCATTGCTCGGTTGCGCAGTCCACGTTTTAGAGTGTCGCAAGGCGTTTTGGTGGTCGTTTGTGTTTGTCTTGTCGGCCTGGTAGGATATGTCGATTACCTGACAGGGTACGACCGCCCGCTTCTTCTGTTTTATTTGGTGCCTATTTCCCTGGCCACGTGGTTTGGCAATTTGTTGCTCGGATTGATTATTGCCATCGCAGGAATCGCAGCCTGGATGTGGTCGGATGTCGCGGCCGGCATTCCAGCGCTGAGGTTTTGGAATGTGGCCATGGCGCTGGCGTCGTTCGCGCTTTTTGCCGGGATGTTATCTAAGCTGCGAACGCTGGTGCGTGAGCTGGATCAGCGCGTGCTTGAACGAACGGCGGCCTTGGAACGCGAAGTCGCAGAGCGGCAGCGACTCGATCGCGAAATCGCCAGAGTTGCTGACCGCGAGCGCCGCCGGCTGGGCCAGGATCTCCATGACCGCCTTGGCCAACATCTGACGGGTACCGCTCTTGCGGCTCAAGTGTTGAAGGAAAAACTCGGCACAAAATCAGCGCCAGAAGCAGCGGAGGCAGAGAAGCTTGTGCGTTATGTCGAAGAGGGGATTGACCTTACCCGTAATTTGGCACGCGGTTTCTTTTCGCCGGAACTCGAAGCAGATGGTTTAAGCGTAGCATTGGAGGGTCTCGCCGAGAACATCAGCGAGCGGTTCACAGTTAACTGCATTTTTCATGGAGGGGACTCAATTCCAGTGCGCGATTCAGCAGTTGCTACACAACTCTACCGCATTGCTCAGGAGGCGGTCACGAACGCCGCCAAACACGCTGCTGCGGAGAATATTGATATTCGCGTCACCGTGAATGGTTCTGAACTTGCACTCACAATCACCGATGATGGAGTTGGGATCCCAGACAAGCTGCCAGATTCGAAAGGGCTTGGGCTCCGCTTGATGCGCCATGGCGCGGCGCTAATCGGCGCAACCTTGAGTGTCCAACGGCATGGCGGGAACGGAACGGCCGCGATATGTAAGTTGAGGATTCCAAACCAAAGCGAATCAAGTATCTCAATGTGAACTCGGACCCTCCTGTCACTGAGATGCGTAAACACCGGATTTTTGTTGTTGATGATCACCCGCTGGTCCGTGAAGGACTTACCAACCTCATCAATGGGCAAACCGATCTCTTAGTCTGCGGGGAAGCGGAAGATTCGGCCGGCGCCATTGCTGGTATTGCCAAAGCGCGGCCAGATGTTGCGCTTATCGATATCTCCCTAAAAAACGAATCGGGATTGGAACTAGTAAAAAACCTGGACAGTCAATTCCCGCTAGTTGCGCTTATCGTTCTGTCGATGCACGACGAAGCATTGTATGCCGAACGAGCTCTGCGTGCCGGCGCGCGGGGTTACGTGATGAAACGCGAGACCTCCAAGAGCGTCTTGACCTGCATTCGCCGTGTTCTTCAAGGGGGAGTTTATGTAAGCGAGAGAGTCGTCAACAGCATGGCACGCCGATTCAGCGCCTCGCCCAAAACACCACAGGCTTCTCCTGTGGAACGGTTAAGCGATCGCGAATTGGAAATATTCCGTCTCCTTGGTCAGGGTCGGACGACTTCCGAGATTGCGGAGGATCTGCATCTGAGTCTAAAAACCGTGCAAGCCTACTGTGCACGCGCAAAGGAAAAATTCGGCGTCAGCTCCTTGGGTGAGCTGCTCCGCGCAGCTATTCGATGGGAAGATGCTACGAATGTAAAATGATTATTTACCTACGGCAGTTAAATAAATCCGGATGTCTGTAGGGCATCGTCCTACAAAAAGATTCGGCCACATCCATCTATCCCTGCCCCTTCGCGACGCCAGATTATGGCGTGACACAAAAGCAGCTTCGCGTCGACCAAAATAGCAACGCCTCAGGAACAACGCTGACGGAAACGTTCCGCCAATTTTATGACTGGCTTCCACGCGTACTCTGCAATCGCTTAGAAGGTGCACCGGCGGCCTTTCGGGAACTAGAGCGCAAGCGAAAAACTCGTGAACGCACTACGTATCCGCTTCGACAGCTCGCCAGAACAACTCAGCAGAATTTTTGGGAAATCAAATTGGCCGAACGTCCCAAGTCCTTCTGGTATCCCTACTCGACCTTGCGCAATGTTGCAGTCTTGGAAGAGCTGTGCTCTAAAGCGGATGTCAATCTTTTGGAGCTATGCCGAGGCGTACACGAAAAAGTGGCAGACATTGGAGCCGCTGACGGAGATCTCGCGTTTTTCCTGGAGAAGCTCGGCCTATCGGTCGAGGCGATCGATAATGAATACACAAACTTCAACCGTTTGGAGGGAGCACGAACTCTCAAGAAGGCCTTAAACTCGTCCGTAGCTATTCTCTCTATCGATCTAGATTCCCAATTCACACTCGGTGCGCAAAAATACGATGCAATTTTTTTGCTGGGAACCCTGTATCATTTAAAGAACCCCTTCTTTGTTTTGGAAAGCTTGGCGCGAATGGCGAAGTATTGCTTTTTGAGCACACGCATTGCCAGGCAGACTGCGGACGGTGCGCCTCTGACGTCGCACCCTGTAGCGTATCTGCTCGAACCACGAGAATGCAACAACGACGACACGAACTTCTGGATCTTCTCAGATCAGGGTCTAAAGAGATTAATCGATCGAACGGGGTGGAACCTTCTCTCGTATCTTACGATTGGTGATACGACCACATCTACTCCGGCCGATCCCCAAAGAGACGAGCGCGCGTTTTGCCTTCTGAAAAAACGCCCACCTTCGTTCAGCGCCAGCCCAAATCCCGTACCGGTTGGCGAAGGACCTGGCACAACTACAGTTTCTTGGGACACCGCCGATGGAAGCATCGGAAGGATCTATGTCTCTGTGAACCGCGGCCAGGAACTACTTTTTGCAGATGGCCATCGCAGTTCTGCTTCCGCGTATTGGATCGAGACAGGTTCGGAGTATGAGTTTCGCCTGTACAACTCGGATCACACGGAGTTGCTAGCGAAAGTGACCGTTACAAGAAAAACCAAGTAGTCCGCATTGGAAGCTTAAGCAGTTTCACGGCGATTCATCTTAGTCGGTTTGCGTGGCTCCCAAATGAAGCGGTTAAGTAAAAAAGACCCAATCCTTCTACGGCGCGTTTTCAAACTTAGACCAAACTGCAGTGTACACTGGTCCGTATTGGGATCTGTAAGCTCAGTATAGCCAATTGTCCCGCTAGTCTCCGAGCGAATCTTGCAAATCAAAGCATCGTCGGTCGGCTATCTTTTCGGTGAATCGAGCGTTTACGCTGTCGCGATTTCATGAGGTGATCGAATCAACCGGAGGGCGCGTCACGGAGAGCTGTGCAACGCGTCTATTACGATCACGACTGGTGTAAAGACTAAACTCGTATATTGCACCTGTCTCAATGAACGATGCCTCTTTCGATCCGTGCGAACCACCTGCAAAAAGAGCTTCCTCAATACCGCCGCCTGACACGTAGATTGCCGCATCGGGGGTGGCATGAGAGGACCAGCTGACAGTGGTTTTGCCTGGGCCGATGCCGGGCGGCACTGGGTTTGGCGAAGCGTATAGCTTGGAGGATGTCACTGGAAGCCCCGAGAAGTAGTTGTGTAAGAAAAGACTCATGATGTGCCTAACGACCTCTCCCTTTACATGCCTCATGTCTTCCTCCCAAGTCAGACTCCGATCCGAGTTCTGAACGATCTCATAGCTTGGAAAATAATGCACATTCTCATGCGAGGTGGCCCATTCCTGGGCTACGGCGCGGAGGAGAGATTTCGAATAAGTATTGGCAATTACAACATCTTCCCCAGAAAAGGTTGCTTGCAGCGGTACGGGCGACACCGTCACTACGATCTGTACGTCTTGGTGACCGAACTGGCTGAGCAGCCCGTGAATCCATTCAAGATTCGAAAGGTTCTCAACAAAACTGGTGAGGTGAAGCTCATAACGATCTGGATAACTCTTAAGCATACCGGGAATCAGCCGATTAATGAAAACATTCGCAGTGTTGTCGCGCCACACTTCGACCAGGCCGAGAGTAATTATCACGACCCGGCACTGCGAAATTCGGCGGGTGACCATCTGCATGATCTCACGCCGATGAATTGTCTGTTCGAGGCCGGTCAGCTGGAGTGCCGGATTAGTATGCGGATCATAGAAAATGCCGTTTCCAAGATCAACAAGGCTGTGACGAGGGAATTCTGCCGCCGGGTCCAGTGCCCAGCGCAGTTCATTATGGATCGAGAATGTGTTGTATTTGTTGGTGAAGCCCAACGGCAGTTCGCCATTCATTGATGGGAAAGAATCAAACTCGGCAGTTCTGCTTAAGACATCCATTTTCTGGCCAATCAGCGCGAGCTCAACACCGCGGGCAAAACACGAGCCAATGGCGAAAATTTTGTCTTCGCGCTGCATTTTAAACCCCGGCGAGATCGCAGGCGAAAAAAGCGGTTTACGCAACCGCTGGGAGGCAAGCGTTCCGTCTAGCTCGCCCGGCAACTGCTCTTTTTGGTGCCAACGACTGTAGGGGCTGACGAAGTTCCGCTTGGCTTGTGCCGGTGTAATAGGACTGAGCATTTGAAATTCAGCTGGTCAAGCCTCGGTAATCAGGAAATTCTAGACACTAAATGAAACGGAACTATAGCCGTAGTTGCTGCTTGTTCCACACATGCAGCATAGCCATGACTCGCTCTTAGGTAAAATTGCTTGTGCCCAAATCGCAAATCAAAGTCGCCACCGTTGGCGTAATTACTCTGTTCCTCGCTTCCGCTGGAAGACGGCGCAGAAGACTCGACGAGCCGTCCGGTTTGTTACTACGGTTCTTCGTCCTATCAATCCGGTCGCCTCGGTGACACTTCGCGATCTTGTTGAGTCATTTCGGGATTGTTTCACATGAGCCTATGAGAGTGAGTATGCCCAGATTAGTGGCGACATTTGTTTAGCGTGCCTACATTGGTCGAGAAAAAAGCTAATCTGCGCGGGCATTTTTTCAATTTGAACAAAGCTGATATGGACCGTGTGCGGTACTTGGATCTTCAAGCCCAATACGACAGCATTCGCACTGAAGTGTTGAGCGCATTGGAGGAAATTTGCGAGTCAAGCAGATTCGCTCAGGGACCGGCGACATCAAATTTCGAGGCGCAATTCGGGAGCTACTGCGGCGTTGATCATTGTGTGAGCGTCAACAGCGGCACGAGCGCTTTGCACCTGGCTCTGCGCTGCCTGAATGTCGGTCCAGGAGACGAGGTCGTTACCGTCGCCATGACGTTTATAGCCACTGCATGGGCCATCAGCTACATCGGTGCCAAGCCAGTCTTTGTGGACATCCATCCTGTGCGCCGAACCATGGACCCAGACCAACTCGAAGCCGCAATCACGCCTCACACAAAAGCGATTATCCCGGTGCACCTGTATGGGATGCCCGCAGAGATGGACCGCATCATGGCCATTGCGGAACGGCACGGTCTGCCGGTAATCGAGGATGCCGCGCAGGCACATGGAGCAAAGTATCGCGGCAAACGTGTAGGCCAGTTTGGCAGAATTGCCTGTTTTAGTTTTTATCCCAGTAAGAATCTTGGGGCGTACGGGGAAGGCGGCGCTCTAATCACAAACGATGTATCTATAGCGCACCGCGCGCGTTCTCTGCGTGATCATGCGCAGAGTCAAAAATACTTTCATGATGAGATCGGGTATAACTACCGAATGGACAGCTTTCAGGCGGCTGTTCTCTCGATCAAACTAAAACATTTGGACGTCTGGAACGCGGCTCGTGTTGAGCGCGCGAGATCCTATAGGAAATTACTCGAGGGCTCTTCTTACAAGATGCCTGCGAACGTTTCCGATTCCGAGTGCGTCTGGCATTGCTACGTGATTGAGACTGCGGAGCGCGATCGAGTCCGCTCTGCGTTACAGGATGCCGGGATCCAGACTGCCGTTCACTATCCTTTGCCCGTTCACCTCCAAAAAGCGTACGCACATCTTGGGTACGAACCAGGCGACCTGCCCGTGACCGAAGCCTTATGTGAACACTGTCTCTCGCTTCCGATCTACCCCGAGCTTTCAAAAGAGAAAATCTCCCGTGTTACTTCCATTCTTCTCGATCTTGAGAAATCGCCGACGCCACAGGCATAGGTCCGGAAACGAAAGCAACAAGAGTGCGTTTGTAATCTTTCCTTAATCAGTGACGATGAGGAATGGCGACAGATCGCGATTACGTTCTCGGTACACACGAGCAGGAACTGGCCAGACTCGGTTTGCAACATCGCGTCTGGCGACCGGTTACTTTGGATTGCTGGCAACGGGCCGGGATCGCCATAGGCAAACGCGTTCTCGACATCGGAGCAGGTCCCGGTTATGCGGCCATTGATCTGGCCGAGATCGTTGGGCCAACCGGTGAAGTGGTCGCGCTTGAACGTTCGCAGAATTTCATTCGCGCAATGGAAACAACTTGCCGCACCCGCTCGCTCGCGAACGTGAAGATTCACGAACTGGATTTGATGCAGGATGAGTTACCAAGGGCCGACTACGATTTCCTATGGTGCCGCTGGGTGATCTCTTTTGTTAATGATCCCTCACTGCTAATCAAAAAGCTTGGCGCGATCATGCCGAAACGCAGCGTCGCGATCTTTCATGAGTACGGCCATTACGAGACGTGGCGATTTTTTCCGCGACTGCCGATGCAGGAGCGTTTCCGCCAACACGTCATTGCGACATGGCACGAATCTGGCGGCGAACCCGACGGCGCCGCGCATTTACCTGCGCTGCTTGCGGAAAATGGCTTTGTAATTCGCTCCGCTCGGCCTCACATCTTTTGTCTGCAGCCCCGCGATTATATGTGGCAGTGGCCTGCTACGTTCATAGAAACATATCTCGAACGGCTAATTGGAATGGGACGAATCGATCAGAAATTCGCCCGTCAAGTCGAAACCGATCTCGCGAGTGCCGAAAAAAATCCGAATGCCCGAATGCTTACCCCACTGGTATTGGAAATTATTGCAGAAAAATTATAGCCCCGGGGTTCGCTATGCAGTTCCAGCAAGTCCGAGCCGCTCCGCATCCGCTTTGAGGGCGTCGATAACTTGTGCGATGACGTCGTCGAGCGTTATTCCGAGCTCTTCCGCGCCGTGGATAATGTCGTCACGCCTGACCGCGCGAGCAAAGGCTTTGTCTTTCATCTTCTTTTTCACGGCGCGGACATCGACGTCGTGAATGCTTTTAGTTGGGCGGACGAGCGCGACGGCGACGACGAAGCTGCTGAGCTCGTCCGCTGCGTAGAGAGTTTTCTCCAGATTCGTTTCGCGTGAAACACCCGAATAATCAGCGTGCGAAAGGATCGCGCGGCACACTTCATCGCTCCAACCGTTCGCGCGTAGCCACGCGACACCCACAAACGGATGGCCGGCTGTAGCCGGGATCGGGGATCCCGGCTCGACCGAAGCTGCCTGCTCTGTGCTGCCTGGGTCACCGACCCCGGCTACAGCGAACGGATGCCGCTCGTAATCCATGTCGTGCAACAGTCCAACGGCTTCCCACAGGTCGGCATCCTCGCCACGCAATTGTGCGAAATGCTTCATCGAATCGGCGACGGCGTAGCAGTGTTTCCGCAGGCTTTCGGATTGGACCCAGTCGTGCAAAATACTTTGGGCGCGATCGGCGAGCGTCTCACTCATCGTTGAAGTTAGTGAATGGAGACGCTATCGCCCGGTTTTATTTTTGTGGCAAGCCGAACGACGTCCCAATTCGCCAAGCGGATGCAACCGTGGCTCGCCGCGCGTCCGATCGAATCGGGATTATCGGTGCCGTGAATGCCGATGCCTTTCTTGTTCAGCGCAATCCACATCACGCCCACAGGATTCCGCGGCCCGGGTGCGAGCAGGTAGAAATTGCCGCTGCGTTTGCCATGTTGCAGCATTTCTTTGTCGTAACGAAACGTCGGCATCTTTGTGATGCGCATCACTTTCCAATCTCCAATAGGTGAAGCAGTGTGCTGAGAACCGACCGTGACTGGATACGCGGCGATCAGCTTCTCGGCATCGAATACGCTGAGCATGTTTGTTTTCGTATCGATTTTAATGGAGACATTTCGGGGTACCCCGGCATTCTCGCCTGGCTTTGGTGCTTCCGTTTCGGGTTGATATTCAATCTCGTTCACTGCCTGCCGAGCGGTTTCGCTGCCGGGCTCGATGTCTTTTACGGAAGCCACTTCGAATGCCTCAACGTTCGGCACCAAGACTTGGTCGCCCGCTTTAATTGCTTTCAACTTTCCTGGATTGAGCTGTTCAAGGAAATGAATGTCGCTGTGAAATTTCTCGGCAATTGCGTCGGCAGCGTCGCGGTACGGGAGGAATTTTAGTTTTGCTTGTTGAGCTAGCTGGCTGGGCAAATTTCCGACGCTTTGGACGTCCCCTTCAGTAACCGTGTATGGAATGAACACCGGTTCCACGGTGGCCAGGTCGAGTCCTTTAACGTCAGGCTGGACATTCCTTTGTCGGGGCGCGACTTGCTGTTGTTCACCACGCGATTCACGGTAAAGGGCCAGCGCTTTCCACGCGAAATCGTTGTAGCGCCCGTCGATCCTCCCTGGAGTAAAGTTCGCTCGATCAAGAAATACCTGGAGCCGCGTGGCTGCCTGGGTCTCCACTTTGCTCGGGCGACCTGGTTTTGATGCCGCTTTCCTTTTCGCCGCTGCTGGAAGAACGCCGGTTAGGACCAGCAATACGACGGCTGCAAAGCAATGCACAGCATTCACTCAAATGCATCGTTCCGCTCGCGAATTGTGGCTGTGGGGCGCGGCCAAAGTTGGTGAGTTTTGCGATTGGAATCCTGTAGGGATTCCTATCGTGAAAAATGTGGCTGTCACACTGGAACGCTCTGGTTCACAATTTTTGAGGTGATATTTCTATGCGTCCAAAGCGGAGTTTGATTCGGTCCGACCGGATCGCGCGTAATTTGCTTTGGCTGCTGGTGCTCATGCTCCTGGCCTGTGCCGTGCTCTTAATCCGCAGCTGTCACGGTTAAAATGGTGCAGCAACCGTCGCGCGACTTGAACTCGAAATACTAATTTCCGACCGCTTTCAGTCCGAACGTGGGCTGCCGGCCGCAATTATTTCCTGTTCTTTTACCGGCGGACGTTTGATTTGCATTGTCTCGTCCGGCCGCCGTTTCTTTGGAACCGGCTCGATTCTCACAGCGCGCCCGATCTCGGCCGACTCATAGATTGCATTGATCACACGAACGTCAGCAAGGCCTTCTCGGCCTGACGGCTCTGGGGTTTGGTCGTGAATGATGCAGTCGGAAAAGTAAATCAGCTCGGGTGCGAATTGATCGCCGGGCGTAAAGATTTTCTCGCTTTTTTTGCCGTCGATTGTGGTCACACATTTCGTGTCGTCCTGATACTCATATGCGTTCTCCAGTCGAAGATGTCCTTTTGTGCCGACAACTTCGTATTCGGCAATCGCAACAGAACCGAAACTACAGGTAAACGTGGCCAGTCGTTCGCCGGGGAACCGTAGAATCGCGCCGGATATCTCCTCGATTTCCGCAAAACGCTTTTCGCGGTTGTTTGCGGTTAAACCGACTACTTCAATCGGCTCGTCGCGAAACAAATAGCGCGCGGCGTTGATGCAATAGACGCCGATATCGAACAATGTTCCGCCGCCCAGCGCTTTTCGTGTGCGGATGTTACCCTCCTTTACCTGAAGGCCAAACAACGATCCAAAATAGCGCGGCTCGCCGAGCTCGCCGGATTGCGCCACGCCGACAGCGTGCAGGTTGGCATCGTTAAAATGGAGACGATATGCGATCATCAGTTTGACATCGTGCTCCTCGGCGGCTTGTATCATCGCCTCGCATTCCTCCTGAGTGGTGGCCATCGGTTTTTCGCACAACACATGAACACCTGCCTGCGCGGCGCGTTCCGTATGCTCGCGATGGAGACTGTTTGGCGTCGCAATGTAAGCGGCATCGATTTGCTCCTTCTCGAACGCGCGTTCCAAGTCGTCGTAGTGATAGGCAGTAACGCCATAGTGGTCGCTCAATTCGCGATTTTTCTCGCGAGTTCCAGTGACCAGCGCACCGAGCTCTGAATTTTCCGCATGTGCAAACGCAGGTAGCACAGCCGTTTGCGCGATGTGTCCCAATCCAACGACTGCATAACGAATTTTCGGTTTCATGATCTTCCTCCGCTTTCTCGCCCCACAAGAACTTCGTGCCGGCACCGCCGTTCTCGTGCAGGAGATTTGCCACGTTGCGCTACACGCCGAGCGGGCACAATGCGCTTGCGTTTCGAAGTGCGGCGCTACCGCCGGTTTTTATTTGTTTGTGCTAGATGCCTTGCTACACCTTCCGAAATTGTGATATATTCTCCCGATGCAAACGCCAGAAATTACCGCATACTTGAAGACCTATTGTGGCTGGAGCGCCGGTGTCCGCGCCGTTCTGGCCAAGTACAATCTGCCCTACACGGAGAAGGACATCATCCAAAACCCGGCGTTCCGCTGGGAAATGGAGACTAAGAGTGGTCAACCGCTTTCGCCATGCGTTGAGGTCAACGGCCACATACTAGCCGACATCAGCGGCGAAGAAGTTGAACATTATCTGATTGAGAACAAGCTCGTGAAGGCGAGCGATGCTGCCACCGATGTCCCGACCAACGCGCCTTGCGCCAATGAGCAACACGAAGGTGTAGTGAAGCTGAATTTGTAATTCGCGTGGAGGGCGTCCGCGTCGTCGGCGCCCTCAACTTTCCACGTCGTGGAAAACCGCAAAAGTCCGGCGCATCCGCCAGTTCGCGAAAGATTCAACGAACCTATCATTGTTTTTCTCACGGTCTGCAGCAAAGATCGCAAACCGGTATTTACAGGCGCCGATTCGGTGGCTGTCATAATTGATGCATGGCAGCAGGCCGAATCATGGAGCGTCGGCCGCTACGTCGTGATGCCGGATCATATTCACCTTTTTTGTGCACCTGCTGTGTTTCCGACCCAGCCACTGATGCAATGGGTTCGCTACTGGAAAAGCATTGCCTCCAAAAATTGGCCGCGTCCATCCGAACAGCCGCTCTGGCAACGCGATTTCTGGGACACGCAACTGCGGCGTTCGGAGAATTATGATTCGAAATGGCAGTACGTTCTTGATAATCCGGTTCGCGCAGGTTTGGCGCTTCACGCGGATGAGTGGCCGTTTCAAGGAGAATTGCATTTCCTACCTTGGTAATTGGAGCCAAGGTTGGTCCCGCGCGCCGACGGCGCAGCGCTCTCCAGGTTGGTTCCGCCTTCGGTTTGCTTTCGCGCAACGCGATGTGCGGTTAGATTGTCTTGTTTCCTAGCCGATGAAATTTTTCGCTCGTCTTCGACGCTCAACGAAAGCGCGCGGCAATATTCTCTTTCGCTACGGCTGGAAGATTACACTGCTTCTTTTGCTGGCGGGCGCCGTGTTCGCCGTGTTTCTTTTTTACGGCACCTGGGCGCAAACGTTCGACATGAAGAACGTCGGCGAAATGCCGGAACGAAACACTGTTTACGATGTCGATGGAAAAATTTACAGCCGTTTGGCGGGAGCCAATCGTCTCAAGGTCTCGCTAAGCGAAGTGTCGCCGTATTTCATCGCGGCGGTGCTGGCGCGCGAGGATACCCGATTTTACGAACACAAGGGCATTGATTGGCGCGGAGTCCTGCGCGCGTTGACCCGCGACATTCTCAGCAGATCCGCAAAGGAAGGGGCGAGCAGTCTAACAATGCAATTAGCGCGCAACAGCCTTCCTCTCGGTGGCCGCACCTTCAGCCGGAAATTGCTGGAAGCAATGGTGGCGCTGCGCATCGAACGCGACTTTACGAAACAACAAATTCTCGAGCTTTACCTAAACCGAATTTATTTCGGCACTGGTTGTTATGGAGTCGAGACCGCTTCACAAGCTTACTTCGCCAAGAACGCCTCAAAACTGAATCTTTCCGAGGCCGCGCTGCTGGCCGGCTTAATTCGCAGCCCGAACCGGTTCTCGCCTTTGAAAAATCCCGAGGGTGCAGCTACGCAGCGGAACGCGGTTCTGGATCGCATGGTTGCGCTGAAAAAAATCACGTTGGCGCAGGCCGGCGAAGCAAAAAAAGCAAAGATCGTCACGCATCCGAAGCGAATGCCACAGGTCCAGGAGAACTACGCGATGGACGCTGTGCAGCGCGCTTTGAGCCTGATCCTAACTCAAGACCAGATGGATGATGGCGGTCTATCGATTTACACCACGCTCGATCCTTCTGCGCAAAACAGCGCCCAGGATGCGCTTGAGACGCAACTGAGCAAGATCGAACATCAATCCAATTTTCATCATCCGACCAAGACGGAATACAAGGCGCCTGAGAAAGGGGAAGGAGACTCGGCCATGCCGTACCTCGAGGGCGCGGTGGTAGTAATCGATAACGCCAGCGGCGGAATTCGTGCGCTCGTGGGCGGACGGGATTATGGGCAAAGCAAATTCAATCGGGCGCTGGCTCCGGCAAACCGGCAAGTAGGCTCAGCATTCAAGCCTTTCGTTTATGCGATAGCTTTTAGCCATGGATTATTGCCAGGTGCGGCGATCAGCGACGGCCCGATTCAGCCGGGCGAAATCGACGGCGCAGGAAATTGGTCACCGGCGAATTCTGATGGTACTTACGGCGGTACGATGCCGTGCTCCTACGGTCTTGTCCATTCGCGCAACACCATGAGCGTGCGAGTGGGACAATTCGCTGGACTCGATGCGGTGCAAAAAGTCGCGAACAACCTCGGCATCGCTCAGAATGTTCCGCGCGGGCCCGCCACCTACATCGGTTCGTTCGAGACGAACCTGAAAGATTTGACTGCCGGTTACACTGTTTTCCCCAATGCCGGTGTGCGCAAACAGGCGTACATCATCGAGCGAATCGACGATCAGCAACACAAACCGATATATCTTGCCGCGCACATCAGTTCGCAGTCGATCGACCCGGGTGCGGCGTGGATGACTTCACAAGTGATGGAGGACGTGTTGACCAAAGGCACAGCTGCCAGCGCACGCTCGTTAGGCTTTAAATTACCGGCGGCAGGAAAGACTGGCACGACCAACGATTACAAGGACGCCTGGTTTGTAGGGTACACTAGCACGCTCACCTGCGGTGTGTGGGTTGGGTTCGATCAGCCGACCACGATTGTCGCGCACGGTTACGGTGCCGCCCTGGCATTGCCGGTCTGGACCCAGGTGATGAACAAAGCCTCGCGGCATTATCCGGCCGATCCGTTGCAACCGACGGTGCCAATCCAACGGGCGACGGTGTGTTCGATTTCCAATCAACTCGCCACCACCGGTTGCATGGCAGCCGGTACCGCTTACGACGTCGATCTCCCCGTGAGCAGGATCCCGGCTGCTGCGTGTCAGGTGCATGGCGGTTCGCAATGGCCGTTCGCGCAGCAGCCACCTAACGTGCCCTCAAGGGCAGGCGATCTCCCAGGTCGTGTCTTCAGATCGTTCCGAAGACTCTTCGGCGGAAGATGAAATGCGCCGCACAAAGATCGCAAGCTCTCAAGGAAGGCATTTCGGCTGCAGCCTGTGTAATGTTTGTAGCTGCGTTTGTGAACCTGGAATCGGCGGTTTGCAGCTGCGGAGAGCTGCCTTGACAAGCAGCCGCGATTTTTGCCAAACTCGGCGTCGCTAAACGGGCTCTGAATCAGGTGGAGGACATTTCCCCGCGGGGGTTCTTCGCCCCTTCCGGACCCGCGAATCGCAGAATCAATCTGACGGGGAAAAAGGAAGGAAAAACCATGAATCCACTTGTTCAACTCAAAACGACAATTCTGCCGCTTCTCATCCCGCTGGTGCTCGTCTGCTTTGGGCTCGCGCCCGCGGCTCAAGCGGTTGACCCACGGTCTTGAATGATCAGTAAATCTGCCGAGACTACACGATCACCACTCTTTGAAGTCACCCGTGTGCTCGCGCGTTTCCATCACGATCCAATGAAAATTCCTACTCAGTTCATCACCGCGATAACTCAACCGGCAACCACCTCGTTTCTGGCGCGACCGGTTATACTCCTGTTGCTGTCTTTTTCGGCCGGGCTTGCGTCCATGCAACCGTGCGCTGCTACTCCCTTTGAATGGGAATACACCGGCAGCCTCAAGACTGCCCGGTTCCACCACACGGCGACGTTGCTCCCCGATGGCAGGGTGCTGGTGGTGGGAGGAGAGCAGGCACATACCCCTCTCGCAAGCGCCGAACTCTACGATCCGGCCACCGGCACCTGGTCAGCAACCGGCAGCCTCAACACCGCGCGAGATTCCCATACGGCAACTCTCCTGCCCAGCGGCAAGGTGCTCGTCGCGGGCGGAAGGGAAACCGACCCCGGCCCCTCTTTAGCGAGCGCGGAACTCTATGATCCGGCCACCGGTACCTGGTCTCCAACCGGCAGCCTCAACACCGCGCGATTGTACCATACCGCAACTCTCCTGCCCAACGGCAAGGTCCTCGTCGCGGGCGGAGGCGAAACCGACCTCTATTCAGCGAGCGCGGAACTCTACAATCCGGCCACCGGTAGCTGGTCTCCAACCGGCAGCTTCGACACAGGGCGGATATTCCATACAGCAACTCTTCTAGCCAATGGCAAGGTGCTTGTCACGGGGGGACGTGATCCCCGTTTGGTGGAACTTGCGAGTGCCGACCTTTACAATCCTGCCACGGGCACCTGGTCAGCAACCGGCAGCCTCAACACCGCGCGATACGACCATACGGCAACTCTCCTGCGCAACGGCATGGTCCTCGTGGCGGGGGGAAACCCCGACGAACTCGACAGTGCCGAACTCTACGATCCGGCGACCGGCACCTGGTCAGTGACCGATAGCCTCAACGACGGGCGAGCGGATCATGTCGAAACTCTGTTGCCCAACGGCATGGTGCTCGTGGCGGGGGGAACCAACTTCGAGATCGACACTGCCGAACTCTACGATCCGGCAACCGGCACCTGGTCACTAACCGGTAGCCTCAACACCATGCGAAAAGACCATGCCGCAACTCTCCTGCTCAACGGTATGGTGCTCGTCACAGGGGGAGCACTTGCCCACAAAGCTGCTCTCGCGACCGCGGAACTCTATGATCCGGGAATCGTGGTGTCTGGCCAAGGCTCAATCCATGGACAAGGCGACGAAGCTACTTTCGAATTTGACGCGAAGCAGTCGGATAATCGGCCGACCGGCTCGCTCTCTTTCAGCGATCCTGCGGCTGGCATCTCGATAACTAAAGCGAAACTTCGGACTCTGACATTCAATGGGAATAGCGCCGACTTGGGTGGCACAGCGCGCCTGGGCGACGGAAGGAGAGTCACCTACAGCGTCACCGCAATCGATAACAGCAGCGACGGAAGCACGGATACCTTTTCCATTACTCTAAGTAACGGCTATTCCGCCAGCGGCACCCTTTTGACTGGCGACATTCGAATCCACTAAGCGACAGACACCAGCTGGAGATCGTGCGTTTCGATCACATTGCCAGCATCGTCGTAAACGCCGATCACAGGTTGTTACCAATGTGTTATGACCAGACGGAGTTTGGCATCTTAGTTTTCCTTTGAAATGAGCGGGTGAGGGGAATCGAACCCCCGTGTGCAGCTTGGGAAGCTGCCGTTCTGCCATTGAACTACACCCGCGAAGCGAGACTTTCGATTTTAGATTTTCGAAGCCGATGGTAATCGACTCCCCGAATAATTTCAACTATATGCAT
>Ga0209161_10001487_pt1 | contig 19460 bp, 21 predicted proteins | sample GraSoiAngelo_155_FD_186169 | JGI IMG/M metagenome (GOLD analysis project Ga0209161, IMG submission 186169) | Grasslands soil microbial communities from the Angelo Coastal Reserve, California, USA - 14_1009_13_30cm (SPAdes) (version 2) | ecosystem: Environmental > Terrestrial > Soil > Grasslands... | reverse complement strand
AAGGCGTCGCTCAACCAGATCGTGCGCGACGTCGAGTGCATCCTGGGAACGCCCGTCGAGTTCATCCCCGATCCGGCGACCGGCGTGGCGGCGAGCCGCCGCCTCCCGCGGGGCGGTGTGGCACTGGTCGAGAACACGCGCTTTTGGCAGGGGGAAGAGGCGAACGACGCGGCGTTCGCCCAGACGCTCGCCGCGCTGGGCGACTTCTACGTGAACGACGCCTTCGGCTCGGCCCACCGGGCGCACGCCTCCACAGAAGCGGTGGCGCGCCTCCTCCGGCCCGCCGTGACCGGTTTTCTGATGGAGAGGGAGCTTCGCTACCTCGGTGAGGCGCTCGACCACCCCACGCGACCGTTCGTCGCGGTGCTCGGAGGGGCGAAGATCTCGGGAAAAATCGACGTGATCCAGGCGCTGCTCCCCAAGGTGGACGAGATCGTCATCGGCGGTGCGATGGCGAACACGTTCTTCCTCGCGATCGGATTCCAGGTGGGCGGCTCCCTCGTCGAACGCGACAAGGAGGACCTCGCGAAGGAGCTCCTCGCCAAGGCCGGGGCCAAGCTGATCCTGCCCCGTGGCGCGGTCGTGGCGCCGAGTCTCGCGCGCGCCGCCGAACGTCAGGAGGTGTCGAGCGATCGCGTCCCCGCCGACTGCGCCATCTTCGACATCGATCGCTCCACCCGGCTCGACTTCCGGGCCCGGATCCTGAAGGCCAAGACCGTCTTCTGGAACGGCCCGATGGGCGTGTTCGAGACGCCGCCGTTCGACGAGGGGACCCGCGCCATCGGGGAGGCGTTGATCGAGGCGGGGAAGCGCGGCGCCACGACGGTCGTGGGAGGCGGGGATTCGGCCGCGGCCGTGGCCGGGCTCGAGGACAAGCTCACCCACGTCTCCACGGGGGGCGGCGCCGCCCTCGAGTTCCTGGAAGGGAAGTTGCTTCCGGGCGTCGCCGCCCTCGAGGACGCGTGAGAAGACTGCTGTTCGCCGCCAACTGGAAAATGCACCTCGGGCCGGATGAAGCCCGAGCCTACGTGAAGGCGTTCCGCGCCCGCTACAACCGCCGTGAGGACCGCGAGGTGTGGTTCTTCCCGCCCGCGGTATCGGTCGAAGCCGCCGCCCAGACGGCGCGCGACCGCGGCGACCTGCTGGTGGGCACACAGGACGTCTACTGGGAGCCGAAAGGCGCATTCACCGGCGCGGTCTCCGCCCCGCTCGCTCTCCAGGCTGGGGCACGCGCGACGCTGATCGGCCATTCCGAGCGACGCCACGTTTTCGGCGAGACCGACGAAGACACCCGTCGCAAAATGGGCGCGGCGCTGGCGGCGGGACTGCTGCCGATGCTGTGCGTCGGAGAGACGCTCGCGGAGCGCGACGCGGGGCACACACTGGCGGTTGTCGTCCGCCAGCTCGCCGCCGCGCTGAGCGGTGTCGACGGCGCCGCGCTGTCGCGCGTCGTGGTCGCCTACGAGCCGGTGTGGGCGATCGGCACCGGCCGCACTGCGACCCCCGAGGACGCAGGCGCCGTGCATCGGGAGATCCGCGGCTGGCTCCACGGCCGCGGCGCCCCTGCGCCCCGGGTCCTCTACGGCGGAAGCGTGAACGCGAAGAACGCCGCCGCGCTCCTCGCCGAGCGCGAGCTCGACGGCGTGCTGGTGGGCGGCGCCTCGCTCGATCCCGAAGGCTGGGCGCAACTTGTGCAGACCAGCGCGGCGTAGGTATGTTCCCCGCCGCATGTACAATGTGCTGCTGATCCTTCTCACCTTCGACGCCTTGATCCTCACGACGGCGGTCTTGCTGCAGGCGGGCCAGGGCGGGGGATTGGCGTCGCTCGGCGGCGGCGCCGGTACGGAGCAGTTCATGGGTGGCCGGCAGGCGACGACCTTGCTCACCAAGATCACCTGGTGGTGCGCCGGCATCTTCCTGTTCGTCTCGCTGATCCTCGCCGTCCTGTCGGCGCACAGCGCGGCGCCGCGCTCGGTGCTCGAGGGAGGCGCTCCCGCGCCGGCCCCCGTGCAGCCCACGCCGCTGCCGCTCCCTGCGACCGAGGCGCCGCAGAACACGCCGCCGCCCAAACCTTCCAACCAGAGGCCGCCCCATCGCTGACCGTCACCCCGCCTACGTGCTGCTGGAAGACGGAGCGTCCTTCCCCGGCACCGCGCCCATGCCGTTCGAGCCCACCTATGCCGAGGTCGTCTTCACCACCAATCTGTCCGGCTATCAGGAGGTCTTCACCGACCCGTCCTATCTCGGCCAGATCGTCGTGATGACGGCCCCGATGATCGGCAACTACGGGATCAATCCCGACGACATCGAGTCCGACCGCCCGCGGGTCGCGGGCGTCGTGGTGCGCGAGCTCTCGGTGCAGCCGTCGAACTGGCGGTCCACCGGTGCCCTGGCGGACTGGCTCGCCGCCGCACACGTCCCCCTCGTCGCCGACGTCGACACGCGCCAGCTCACGCGCCACATCCGCTCGAAGGGCGCGATGCGCGGCGCCGTGGCGTTGGGCGAGCAGCCGAACGACGTCGTGCGTAGCGGGCTCGCCGCCAGCCCGTCGATGGACGGTCTCGACCTCGCCACCCAGGCGACCATCGGCGCCGAATACACCGAGGGGCCGGCCGACGCACACCGCCACATCGTGGCGTACGACTACGGGATGAAGCGCAACATCCTGCGATTGTTTCTCAAGAACGGGTGCCGCGTCACCGTCGTCCCGGCCGCCACGCCAGCGGCGCGCGTCCGCGAGCTCGCGCCCGACGGCCTGTTCCTCTCGAACGGGCCGGGAGATCCGGCGGCGGTGTCCTACGCGATCGCCACGCTGCGCGATCTGGCGGACGGCTCGCTCCCGATCTTCGGGATCTGCCTCGGCCACCAGCTGCTCGGTTTGGCGCTCGGCGGGGCGACGGTGAAGCTCCCGTACGGGCATCGGGGGGGGAACCATCCGGTACGGGATCTTGCGACCGGACAAGTACTTATCACCTCGCAAAACCACGGTTTCGCGGTCCAGGGCGATACGGGAGGCGTCCCCGGTGCCAAGGCGCTTGAGGTCACGCACCTTAACCTCAACGACCGCACCGTCGAAGGGGTGAAGCACCGGGAATACCCGATTTTCGCCGTCCAGTATCATCCTGAGGCCTCGCCGGGACCGCACGACGCCCAAGGCCACTTCGAACAGTTCCTCCAAGCTCTTGACACACAATAGGTAAGCCCGTATGTTGGCCCCTCGTCTTGACTGCCCTTGGGCCCTTCAAGGGGGATGGATGACGAAGGCCGACCTGGTCGAAAAGGTCACCGCTCAAATCGCTCGCACCGCCGGTCCCCTCATTTCCAAAAAGGACTGCGCGCGCGTGGTTGACTCCTTTCTCGACGCGGTCAAAGCGGCGCTGGCCGAGCAGCATAACATTGAGATTCGCGGATTTGGCACGTTCAAGATCCGCCAGCGTAAGACTCGCATGGCGCGTAATCCGCGCACCGGTGACCCGGTGGAAGTCGCCGCGCGGCCCGTGCCTGTCTTCAAGCCCAGCAAGGAGTTGCGCGCCATGGTGGCGGAGGCGAGCGAGCGCGTCACACCCTGAGTGCCTCGTCCAGGAACCCAAGCTCGTCCCAGCGGCCCGGACTAAGCGTCTGGGCCGCTTCGTTTTGCGCGGGGTAGAAGTCACACCCTCACACCTCCCCGGAGTCCTTCGTGCGCCAGCTGCTCATGCTGCTCGTCGCCGTCCCGCTGTCCGCTCAGACCCCAGGGCCCGTCAAGTACGAAGTGTCGATTCCGGCGCCGGCGGCACGCCTGTTCCACGTGAGCGCCGAGTTTCCGACGCGCGGCAAGGACACACTCTTCGTGTCTCTTCCCGCGTGGAGCCCCGGCAGCTACGAGATCCAGAATTACGCGCGCTACGTGCGCCACTTCGGCGCGAAGAACTCGCAAGGCCAGCCGCTCTTCTGGGACCGGGTCGACAAAGACACGTGGCGCGTGGTGACCGGCAAAAGCGATCGCGTGACGGCGGAGTTCGACTACCTCGCCGACACGATCGACCTCTCACTCGCGCGCATCGCGGGTGACTTCGGGCAGTTCCTCGGCACGAATGTGTTTCTCTACGAAGAACGGCAGCTGGAGCGGCCGGCCGAAGTCCGGTTCACCCTGCCCGCGGGCTGGCAGGTGACCACGGCGCTGCGGAGCGGCGGAAACGGAGGGGAACCGTACACCGCGCCGAATTACCACGAGCTCGCCGACGCCCAGACCTTCGTGGGGAAGTACAGTCTCGATTCGCTGCAGGTGGACAGCAAGTGGATCCGGATCGCGGTGTGGCCGGCCGACGCGTACACGACCGCGGTGCAACGCAACATGCGGACCGCGGTCGAGAAGATCGCGAAGAGCGAGAATGCGCTGTTCAGCGGTCCGCCGTACGATCATTACACGGTGTTCTTCAACGTGATCCGCGAGCCGGTCAACTTCGGGGGCGGGTTGGAGCACAGCGCCTCGCAGTTCGACATCATGCCCCAAGGTGCGTTCGCGGACGCGGCCGGCAACTTCGGCGACTTCATGGTGCCGCTGATGTCGCACGAGTACTTCCACCTGTTCAACGTGAAGCGCATCCGGCCCGCCGAAATGTGGCCGTACGACTATCACGCCGAGCAGTACACACCCTCGCTCTGGTGGTCGGAGGGCGTGACGGACTACTACGCCGATCTGACCAACATCCGTGCCGGCCTGTGGACGACGGCGCAGTTCCTCGACAATGCCGCGCAGGACATGCAGCAAGTCGAGTCCGCCCCCGAGCCGTGGAGCGAAGAGGACGGCAGCGTGGCGACCTGGATCCACGAGGTCTTCGTGAACAGCTCCCAGCTCTACTATCCGAAGGGCGCGCTCACCGGGATGCTGCTCGACGTGGCGATCCGCGACGCGACGGACAACCGCAAGAGCCTCGACGACGTCACGCGGACGCTCTACACGCGCTTCTACCAGCGAAACAAGGGCTTCACGACCGCCGACCTGCTCGGATTGCTCCGCGAGGTCGGCATGCCGGACGTGGATGGCTTCTACCAGCGCTATATCAACGGCCGCGAACCGCTCCCCTACGAGAGCGTGCTGCCGAAGGCGGGCATCGCGGTCGCCCGCCAGACCCAGTCCACTCCGTTCCTCGGCGTGAACGCCCAGCCCGGCGACTCCGGCAAGCTCGTGGTGCAGGGCGTCGTGCCCGGGAGCGCCGCCGAGGCCGCGGGGCTCGAGCCCGGCGATGTGCTGCTCAAGGTCGGTGAGGTCGAGACCCGGCCTGATCAAGACTGGGGGGTGAAGTTCCGCGACCGCTATCGCGGGCAGGCCGGGGCGCCGCTCGCCATCGGCGTGACCCGCGGCGGGCGGGCGCTGAGTCTGAGCACGCAGGTGCGCGAGCGCACCCTGGTGTCGTTCACCGTCAAGCCCGCGCCGTCGCCGAGCGCCAAACAGGCAAGGATCTGGCGCGGCCTCGCGACCGGTTCCACGGGCAGCTGAGGGCAGCTATCTTGCCAGCGGGCATGGACACGACGCCGTCGGCGAGGGTGCGGGTGCGGGTGCGGTTTTTTGCGCGCTATGCGGAGCTCGTCGGACGCTCCGAGGCCGCGGTGTCGCTGCCGCTCCCGGCGACGGTGGGGGACGTGGTGCGGTGCGTGCGCGAAGACTTCCCCGGCGCCCGGGCGCTGCCCGAGCGTCCCCTTGCGGCCGTGAACCTCAAGCAGGTCAAGCTGGACGCGCGCGTGCGGGATGGGGACGAGGTGGCGTTGTTGCCGCCCATTGCGGGCGGATGATCAAATGCGGCATGCGGAGTGCGGAATGCGGAATGGATGGGCTGGGCTCGATCGCACGTTCGGTGGGCAGAGCACGTGTCGTTCCTGACGCGGGCTGCGATCTCCATTGACGTCCTGCTGGCGGACGTGTCCTCGCCCGGCCACGGTGGCACCTGCCTGTTCCTGGGTACCGTGCGCAACGGGCCCGACGAGCACGGAGTCACGGCGATCGAGTACTCGGCGTACGAAGAGATGGTGGAAGCCGAGTTCGGCCGGCTCCTGGCGGACGCGCGCGGTCGCTGGCCGGAGGCGCGCATCGCCGTACGCCACCGCCTCGGCACGATTCCCGTCGGGGAGGCGAGCATCGCGATCGCCGCGGCGGCGCCGCATCGGGCGCAGGCGTTCGAGGCCTGCCGCTACGTGATCGAGGAAGTGAAGCGGCGCGTGCCGGTCTGGAAGAAGGAGCTGCGGGTGGACGGGACCGAAGTTTGGGTCGATCCCTCCGGCCGTCCGACCGCAAAACCATCTCATGTCTGACGCTATCAACGACGCGCTGCAACGCCCGCTCGCCAGCCTCCGGCTGTCCGTGACGGACCGCTGCAACCTGCGCTGTCGCTACTGCATGCCGGAAGACGAGTACGTGTGGCTGCCGCGGACCTCGATCCTCACGTTCGAGGAGATGGAGCGGCTCACCGGCGTGTTCGCCGGGCTCGGCGTGCACAAGGTACGCCTCACGGGCGGCGAGCCGCTCCTACGCCACGACCTCCCGACGCTCGTCGCGATGATCGCTCACAACCCGCGGATCCGTGACCTCGCCATGACGACGAACGGTCTGTTGCTCGCGAAGCATGCGGCCGCCCTGCGGGCAGCGGGCCTGCAACGGCTGACCGTGAGCCTCGACACGCTGCGCCCCGAGCGCATGCTCGCGTTCGCCAAGAGCGCGCGGCACGCCGACGTGCTGGAGGGCGTTGCGGCGGCCCGGGACACTGGCTTCGCGAACCTGAAGCTCAACACGGTCGTGATCCGCGGATTCAATGACGACGAGCTCGCCGACCTGATCGAGTTCGGCCGTCGACACGATGCGGAAGTGCGATTCATCGAGTACATGGACGTGGGCGGGGCGACGCGCTGGTCGATGGACCAGGTGGTGTCGCAGCGCGAGATGCTGGAGGTGCTCGCCCGACGTTACGGCCCGATCGAGCCGGTCCACCCGATTGGGGGGGACGACCGCGCTCCGGCCGAGCGGTTCCGGCTCGCCGACGGGACGACCTTCGGCATCATCGCCTCGGTCACCGCGCCGTTCTGCCGTACCTGCGACCGCAGCCGGATCACCGCCGACGGCACGTGGTTCCTGTGTCTGTACGCCGCGCGGGGAATCGATCTGCGCAACCCGCGGCGTCTCGGACGCGGAGCTGGCGTCCCTCATCCGGGAAACGTGGCAGGGTCGCAGCGACCGCGGGGCGGAGCAGCGACTCGGCGTAGCGGACCGGGGTGCCCTGTACCGGATCGATTCGCTGCGCGCCGACCCCCACCGCGAGATGCATACACGGGGAGGGTGACCTCACCCCCTGACCCCCTTTCCACGTTGTGGAGAGGGGGAATGCATCCGTAGCTTTACTCCCCATGATGAACAAAATCACCGTCGTCGGCGCCGGCAACGTGGGCGCCACCGCCGCCCAACGGCTCGCGGAGCAGGAGCTGGCGCGCACCGTCGTCCTCGTCGACGTGATCGAGGGCGTCCCCCAGGGGAAGGCGCTCGATCAGTGGCAGTCGGCGCCGATCGAAGCGTTCGACACCCGGGTCGTAGGCGCGAACGATTACGCACCCGCCAAGGGCAGCGAGCTCGTGGTCGTCACCGCCGGCATCGCACGCAAGCCCGGCATGAGCCGCGACGACCTGGTCCGCACCAACGCCGACATCGTCAAGCAGGTCTCCCTCCAGATCAAGCAGCATTGCCCCAGCGCCGTGGTGCTGGTGGTCTCGAACCCGCTCGACGTGATGTGCTGGGTCACGAAACAGGTGACTGGGTTCCCGCGGGAGCGCGTCATCGGGATGGCGGGCGTACTCGACACGGCGCGGTTCCGCGCCTTTCTCGCCGAAGCGCTCGACGCCTCGGTCGAAGACATCCAAGCCATGGTGCTCGGCGGACACGGCGACACGATGGTGCCGCTCATCTCCTACACGACCGTCGCCGGGATCCCCGTCACCCACTTCCTCAGTAAGCCGACGCTCGACAAGATCGTGGAGCGGACCCGTAACGGCGGCGCCGAGATCGTCGCCTTCCTGAAGACGGGCTCCGCCTACTACGCGCCCTCGGCGGCCGTCGTGCAGATGGTCGAGGCCATCGTGCACGACAAGAAGCGCATCCTCCCGTGCGCCGCTTGGCTGCAGGGAGAATACGGGCTGTCGGGCATGTACTGCGGAGTGCCGTGCAAGCTAGGCCGGAGCGGGCTCGAGAAGGTCCTGGAAGTGAAACTGTCGCCGGACGAGCAGGCGGCGCTCAAGAAATCTGCCGAGGCGGTGAAGGAGACGATGGCGGCGGTGACGCTTTGACAGTCGCAACCCGTACGCCGCAAGCCGCAAGAACTCGCTAGCCATCTCCTCCGTCTTTGCGTGCGGCTTGCGGCGTGCGGCTTACAACCGCCTTCCAGTAGTCCCGATTCAGCTGCGCGATGAAGTCGATCGAGATCTCCTTGGGGCACGCCGCCATGCATTCGCCATGGTTGGTGCAGGCCCCGAAACCCTCGGCGTCCATTTGGGCCACCATAGTAACGACGCGGGTGTCACGCTCTGGCTGGCCCTGGGGCAGGAGCCCGAGGTGCGACACCTTCGCGGCCACGAACAGCATGGCCGACGCGTTGGGGCATGCCGCCACGCAGGCGCCGCACCCGATGCAGGCCGCGGCGTCCATCGCGAGGTCGGCGTCGGGCTTCCGTACGAGGAGCGAGTTCGCTTCCGGTGCGCTCCCCGTGCGCGCGGTGATGAATCCGCCCGCCTGGATGATCCGGTCGAACGCGCCGCGGTCCACCACGAGATCCTTGATCACGGGGAACGCCCGAGCTCGCCACGGCTCGATCCACAGCTCGGCGCCATGGGAGAAGGAACGCATGTGCAGCTGACAGGTCGTGGTGGCGCGCTGCGGCCCATGGGGACGACCGTTGATCACCATGCCGCAGGCTCCGCAAATCCCCTCGCGGCAGTCGTGGTCGAACGCGATCGGATCATCCTTGCGCGCGAGCAGCTGCTGGTTGAGCACGTCGAGCATCTCGAGGAACGACATGTCGGGGCTTACGTCGGTCATCGCGTATCGGACGAAGCCACCCAGAAGCCCCGGCCCGCGCTGCCGCCAGACGTGGAGGGTGAGGTGCATTACTTGTAGCTCCGCTGCGCGAGGTGGACGGCCTCGAAGGCGAGGGGCTCCTTGTGGAGCACCGGCTCCTTGCCCACGCCTGCGAACTCCCAGGCCGCCACATAGCCGAAGCGCTCATCGTCGCGCTTGGCCTCGCCTTCCGGCGTCTGGTACTCCTCGCGGAAGTGGCAGCCGCACGACTCCTCGCGGTGCAGGGCGTCGTGGCACATCAGCTCGGCGAACTCGAAGAAGTCGGCGACCCGGCCGGCGTGCTCGAGCGACTGGTTCAAGTCCTCGCCTCTTCCACCCACGTAGACGTCTCTCCAGAACTCGTCGCGCAGGGCGCCGATCCGCCCGATCGCCTCCTTGAGTCCCGCGGCATTGCGGGACATCCCGCACTTGTCCCACATCACGCGGCCGAGCTCGCGGTGGAACGCGTCCACCGTCTTCCGGCCGCTCGCGGCGAGCAGTCGCCGGACCTGCTCGTCCACTTCGCCCTGGACGTGGCGGAACCCCGGATGCTGGGGATCGACTTTGGCGGGCTTCGCGTGCGCGAGATAGTCGCCGATGGTGTACGGCAGGATGAAGTAGCCGTCGGCGAGCCCTTGCATGAGCGCGCTCGCTCCCAGCCGGTTCGCGCCGTGGTCGGAGAAGTTCGCCTCGCCGATGGCGTACAGGCCGTCGAGCGTGGTCATCAGGTTGTAGTCAACCCACAGGCCGCCCATTGTGTAGTGCGGGGCGGGGTAAATCCGCATCGGCACTTGGAACGGGTCTTCCCCCGTGATGCGCTGGTACATCTCGAACAGGTTACCGTAGCGCTCGGCGATCACTGGACGGCCCAGGCGCGCGATGGCGTCGCGGAAGTCCAGATACACGCCGTGGCCGCCTCTCCCCGGGCCCACACCGCGCCCCTCGTCGCACACTTCCTTGGCACGCCGCGAGGCGATGTCCCGCGGCGCGAGGTTCCCGTAGCTCGGGTACAGCCGTTCGAGGTAATAATCCCGCTCCTCCTCCGGAATCTGATGCGGCGGCCGCGTATCGCCCTTCTTCTTGGGTACCCAGATGCGGCCGTCGTTGCGGAGCGACTCGCTCATCAACGTCAGCTTGGACTGGTGCGGTCCGGTCTGTGGGATGCAGGTCGGGTGGATCTGGGTAAAGCAGGGGTTCGCGAACGTGGCGCCGCGCTTGTACGCGCGCCAGATGGCGGTGACGTTGCAGCCCTTCGCGTTGGTCGACAGGTAGTAGACGTTCGAGTAGCCACCGGTCGCGAGGACCACCGCGTCGCCTGCATGCGCGGTCACGGCACCCGTCACCAGATCGCGCACGATGATGCCGCGCGCACGGCCGTCGATCACCACCAGGTCGAGCATCTCGGCGCGCGGGTTCATCTGGACCGTGCCGATGCCGATCTGCCGCGACAACGCCTGATAGGCGCCGAGCAGCAGCTGCTGGCCGGTCTGGCCGCGCGCGTAAAAGGTGCGCGCGACCTGGACCCCTCCGAAGGAGCGGTTCGCCAGCAGGCCGCCGTACTCGCGCGCGAACGGGACACCCTGGGCCGTGCACTGGTCGATGATGCGGGCGCTGACCTCTGCCAGCCGATACACGTTGGCCTCGCGCGCGCGGAAGTCGCCGCCCTTGATCGTGTCGTAGAACAGTCGGAACACCGAGTCGCCGTCGTTTTGGTAGTTCTTGGCGGCGTTGATCCCGCCCTGCGCCGCGATCGAGTGCGCCCGCCGCGCAGAATCCTGGAAGCAGAAGCAGGATACCCGGTACCCGAGCTCGGCGAGCGACGCGGCGGCGGAGGCGCCCGCCAGCCCCGAGCCCACCACGAGGATGTGATGCTTCAGTTTGTTCGCCGGGTTGACGAGCTTGATCTCGGACCGGTGCCGTTCCCACTTCGCTGCGAGCGGCCCGTCGGGGATGTGGGAGCGCAGCTCCATGGTCAGTGCAGCATCCCGGCGAGGACCGCCACCGGAATGGAGATGTACCCACCCGCAATCAGCACCGCGATGGCGGCCGCCGCACCACGCCGCCAGCGGCCGGTCGGCGGCCGGTTGAGCCCGAGCGTCTGCAGCGCGCTCCACGTGCCGTGGTACAGGTGCAGGGCGAGCACGACCATCGCGGCGATGTACGCCGCCGCCACGGGCCACACCCGCAGACTCGCCACGACGTTGTGATAGACGTCGCCCGGAACGAAGCCCGGGTTCACGCGACCGAACGTGAAGTCGAGCAGGTGATAGATCACGTAGAGGACGATGAGCACGCCGCCCCACCGCATCGTGCGGGCCGCGTACGTCGTCTCGACCGGCTCGAGCCGGCGATAGCCCACCGGGCGGGCCCGCCAGCTGGCGCGCGTCGTCGCGATGGCCGCCCAGATGTGGGCGAGCACCGCGACGATGAGGACGATGCGGGCGATCCACAGCAGCCACCCGCGGCCGAAGAACGGGGCGCCGACCGTCCGCAGTCCCTCGGCGTAGGCGTTGAACGCCTCAGGGCCCTCGAAAATCTTCAGGTTGCCGAGCAGGTGAGCGACCACGAACAGGAACAGGATCACGCCCGTGACGGCCATGACGGCCTTCTGGCCGACCAGGGATCGGGTAACGCCGGGGCGGCGTTCGACAGAAGGCAGGCTGGTCATGGAACGGTGGGATGATACCTGTTCTCCCGCCGCTCAGGCAAGGCGACAGCCGTTCCGTGCTATCTTTCCGGTGGGAGGTCGCATGTTCTTGACGCTCTGCAAATCGAAGCTCCATCGCGCGACGGCCGCCGACTTGCTCTCGATCGTCCTGCTCAACGGCGACAACTCGGTCCGCGAGACGCTCACGGCCGACCCCGGCACGCCGATCGGGATGCTGTCGGAGTCCGTCTGATCCGCCAGGCTCCCATGACCGACGTCACGACCTCCACGCCGCCCGGCGCCGTGCGCCGCGACCGAGCGGCGCCCCCCCCGCCCCCGGGCACCCGCCGACCCACCGTCGTCATCGTCGGTGCCGGATTCGGCGGCCTGCGCGCCGCTCGGGCGTTGCGGAAGGCGCCCGTCGACGTCGTGCTGGTGGATCGCCACAACTACCACCTGTTCCAGCCGCTCCTGTACCAGGTCGCCACCGCCGGCCTCGAGCCCGAGCAGATCGCCCGGCCGGTGCGCGCCATCCTGCGCCGCCAGTCCAACACCGAGTTCCGGATGACGGAGGTCACGGGCCTCGACCCGAGCGGGAAGCGCATCGTCACCGCCGACGGGCCGATCTCCTACGACTACCTCATCCTCGCCGTGGGCGGCGAGACGAACTACTTCGGCCTCGCCAGCGTGCCGCGGCACGGGTTCGGTCTCAAGGACATCCCGGAAGCGATCCGCATCCGCAACCACGTGCTGCACGCCTTCGAGCGCGCCATGCTCGAGGCCGATCCCGAGCGCCGCCGGGCGGAGCTCACGTTCGTCGTCGTGGGTGGCGGCCCGACGGGCGTCGAGATGGCGGGGGCGCTCTCGGAGCTGATCCGGCTCGTCTTGGTGAAGGACTACCCGCGCCTCAACGTGAAGGACGTGCGCGTGTTGCTCCTCGAAGCCACCGACCGGCTGCTCGCCGCCATGCCCGCCCGGCTCCGGGACGCCGCGGCCGAGACCCTGTGGCGCAAGCACGTGGAGGTCCGATTCGGGGCGACGGTCGCGGACTACGACGGCGCACGCGTGCTCCTGAAGAGCGGCGAGGTGATCCCGGCGTGCACGCTCATCTGGGCGGCGGGGGCGAAAGCCGTATCCCTCACCGGTCGGCTCGGGCTGCCGACGGCGCAGCAGGGCCGGGTGCCCGTCGACCCGACCCTCGAAGTGCCGGGTCATCCGGGCATCTACGTGATCGGCGACGCGTCCTACCTCGAAGTGGCCGGAGCCCCCCTGCCCATGATGGCGCCGGTCGCGATCCAGATGGCCGAGACCGCGGCCGAGAACATCCAGCGCCGCATTGCCGGGGAGCCGCCCCTGGCGTTCCGCTACCGCGACCCGGGCACGCTCGCCACGATCGGTCGGAACGCTGCCGTCGCCTACATCCGGGGGATCGCGTTCACCGGATTCGCGGCGTGGGTGGTGTGGCTGGTCGTCCACATCATCCAGCTCATCGGATTCCGCAACAAACTGTTCGTGCTACTGAACTGGGCGTGGGACTATTTCTTTTACGAGCGCGCCGCGCGGCTCATCACGTCGATGGAGTGATTCGGCGCGCCGCGCACCCGCCGCACGACGCCGTCCCAGCCGCACTCTAGACACCAGCGACGTTGCAGCGCGGGCAACAGGCGGTCGAAAAACCGGTTTCGGAGCGGCACCATCTCGATGCCGCAGTGCGGACAGAGAGGCCCCCGCGGAAGGAGCAGGTAGACCACCGCGGTGACGATCGCGACCCGCATCGCCACGGTCACGAGCAGCACCAGGACGACCAGCATACTGCCTCCATGATAGTGTCCGACCGCCTGGCCGGCCACCTCACGCTCCCCCCGCCCCCCCCGCCCCCGCCGCCCCCCCAGCCCCCTGCACGAACGCGACGATCCGCCGCTCGAGCTCTACGAGCTCGACGGGCTTGACCAGGACGCGCTCCCGCGGCACGGGCGTGTTTCCCGGCTCGGCGAGCTGGGACACATCGCCCGACAAGAACAACACGCGCGCCGCGAGCTCGGGCCGCTCCTCCTCGAGCTGCGCGTACAACTCGACCCCGCCCATGCGCGGCATCCGCAGGTCCGCCAGGATCACGTTCGCCGGTTGCGCTCGCAGGCGTGCGAGCCCCTCCACACCGTCCGCCGCCTCGTCCACCTCGGCGCCACGGCGAGTCAGGTACCGCGCCATCGGCCGCCGCACGGCTTCCTCGTCCTCCACGATGAGCACGCGAAGCCCCGCCAGCGATCCGACCGCCGACTGCGCGGTGGCCGCCACGGGGGAGGGGGAGGCGGGAGCGGGAGCCGGAGCGGAAGCGAGGGCCACGGGCAGCGACAGGACGAACCGCGCACCGAAACCAGGCGGCGAGGTCAGGGTGAGGTTGCCGCCCGCCTCGCGCGCGATCTGGCGCGAGATATAGAGCCCGAGGCCGGTGCCCCGGCGGCCCTTGGTGGTGGCGAAGGGCCGGAACAGGCGCTGCGCGAACTCCGCCGCGACCCCTCTCCCGTTGTCCCCGACCGCCACCGACACCTGTCCGTCCTGGACCCACGTGTCCACGCTGAGGTGGCGGGGGGGGGTCACGGCGCGGAGCGCGTCGATCGCGTTGGACAGGAGGTTGACCACGACCTGCTCGAGCTTGATGGCGTCCCCCTGCACGGGCGGCAGGCTTACGTCGAGCTGCCCGCCCACGGTGATCTCGTCCACGCCGAAGCGATACGACACGAGATCGAGCGCCCCGCGCACCACGTCGTTGAGATTGACGTTCGTCACCTCGCGTTCGCTCGCGCGCACGAACCGCAGCAGCCCTCGCAGCAGCTTGGTGGCACGGCGCGCCTGGCGCAGGATCTGGGTCATCTCGCTGCGCTGCTCCCCCCCGAACGCGGGATCGGCGAGGCGGTTCTCGGCGTGGGCGGCGATCGCCATGAGGGGATTGTTCACCTCGTGCGCAACGCCGGCGAGCAGCTCGCCGGCCGCGGCGAAGCGGCCCTGCTCTTCGGCCCGGTCGCGCAGCACCCGGGTCATCGCGTTGAAGTGCTCGGCCAGGCGGCCGAGCTCGTCGGACCCACGGACCGGGACTCCCACCGTGAGATCACCGTCGGCGACCTCGGCGAGGCCGACCTCGAGCTCGCGTAGCGGGCGCCACACGCGCCGGCGCACCACGTATGTCAGGGCCGGGACGAACAGCAGACCGACGACGAGCCACGCGATGGTATCGCGGCGCACCTCGCGCACCGCCTCCTGGAGGTCGCGCTGGCGCGCGAGCAGCTCCGCTCGCGCGAGACGGGCGGCGCCAGCTGTATCAGCGTCAGCGATCTGGACCAGCCGCTCGGCCGCCGCGCCGAGCGCCAGGGCCGGACGGCTCACGCGCAGGAACAGGTAAATAGGCAGGGCGCCGGCATACACGCCGGCTGCGAGGGTGACGGCGAGCAGCGTCACCCGCAGGCTAAGCGCCCTCGTGAAGTGACCCGACATGCGTTTGATCCCTTCATCGCGCGCGTGCACGTCGACGTCGCGATACCGTCAAGCTAAGATACGCGGTGACCCCGCGCTGACTAGCGGGGCCGCGTCGGAGCCCTCACATTTGCTCCCGCGCCCCGACGACCGGAAGCGAGGGAGGTCCGCATGGCTAGCGACACCGGCGACCGGATGAAGATCGTGATCGGCTACGCGGTGTGGGCGACGCTATGCGCCGCTGTGGCGGGGGTCGCGCTCTCGCTCATTCACACGTGGTTTTTCAGCTATCACACGACCCGGCCGGGATTGTGGCGGACGCTGCTCGAAGACGCGGCCGTGACGGTCGGCATCGCCGCGGGGCAGGGCGCGGTCGCCCTGGTGACCGGCAGTGTCCTCACCCAGCTCGGACGCGGGCTGCACGCCACTGTTCTCCTCGGTCTCTTGGTCGGGCTGTTCGACTTCGTGATGAACTTCCTGCAGATGGCGGTGCCTCCGACCGAGCTCGGCTGGGTTCCCGACCTCGTCATCCTGGCAGCGGCGACGATCGTCATCACGGTCTTCGGATCGCGGTCGGCGACCGCCCCCTCGCCACCGCCGTGAGCGACGAGCAGGGCGACGCGCTGCAGCGACTCGAGCGACGGGTCGAAGTGCTGGAGCAGATGGTGCGGCGACTGCTCACGGCCGGCACCGCCCCCGAGCGCATCCCCCCGGCATCCGAGCGCCTCGCTATCGCCTCGCCCGCCGCGCCCCTTCCCGGGCCCCCTCAGCCAGCCCCGTCCCGCGCACCAGAACCGCCCCGATACTCGCCGCCACCCGCCGCTGCCCCCGACCTCGAGCAATGGTTCGGCCAGCGTGGACTGCTGATCGTCGGCGTGCTCGCGCTGCTCATGGCGGCAGGATTCTTCCTGAAGTACGCGATCGATCGCGGCTGGATCGCGCCGGTGGTCCGCTCGCTGCTCGCCATCGCGGCCGGCATCGGGCTGGCGGCGTGGGGGGAAGCGCGCATCCGCGGCGGCTTGCTGCGCTACGGCGCGGCGATGATCGGGGCGGGCGGGGGACTCGTCTACCTCGGCCTGTGGGCGGCCGCCGGGCCGTACGGATTGCTCGAGCGTCGTATCGGCGTGCTCCTCCTCGCCGCGTGCACGGTCGTCGTGACCCTGCGCGCGCTGCGGCACGAGATCGAAGGACTCGCCATCTGGGCGCTGGCCGGTGCGTACCTGGCCCCGATCCTGCTCCCGCCGCCGACGCCCAACCCCGAAGCCTTCCTGGGGTACCTCGAGGTGATCGGCCTCGGCACGGGCCTCCTCGCCTACACGATGAGCTGGCGCCGCACGTTCGACCTGGCGCTCGCCGGCTATTTCCTTCTGGCCCCCGCGGGCGCCGCCCGCGTGCTGGCCGGCGCGCTCGGCTGCTGGTTCCTCGCCGCCGGGGCGCTGCTCACCCTGCACGTCACGCGGCGGCGCGCTTGGCCCGAGGCGTGCGCGACAGCCCCGAACCGCAGCTCTGGCTCGCAGTCGGCGCGGCGTTCGCGATCGCGGCCCTCCTGTGGTGGCAGGAGCTCGACCTGAATCGGGTCCGGGCCCCCGAGGAAGCGCTGCTCTTCGTCGCGAATCCCTTCGTGCTGCTCGCCCTCGTGTGGATGGCGGATCCCAAGCTGCTCGACCGGGCGCCGGCGCTCTTACCCGCGCTGCTGGCGGCGGTCTACCTCGGGGTCGGGTGGGCCCGACGTGCCGCCCCGCACCTGGTCATGGGGTTCGCACTGGGCGGCTTGGCAGTGGCCGTGCAGGGGACGCGCCCACGGTCGTACTCGGCTGGACGGCGCTCGCTCTGGCCGGGCTTGCGGCGGAGCAGCAGGGCGGGCGACCCGGCGGGCGGATCGCCGCGCTCGGGCTCGCCCTGCTCGCGTTTCCCAACCTCTTCGGCGTCGCGCTCTGGTCCCGACCGTCGGATGCCGCGGCTTTCGCCGACCCCTGGGCGCTGGCGCTGTACGGCTACATCGCGGGCACGGCGCTGGCCGCGCGCCGTTGGGGAGCGGGGCTGTTGGATTCGGGTACGGCGCACTGGACCGCGCGCGGCCGCGAGTTGCTGTGGGTGCTGTGCGGCGCGGCGGTGTTCGCGGGCGGCTCGATCGAGCTGCAACGCTATTTCGGACGGCGGCGCACGCCGCTCGCCGGAGACCTCGCCCTGAGCGTGTTCTGGCTGGTCTACGCGGCCGCCCTCGTACGGATCGGGTTCCAGCGCGACCGCAAAGACGTCCGCTCGGCCGGGCTTGCGGTGGCCGCAGGGGCGGGACTCAAGATCGTGCTGTACGATCTCTCGAACCTGGAGGCGTTGTACCGCATCGCATCGTTCTTCGCGCTCGCCCTCATCGCCCTCGCCGTGGCATACGCGTACAACAGAAAGGCGGCGTCAAGCAAGAGCGTCTAACGGAGGCGTCGAGCAAAGGCGTCCTATAGCTTCGGCAACGTAATTCCCTGCTGTCCCTGATATTTGCCTTTCTTGTCTTTATAGCTGATCTCGCATTCGTCGCCCTCGTCGGCCGTGAAGAACAGCACCTGGGCAATCCCCTCGTTGGCGTAGATCCGCGCGGGGAGGGGCGTCGTGTTCGAGATCTCGAGCGTGACGAACCCCTCCCACTCGGGCTCGAACGGCGTCACGTTGGTGATGATGCCGCAGCGAGCGTAGGTGCTCTTGCCGACGCAGATCGTCAGGACGTTCCGCGGAATGCGGAAGTATTCGACGGAGCGGGCGAGCGCGAAGGAATTGGGTGGGACGATGCACACGTCACCTGCGAACTCGACGAACGATTTCGGATCGAAACGCTTGGGGTCCACCACCGCAGAGAGCGCGTTGGTGAAGATCTTGAACTCGGGCGCGACCCGCATGTCGTATCCGTAGGACGAAACGCCATAGGAGATGACACCGGCGCGCGCCTGGTTTTCCGCGAACGGCTCGATCATGCGGCGCTCGGTGGCCATACGCCGGATCCAGCGGTCGGACTTGATGGACATGGGGCGGCAATATATCGGCGGCATCGACACTTACGCCACTCGTTTCGGTTGACAAGCCCGCTGCGGCCGGATACGTTTCGACGGGTCAAGTGAATTTTTTCACGAACTCACATGAACCAGCCCTATCTCGCCTTCCTCCTCCTGCTCGGATTCGTGGCGTTCAACGCGGCCCTGTTGATCGGGCTGTCGCATCTCCTCGCCCCCCACAAGCCCACCGCCATCAAGGACAGCCCGTACGAGAGCGGCATGCCGCCGCTCGGCACCGCGCGCGAGCGTTTTTCGGTGAAGTTCTATCTCGTCGCGATGCTCTTCATCATTTTCGACATCGAGACGGTGTTCCTCATTCCCTGGGGAACGATTTACTTCGCGGGCGGGGGTGCAGGGGGGGGACCGAGCACGGGGTTCCTGCTCGTCGAAATGCTGGTGTTCATGCTCATCTTGGCGGTCGGGTACGTGTACGTCTGGAAGCGCGGGGCGTTGGAATGGAATTGAGGCGTCAAGCGAATGCGTCACGCGAGAGCGTAGCACAACGGCGTCCCGGCTAGACGGGGTACGGTGATGAAGCGGGTCCTCGAGACGAAGGAAGTCCAAGGGCAGAGCCCGAACTACCTGCTGGCGAAGTTCCAGGACTTGGTCGACTGGGCGGTGAACTCGTCGCGCGCCAACTCCTTGTGGCCGATGCCGTTTGGCACCGCGTGCTGCGCCATCGAGTTCATGGCCACCGCGGCCAGCCGCTACGACTTCGCCCGCTTCGGCATGGAACGGCAGGCGTTCTCGCCCCGCCAGGCGGACGTGCTGATCTGCGCCGGCCGGCTGCCCTTCAAGCTGGCCCCGGTCATCCGGCGGATCTACGATCAGATGCCCCAGCCCAAATGGGTGATCTCGATGGGGGCGTGCGCGTCCACCGGCGGCATCTTCGACAACTACGCGATGGTGCAGGGCATCGACACGATCGTGCCCGTGGACGTCTACGTCCCCGGGTGCCCGCCACGCCCGGAAGGGCTGTTGTACGGCGTGCTCCTGCTGCACAAGAAGATCAAGGGCGAGTCGCTGTTCGACCGCATCCCGCGCCGCGACGAGCAGCCGCTCGACGAGCGCGGCCTGCGCCTGCCCCCCGAGCAGATCGACGAGATTTCGGAGCCGTTCGGCAACTCCGTCCACCAGTTCCGCTCGGCGTGAACCCCACCGTCGACGCCCTGCGAGCGACCTTCGGCAACGCGATCGGCCGCGGGCTCGAGTCGTGCGGCGACACCATCGTCTA
>Ga0209161_10001477_pt1 | contig 19500 bp, 7 predicted proteins | sample GraSoiAngelo_155_FD_186169 | JGI IMG/M metagenome (GOLD analysis project Ga0209161, IMG submission 186169) | Grasslands soil microbial communities from the Angelo Coastal Reserve, California, USA - 14_1009_13_30cm (SPAdes) (version 2) | ecosystem: Environmental > Terrestrial > Soil > Grasslands ... | reverse complement strand
GCGCTACGATATGAATGACCTCCGCTACGCGCTCCGCACACTCGCCCGCAGTCCCAGGTTCGCGCTCGCCGTCGTCCTCTCCCTTGCTTTGGGGATCGGCACCGACGTGACGATGCTCGGCCTCGTGGATTCGCTGCTGTTCCGGCCGCCCGCGCACGTCCGGGACGTCGACCGCCTGGTCGACATCCGAGTACGCACCTATCCCGACTACGTCGATCTGCGCGACCAGACGCGCTCGTTCAGCGGAGTCGCCGGCTGGTGGGCTCCCCCGCGCCCGTACGCGATCACCGACGTTGACCGGGTCGTGACGGTGCAGCAGATGCTCGCGTCGGCATCGCTCTTTCCGGTGCTCGGCGTGCAACCAGCGCTCGGTCGCTTCTACACCAGTGCCGAGGATCGCCCCGGCGGGCCGCACCTCGCGGTGCTCGGGTACGGACTGTGGCGCCGTCAATTCGCCGGTGCGCGGGACGTCGTGGGACGCACGCTGCACGTGGCCGGTAACGTGTACACGATCATCGGCGTCGCACCGGAGGGGTTCACGGGCGTGGCGCTCACGGACGTCGATCTCTTCGTTCCGATCACCACGACGAAGTTCGACGCGGGGCCCGCTGCATTGACGAGCCGAGACTATTCGTGGGTGCGCGTCGTGGCGAGACTCGCACCTGGGGTGACGATTCCTCAGGCACAGGCGGAGGCGAAGGTCGTCTACCAACGCGGCAATCCATCTGCCGCGGCCAGCCCGGTTCCGAGCTGGCAGATCGCCATGCTGGGCGGCCAGCCGGCCGATGTACACCCCGTCATGCAGCTGCGTCGCGAGCTGGCGACGAGCAGCATCCCCATCACGCTGTGGCTCTTGGGCGTAGCGACCGCCGTACTCCTCATCGCCTGCGCCAACGTCGGCGGGCTGATGCTTGCCCGAGGCGTCCACAACCGACGCGAGATCGCCGTTCGCGCCGCCCTGGGCGCTTCGCGCGTCCAGCTGTTCGGTGAGCTGTTCCTGGAGAGCGGGATGCTCGCGCTCGCCGGCGGCGTACTGGGGTTCGTCGCTTCGCGCTGGGCCGACGGCCTGATTCGCCGCTTCATCCTCACCGACCTCGCCGTTGTGGCGTCGCCGCTCGATGTGCGGTTGGTCGCGTTGGCCGTTGGGGTGACGACGGTGACTGCGCTCGCCTCCGGCGTGTGGCCTGCCACGAGAGCGGTGCGAGGCAGTCTCATCGGAGAGATCGCGAACGCCGCGCGTTCCGTTTCTATCCCTCACGCCCGGGCGCGGCGCCTGCTGCTGGTGGCGCAGCTCGCACTCGCCATGGTGCTGGTGGTGGGCGCCGCGTTGTTCACGACGAGCTTGCGTAACGCGCGCGCGCTGGACATCGGCATGTCGCTCGACTCCGTGCTCGTCTCCGATCTGGATTTGGCCGGCGCGGGATACACACCCGAGCGCGCGCACGCCCTGATCGATCCGATCACCGACCGGCTGCTGGCCATCCCCGGCGTGCGTTCCGTGGGGCTCAGCGATGCCGGCATGCGACCGGGGTTCATCAGCTACGCGTACTCGGTGCCAGGCCGCGATTCACTGCCACACGTCGCGAAATACTTCAGCGCCGTGACAGCGGGTTTCTTTGAGACCCTCGGTACGCCCATCGTCCTGGGGCGCAGTTTTTCGCGCGCGGATCGCAGCGCGCCCGTCATAATCGTCAACGCCGGCTTCGCCCGGCGATACTGGCCGGGGGGGGATCCCGTCGGGCAGTGCGTGAAGGTCGGCCGCCCCACGTCGCCCTGTCTTCAGGTGATCGGCGTATCCCACGATCGCCACACGGCACCGGGCGACACGACGACGCTGTACGAAGCGTTCGTGCCGCTCGGGTCGCCGGGCGAGCCCGGAGAATTGGCAAAGCTGTACCCGTTGACATCCGTGGCGCTCCGTGTCGACGGCAATCCCACGAGGGTTGAGCGGGAGGCGCAACGCGTGCTTCAGGAGATCCTGCCGGATGCTCCCTCGATCCGGGTGCGCCCCGCCGTTTCCCTGTTCGACCGCGCACTCCGGGCCTGGCGCCTCGGCGCGAGTCTGTTCACCGTCTTTGGCGCGATCGCCGTCACACTCGCACTGTTCGGCGTGTACAGCGTGCTCGCGTATCTCATCGCTCAGCGCGGTCGAGAGCTGGCGATACGGATCGCCGTTGGCGCGACCGCAACCCACGTGTCACGCCTCGTGTTCGGCGAGACCGTGCGGGTGACCATCGTCGGCTTGGCGTTCGGGGTGGTGGCGGCGGCGGTTCTCGCCCGCGGCGTGCGTGCGTTTCTCTTTGGGGTATCACCGCTCGACCCTGCCGTGTACGCCGGCGCGGCCATTGGGCTCACGGTGGCGTCGCTGGGGGCGACTCTCCTGCCCCTGCGTCGTGCCGTCGCGATCGACCCCACCGTCGCCCTGCGGTCCGAATGATGGACACCCTGCTCGCCGACCTTCGCTACGCGGTGCGGACCCTCCGCAAGAGTCCCGGATTCGCGACGGCCGCGATCCTGACCCTGGCGCTCGCCATCGGATCCAACACCGCAATCTTCAGCGTCGTGAACGGCGTCCTGCTCCGCCCGTTGCCCTTCGCCGAGCAGGATCGCCTCTTCATGCTGGGCGAGCAGAGCCGCCAGGGCGGCTTCCGACCTCCGTCCTACCCCACGTTCCTTGACTGGCAGGCTCAGAGTTCCGCGCTCGTGGACCTCGCGTACGTCCGCGGGGGAGGGCAGCGGCTCGCTGGTCCGGAAGGCGTCCAAAGCGTCATCGTGTCCGTCGTCTCACCGGCCTTCTTTGCGACGCTCGGCGAACAGCCGCTCATGGGGCGGCTGTTCACGCCGGACGAAGAACGGGCGGGGGCGCACGTCGCGGTGCTTTCGTACGGCCTGTGGCAGGGTCGGTTCGGCGGAGACCCGCACATCCTCGGGAAGACGCTGTCCCTGAGCGGCGGCGTGTCCACGGTGGTCGGCGTCCTGCCCCACGATGTGGCCTACCCGCAGTGGGCGGACGAGCAGCTGTACACGCCGATCGCGACGGTCGCCGCCGTCGACCGCGTGCTCACCCAACGGGGTTTCCACGCCGACTGCCGTATCATCGGGCGTCTCAAGCCGGGGGTCACGCTGGAACAGGCGACGGCCGGCATGAACGGCATCGCTCGGCGCGAGGCAGCCGCGTACCCTGAGTTCAATGCGGACTGGACGGCGGTCCGGTTCTTCCCGCTGCGGGACGAGATTCTCGGTGACGCAAGGCCACAGCTGCTCGTGCTCGTCCGTGCCGTGGCGCTCGTTCTCATGATCGCATGTGTCAACGTGGCCAACCTGACCCTGGCGCGCGCCGGTGTGCGGGGTCGCGAGCTCGCCATCCGATCTGCCCTGGGGGCGGGACGAGGGCGCGTGGTGAGACAGCTCTTCACCGAGAGTGTCGTGCTCGCCCTCGGGGGAGGGGCGCTCGGGGTCGTCGCCGCGTACGGGGCGATCGCGTTGCTCAAGCGTGCCGCGCCGTCGGTCTTGCCCCGCCTCACGACGGTGCAGGTGGACGGCGGGGTCCTGCTGTTCGCCGTCGCTGCCACGGTCGTCACTGCGGTGGCCACGGGACTCATCCCTGCGTTCCGAGCAGCGCGCCCCGAGCTCACCACTTCATTAAAGGAAGGCAGCGCGGGGGCCGGGATGGGGCCGCGGCGGCTGCGACTTCGCGCCGTGCTCGTCATCAGCGAGATCGCCCTGGCTGTGGTCCTCGTCGTCGGGGCCGGGCTCTTGATCCGGAGCCTGTGGCAGTTGCGGGCGGTGAACCCAGGATTCGACCCTCGAGGGCTCGCGACGTTCTACATCTCGCCGCCGCCGACGCGTGCCCAGGAGCCGGCCCGGTTGGCAGCCCTGTACACGCAGGTCCAGGATGCGGCAGCGGCGCTCCCGGGTGTGACGAATGCAGCCCTCACAAACTTCACGCCGCTTTCCGGCGGCGGACTTCCTTCTCCGGTCGAGATTCCGGGGCGTGCCCCGGACCCCGTGCGCGATCCGCCGGTGTGGCTCATGACCGTTTCCCCGGGCTATTTCCGCACGATGCGGATCCCGGTCCGCGCGGGGCGCGAATTCACCGCGGCCGACCTCGGCGCCGGCACGGCTGTGTTGGTGAACGAAGCGTTCGTGCGGGCATTCTGGCCGGGGCAGGAGATCGATCCGCTCGGTCACTCACTGACGCTTCACAAAGCGGTGCAGGGACGCCCCGATTTCGGTGAGGCGATGCCCGGAACCGTCGTGGGCGTGGTGGGCGATGTCCACCACTTTGGCCTTGCCACGCCGGCCGAGCCGCAGGTCTACGTTCCCTTCACCCGGAACGTCTGGGGGCATATGAGTCTCGTCGTCCGGACAGCTGTGACTCCGGCGACGTTCCTCGCGACGCTGAGCCGGACCGTCCGTCAGGTCGATCCAGACATTCCGATGAGGATTGTTGGTGGCAGACCGGCGGCAACAACGGTCGATGTCACTGCGGGGCTCGAGTCACGGCAACTCGACACCTGGCTGCTGGGCAGCTTCGCCGCTGCCGCGTTGCTGCTCGCCGCCATCGGCATCTACGGGCTCCTGGCGTACTCCGTCGGGCAGCGGCGGCGCGAGCTCGGGATCCGCCTGGCGCTCGGAGCGAGCCGCGGAGACGTCGTGTCGCAGGTCGTGGGCGATGGGATCCGGCTGGCGGGGGTGGGGATCGCACTCGGCGTCCTGATTGCCCTGGCAGTCACTCGTCTGCTCGCGGCGCTCCTGTACGGGGTCGGCGCGAGCGATCCCACGACTTTTGTGGGCGTCGTAGCCCTGCTCGCGGTCGTTTCGCTGGTCGCGAGTTATCTCCCCGCGCGCCGGGCGGCGCGGGTCGATCCGATGGTGGCGTTGCGGTATGAGTGACCTCCGCTACGCCCTCCGTACGTTGCGCGCGAGCCCCGGCCTCACGCTCACAGCGACGCTCACGCTCGGCCTCGGCATCGGCGCGACCACGACGATTTTCACGTGGGCCGACGCGCTCGTGCTCCATCCTTTCCCCCTGGTCCACGAGCTGGCCCGGCTCGTCTGGGTCCGCCTCCGCGGTCCCAGCGGTGGAGTGCAGGACATCGTCTCCTATGCTGACTACCTCGACTGGCGCGAGCAAGCGCGGTCCTTCGAGGGCGGGCTCGTCGCGACGCGCATCGAGCCCTTCGGTCTGCGCCAGCCCGGCCAAGCCTCGCCAGCCGAGCGGGTGTGGGGGCAGCTGGTCTCGGCCAATTACTTCGATGTGCTCGGCGTGCCGCCGCTGCTGGGTCGTGGCTTCGCGCCCGAGGAGGCGTCGCGGCCCGGCGGTGCGCCGGTCGTGGTGATCAGCGATGCGCTCTGGAGGAGGCGCTTCGGAGCTGACCCGGGCATCGTCGGCAAAGAGATCCTGCTCAACAATCACAGCCTGACCGTAATTGGCGTCGCGCCAGCGCGTTTCCGCGGAACGACCGCCGGGCTGGGCTTCGTTCTCTGGACTCCGATCACGATGCAGCCGGTGCTTGGCGCCTACTCGAAGTTGGAGTCGCGGCGCGAACGATGGCTCGAGGTGTTCGGCCGGCTGCGTTCGAACGTGGCGCTCGAGCAGGCGCGTGCGCAGCTGCGGGCGATCGGTCTGCGCATCGCGGCAGCACATCCGGAAGTAGAAGGCCGGGTGCCTTGGGCCACGTTGTTCACGGAGGCTGGGACTCAGGCGACGTTCGGCTCGCCGCTCGTGGTCCTACTCGGCATGACGGCCGTCGTGCTGCTCATCGTCTGCGCGAACCTTGCGAACCTGCTGCTGGGGCGGGCTGCCACGCGCCAGCGAGACCTTGCGATCCGAGTCGCGCTTGGAGCCAGCCGCGGACGGCTGGTTCGGGAATTGCTGCGGGAGAGCTCTGCGCTGGCGCTGTTGGGCGGCCTGGTCGGGATAGTGATGGCTTGGTGGGGACGCGGCTTGTTAGGCGCTGCTTTCCCGCCCAGCCCGTTGCCGCTGGACGTTGCGCCGACGGTCAACGCTCGATCGCTGGTGCTGGCCGCCGGCCTCGCGCTGATCACCCTGCTGCTCTTCGGCGTGCTTCCGGCACTGCAGGCTTCGCGGGTCGCGCCGCAGGCGACGCTGAAGGACGGCGGCGGATCTGGGCGTCGCTCGCCGCTACGAGGCGGCTTCGTCGTGGCAGAGGTCGCGCTGGCCGTCATCGCCCTCACCAGCGCTGGTCTCTTCCTGCACAGCTGGCGGGAAGTCCACCACGTGGACCCGGGCTTCCGCGACCCGGCGCATGTGCTCCTTGTCTCGACCAACCTGCAGCTCGCCGGCTTCGGGGACTCTGCGGCGCCGGTACTCGTGCAGCAGTTAGTCGACCGAGCCCGCGCGTTGCCGGGTGTGCGCCGCGCCTCCGTCGCGAGCACCGTGCCGCTGGGCTTCGGCGGCTGGGATAGTTGGGACGTCGGAGTGGAGAACTATACGCCGCAACGCGGCGAAGGCATGACCTTCCTCAGCAACCGGGTAGGGCCGGACTACTTCGCGACCATGGGCATCCCCATCGTCCGAGGGCGCGCGATCGGGCTGGAGGACCGTGCGGCCGCAACGCCCGTCACCGTGGTCAGCGAAACCTTCGCACACCGTTTCTGGCCACGGCGCGACGCGGTGGGGCAGCACATCCGCCTCGCCTCGCGTCTGCTCACCGTGGTAGGCGTGGCGACGGACGGGAAGTACCGCGACCTGACAGAGCTGCCACGCCCGTTCCTCTATCTTGCGTTCGCTCAGTTTCCCGTACCCGAGGTGACGCTGCACCTTCGCACGGTGGGGGAGCCGGGCGCGCTCGTCGGCGCAGTGCGGCGCGAGTTTGCGAGCGTCGACCCCGGACTGCCGTTTCTCGACCCGCGCACGCTCGAGGAGTCGATGGGTGCGGCCGTTTTCCTGCCGCGGTTGGTCAGCACGCTCTTAAGCGGCTTTGCCGCTGTCGCGCTGGCACTGGCGGCCATGGGACTGTACAGCGTCATCGCCTACGCCGTCACCCAGCGGACGCGCGAGGTGGGCATACGCAGGGCGCTCGGCAGCGGCACACGGGACGTCGCGCTTCTTTTCCTGCGGCGTGGTGCCGTCCTGACGGCGGTCGGGCTCACGTTCGGCATCGCTGGCGCGCTGGCCGTCGGCCAGCTGCTGCGGCACCAGCTCTTCGGGGTGCAGCCCGCCGACCCGGTGGCGCTCGGAGGCACGGCGTTGATCATCGGCGGCGCCGCGTTGCTGGCGAGTTATCTCCCGGCGCGCCGGGCGGCAAAGGTCGATCCGATGGTGGCATTGCGGTACGAATGATGGACGCCCTGCTCGCTGACCTCCGCTACTCGCTCCGCACCCTGCGGCGGAGCCCCGGCTTCACGACGGTCGCGGTCCTCACCCTCGCGCTCGGCATCGGCGCCAATACCGCAATCTTCAGCGTGGTGAACGGGGTGCTGCTACGGTCGCTCCCGTACCCCAAGCCAGACGCCTTGATGCAGGTCGAGACCGTGTTCCAGAACGGCGCCGGCAGCAATGTCTCCTATCCCAATTTCGAGGATCTGCGCGACCAGAACCGCAGCTTTGCGAACCTGGCCGTGTACGCGAACTGGACCGCTCCGGCCGCCGCGGCCGGTGAGGGGTTCCGCGTGGCATTGGCCAAAGTCTCGGCCAGCTTCTTCCCCGTCCTGGGCGTGCCGCCGGTCGTGGGGCGGGTGTTCAGTGCGGACGAGGAGCGGGCGGGCCAGCGCGTGGCGGTGGTGAGCTATGGCTACTGGCAAAGCCGCCTGGGCGGCAGCGCGAGCTTCGCGGGTCAGACCGTCCACGCGGGAGACGAGGCGTACGCCGTCATCGGCGTGATGCCGCGCGGCTACGACTTTCCGCTCGGGACGGAGCTCTGGCTGCCGCGTGAGCCCCGGACGGAGTACCGGACGGCGGAGAACTGGCACGTCGTCGGACGCCTGCGGGACGGCGTATCCCGCGATCGCGCGCAACAGGATCTGAGCGCGATCGCGCGCCGTCTCAAGCAGCAGTACGGTGACCGTACATCCATGATGGACGTGGCGGTGGGCGCGGTCCTGGAGCAGCTCGTGGGACGCGTTCGCCCAGCGCTGATGATCCTGCTCGGGGCCTCCGCGGTCCTGCTCCTCGTGGCGTGCGTGAACGTGGTGAACCTGATGCTCGCGCGCGCCCTCACGCGTGATCGAGAGCTGGCCCTGCGGCTCGCGCTGGGCGCGGGTCCGGTGCGCCTCGCCGGGCGCTTCCTGGCCGAGTCGCTGGTCTTGTCATTGGCGGGAGCCGGCCTCGGCGTGCTCCTCGCGGTGGCGGGCGTGCCGCTGCTGCTGGCATTCGAGCCTGGTCGACTGCCCCGGGCCGGCGAGGTCGGTGTGGATTGGCCGGTGCTCGCCTTCGCGCTCGCCGTCTCCCTGCTGGCCGCGGTCGCGGTCGGCGTGGTCCCCGCGATCCGGGCAGCCGGCGCCGACGCTCGCCACGCGCTGGCCAACAGTCCCCGCAGCCAGGGAGGCGGCGTAGCGAGCCGACCGGTACGCGGGGCCCTCGTCGCGTCCCAGGTCGCACTGACGATCGTGCTGCTCGTCGGCGCCGGACTGCTCGGGCGAACTTTCCTCAAGCTGCTCGCAGTAGACCCGGGCTATCGCACCCGCGGAGCACTCGTGATGGACGTGTGGCTCCCCTACGGGCCGGACACCGCTGGACATGCGCGGGTCGCCGGCTTCTTGGAGCGGCTGATCAAGCGGCTCCGCGCGCTCCCGGGCGTCGAGCGCGTGGGTGGCGTGAACGACTTCCCGCTGCACAGCGAATTTTACCCGAACGGAACGTTCGTCATCCTGCGGCGGCCGGACGAAGTCGCGAACTTCGAGGACTTCGGGCGCCTCGTGCACATGCCAGCTCGCAGCGGCTACGCGCACTTCCGCGTCGCGAGCGAAGACTACTTCAGCGTCATGGGCATCCCGTTGATCCGCGGCCGCCTGTTCGACGAGCGGGACGCCCCCGGCGCGCCGCACGTCGCAGTGATCAGCGCCTCCCTGGCACGCACGCGCTGGCCGGGCGAGGACCCGCTGGGCAAGCTCATCCAGTTCGGTAACATGGACGGCGATCTGCGACCGTTCACCATCGTCGGCGTCGTGGGCGATGTGCACGAACAGAGCCTCGAGGAGGCTCCCCGACCCACGTTCTACGCCTACTACCGGCAGCGGCCGGGAAAGGCGTCCACGTTCCACATCGCGCTGTTAGGCCAGGTCGATCTCGCGGCGCTGACGGCATCCGCCCGCCGCGTGGCGCGCGACCTGGACCCGCAGGTGCCGACGCTCTTCCGGACGCTCACGGACGTCGTGTCCGCGTCGCTGGCCGACCGCCGATTCGTGCTGTTGCTGCTGGCCCTGTTCGGCGGCCTCGCGCTCGTGCTGGCGTCGATGGGGGTCTACGGGGTGATCGCCTACACGGCGTCGCAGCGGACGCGTGAGCTCGGCGTGCGCATGGCGTTGGGGGCGCGGGGCCGCGACGTCGAGGCGATGCTGGTGCGGCAAGGCGCGGCGTTTGCCCTGGCGGGGATCGCCGTCGGGCTCGTCGCCGCGTTCGCACTCACCCGCTTCCTCGCGAGCCTGCTGTACGGCGTAGGTGCCACGGACCCGCTGAGCTTCGTGGCTACGGCGCTCGTCCTGCTCGCGGCCGCGCTCGGGGCCAGCTGGATCCCGGCCCACCGCGCGGCGCGGGTCGATCCGATGGTGGCTCTGAGGTACGAATGATCCAAGACCTCCGTTACGCGCTGCGCGGGCTCCTCCGAAGCCCCGGCTTCGCTACCGCCGCCGTGCTCACCCTGGCGCTCGGCATGGGCGCGAGCACCGCGGTCTTCACGCTGCTCAAACGCGTCGTGCTGGACGGGCTGCCTTACCCCGAATCCAGCCGGCTGGTGCGCCTGAAGAACCAGGTGCCCGGGGTCGGACCGGGCGAAGAGTGGCAGATGTCCACCGCCCAGTACTTCTACTTCCGCGAGCACGCGAAGTCGCTCGCCGAGATCGGGATCTACCGAGCCGAGGGCAGCAACGTCGCCGTCGGAGCGGAGCCGCAGCGCGCCGTCGCGGTGTTCGCCAATGCCGGCATGCTGCGCCTCTTGGGGGCTCGGGCCGCCATCGGAAGGCTGTTCGGCGATGCTGACGACGTGCCGGGCGCGCCGCCCAGCGCCGTCCTCTCGCACGGGTTCTGGCGGCGCGCCTTCGGCGGCGATCGCGGCATCCTCGGGCAAACGCTGCGGCTGAACGAGCAACCGTACGAGATCATCGGCGTGCTGGCGCCCAATACGGACCTCCCCCAAGACCGCGGCAGCCCCGTTGCACCTCACACCGATGTCTGGGTCCCGATGCGCCTCAACCCTGCGGGTCCGTTCGGCAATAATCACGTCTATCCGACGATCGCACGGTTGGCGCCCGGGGTCACGGCTCTCGAGACGGAGGCGGAGCTGGCGCGGCTCACGCCGGAGCTGCCCGCCGCGTTCCCTCAGGCTTACAGTGAAGGCTTCTTCAAGCAGTACGGCTTTCACACCCTCGCGTATCCGCTCAAGCGGTACGTGGTGGGCAGCGTCGCGCGGAATCTGTGGATCCTGTTCGGCGCCGTGGGGCTGGTGCTGGTGATCGCCTGCGCCAACGTGGCCAACCTCTTTCTGGTGCGGGCGGAAGGGCGGCGGCGTGAGATCGCCATTCGCACGGCGCTGGGCGCGGGGCGCGGGGCGATCGCGCGCTACGCGCTCGCCGAAAGCCTGCTGCTCGCGACCGGGGGTGGGGCGCTCGCGCTCGTCGTGGGCTCCGGGAGCGTTGGATGGCTCACGCGCCTCGCCCCTCCGGGAGTCCCCCGACTCGACAACCTGCGGCTCGATGGCGGCGTGTTTCTGTTCGCGCTCGCGCTCCTCGTGGCCGTAGGGCTGGCTCTCGCGGCGTTCCCGTTGCTGCAATACGGCCGCTCGGGCGGCGCCACTGCGCTGACGGAGGGAGGTCGATCTTCCACCGTCGGTCGCGAGCGGCAACGGGTACGTGGCTCGCTGGTGATAACTCAGGTAGCGCTCGCGTTGGTGCTGGTGGTAGGCGCCGCGTTGTTGATCCGGAGCTTCCAGCGGCTGCGGACGGCCGACCCGGGTTTGGATCCCGAGGGTGTCCTGACGGTGAGCCTGTTTCCGCCCTACCAGCGCTACGACAACATGCTCAAGGTGTGGCAGTTCTACGACGCGGTCCTGCAGCGCATCCGGGCGCTCCCGGGCGTCGTGGCAGCCGGCTCGTCGGAGGAATTGCCCTTCATGGGTGGGTATGGGTGCACGGTCCAGGGGTTCGAGGATCCCGCGGTGTACCAGCGCATCCGTGGCCAGGGCATAACCACTTGTGCCGGCATGTCTCCCACGACGCCGGGTTATCTGGAAGCGCTGGGAGTTCCGCTGCTCGCCGGGCGGGGCTTCACCCAGGCGGACGACGACGAACCGACGCGCGGCGCGGTGATCGTCAGCCGGGCGTTCGCGGAGCGGTTCTGGCCGGGTGAGGACCCGATCGGGAAAGGGGTCAAGTCGGCTGGCACGCGGCCGCCGTTTTACCACGTGGTCGGCGTCGTCGGGAACGTGGTCTCCGCTTCGCTGGACCAGCCGCCCGCGCTCGCAATCTACTATCCCGTGGTGGGGATCCCGCCCGAGCGCTGGTGGTTCGCCAACGCGATGCACGTGGTGGTGCGCACCGCACTGGCCCATCCGGCGGCGCTCCTCCCCGCGATCCGCCGGGCGGTAGCGGAGGTCGACCCCGCGATTCCCCTGGCGAACGCCGAGGACATGCAGGCGATCGTAGATCGGTCGATGAGTCGGTTGTCGTTCACCATGGTGCTGCTGGGCGTGGCGGGCGGCGTCGCGTTGCTGCTCGCGGCCATCGGTTTGTACGGCACGATCTCTTACGTCGTGGCGCGCCGCACCAGTGAGATCGGCGTGCGCATCGCGCTGGGTGCCGAGCCGGCCGCCGTGCAACGGTTGGTCGTGGGTGGCTCGCTGCGCTTGGCCATGATCGGGTTGGCGCTGGGCTTCATCGCGGCGCTCGTACTCACTCGGGTGCTGCGCGGGCTGCTGTTCGGCGTGGCGCCCACCGATCCTGTTGCGTACGTCGTCGCGATGGCGTTGTTGAGCGCCGTCGCCCTGCTCGCCGGCTGGTTGCCGGCTCGGCGCGCCGCGCGCGTCGATCCCATGGTGGCATTGAGGTACGAATGATCCAGCTCAAGAACCTCGACAAGTCCATCTCCCAGGGCAACGGCCGCCTGTTCATCCTGCGGCAGATCACGCTCGACATCGCCCGAGGCGAGTTCGTCTCCATCATGGGCCCCTCCGGGGCGGGGAAGTCCACGCTGCTCGCCGTGCTCGGCATGCTCGACGGCGACTGGACCGGCGAGTACCGCTTCCTGGACCACCTGGTGCACAAGATGAAGCCCAAGGACCGCGTGGCGCTCAACAAGCAGCACATCGGGTTCGTGTTTCAGCAGTATCACCTGCTCGACGACCTCACGGTGGCGGAGAACCTCGATGTCCCGCTGTCGTACCGCAACATCAAGAAGAGCGAGCGCGACTCGCTCGTTGCCGACACACTGGACCGGTTCGGAATCGTCGCGAAGAAGGATCTCTTCCCGCGGCAGCTCTCGGGCGGCCAGCAGCAGCTCGTGGCCGTGGCGCGCGCACTGATCCACACGCCGTCCTTGATCCTCGCCGACGAGCCGACCGGGAATCTCCACTCGAGTCAGGGGAAGGAGATCATGGAGCTGTTCACGGAGCTGAACCGTGGCGGGACGACGATCGTGCAGGTGACCCACTCGGACGTGAACGCGCAGTACGGGAATCGCATCGTGCAGCTGCGGGATGGGTGGGTGGTGAAATGATCGACACGCTGTTCCAGGACCTCCGCTACGCCCTCCGCACCCTGGCGAAGAGCCAGGGCTTCTCGTTCATCGTCGTGCTGACGCTCGCGCTCGGTATCGGCGCCAACACGGCGATCTTCTCGGTCGTGCACGGCGTGCTGCTGACGCCTCTGCCGTACAGGGACCCGTCCCGCCTCGTGGTCGTGTGGGAGAGCAAAGGTACGTCGAGCCACAACGTCGTGAACCCGGCCAACTATATGGACTGGCACGATCGCGCGACCAGCTTCAGCGGTCTTGCGCTGATGTCATGGGCGGGCCTCACCTTCACCGGTGACGAGGCCGAGCGGGTACAGGGCCGCGCGGTGACGCCGGACTTCTTCGGCGTGCTCGGCGCCACGCCGCTGCTCGGCCGCACCTTCAACACGGAGGAATCGCGGCCGCACGGCCCGCGGGTCGTCGTTCTCAGTGAAGCGCTGTGGCGGCGTCGCTTCGGCGCCGAGCGGACCATCGTCGGGCGCGCCGTGCCGGTCGCCGGCGGGACGGCGCGCGTCCTCGGCGTGATGCCGGCGTCATTCCGCCCGATGCCGCTGGGACGCGAGGAGTATTGGGAGCCGATGGCGCTCGACTGGTCGAACCGGGCGCGCACCGGCCGCTACGCGATGGCGCTCGGCCGGCTCAAGGACGGCGTCACAGTCGAGCGCGCCCAGACCGAAATGTCCCGCATCGCGCGCCAACTCGAGTCGGACGATCCCAACTTTGACACCGGGTGGGGCGCGACGGTGGTTCCGCTGATGGAGCAGGTGGTCGGCGGCGCGCAGCGGACGATCCTCATCGTCCTCGGTGCCGTGTCGCTCGTGCTGCTCATCGCCTGCGCCAACGTCGCCAACCTGATGCTCGCGCGGGCGGCCTCGCGCGAGCGGGAGTTGGCGGTTCGGGCCGCGCTGGGCGCGTCGCGGTGGCGGCTCGTCCGCCAGGCGCTGGTCGAGAGCGTGATCCTGGCGCTGGCGGGCGGGGCCGCCGGCGCCCTGCTGGCGAGCTGGGGCGTGCACCTGCTCGTCCGAGCGGCGCCTCCCGAGGTGCCGCGCATCGCCGACATCCGCCTCGATCTCACGGTGCTCGCCGTGACGGGCCTGGTGTCCATGGCCGTGGGTGTGCTGTTTGGCTTGCCCGCGGCGTTGAGCCGGTCGGGTGCCGCCGCCGCCATTCAGGGCCTGCACGCCGCCACGACGCGCACGACGGCGGGCGTGCCTGCCGCGCGGCTGCGTGGCGCGCTCGTCATCGCGCAGATGTCGCTGGCGATCGTGCTGCTGGTCGGCGCCGGGCTGCTGGTGCGCTCCCTGCGCCGGCTGATCGCCGTCGATCCCGGCTTTGATCCCGCCAACATATCGGCGGTGACCATCACGCTGCCGGGCGCAACCTACCCCGACAGCCTGCGTCGCGTCGCCTTCTACGAGCGTCTGCTCGAGCGCGTCCGCAACATGCCGGGAGTGCAGTCGGCCGGGATCATCAGCTGGCTGCCGATGACCGCGGGCAACGCGGTGACGTCGCTGACCGTGGTCGGCCGTCCCGAGCCCGCGCCCGGCCAGAAGCCGACGGCCGCGATCCGCATCGTGGACCCGGGCTACTTCGACGCGATGCGCATCCCGCTGAGGCGTGGCCGCTCGCTCGCGCCGAGCGACCGGCTCGGCAACGTGCCGGTGGCGGTCATCAGCGAAGCGATGGCGCACAAGCTGTGGCCGGGCGAGGACCCGATCGGCCAGCACGTGAAGGTCGACTGGTGGCACGAGAACCTCTCGGTCGAGATCGTCGGCGTCGTGGGCGATTCGCGCCACGACGGGCTCGACGCAGCGTTCGAGCCGACGCTGTTCTACCCGTTCGCGCAGGAGTCGCAGGGGGGCATGAGCCTGGTCCTCCGCAGCACGCTCCCGCCCGCGACACTGACCCGCATGGTCCGTGCGGCCGTCTCCGAGATGGACAGGGGCCTCCCGGTCGCCGACGCGGTGACGATGTACCACCACATCGCCGAGATGATGGCGGACCGCCGCTACCCGGCGTTCGTGCTGGGACTGTTCGCGGCGCTGGCCCTCACGCTGGCCGCGGTGGGGATCTACGGCGTGGTGTCGTACACCGTGGGCCAGCGCACGCGCGAGATCGGCGTGCGCCTGGCGCTCGGTGCCCGGCCCGCCGACGTGCTCCGCACGGTGCTCGGCGGCGGGCTGCGGCTGACGCTCAGCGGCGTGGCGCTGGGCGGTCTAGCCGCGGGGCTCGCCGCGGGGGCATTGGGCAAGCTCCTCTACGGCGTGCACCCGCTGGACCCGGTGACGTTCGCCGTCGTCATCCTCATACTGGTCGGCGTCGCACTGCTCGCGATGGCGGCGCCGGCGCGCCGCGCGGCGCGGGTCGATCCGATGGTTGCGTTGAGGTACGAATGATGGACACGCTGCTCCAGGACCTGCGTTACGCTCTGCGCACTCTGCGCCAACGCCCCGGATTCACCGCGGTGGCGGTCCTCACGCTCGCGCTCGGCATCGGCGCCAACACCGCCATCTTTGGCGTGGTCGATGCGGTGCTATTGCGGGCGCTGCCGTACCCCCATGCCGCGCAACTGGTCGTGCTGTCGGCCGCGCGCGGCGACCAGCAGCAGTTGCTGATTTCGGTCCCCGAAGCCGAGGACTGGCGGGCGCGCAACCGCACGTTGACCGACATCGGAATCCAGCGCACCCAAAGCGTCAACCTCACGGGCACGGAGGCACCCGACCGGCTCGTCGGGAGTTACGTCACCGCAAGCACGCTGCACATCCTGGGTGCGCGTGCGGCCTTGGGCCGCCTGTTCGGGCCCGAGGAGACGTCGCCCGGGAGCGGCCAGCGGGTGGTGATTCTGTCGGCCGCCGCATGGAAGACCCGATTCGGCGCCGACTCGAGCGTCTTGGGCCGGTCCGTGACGCTCGACGGCCGACCGCATCGTGTTATCGGCGTGCTGTCGGACGCCTTTCGAGACCCGTTCAGCCCAGTCGATGTGTTCCTCCCAATCGCCTCCGCGCCGAGCCAGAGCTGGTTCACGCGCGGCAGTCCCAGCGTCTGGGCGTTCGGGCGTCTCAAGCCTGGTGTGACACCGGAGCAGGCCCGGGAGGATCTGTCGCGCGTCGCCCGCGAGCTCGCGCAGGAGTACCCCTCCGCCAACGCCAACACTGGCGCTTCGGTCCGGACGCTGCGCGATTCGATCGTGGGTCCGGTCCGCGAGACCCTGCTGATCGTGCTCGCCTTCGTGGCCGTGGTGCTGCTGATTGCGTGCGCCAACGTCGCCAACGTCCAGCTGGCTCGCGCCGTGACCCGCTCGCGCGAGATGTCGCTGCGCGCGGCGCTCGGCGCCGGCCGCGCCCGGCTCGTACGCCAGCTGCTCACCGAAAGCTTGGTGCTGGCGCTGATGGGCGGGGCCGCCGGCGTGGTGGCCGCGCGTTGGGCCATCGGGGCGTTGGTGGCGCTGGTTCCTGACGGGCTGCCTCTCGTCGTCGGCGACGTCGGGCTCGCGCCCGCCGTGCTGGCGTTCGCGGCCGCGATCACGGTCGGCGCCAGCCTGCTCTTCGGTGTGGCTCCGGCGCTGCACGCCTCGCGCCGTGACTTGCGCGGCGCCCTGCAAAGCAAGGCCGGCGCCGTCGCGCGACACGGGCGTTTCGATTCTCGCCTCGTCCTGGTGACCGCCGAGCTGGCGCTGTGCGTGGTGCTGTTGATCGGCGCCGGCCTGCTGACCCGCAGCCTGCGCGCTCTGACGCGAGTGGATCCCGGGTTCAACCCAGCGCAGATACTGACCGCCGAGTTCCGACTGCCGCGCGCCCGTTACGCGAGTGATGAGGCGATCACCACGTTCATGGCGGAGGCTCTCGAGCAGATCCGCGCCGTCCCGGGCGTCCGGGACGCCGCTCTCGTGCAATCGATTCCGCTGAGCGGCAACTGGGGCACGACCACGTACGTGCCCGATACGCGACCGAGTCTTTCTCCGGACCAGGCGATTCAGACGCAGCTCAACGTCGTGAGCGAGGGCGCGTTCCGAGTGCTGGGCGTGCCCGTGGTCGAGGGACGCGAATTCACGGCCGCCGACGCCGCGGGCTCCGTGCCGGTTGCCGTCATCAACCAGGAGCTGGCGCGTCGCACCTGGCCCGGGCAGTCCGCGCTCGGGCACCGTCTCCGGATATCCGGTCCCCCGGACGTCTGGGCGACGGTCATCGGCGTCGTCGGGAACATTCGACAGCGTACGCTTCGGGAGGCGCCGTCGCCACAGCTCTACCGGCCGATGACGCAGGCCGCGAACATTTTCAACAGCATCGCCGCGCGTACCGATGGCGAGCCGATGGCTCTCGCTCGAAGCGTGCGCGCGGCTCTGTGGTCTGTTGACCCCGAGCAGCCGGTGTGGAGGATGCGCTCGATGGCGTCGCTGCTCGAGCGCGACGTGGCCACACCAAAGGTGATCACGTTGCTGACCACGCTATTCGCCTCGCTCGCCCTGTTGTTGGCGGCGATCGGCGTGTACGGTGTGGTCTCCTACGTGGTCGCCGAGCGTACGCGCGAGGTCGGCATCCGCATGGCGCTCGGTGCGCGAAGCAGTGAGGTCGTGCGGCTGTTTGTGGGCCGTGGCGTCCGGGCAATCGGGGTGGCGACCGCAGCAGGCCTGGCGGCGGCGCTCGCGGGCGCACGTGTGCTCCGCGCGCAATTGTACGGCGTCTCTCCCACCGACCTCGCCACCTTCGTCGCCGTCCCCGTGATCCTGGCTGCGGTGGCCGTGCTCGCCTGTTGGCTGCCCTCGCGCCGCGTGGCGCGGGTCGATCCGATGGTCGCCTTGAGGTACGAATAATGGACACGCTGCTCCAAGACGTACGCTACGCGGTCCGCACGCTCGCCAAGAGCCCGGGCTTCACCGCGGTCGCCGTGTTGACGCTCGCGCTCGGCATCGGCGCCAATACCGCCATCTTCAGCGCGGTCAATACGGTGCTGCTCAAGCCGCTGCCGTACCCCGGATCGGACCGGCTCGTGCAGCTCATGTCCACCGGCTTCCGGGGCGTGCAGTTCGGCGTGTCATTTCCAGACCTTCACGACCTGCGCGGGTTGTCGCAGGACTTCACGGGAGTCGCGGCCACCACCACGCAACGCTACAACCTCACGGGCGCGGGGGATCCGCGCGAAGTCCAGGCCGCCGCGGTTACGGCGGACCTGTTCGACGTGCTCCAGCTGCGCCCCGAGATCGGCCACGGCTTCGCGCCCGCGGACGACCGCACGCCGCTCGCGCTCTTGAGCCACGGACTGTGGGTCACGAATTTCGGGCGCGATCCCGGCATCCTGGGCAGGGCGATCTCGCTCGACGGCCGCAGCTTCACCGTGGTCGGGGTGATGCCGGCGGGGTTCCAGTTCCCCAACGAAGAAGTGCAGGTGTGGACGCCGATCGGTGAGTTCCTGTCGCAAAACCCCCAAGCCGAGACGAACCGCGGCCTACACTTCCTCACCGCCGTGGCGCGCCTCGCGCCGGGGGCCGCCCTGGAGCGTGTGGTGGCTGACGTCAAGTTGCTCGGCGTGCGTCTCAGTGCCGCGGACTCGGGCGGTAGTGGTGGGCGGCAGCGGATCGTGGCGGGGCAAGCCAGTCCCGGTGGTGGCCCTGCCGCCCCCTCCGCCGGCGGGCGATCGATGCTCGACAGCGGCTTCGACGTCAAACTGCTCCGGGAGGCCGCGATCGGCGACGTCAGCGGGCGCCTCCTTATACTGGCGGGTGCCGTCGCCCTGGTGCTGCTGATCGCCTGCGCCAACGCGGCGAATCTCCTGCTCGCGCGCGCCACCGCGCGACGCCGGGAGATGGCGGTCCGGCGGGCGCTCGGCGCGGGACGTGGGCGGCTCGTCCGGCAGCTGCTCACCGAGAGCACGCTGCTCGCCCTCGCCGCAAGCGTCGTCGGGGTCGTCTTGTCTACGTGGGGACTCCACGCCCTGATCGCGGTCTGGCCGCACGCGCTCCCCCGGACAACCGAAATCACACTCGACGGCCGGGTCCTCTCCTTCACGTTGGGCCTGGCGGTGCTGACGGGCGTGGCATTCGGCATTCTACCGGCGTGGCGCGCCTCGGCGCCCAGCATCGAGCAAACGCTGCGCGAGGATGCCCCGGGCGCGATCGGCGGGCGACGGCGGTTGCAGAGCACGCTCGTGGTGGGCGAGGTGAGCCTAGCTCTGGTACTGCTCGTGGGGGCGGGTCTGCTGGTGCGCAGTCTCATCCGCCTCAACAACGTGAACCCCGGCTTCGATACGCGTGATGTGCTCGCGGCCCGCATCCGGCTCACGCCTGCACGCTATCCCGCTGGCGTCCAACAGATGCAGTTCTTCGATGAAATGCTTGCGGCGCTTGAGGCGCACCCGGGCGTCCAGTCGGCCAGCCTCGCGGGCTCGCTGCCCCTGAGCGGGGCGATGTACATGATCGCTTTCGATCCGCGGACGGTACGGCCCGACTATCCCGAGCCGATCATGGTGCTGCGGTCGTCCGCCATCTCGCCGGACTACTTCGCGACGTTCCGCATACCGATTCGGCGGGGCCGCGGCTTCACGGCGCAGGATCGCGCAGGCGCACCGCCCGTCGCGGTGATCAACCGCGCGACAGCGGA
>Ga0209161_10001476_pt1 | contig 19510 bp, 19 predicted proteins | sample GraSoiAngelo_155_FD_186169 | JGI IMG/M metagenome (GOLD analysis project Ga0209161, IMG submission 186169) | Grasslands soil microbial communities from the Angelo Coastal Reserve, California, USA - 14_1009_13_30cm (SPAdes) (version 2) | ecosystem: Environmental > Terrestrial > Soil > Grasslands... | reverse complement strand
TAGGCGCGGACGATGCTACGGATCGTGTCGCTTGGCATAGAGCCTGTAGCCCGGCCGCGTCGCCGCCAGCTCGTAGCGTTCGCGCAGCCGGTCGGCCAGGGCCGCGAAGCGCTCGACGCGCTCGTAGCCGCCGGCGGGCCAGCCGCGCTCGAAGAGGACGATCATCCGGGGCGGGCGCGCGTCCAGGTCGCGGATGAATTCCGCGCGCAGCGCGCGCACCACGGGCGCGTCCTCGTCGTGGAAGAAATGGAAGTCGTAGAGAAAGCGCGTGGGCTCCCGCACGCCCAGGCGGAAGAGCGCGTGGATGCCGCCCTCCGTCGTGTCGAGCACCTGCACGGTGTCGCCGGGCGCCAGCCGCGCGCGCAGATCGGCCTCGAGCGTGCGGACGGTGCGCTCACGATCCCACCACCACGTGGCGGGCGACGCCTCGAGGCCCTTGGCGCCGAGCAGCACGAGCGCGGCGACGAGCGACGCGGCGAGGGCCGCGGCCACCAGCCGGCGCCGCGCGGCGAGCGCCGCCGGCAGCTCGGCGGCCACCAGCACGGCGGCGAAGGCGGCGAGCGGGTAGAGATGGTACTCCCAGCCCTTGCCCTGCACGACGTAGTGCGCGAGTCCGTATGCGAGACCGAGCGCCGCAACGAGATGCCGCGCGCCGACGCCACGGCGCCGCGCGGCGCCGGCGAGCGACACGAGTACGCCGAGGGCGATCGGGATCCACGCGTGCCAGCGGTAGACGCTCCACGACGACGTGCGGCCGAGCCGCGCGTAGAGCGGGATCAGGTACCCGGTGACGACGTCGCGCCAGGCGGCGAGGCCGCCCACGGCGGCGAGCCAGCCCAGCACCACGAGCGGCGCCACCGCGGCGGCGGCGACGAACACGGCGGTGGCGCCGGCGGCGGTCGCGAGGCCGCACGCGCGCGCCGCGGCGACGGCCACGACGGCGGCGAGCGCGCCGGCGAAGAGCGCCGCGTGCGGCTTCACCGTGATGCCGGCGCCGAGGACGGCGCCCGACCACAACAGGCTCCGAACGCCGCCACGCTCGAGCCAGCGCGCCACGCCGAGCGCGCCCAGGAGCAGGAAGAGACACAGCAGGAAATCGCGCTGGCCCGCCTGCCAGGCGCCGCCGGCGAGGTGGTACGTCACGAAGACGAGCGCGCCGGCGGCGGCGGCCACCCGGCCCCACGGCATGGCAAAGACCGCGATGACACCGGCGGTGGCCGCGAGCCACGCGAGGTCGAACACGCGCCACGCAAGGTCCCCACCGCCGAGCGTGCGCAACACGGCCAGATGGACGAGGTAGGTGCCCGGCTGGTTCATGTCGAAGAGGTCCCGGTACGGGACGGCGCCGTCGGCGATCCGCCACGCGACGTAGTGCATGAGGGCGACGTCGTGGATCAGCGGCCACGGCAGCGAGCGCCACGCGAGCAGCATGGCGAAGCCGCCGAAGCCGGCGAGAAGCAGCGCGCTAGCGACCGAAGTAGGCTTCAATGACCCGCTCATCCGCCTGGATGGCGCCCGGCGGCCCTTCCGCGATCTTCTCGCCGTGGTCGAGAACGAACACGGTCTCGCAGAGGCCCATGACCACCTTCATGTCGTGCTCGACGAGCAGCACGGTCTTGCCCGCGTCGCGCAACCGGCTCACCGCCTCCAGCAGATCGTTGAGGAGCGTGCGGTTGACGCCGGCCGCCGGCTCGTCGAGCAGGATCAGCGTGGGATCGGTCATGAGCATACGCACGAACTCGACGAGCTTCTGCTGACCGTAGGAGAGGTTACCCGCGTACTCGCCGGCCAGCCCGCCCAGCCGCACGAACTCCAGCAGCTCGCGGCCGTGGCGCTCCGCCTCGGCGTGCGCGCCGCGCGTGACGACGAGCAGGTTCTCCAGCGCCGTCAGCTCCGGGAAGACGCGGATGAGCTGGAAAGTGCGCCCGATGCCGCGGCGGGCGATCTGCCAGGGCTTGAGGCCGTCGATCCGCCCGCCGCGGAAGCTCACGCGGCCGGCATCGAGCCGCTCGATCCCGGTGATGCAGTTGAAGAGCGTCGTCTTGCCCGAGCCGTTGGGGCCGATGAGGCCGTAGATGCGCGCCGGCTCCAGCGACAGCGAGACGTCGTTGACGGCGGTCACGCCGCCGAAGCTCTTGCGTACCCCCTCGACCGCGAGCACGGGCGGCATCGCTACGCCCCCGGCCGCTTTGCGTACAGCCGATACCCCTCGCGCGTCACCACGACGTCGTAGCGGCGCGCGAGCAGGTCGGCAAGCGCCGGGAAGCGCTGGATCCGGTCGTAGTCGCCCGACGGCCAGCCGCGCATGAGCACGACGAACCGCGGCGGCGTGGCCTCGAGCGCCGCCACGAACTCCGCGCGGATGGCGCGGACGACCGGACGATCCGCCTCGTGAAAGAAAAAGACGTCGTAGAGGAAGCGTGTGGGCTGCCGGACGCCGAGGCGCAGGAGCGCGTGCAGCCCGCCGTCGGCGATGTCGAGCACCTGCACCGTGTCCCCCGGCGCCAGGCTCCGGCCGAGGTCGTCCGCGAGGATGCGCACGCGGCGCTCCTTGTCCCAGATATAGGGTGCGTCGGCAGCCTCCAGCCCCTTGGCCGTGAGCAGCATGAGCGCCACCGCCAGCGTCACCGCGAGCGGCACACCGAGCCGCGCGCGCTGCTGCGCGGCGCGCGCGGGCGTCAGCGCGGAGAACGCGAGCACGCAGACGAAGGTCGCGAGCGGATAGAGATGGTACTCCGAGCCCTTCGACTGCCCGATGTAGTGCGCGACGCCGTAGGCGAGGCCGACGGCCGCCACGAGGTGACGCGCGTCGGCCCGGCGCGTCACCACTGCGACGACGAGGGCGCCGACGGCCGCGAGCCCCAGCGGAATCCAGCCGAGCCACCGGTGGCCGAGCCACGGCGCCGAGCGCCCCAGATGGCCGTAGACCGGGATGGCGTAGCCGAAGACGACGTCGACCCAGGCGCGCAGCCCGCCCGCGAGCGCGAGCCAGGTCGCCAGGGCGGCGGGCACGGCCACGCTGCCGGCGACGTACGCGCCGACGCAGCGCGCCGCGGCGCCGACGTCACCGCGGCGCGCGGCGGCCACCAGCACGACCAGCCCCAGCGCGCCCGCGAACAGCATGGCGTACGGCTTCAGCCCGACGGCGGCGCCCAGCGCCAGCCCGGCGCCGGCGAGGCTCCATGCCGCGCCCCGCCGCTCGAGCCAGCGCACGACGCCGAGCGCGCCGACAACGAGAAACACGCACATCAGGAAGTCACGCTGGCCCGCCTGCCAGGCCCCGCCGGCGAGGTGGTAGGCGGCGAACGCGAGGGCGGCGCCGGCGGCGGCGACAGCGCCCCAGCGCGCGGCGAGCAGCGCCACCGCGCCGGCCGTCGCGGCCAGCCAGGCGAGATCGAACGCGCGCCACGCGCCATCGCCCGCGCCGAGCGTGCGCAGCAGCGCCAGGTGCAGGACGTACACGCCGGGCTGGTTGATGTCGTAGAGGTCGCGGTACGGCACGTCGCCTTCGCCGATCCGCCAGGCGATGTAGTGCATGACGGGCGCGTCCTGGATGAGCGGCCAGGGCAGCGAGAGCACGAGGAGGACCACGACGAGCAGGCCGAAGGCGACGACCACCACCGCGCCGGCGAGCGTTTCCGCGCGCATCAGATGGTCCTCGGCAGCCGGTATCGTTGCTGGAGCAGGCCGAGCACGCCACGCGGCATCAGCAGCACCACGGCCACGATGATGGCGCCGAAGAGCAGCGGGTGGAAATAAGGATAGCTCGCCCACACGATCTCCTGCGCGACGAAGAGCACCACGGCGCCGAGCACGGGGCCGAACACCGTGCCCTTGCCGCCGAAGAGCGCCATCACGATCATCGTCACCGTGATGGCGAGGGGGAACACACTGACCGGCTCGATGTAGCCCTGATCGCGCGCCATCAGCGCGCCGGCCACGCCGGGGCCGACGGCGGAGAGGAGCAGGGCGGCCAGCTTGTGGTGGAAGGTGTCGATGCCCATCGCCTCGGCGGCGACCTCGTCCTCGCGGATCGTCATGAGCCGCAGGCCGAAGCGCGAGGTCACGATCAGCCACGCCATCGCCGTCACCGCCACGGCGAGCACGCCCATGACGTAGTAGATCGGCACGCTGGCGTCGAGCGTCGGCAGTGACAGCCCGTTGCCGCCGCCCGTGAGTCCCTCGAAGTAGGACACGAGCGCGCGCAGGACCTCGTTGAGGCCGAGCATCGCGATCGCGAAGTACGGGCCCTTGAGCCGCAGGCAGGGATAGCCGATGACGACGGCGAGCACGGTGGCGGCGGCGCCGCCCGCCAGCGCGGCCAGCGGCCACGGCCAGCCGGCGCCCGCGACCAGGATCGCCCCCGCGTAGGCGCCGGCGCCGAAGAACGCCACGTGGCCGAAGGACACGTAGCCGGTGAGCCCCGAGATGAGGTTCCACGAACCGGCCAGCGCGATCCACATGAAGATCTGCTGCATCGAGCGCACGCCGTAGCCGCTGCCGAACACGGGGTACGCGGCCAGCGCCGCCAGCAGCAGCAGGCCGACGGCGGCGACGAGCCCCGTCACGTCTGCCGCCCGCCGAGGAGCCCGCTCGGCCGCACGAGGAGCACCAGGACCAGGAGGACGTACGCCACCACCTCGGACAGCTGCGTCGTGAGAAAGAGCGAGGCCAGCTGCTCGACGAGCCCGAGGAGCAGTCCACCGACGAGCGCGCCGGGATAGTTGCCGGCGCCTCCGAGCACGATCACCAGGAATGACTTGAACGTCCAGACGCCGCCCATCTCGGGCTGGATGGCCACGATCACCGCGAGAAGCGCGCCGCCGGCCGCGGCCAGAGCCGCGCCCAGGCCGAAGGTCAGCATGTGGATGCGGCCGACGTCGACGCCGCACACCATGGCCACCTCGCGACTCTGCGACGTGGCGCGGATGGCCTTGCCGAGCCGGGTGAACTTCAACAGGAGGAACGACAGCGCGGTGACGCCGGCCGCGAAGAGGAAGGCGATCACCCGTGACTTGGAGAACGCAAGCCCGCCGACGAGCCACGACCCCGTGATGTACTCCACCGCTCTGAGGTCCGAGGTGAAGGCGAGCTGCGCCAGGTTGACGAGGGCGATGGAGATACCGAAGGTCAGCAGAAGCGACGACAGCTCGGGCGCGTCGACCACCCGGTCGACGAGGCCGCGCTGGAGCAGCACGCCGACGACGAAGAGCGCGGCCATCGCCACCGGTACGGTCAGGAACGGGTTCATGTCCAGCCGCGTCGTGAGGAAGTACGTCGTGTAGGCGCCGAGCATCAGGAGCGGGCCGTGCGCGATATTGATCACGCGCATGACCCCGAAGATGAGGCCGAGCCCCAGCGCCACCAGGGCGTAGAGGCTGCCGGCGAGGATGCCCGAGACGATGACCTGCGCGAGCATCGCCCCCGTGACGACGACGCTCACGACGAGGAGACCCGGACGCGACGGGCGACTAGCGGCTGGTCCAGGGTGGCGTCGGGAAGAGCGGCTTGCCCTGCGCCAGCTCGTCGGGCCAGACGGTGACCTTCTTCTCCCTCTGCCACTGGAAGGTCACCATCTTGTGCGCAACCTGGAAGCCGTCCGCCTCGACCTTGTAGTCGCCGAACGGCGTACGCATCTCGAGCTTCAGGAGCTGCTCGCGAACCTTGTCGGCATCCAGGCTGTTCGCCCGCTTGACCGCCTCCGCGTAGATCAGACACCCGGCGTAGCCGGCCGTCGAGTGGTAGGACGGCTCGTGGCCGAAGTCTTTCTTGTACGCCTCGAAGTACTCGGGATTGCCCGGGTACGGCAGCGTGTGCTCCCACTGCGTGGCGCCGTAGATGTACTCGGCGTTCTGCTTGAGCGTGTCGTAGAACTCGGGCAGGTCGCCGCCCACGGTCACGCCGAACATCTTGGGATTGACGTTCAGCTCCTTCATCTGCCGCGTGAGCGCCACCGCGTCGTCGAAGTACGTGGCGGCCGCCACCACGTCGGGGTTGGCGGCCTTGAGCTTGGTCAGGAGGGCCGAGAAGTCGGTGTTGCCCTTCGGGTAGGCCTCCGCGAACACGATCTGCAGCCCCTTCTTTTTCGCGATCTCGACGGCGCCGGCGGCGGCGGCCTTGGAGAACAGCGTGTCCTCGTTGATCACGGCCACCGTCTTGAGCCCGCGCTTGACCGCCATGTCGACGAGGCCCTCGAGGTAGACCTCGGCCGGGGAGATGACCATGAAGATGTACTTGCGGCCCTTCTTGAAGATCGACGTCGTCGCCGCGAGTGGCGCCACCATCACCTTCTTGTACTTCTCGGTGACGTTCACCGAGGCCTCGGTGACGGGCGAGGAGTACGGCCCCATGACGCCGTCCACCTTGTCCTCGGTAATGAGCTTCTCGTAGAGACGCACGGCGGTGGCGGGCAGCGACTGGTCGTCGTAGACGACGAACTGCACCTTGCGGCCCAGCAGCCCGCCCTTGGCGTTGAGGTCCTTCTCGCAGAGCTGGTAGCCTTCGTGCTGATTCTTGCCGAGCTTCGCGTAGGTGCCGGTCAGCGAGAGCGAGGCGCCGATGCGAATCGGTGCCTGCGCCGTGGCCGGCACGACGCCGCCGGCGGCGAGCGCGAGCGCGACCGCGAGCGCGGCCGGTGCTTTCGAGGTCATCGGGGGGCCTCCTGCCGAGGTAAGTGCGCACGACTGAATACCATCCGCTCGTTTGCACTGTCAAGGCGCGACCGGTCGCTTCCTCCGCGTGATAGGGTAGAGTCGTGATTCGCGTACTGCTCATCGAGGACAACACCGACGCCCGCGAGGCCCTCCGTGCGCTGCTCGAGCTCGACGGCTACGAGGTGCACGCGGCCGCCGACGGCACCGAGGGCCTCGACCTGGCGCGCACGAAGGCGCCGGAAGTCGCCCTGGTGGACATCGGCCTGCCCGGCTTCGACGGCTACGAGGTCGCGCGCCGCATGAAGGCCCTGCCGGCGCCGCCGCCCCTCATGGTCGCGCTGACCGGTTACAGCGAGCCGGAAGACCGCCAGCGCGCGAAGGATGCCGGGTTCACCGCCCACCTCGTCAAGCCGGTGGATCCCGAGGACCTCAGCCGCCTCCTGGCTCATCTCGGAACTCCCGGTCCAGGATCTCGCGGATAAAGCGGTCGAGGGACACCGGGTAGAACCGCGCGTCCGGCGACGCGATCACCGCCGTGTCGATCACCTCACGTCGCGCCAACTCTTCCAGCACCCGCTCGACCTGCGTCCCGGGATCGCCCTCGTGGCGCCGGATCGCCAGGTCCTCGCTCTCCAGGGATACGCGTCCCGCGTACCGGAAGCTGAACACGCGCGCGACGATCCGCGCGTCCATGAGGTCGCGCTCGCCGAACATCTCGCCGTAGGTCGGCGCGTTGCCGCCCAGCACCAGCCGCGGCGACACGCGGATCCGGCCGCGCACCTCCACCGTCTTCGACGTCCGGTCGTACTCGGCGGGCCCGAGCAGGACGTAGGGCAGCACGTGATAGCCGGCGATGATGCCGCGCAGCGGGGTCCGGATCACGCGCGTCTCGTCGAACACCGTGCGGAGGAACTCTTGATCGGACCACTCGGGCATGAGTCAGTGTATCGTGAGGGGCGTGGAGCAGCCGCGTTCCTCGGGGGGCGGCAAGAGAGCCGACGAGGCTCGCATATGCGCGCGGTCCGGTCAGCCGATGGAAGAGCGCAAGTGCAAGATCAACTGCGGCAACTCTGGTTTGAGTCACGATTGCAGCGACCCGTGACCTCCACCACCTGACGTCAGGCCTGTAGCCCGATGTCCCGACGCGTCTTCCTCCTCTCCCCCGCCAACTGCGGCGGCGAGCGCGCGCAGCTCCTCTTCTCGCCGCGGGCGAGCTTCGATCTCGCCCGACGGATCCGCGCGCCCGGCGGGGCGCCGCTCGGCGAGGTGATGTCGTTCGTCTCCGGGCTCTATTTCCGCGGCAAGCTCACGTACGCGGCGAGGTTCGGCGTGCCGCTCGTCATCACGCCGCACGCCGGCCTGCGACCACCCGACGACCCCGTGACCCTGGCGCGTCTGCGGGCGGCGGCGCGCGTGGACATCCACCCGGAGAACCCGCGCTATCGCCGCCCCCTGCTCGTCTCCGCGCGCGCGGTCGCGTCCGTCCTCGAGCCCGACGACGGTGTCACGCTGCTCGGCAGCATCGCCTCCGACAAGTACGTCCCCGCGCTGCTGGAGGTCTTCGGCACGCGGCTCACCTTCCCCAGGGTGTTCGTCGGCCGCGGGGACATGAGCCGTGGCGGCCTGCTCCTCCGGTCCGTGCGGTACGAGGTCGAGCTCGACTACGTGCCTGTGGCCGGCGCCGTGCGCCACGGGCCCCGACCGCCGCGGCTCGAGCGGGCGCGCTGATGCCCCGCCGCGCTGCCGCCCGCCGGCCCACCCCTCCGCCCGGAGGCCCGCCTGCCCCGGAGCGCGGCCCCGCGACGCGCGACCATCACCCCGCGCAACGCACCCGCGCCACGGCGCCGGCGCGCGTCACCTCGGCCGTGGAGATCCCGCGCGACGTCAACGACGCCGAGATCGACGTCGGCGGGCGCGCCGTCAAGCTGACGAACCTCAGGAAAGTCTTCTGGCCCGACGAGGGCATCACGAAGGGCGACCTCCTCCGCTACTACGCCGTCATGGCCCCGGTCCTGCTGCCCCACGTCCGGGACCGCGCGATGGTCATGAAGCGATATCCGAACGGCGCCGCCGGCGACTTCTTCTTCATGAAGCGCGCGCCGAAGCCCCGCCCCGCGTGGATCGAGACGTGCTCGATCGAGCACTCGTCGGGCAACGTCATCGACTTCCCCATGATCAACGACCTGGCGGCGCTGCTCTGGGTGATCAACCTCGGCTGCATCGATCTCAATGAGTGGTACGCGCGCTGCGACGACGTCGATCGCCCGGACTACCTGCACTTCGATCTCGACCCGGGCGAGGAGGTCGGCTTTCCCCAGGTGGTCGAGACGGCGCAGGTGGTGAACGAGACGCTGCGCGGCCTTGGCATGCCGACCTACGCCAAGACCACGGGGAGCCGCGGCATCCACGTCTACGTGCCGATCGTGCGCGGACCGACGCAGAAGGATGTCTGGATGGTGGCCAAGACGATCTCGCTCGACATCGCGAAGAGCCACCCGCGGCTCACGACCGCCGTCTATCGCAAGGAGATCCGCCCGCGCGACCGCGTGCACGTCGACTTCAACCAGAACGCGTGGGGGCGCACGCTGGCCTCGGTGTACTCGGTGCGGCCGCGCCCGCGCGCGCCCGTCTCGACGCCGGTCACGTGGGAAGAGCTGGCCGGCACGCTCGCCATCGACGACTTCCGCATCGACAACGTGCCGGCGCGGGTGAAGCGACTCGGCGACCTGTGGGCGCCCGTGACGGCCGAGTCCCCGCGCGGCCGCTTCGATCTCACGCCGTTCGTGCCGGCTACACGACCGCGATCGCCTCGACCTCGATGAGCCAGTCCGGGTGGGCCAGCGCGGCCACCTGCACGAGCGTGGAGGCCGGCCCCTTCTTGCCGAAGAATTCCTCGCGCACCGGCACGAGGTCCGCGCGGTAGCGGATGTCCGTCAGGTACGTGTTGATCTTCACGATGCTGTCCATGCGGCCGCCGGCCGTCTCCACCAGCGCCTTCAGGCACCGGAACGTCTCGCGCGCCTGGGCCTTGAAGTCGCCGCGATGGGCGACGGAGCCGTCCTTGTCGTAGGCGACCTGCCCGGCGAGGAAGAGCACCGTCTGGGCGTCGCTCACCTTGATGCCCTGGCTGTAGGTCGGGGGATCGAAGACGCCGCTCGCGCAAAACTTCTCGATCTTCGGCATGGCTGGACCTCCGGGAGTGGATTGGCGACGCGATTGTAGACGATCGGAGAGGGCTGACGTCGTAGGCACGCGAGATCGGCGGGGTGGCGCCGGCGCGCGTGCCGACGATCAGGCGGCTTCGAGGGCGTCGGCGGGGCCGTCGTCGGCGATGCCCGCCGTCCAGATCGCGGCCTCGTGCTCGGTGAGGTTGCCCTGCGGCGCCAGGCGCGGATCGGCGTAGCCCCAGCGCTCGACGTCCACGAGGTATTGGGCGCGCGAGAGGATGGTGCCGCGGCAGACGCGCTCGCCCGCCTCGGGAGTCGCCAGCTCGCGCTGCAGCCGCGTGGAAAGCTCGCTCAGGATGCCGGGCGGGATGCGGTGGCGCTCGCCCGGGTAGATGAAGCCGAACAGCACCAGGTGGGCCATGAGCACGCGCCAGTAGTCGCCGAAGCGCGCGACCAGCCGCGGCCAGTCGATGCGCTCGGCGGAGGATTTCAAGATATGCGCGACGTCGCCGCCGTCGAAGCGCTCGCGCTCCATGATGAAGGCCTTCGACCAGATCATCTCCTCGGCGGGGATGAGCCGCACGGGCCGGCCGAACACCTCTTCGGGGACGCTGTGACGGAACCACTCGTCGTCGACGGCGGCCACGCCGTTGCCGGAGCTGAAGATGACGTCGACGAAGTCGTCGCCGCACCGCGCCTTGCCGAGCCAGTGCGGAAACGGCAGCTCCGTCTCGCACCCCGACGCGGACAGCGTCGCCAGCACCCGCTCGACGTCGCGCGGGTGCACGAAGATGTCGAAGTCCTTCGTGTGGCGCGCGATCTCCGTGTAGCGCTCGAAGGCGTAGGCGCCCCCGACGAGGAACTCGAGGCCGGCCTCGTCCAGCAGGCGCATCGCGCGCAGGTAGAAGTCGCGAGTGGCGGGCGGCAGCTTGTTGTCGTTCACGGGATGGTCGCTCCGATACCCGCCCCGGCGTGGACGGGCGGCGGCGCCGAGGGAGGCCCGCCGTTGGTCCGCTCCACCTGGACCTCGATGACGCGGAACGGCGGGTCGTTCGGAAAGCGCCGGCGCAGGAGCGGCAGCGCGACGTTGTATACCGGCACGCCCGAGCTGGTCCGGCCTTCCGGCGAACCCCGGTGCGCGTGACCGTGGAAGGCGGCCGTCACCGGATAGCGGTTCAGCGGGTCTTCGAGCCGGCTCGAGCCGAGGAAGGCCGCGATCTCGGACGGCTCGTCGGTGACGGTGGCGCGCACCGGCGAGTAGTGCATCAGCGCGATGCGGTGCGGCGTCCGCAGCCGTGCCAGCGCGCCCTCGAGCTTGAGGGCTTCCTCGACCGCCTCGCGGACGAACCGCTTGAGGATGGGCTCGCCCCACGCCTGGAGCGCGCGCTCGCCGAAGCCGCCCGCGAAGCCCTTGACACCGGCAAAGCCGACACCGCGCAGCTCGACGGAATCGCCGTCGAGCACCGCCACGCCCGCGTCGGCGAGGATCTGCTTCACCTCGGGAGCCTTTTCCGACTCGTAGTCGTGGTTGCCGAGGACGGCCACCACCGGCACCTTGACGACGGCGAGCTCGCGGACGAGGAACTTCGCTTCCTCCGGGGTGCCGGTATCAGTCAGGTCGCCACAAAGGGCGAGCACCTCCGCCCGCTCCGCGACCTGACCGAACACCGACGCCATCGCCCCGGCGGTCATCGCCTTGGCGCAGTGAAGGTCGCCGACGGCGGCGACCCGGATGCGGTCCGCGTTCACCGGGCGACCGTCTCCCCTTCGAGTCGGGCTTTAAACGCCGCCAGACCGTCGCGCAGCGCCTGCTCGGGATCGAGCCCGGACATGAACGCCACGCCCTCGCCGATGCCGCCACCGGCCGGCCGCCACGACATCGTGATCTCGACCCGCGTGCCGCCGTCCGCCGTCGGCCGGAACCGCGCGGTACCGCTGTGCACGACCAGCGCGCCCTCGACCGTCTGCCAGGCAATCAGCCGGGGCCGCTCGCGCCGCGTGACGACAGAGTCGAACTCGATCGGCGCTCCGGCCGGGCCCGCGATCACCCAGTGCCAGCGATCCTCACCGACCGAGCGCACCTCGGCCACCATCGGCATGAAGCGCGGGAAGTCCTCGAAGCGCGACCACGCGTCGAACACGCGCTCGATCGGCGCGTCGATGGTGGTTGCCAGGCGCACCTGGCCCGGCTCGCGCCGCCAGAGACCCCACACGCCCGCCGCGAGGATGCCCGCGGCCACACCGAGGAGTGACCAGCGATGGTCCTCGAGGAAGCTGACGGGATGCCGGCGGCGCAGGGCGACCCGGCCGTTGCGCCACTGCGGACGCAGCGCCGTGGCACGGCGCGCCGCCTCCGTAAGGTCGGCCGCCCGCCGCGGCGCATCGAGGCGCGCGGTGAGGTCCGACACGAAGCGCGGCGTCTCCAGCCGGGAGGCGGCCTGCCGTGCGCCCGCCACCGCGTTGGCAGCGACACCGGCCAGGGCCGGAAACCGATCGGCCGCGTCGTTCACCGCGTACGCCACCGACTCGCTGAGCGCGCTGCGGCGCCGCTCACCGCGTTCGGGATCGAGCAGGTACATCAGGCCGGCCCCCAGGCCGGCGCCGCCGACGAGCGCGAGCGTCCCTCTCATGCGTCACCTCCGGTTTCTTGTTCCCAGCGATAGCGGTCGCGACGTTCGAGAATCTCGCCCGACGTGCGGACCTCCTCGTCGGGCGCGCGCGGCACGCCCAGTGCGCTACCGAGCTCGTCGACGACGTTCTGGTCGGGCGTGGCCACCGTGCCCCCGACGGCCTCCTCGCCGACGTGGTCCGCCCGCTCCCAGTCGGCGTCGGGATCGCCGCCGGTGAGGCGCGGGCTCGTCTCGTGGTACACCTCGCGATGCGCCTCGGCGGCGCGCTCGCGGTCATCCCGCATCACCGTTGTTTCGCGCGCAGGCGGTCCCTGCAAATCTTCTTCCGGTACGCCCCGGCGGGCCGACCGCTCCGCGATGGCTTGCCCGTCCTTGGGATTCGGCCGCTTCTTCCTGGCGCGCGTCGCCGGCGGCCGCTTTTTCCTGGGAGTCATAGGGTTGAACGACCAGCGAACGACATGCCAGCGGCCGACCGAACTCCAGCGGTTGTAAATCGTAGAAACGGTGCGCGGGTCGTTCAAGGCATCGCGGCTGCCGCCACGAGCCAGTCTCCGGGCCAGCCCGCGACGGCCGTCTCGACCACGGCGCCTCGGCGGACCAGACGTGTGACGCAGCCCGCGACGTCCGCCGACGGCAGGCCGAAGAGCCGGGCCAGGCCCCGTGACGTGCTGAACACCGCCGTGTCGAGATACCGCGTGACGAGGCGGTCGAGCGCGGAGGCGCGCGACAGACGCCGTCCTTCGGCGACGGCCTCGGGCAGCCAGGCCTCCAGCAGATCCCAGCGGTAGGAGAACGTCGGCTCGTACCGTTCCTCCGTCTTGACGACCCAGAGGCCCTGCTGCAGCTCGGCCATTGCGCGCTCGAACTCGCGCGTCTTGGTCGACTCGAGCATGAAGGCGTTCCCGCGCAGTTCACGCGTGTACTGCGGGTGCTCGCGGGAGAGCGCGTCCATGAGCCTCCGGGCGGTGTGCGAGAGCCGCCCCGCGTCGTACTCGACTGGATAGTCGCGCGCCCGCTGCCGTCCGCGGCCGAGCGCGTAGAACGCCGGAAACACGTCGAGGGCCACCAGCATCGGCCGTGCCTTGAGGATCTTGCCGTAATAGACGTGGCGCGCCGCGGGCAGGTCGTCCTTGAGCTGCCACGTCAGCCCGACGCCGTCGTCGTGATGCGAGTGACGCGGCCAGCGCGGCCGCGCGCGCCCGACGACCGCCTCCCACAGGCACGGCACGCCCTCCGGGAAGCAGTAGAACGTCGAGCAGAAGCCGACGTCCTGCACGAAGGCCAGCGCCGTCTTCGTGTTCCGGACGCGCAGACCGGGCGCGCGGCGGAAGCGCCGGTCACGGCGCGCCTGGAGATCGCGGCCCGGCGGCGGCGGAATGCTAGGATCGCGGCGTGGCACGCTGGTTCTGCTACCTCCTGGAGTGCGCCGACGGCACGCTCTACACGGGCATCACTCCCGCGCTCGAGCGCCGGGTCACCCGGCACAACGACGGATCGGCGTCGAAGTATACGCGGGCGCGCCGACCGGTGCGCCTGGTGTGGTCGGAGCCGTGGCCCGATCGCGCCACCGCGTCACGACGCGAGTCGGAGCTGAAGCGATGGCCGCGCGCCGCGAAGCTCGCCCTGCTCGACCGCTAGGAGCTCGTGCGCCCCGAACGCTGGGGGGTTTGGGGGGCCATTTCGGGGCCCCCCATGTGGTGTCCTGCAACCCAGGCGCGGGCGCCGGCGTCGAGGTCCGCGAGCTCGGCGGCGTCGAGCCCCGCGGGATCGAAACGATAGCGGTAGTGCAGCGTCAGGAGCGCGGGCAGCGGCGCCGTCGTGACCACGGGCGATGCCGACTCCACGCGCGCGAGCCAGCGCGCGAGCGATTCGCCCGGCGTGCGGGGAAAGGCCAGCTGCGCGAGCCGGCGCTCGACGAGATAGAACGCCGAGTCGGCGCCGGGACGCGGCGGTGAGGCCGCGCCGATCGGCGCGACCGCGGCGCCGCCGGTGGCCACGCGCCGACGCCGGTACAGCCGCCACGCCAGCAGCGCGATGAGCGGCACCAGCAGCCAGCCGATAGACCCCGTCAGCCGGTCGTCGCGCTCGCTCCAGCGCCAGCGCGAGAAGAGATAGGTCGCCCACGACCAGAGGTCGCCGAGCGGCGTCCAGAAGGAAGCCGTCTCCCGCTCCGTGGGGATCCACTCGCCGGGTGTCGTGTCGATCTCGCGCCAGGCGCCCCCCACCCACGCCAGCGTCCACGCGTGCGCGTCGTTGCCGCGCACGATGAAGCGGCGCTCCAGCGGGCTCCACTCGTGCACGGCGTAGCCGATCGCGTAGCGCGCGGGAATGCCCGCCGCGCGCAGCAGCATCACCGTCCCCGTCGCGAAGTACTCGCAGTGGCCCGCGCGCGTGCGAAAGAAGAAATCCGCGAGGGGCGAGACCCCGCGCGGCCGAGGCCCGAGAAAGCGCGCGTATCGAAAGCGGCTGCTGAACCACGCGCGAACGGTGACCAGGGCCTGCTCGGGGCTCTGACCGGCGAGCCCGAGCTGGGCGGCCGCGCGGTCCACCGCGGCCTGCTCGCTGCGCGGGATGACGAGGTCGAGCGACCGCGGCGGCGCGTCGGCGGTGCCGTCGCCGAACCGTGCCCCATAGCGCACGAGGCCCAGGCCCTCGTCGACGCGGACGGCGCCGAGCGAGTTCCTCGCCAGCTCGACGACCAGCAGCTCGTCCAGCTGACGCGAGCCGCTGGGCGCCGGCAGGACGCCCTTGCCGCGCCGCAGGTACGCAGACACCATCACCCGTCCGCGCTCGACGACGCCGGGCCCCAGCTTCCAGGTGGCGCCGTCGGACTCCGGCTGCACCGGGACGAACGGCGCATCCACCGCGTACCAGGCCGGGGCGTTGTACACGTTGTACGTCGCCTGCCGAAGGAGCGCCGGCGGCCGCGCCCCATCCGGCGACTCCACGCGCAGCAGGATGCGCGAGCTGAGCTTGACCTCGCCGATCTCGCCGAGGGCCGTCGAGCTCTTGAACGGATCGGTGTCGCGGCGGATGAGGTCGAGCAGCCAGGATTGCGCCGCCCGCTCCAGCGCGCGCTGGGCCTCGGCGATGCCGACGTGGCCCGCCCAGCCCAGCCCGATCGCCACCGCCAGCGTCGCGGCCCAGACGGCGGCGGGGTAGCGGCGCGGCCGCGCGCTCCAGAGCGCCCAGCTCGCGAGCACGACGGCACCGGCGAAGAAGGCCCCCGTGCGGACGTTGGCGGCGCTGGCCGACAGTACCGCCAGCGCGACGTACGGGTACGTCAGGTCGATCGGCCAGCCGGGCTCGTCGGGGCGCTCGTTGGCGCGGCGCCGCAGGCTCCAGAAGAAGATCGACAGGTCCACGGCGCCGGCAGTGCTGTACAGCTGGCAGATCACGAGCGGAAACAGCGTGAGCGGAAGCCACGCCAGGATCGCCAGCACGGCGCGCGCGGCATCGGTGCCGACGAACTGATAGATCGCGATGAGCACCAGCAACACCGCGCTGAGATCGGAGACGCGGTTGAAATCGGCGCGCGAGAGATCCCACCGAGAGCGGACGAGGTGGCGGCCCTCGACCAGCGTGGCCATGACGACCCCCACGGTGAGGAAGCCCGTCTGCCAGCCCCAGAAGACAAGCGCCGCGCCGAGCAGCCCGGGCGGCATCACAGCCGGGCCAGTCCTTCGGCGATCCGGCCGGGGGCGAGCCGCCGGACCCCGGCCGCCTCCAGCTCGGCGTCCAACGCGGCGTCCTCGCCGACGACCAGCACGAGGCTCGGCACGCCCAGCGCGCGCAGGTGATCCACGAGCGCGCGCCGCACGTCGTCCCAGCCGACGAAGACGCACACGAGGCCGCTCAGCAGGCTGTGGCGCTCGACCACGAGGCGGTGAAGGGCGCCGAAGTCGCGATCGCGGCACGGCCGCACCTCGGCCAGCACCTCCAGCATCCCGTCCACGTGGCCGACGCCGCGGCCGGCCGTGAAGACGTACGTCTTGGTGCCGACGAACATGAGGTCGAGCAGCGAGTCCTGCGTCTGCACGCTCGCCGCGAACGATGACGCCACCGACACCGCCTCTTCGAACACCGGCGTCGAGGCGTCGACGAACGTGTCGAGCACGAGGCCGTGGCGCACGAAGAACTCGTCCTGGTGCTCGCGCACGATGGGCTTGCCCGCGCGCGCCCACGAGCGCCAGTGGATGCGCTTGAGCGGATCGCCGGGACGGTAGTCGCGCAGCGAGAGGAACTCCTCGGAGTCGCCAACCGACGACGCCAGCGTGATGCCGCCGGGTTGGTAGCGGCGCGTCCCCGGCAGCGACAGCGGCGGCAGGGGATAGCGGCGCGGAAGGATCACGAGCGCGTCCGGCAGCTCGTGTGGGTGCAGCGCGCGCACGAGGCCGAGCGGATCGGGACGTGCGAGGCTGAGACCCCGAAAGCGCGCGCGGCCGCGTCGGCGCGGCGTGGCCGTCACGCGCACCTGCACCGTGGCGCGCCCGGGGATGGTCGGCACCGCGTGCTCGGCGACGTCGAGCCGGCGATTCTGCTCGAGAAGCCACGCCCAGCGGTGATACGCGACCTTCCGGTCGAACCAGTTGCGGCGCGCCTCGTCCGGCTCATGCGCGGCGACGAACGTGGCGAAGTCCGGGCGCGGATCCTCCAGGTCCTCGAGCAGCGAGAGGCCCGCGCGCGTCTTCGCCCCGGGATTGCGCACGAGAACCTGGTAGGTCAGCGGCTCGCCCACCGTGCCGAAGCGGGGCAGACGTCGGCGCGCCTGCAGCCCGCGTGGCCCGCGTACGGACAGGATGGCGGCCAGCGTGAGCATGGCGAGGGCCAGGGTGAAGACCTGGTAGGACACGGTGAGCCGCGTGTTGGGGCCGAAGATCATCGCCCCGACGAGCGCGGCCGCGGCCAGCTTGCCGGCGGGGGTCAGGCGGCGCGCGAGCGTGTACTGCGTGCGAGAGGCGAGCAGGAACTGGCGATACGCGAGCCGGCGGAACCACACGGCGGTCAAGCCGGCACGGGCACCGTCTTGACGATCTCCTCGACGACGGCGACGCCGGTGAGGCCGGCGAAGCGCGCCTGCGGATCCACGGCGAGGCGGTGGGCGATGACGGAGCCGGCGACCTCCTGCACGTGGTCGGGACTCACGAAGGCCTGGCCGTCGAGCAGCGCGAGCGCCTGGGCGGCGGCCATGAGGGCGAGCGAGGCGCGCGGGCTGGCGCCGAGCTGCACGCCGGGCGCGGTGCGCGTGGCGCGCACGACGTCCACCACGTAGCGGCGCAGCTCGTCGCTCACCCGCACCTCGCGCGCGGCCGCGCGCAGGGTGGCGACGTCGTCCACGCTGGCGCAGGGGCCGAGGTCCTCGAGCGGGTGGTGCCGCGCCTGCGCGGTGAGGATGGCCACTTCTTCCTGGGGCTCGACGTAGCCGAGGCCGAACTGCAGCGCGAAGCGGTCCATCTGCGCTTCCGGCAGGGGGTAGGTGCCGCGGAACTCCACGGGGTTCTGCGTGGCGATCACGAAGAACGGATCGTGCAGCCGGTACGAGGTGCCGTCCACGGTGACCTGCCCCTCGCCCATCGCCTCCAGCAGCGCCGACTGCGTGCGTGGCGAGGCGCGATTGATCTCGTCGGCGAGCAGCACGTTGGTGAAGATCGGGCCCTCGTAGAAGCGAAAGGTCTGGTCGCGCTGGTCGTAGATCGAGACGCCGAGGATGTCGGAGGGCAGCAGGTCGGGCGTGAACTGGATGCGCTTGAACGTCGCGCCGATCGAGCGCGCGAGCGCCTTGGCGAGCGTCGTCTTGCCCGTGCCCGGGTAATCTTCCAGCAGCACGTGGCCGCCGCTGGCGAAGGCGGCGAGCAGGCGGCGGATGGCCAGCGTCTGCCCCTGCATGACGGTCGCGAGATTCGCCGCGATGCGCCCGGCGACGTCGCGCGCCGGTCCTGCGCTCACTTGATCTGCGACGCTTTCTTGATCGTCAGCTCGCGGTCCGCCTGCATGCCCTCCTGCTCCTTCGCGGCCAGCTTCTTGACCAGCGACGCGTAGCCGGAGGTCTGGATGATCTTGTTGAACTGGGCGCGATAGTTGGCCACCAGGCTCACGCCCTCGATCGAGACGTCGTAGGTGAGCCAGCGGTCGCCCGGAAGGCGGTGCATGCGGTAGTCCACCGGGATGTCCGTGCCCTGCTTGATGACGAGCCGCGTGCGCACGGTGGCCTGATCGCCGTCGATGGTGTCACCGAGGAACTGGATCTTCTCGCCGCTGTACATCTCGATCTTGCCGATGTACGAGCGCTCGAGGAGATCGGCGTAGAGCCGCGTGACCTCCTCGCGTTCCTGCGGCGTGCGGGCGTGCCAGTGGGGACCGAGCGAGCGACGCGTGGTCTCGCTGAAGTCGAAGATGTCGTTGGCGACGCGGCGAATCACGGTCCGGCGCTCGACCATGCGAGCCTCTTTCGCCATCTCCGGATCTTCGAGGACCTTGATCACGCGGTCGATCTGCGTGCGCAGCTGCTCCGTCGGCGCGCCGGCCCATGCCTGCCGTCCCGCGGCCGTCCCCAGCGTGAGCACCAGCGCGATCCCCAAGGCCGTCGCACGCACTGTCATTCGCGCCTCCCCGCTCGTCGTGTCTGCCGCGCCCGGCGGCGCGCCGATCCGTCTCGCCGATGGACCGCGCGCGCGTCCCCGGCAGGACAGTCTATGCGAACGGCCACGCGGTTGTCACGGGGCCGTCGGCTATACTTGACCGGCCGCTGACATGACGCCGATGAGTGCCCGTCTGGATGATCTGCGGCAGCGACTTACGGCTCTGCGTACCCGATTCGCGGAGGTCGCGGCGCGCGCCGCCGCGGCCGCCGCCGCCATGCGAGCCAGCGCGGTCCCCGCCGCGGCGCTGCTCGACGACCTGCGGGGCACGGCCGCCGACTTCGACGAGCTGCGCTTGGCCATCCTTGACGAGGCGCGCACGCTGCCGAGCGCGCCCGATCCGGCCAGGCTCGGCACGCTGAAGGCCCTCGATGCGCTCGTCACCACGATCGATGGGGCAGAGGCCGATCGCGCGCGGCGGG
>Ga0209161_10001469_pt1 | contig 19555 bp, 18 predicted proteins | sample GraSoiAngelo_155_FD_186169 | JGI IMG/M metagenome (GOLD analysis project Ga0209161, IMG submission 186169) | Grasslands soil microbial communities from the Angelo Coastal Reserve, California, USA - 14_1009_13_30cm (SPAdes) (version 2) | ecosystem: Environmental > Terrestrial > Soil > Grasslands... | reverse complement strand
TCCCTGTTCGTGCCGTCGCACGTCTCGGCGATGTCGCACGGACCAGCGGGTCCACGGCAGAGGGTGCCGATGGTCGAGACAACGTCGTTGGGACAGGCACCGCTCGTGCCGGTGCAGACCTCCTGCGGGTCGCACGCCCCACCGGACGCACGGCACACCGTGCCGGCGCTGATCAGATGGCAGTTCGCGTCGCAGCACGAGCCGGGGTCACCGTTGCTGGAGCCCTGGTCGCACGTCTCCCCGAGGGACGAATCGGTCACCCCGTCGCCGCAGTAATGCAGCGTCACCGTGACGAAGTGGCCGTCGCCGGACTGTGTGCGCGACGGGCTGCCCGGGTAGCCGCAGGCGGTGCAGCCGCTCGTCGTGCCGGACGACTCGCCCTGGCGAACCGCCGCCTCGCACGAGTTGCTGCGGACCGACCCGTTCCACGTGAACGTAAGCGTGTGCGCCTTGGTCACCCCGTTGCTGGTGCCGTTGATCTGCCCCGTCGCGCTCTGGTTGAAGGGCACCTCGGCATCGCCGCCGCCGTTGCCGATAGAACCCGGGTCGGTGAGGCTGAGCGTTCCGGACGTGAGCGTCCCGCCCGTCTGGCTTCCCGTCGTCACGCTCGTGTCGGCGCTGCCGTCGCAGCCGGAGGCATCCGAGATGCGGTTGAGGTCACCGGTCCGGCGCGAGTCGATGGTGAGGAAGTACGCCCCGGGCGCCGTTACGCTGAACGATATGTTGTGTTGCGCGTTCCCGCTGGTGTCGTGGGTGCTGAAGACCCCGGTATCGGCATTGATGTTCCACGCGTAGCGGCTCGTGAACGTGATGCCGTTGCTCGACGTCGAGAACGATACGGAGTTGCGACAGTCACCGTCGCCGCCGCCTCCTCCGCTACACGAGGCGCCCGCCGTGCTCTCCGACGGACTCGATATCTGCGCCGTCGCGCGTCCTCCCATGAAGACGATCGTCACCGCGAAGACCGCGAGGGCCTTCACGGTGCGACGCAACCCTGCTGAACGCATGGCACCTCCCCGGAGAACGTTGGCGTCCCGCTCTGTCCGCACGTCTGGCGCTGGATGGCCTGGTACCACACGCACTGTGCGGTTTGTCAAGCAAAAATCGAATAAATCGTTGCTGCGGACGTTGGATCCCCCTCGGACAGTCTGTGGAAAACTCCTGCGGCCGACCGCCGATCAGCCGTACGCCCGGCTGACGAACCAGAAGAGGCCGAGAGCCAGAACGGCCGCCGAGCCCGTCTCGATCACCGCACCGTAGAGCTCGCGACGCACCTGCACTACGCGAATCGCGGGCCAGACGAGCGCCACGACCCCGAGCTGGCCGAGCTCGACACCCGCGTTGAATCCGAAGAGCGCCGGCACGAGGCGCACGGTCGGAAGCCGCGCCTCCATCAATACCGCGGCGAATCCGAAACCGTGGACGAGACCGAACAAGAATGCGACCGCCCAGCGCAGCGCCTCCGGACGATCGACGCGGCCGAGCAGGCCGAAGTAGCAGAGCGCAAACAGCGCAACCCCGCCGAGTGCCGGGGCCGGCACCCTCCCCCACCCCGCCGCGGCGGCGATCGCGAGGAGTCCGAGCGCGACGGCCGCCGTCCATGGAACAACGAACGTTCGTTCGCCGCGCAGCCAGACGTTCTCGACGGCGACGAGCGCGACCGAGAGGCCGATGAGCGCCTCGACCGCAGGACGATCGGGATGAACCCAGCCGAGCACCGCGACGCCGAGCGTCAGGCTGTGACCGACGGTGAACCCCGTCACCAGGCGGGCGACGCCGCCGAGCCCCCCGCCGAGGAGCAGCAAGGCGACCAGGAAGGCGAGGTGATCGGCGCCGCCGAGGATGTGCTCGACCCCCAGCCGGACGTACGTGCCGACGGACGCAGATCCGGGGGTCGCGGGCGTCGCGTCGAGGAGCCAGCTCGGCTCGCGCTCCGTGAGGACGCGCTCCGCGGGCCCAGCTCCGTCACGCGTGACGCGCGCGAAGTGCAGGTGGCCCGGCGCGACGTCGAGGAGGAGCGTGCTGCGGATGGCGAGCGCGCCCGCCGCCGGACAGCGAAGGCGCCATTCGTAGGCGAGTCGCCCCGGCGGCGCCGCGAGCGGTCGCGGCGCCGCGACAGCGGCGCAGGGCGCGTCGTCCGCCACGAGCTCGAGATGGCGCGCCGCGTAGTCGCCGAACGCGGCGTCCCGGTCCGCACCCGCCGCCCATGGGAAACGGGACCCATCGAGCGCCGTGAGCCCGACGCTGACCACCGCATCGCGTCCCCGGATGTCCCATGTCGAGTACGACGTCGTCCGATCGTGCGCCGCCGCCGGACCCGCGAGCGCGGCCAGGACGAGCGCGACCCGTCGCGCGCTCACGGCAGCGTCGCTGCCGTCTCGACGTCGCCCCGGCGTCTGAGCCCGTCGAGGTACGCCCGGAGGGCGCGCTCGCCGCGGCGGCGACGGAGCTCGGCCACGAGCTCCGCCCGCACCTCGGCAGGCGGGACATCATCGTCGTCGCGCCGCTCGACCACCTGCAGCACGTGGTAGCCCGTCCGCGAGCGCACCGGGTCGCTCACGGTGCCGGGTTCGAGCGCGAGCGCCGCGCGGAGCGCCGTTGGTCCGAGGTAATCGAGCAGCTTCGCCGGCGGCAGCAGCGCGTCGGGCAGCGGCGCCAGCTCCGCGTCGCCGACGGCATCCCGGACGGCGTCGAACGCCTCGCCGTGTCGCCAGCGCTCGGCCGCCTCCCGCGCGCGCGCGCGCGCCGGGGCGTCGTCGGCTGCCGTCGCCGCCCGGCACCACACCTGGCGCACGCGGAGCCGGCCCGGACGCCGCAGGAGATCAGGCCGCTCGCGGGAGAAGGCCTCGACGTCCGCTGGGCTCGGCTCCGGATCGGCGGACGCGGCGACCACCGTGTCGATGACCGCGGCCGTGAGATCCTTCCGCACGCGCGCGTCGCGGCGCGCGAGACCGAGCTCGAGCCCGCGCTCGACGAGGAGCTCCTCGTCGATGAGCCGGCCGAGCACCTGGCGCCGCATCTCGGCGTCGACCCCGTCACGCCGATCCGCGGCGAGCCCCGCGACGACGCGCCCGTACTCGTCGGCAGTGATGAGCTGACCGTTGACGCGCGCGACGGCGCCCGCCGGCAGCCCGCGGCCGCCGGTGCCGGCGTGGCCGACGAGGCCGGCGGCGGCGATGAGGACACCCGTCGCCGCCCCGAGTGCCAGGAGCGCGGTGCCGGGGCGTGAGCTCACCGTCGCACGTAGATCGGCGACGACCATGCGCGCTCCTCGTTGGGCGTCAGGCAGTCGTCGGCGTAGGGCGTCCGGTAGTCGCCGTAGCAGGGGTTCACCCGCGTGCAGTTCCCCTGGGCGTCGTACGTGCAGCGCAGGCCCGCGGCGTTCACCGCGGGGGTCGGCTCCTGAATCGCGCGGACGTAGTAGATCGTGTCACGGCCGCCGGCAACGAAGTCGGGATCGTCGAACTCGACCGCGCAGCCCACCGGATCGGCCGGGCAGTCGTCGCGGCGCCACGGATCCTCGATGAGCCCGCGCACCGGCTCGCCGGCGCGTACCTGCGGGCGGATGCGGACCACCTCGACGCGTGTGATCCGGTGGCGGTCGTCGCCGGGGTTGTAGCACTCGCCTTTGCAGAGACGCTGGAGGCGCTCCGGCGCGAGCGCACCGAGCGCGTGCGCCGGACATCCGGGACGCTGCCGGAACGAGCCGACGGCGCGGACGCGAAAGTGCGGATTCGAATCGAGCCGCACCTCCGAGCCCATGGGCAGCGGCGTGTCTCCGGTCAACAGGTCGAACCAGAGGAGAATGCGCTCGCCGCTCGTGCCGTACACCTCCCGGCGCTTCAGCGCGGTCCAGATCGCATCGCGGTCGCGGCCCTCGGAGTGGACCGCGACGAGGCCGCCGGTCATGAAGAAGGAGGCCTGCCGCTCGAAGTCGAGGATCTGAAGGTTGCGAAGCGGGTTGTTGCCGCCCTGCGTCGTGATGTCGACAGGCACCGACTCGGGCGCCGGCTCGCTGTGCGGCACGATGCGCGCGAACCAGCTCGCGTCGCGCGGGCCCGCGGCCTCCGTCATGCCGTGGCGGGCGAACTCCTTGTACCCCGTTCCGGGGCGCGCGGAGTGGTTGTCGCTCGAGGCGATGAAGCCGAAGCGGAAACGGCGTGGACGCGCCGGATCGTCGAAGTTGGAGATCGCGAGCGCATACTGCACCGAGTTCCCGGGTCGCATGCTGAACGCGGGGTTGAAGCAGTCGCGGCACTGGCCGCAGTCCTTCCAGTCCTCGACAGTCGTGCCCGGCACCGTGAGCCGGCCACCGACGCCCGCGCGGAGATAGTTGATCTGCGCGGTGTGCACCCGACGCTCGCATTCGTCCGCGGGCGCGCTGTCACAGCGCGCGCGGATCAGCTCGCCCGCGCGCCAGCAGCAGGGCTCGTACGTCCGGGTCGGCGCCGGACAGACGGGGTTCCCCTGCGCGTCCCAGTCGATCGCCTTCCAGTCCCGGTACTCCTCCGAGTTGCCGTGGCCGGAGAAGACCTCGATGAGCGTCTGCCGCTCCGGATCGTCCTGCGCCGCGGTCAGCTGCTTGTCGAGCGTCGTCCCCGGCGGCGTGTAGAGCCCCCAGGTCGTGCCGTGCGGGATGACGATGGTGTCGAAGCCCCATTGCGCGAGCTTCTCGTACAGTTCCTGCGGCGTCTGCGCCGCCTCGTGGCAGTCGGCGGGCAGCTGGCGCGTGTCGACGCCGGGCGGGCAGAGCGGCACGTCGCGCAGCTCCATCTGGAACTGCTGGAAGTCGAGGTAGCGCTGGCGGTTTGCCCAGTCGTGCAGGGGAAACTGGATGCGCTGCCAGAGGGGCGCCATGACGCGCATCGCGCCGATCAGCTGGCGGTTGAGCGCGCTGATCGGGCGCGTCGGCACGCGCGCATCGTCGGTGTCGTTGAAGATGACGTTCTTGTGGCCGTAGTGGTCCGCGGGCGTCGTGCCCACCTGGGTCCACTCCCAGCCGAGGAAGGCGACGGTATCGGGATCGTGCGGATCGCCCGCCACAGCGTTGCACTGCCGGATGGCCTCCTTCGTCTCCTGCCAGTGCTGCGGCGAGATCGCCTCGGCGTGGTCGTTGATGCTCCAAAAGTCGAGGCTCGAGCAGAAGCGGGCGAAGTCGCAGGCGTCAGCGGGCGGATGGACGCCTTCGCCCTGCAGCATCGGCAGGCTGGCGATGAAGGCGTCGGCGGAGAACGTCGTGTGGACGTGGAGGTCGCCGAAGAGGATCTGCTTCGCGGGCGGCGTCCCGGGCGCGAGCGCCGTCGCGGCGCGCGCTTCCTCCGGCGCGCGCGCGGCCACCACCGGCGGCGGCACACGCGCACGCGTCACCTCGCCGGGTCCCTGGTGCTCGCCACGCGCGCATGCGACGACCGCGACGAGCATTCCGAGCGCGAGCCGTCTCGACACTCCGCGTCCTCCCCGCGGACCCCGATCGGGTCAGCGGGCCCTGGTAGCACGCAGAAATTTTCACTGTCAAAGCACCGACGCCGCGCGGCCGACCCGCCGCGTCCGCTTGCTCGCGCGACGTGGTCCGCAGCACCTTGTCTTTGCACCGGGCATGCACTATGCCGCGCCGACGATGGCCCGGGACGTCCTCCGCACGCCGGATGACCGCTTCATGGGCTTACCGGGCTACGCCTTCGGCGCGCACTATCTCGAGGTCGACGGCCTCCGCATCCACCACCTCGACGAGGGACCGCAGACCGCCCCACCCGTCCTCCTCCTGCACGGTGAGCCGTCGTGGTCGTATCTCTACCGGAAGATGATCCCGCTCCTTGCCGCGGCAGGTTGCCGCGCTGTGGCACCCGATCTCGTCGGCTTCGGCCGCTCCGACAAACCGACCGCGCCCGACGACTACACCTACCAGCGCCACGTCGACTGGATGCGTGCCGTGCTCGAGCGTCTCGACCTCCGCGAGGTCACCCTCGTCTGCCAGGACTGGGGCGGGCTCATCGGGCTCAGACTCGTCGCCGAGCATCCGGAGCGCTTTGCCCGGGTGGTCGCCGCGAATACGTTCCTGCCGACGGGCGACCGCCCTGCGGGCCCGGCGTTCCTCGCCTGGCAGCGCTACTCCCAGGAGACCCCGGAGCTCCCCGTCGGACGTATCGTGCAGGGAGGCTGCGTCACGGAGCTGCCGGCGGCCGTCCTCGCGGCGTACGACGCCCCGTTTCCCGACGAGCACTACAAGGCCGGGCCGCGTCGCTTCCCGCTGCTCGTGCCAACGTCGCCCGACGACCCGGCGGCACCCGCCAACCGCCGGGCATGGCAGGCGCTCCGCCGGTGGGAGAAGCCGTTCCTCACCGCGTTCAGCGACTCCGATCCGATCACGCAGGGCGGCGACGTGCTCCTCCGCGAGGCGATCCCCGGCACGCGGGGGCAGCCGCATACGACCATCGCCCGCGCCGGTCACTTCCTCCAGGAGGACCGCGGCGAGGAGCTCGCCCGCGTCGTGATCGACTTCATCCGCCGCGGCGACGCGCGATAGACTCGCCGCCGTTGCTGAACGGCAAGAAGATCGTCGTCGTCATGCCGGCGTACAACGCCGCACGCACGCTGCGGCAGACGTACGACGACGTGATCGCGCAGGGCATCGTCGACCGGGTGATCGTCGTCGACGACGCGAGCAACGATGCGACGACGTCCATCGCGCGCACGCTGCCGGGCGTCCGATTACACACGCATCCCGTCAACCGCGGCTATGGCGCCAATCAGAAGACGTGCTACCGGCTCGCGCTCGAAGAGGGGGCGGACATCGTGATCATGGTCCACCCCGACTACCAGTACACGCCGCGTCTGATCCCCGCGATGGCGTCGCTCGTTGCGGGCGGTCTCTATCCGGTCGTCCTCGGCTCGCGCATCCTCGGCGGGCGCGCCCTGGCCGGCGGGATGCCGCTGTGGAAGTACGTCGGCAACCGTCTGCTGACGCTCACGCAGAACATCCTCTTCGGTGCCAAGCTGTCGGAGTATCACACGGGGTACCGCGCCTTCTCGCGCGACGTCCTCGCGCTCCTGCCGCTCGAGGCCAACTCCGACGATTTCGACTTCGACAGCGAGGTCCTCGCCGAGATTCTCTGGTTCGGCCACCTCATCGGCGAGGTGACGTGTCCGACCACGTACTTCCCCGAAGCGTCCTCGATCGGGCTCGGGGGGAGCGTTCGCTACGGGATCGGCTGCCTGCGAACCGCCGTCACCTATCGCCTCGCGCGGGCGGGCCTCGTCTCGTCCCGGCTCTTTCCGGCCAAAATGCGCCGGACCTTCCAAGAACACACTTGACCGCAGACCCGGAGATTGGGTTTCATCGCGGAGGAGCCGTTTGCCGCGATGGAGTGTTTCGATCTCGACACGCTGAACGACCGCATCCCCGCACATCAGGAAGGGTTCGGCGCTGCCGACCCGTTCCCGCACGTCGTGCTCGACGGACTGCTCCGCCCGGAGGTGGCCCAGGCGGTGGCGCACGAGTTCGATGCGCCGCCCGACGGCTGGACGTACCTCCAGCACTTCAACGAGCGGAAGATCACGCTGAACGACCGCGCGCGGATGGGGCCGGTCAGCCGGGCGGTGATCGCGGAGCTCCAGTCGCCGGCGTTCCTGGGCGCCCTCGAGCGGCTGTCGGGAATCGACGCCCTCATCGCCGACCCGGAGCTTGACGGGTCGGGGCTGCAGCAGACCATGCCCGGCGGGTTCCTGAACGTGCACACGGATTTCCTCGCCCACACCAAGCGGAAGACGTGGAGCCGCCGGCTGAACCTCCTTCTCTTCCTGAACGAGCGGTGGGACGAGTCCCATCGCGGCTGGCTCGAGTTCTGGGACGCGGGCGTAACCCGGTGTGTCCGGCGCATCGCGCCGCTGTTCAATCGTTGTGTCGTGTTCCAGACGAGCGCCGTGTCCTTCCACGGCGTCCCGGCCGGGGTCACGTGTCCCGTGGGGCAGTCGAGGAAGTCGATCGCGCTCTATTACTTCCGCGACGAGGGGCATCCGTGCCCCCTGCGGCCGACGCACTACGTCCCCCTGCCCGGCGACTCGGCGCTCCGCCGGGCCCTCATCCGCGCGGACGAGTGGCTCCTGTACGCCTATTCCGTCCTCAAGCGTCACACGCCGCTCAGCGACGCGATGGCGAGCAACATCCTGAAGCGCCTCTGAGCCCCTACGCGTTGCGGTGCCGTCGCGACTCACGGTAGTAGCTGACCGCCGCCGCGGCGACCGCGAACCGCGGCCGAATTCCAAGGGAGGAGCGAGATCGATGGCAGACGACAGACAGCAGCGACGTCAGGAGCTGGCCGCCACGCTCGAAGGCCGCTCGGACGAGGAAATCGCGCAGGGTGTGGTCGCACAGGGCGCCGACACCGTGCTCGACCAGATTTTCGCCGGCATGTGCGAGGCATTCCTGCCCGCCAAGGCCGGCAGCCAGAGCGCCGTCATCCAATACGACGTCAACGTCGGCGGGACGGTGCACACCTACCAGCTGAAGATCGCCGGCGGGAAGTGCGAGCTCGCGAAGGGCCCGTCCGGGCCCGCGCGGGTCACGCTCGCGATCCAGGCGGCGGACTTCCTGCGCCTGGTGACGGGCAAGCTGAACGGCATGCAGGCCTTCATGACCGGCAAGCTGAAGCTCACGGGCGACATGATGTTCGCCCAGGTCATGCAGGGCTGGTTCGAGCAGTGAGCACGGCGAAAGTCGGCGCGATCGAGCTCTACTACGAGGAGCAGGGGAGCGGCGACCCGCTCCTCCTCATCATGGGGCTCGCCGCCGACTCGCGTGCGTGGCTCTTCCAGGTCCCCGATTTCGCTGGCCGCTACCGCACGATCAGCTTCGACAACCGCGGCGTCGGCCGGAGCTCGAAGCCGCCGGGTCCGTACTCGATCCACGAGATGGCCGACGACGCGGCGGGCCTCCTCGAGGCGCTCGACATCGCGCGCGCCCACGTCGTCGGCGTCTCGATGGGCGGGATGATCGCGCAGGAGCTCGCCCTCCGGCACCCGCAGCGCGTCCGGGGTCTCGTGCTCGCCTGCACGTTCCCGGAGCCGGATTCCGACCTCGAGCGGCAGCAACAGTTCTCGGTGTCGCAGTTCGGAGGCCAGATCACCGCGACCGGCGAGATGCAGATCGACGTCCAGGCGCTCGACCCGCTGCAGTTCTTCCAGCACCTGCTGCCGCGGGTCTTCAATCAGTCCTTCATCGACCGCGAGCTGCCGAAGCTCATCCAGCTCTTCTCCGGCGCGCTCGAGTACGGCTTCAGCCTGGAAGCGATCCTCGGCCAGGTGCACGCGGTCATGAGCCACCGGACGACCGACCGGCTGCACCAGATCACCGCGCCGACGCTCGTCCTCACCGGTGACGCGGACCTCCTCGTGCCGTCCGCCAACTCCGACATCCTCGCCCGTCACATCCCGGGCGCGAAGCTCGTCAAGGTTTCCGGCGGGAGCCACGGGTTCAACTTCGAGACGCCCGACGTCTTCAATCGCCACGTGCTCGACTTCCTCGCCGGAGTGGGTTGAAAGGCACAGAGGCCGCCGGAGTCGCCTCCGACGGCCTCATTCGCGTTCAGGCTCCCCGGGCCGGACTCGAACCAGCGACCAATCGGTTACACCCGGTCCCGCCGTTTCCGACGGGGGTGGACTATCTCATCACCATGGGCTGCTGCAGCAGCCGGTAGGTGGCGGGCGCTCGTGGGGAGATTATTCTTCCGTCACTCCCTAGTCTCTGCACCTTCCCTCCGCCCTTCGCTCTCGGAAGGCTTGGCTCAGGGTTCCCGTATGCGCGCGGCACGTAGGCTTCCCTGAATTCACCCGCTTTTCACTCACCGGTTTCCCGATGAGGCTGCGCTGAACACAGCCGATCGCTCTACCAACTGAGCTACCGGGGAACGCCGGACCTATAACGAAACTCGCCGGTCCGCGCAAACCTCACATCTCACGGCGGCCCTCGAGCGCCCGGCCGACGGTCATGACGTCGGCATACTCGAGGTCGCCGCCCACCGGGATGCCGTGCGCGATGCGCGTCACCCGGATGCCGAGCGGCTTCAGGAGCTTCGCCAGGTAGAGGGCCGTCGCCTCCCCTTCGGCCGTCGGATTGGTGGCGAGGATCACCTCGCGGACCTCCTGCCCACCGAGCCGCGCCAGCAGCGGCTGGATCTTGAGCTCGTCCGGACCGATGCCTTCGAGCGGCGCGAGCGTCCCGTGCAATACGTGGTAGCGTCCCCGGAACCCGTCAGCGCGCTCGACGGCCAGCAGATCGGCCGGCTCCTCCACCACGCAGATCGTCTCGGCGCTCCGCTGCGGATCGGTACAGATCGGGCACGGGTCGCTCTCGGTGAGCGCGAAGCAGAGCGAGCAGAGACGCGTCTCGTCCTTCACGGCGACGAGCGCGTCGGCGAGGGCCTGGGCGTATTGCCGGTCCGCGCGCAGCACGTGGAACGCGAGGCGGGCGGCGGTCTTCTCCCCGATGCCGGGCAGCTTCGTCAGCTGCTCGATCAGCCGGGTCATCGACGGGGGCTGGGCCATCCCGGCGGCTTCAGGGCATCCCGGGCAGCTTGATGCCGAGCCCGAGGCCGCCGGCCACCTTGCCCATCTCGTCGGCCATCAGCTTCTGCGCGGCGCGAATGCCCTCGTTGACCGCCGCGACGACCAGGTCCTGCAGCATCTCGACGTCGGGCGACTCGATCAGCGAGGGCTCGATGCGGATCTGGACCAGCTCGAGCTTGCCGTTGACGACCGCCGTCACCATGCCGCCGCCCGCGCTCGCCTCGACGGTGCGGGCGCCGATCTCCTGCTGCACGGAGGCGAGCTTCTCCTGGAGCTGCTGCGCCTGCCGGAAGAGCCCTCCGATGTCGAATCCCTTGCTCACGGGCCGCTCCTTTCAGCGCTCGCGGCGATCGCGCACCCCGCGCACCTCGCCACCGAAGATCTCGACCGCCGCCTGGACCAGCGGATCCGCGAGCGTCGCCTCCGTCTTCCGGCGGGCGCGGCCGAGGGGCGTGTCCGCCGCCTGCTCGGCGGGCACGGGGCCGATCTCCACGCGCAGCTCGCGACCCCAGATCTTGCCCGCGATCGCCCCGAGCCGTGCGAGCGTCTCGGGCCGGCCGATGTCGCGCCGCATCGCCTCGTTGTCGATGCCGATCCGGATCGACGCGTCGTCGGCACCAACCAGCTTCCCGGTGGCGAGCGCCAGGTAGAGCGAGACCTTGTCGTCGCGGACGCGCGCGAGGAACTGCTCCCAGAGCCCCTCGCCGGCCGGGGCCGCCACGCGTTCCGGCCCGGACGGTGCCGCCGAATCGCTCGCGGGGCTGCCCGCACCGAGGGCCTCGAGCCGGCGGAGAATGTCGTCGACGGGAAGCAGTGGTGGCAAGGTGGCGAGCCGCAGCACCGCCATCTCGAGCACGAGCTGGGGATCGACGGTCCGCGCCGGCGCCGCCAGCGTCTCGTCGGCCTCGAGCAGCAGCCGGAAGAAGCGCTGCAGGTCGTCGGCCGAGCGCCGCTCCGCCTGGACGCGCAGCGCCTCCGCCTCCGCTTCGGGCAGCTCCGCCAGCAGCTGCGCGTCGCCCGTCACCCGGAGAACCGTGAGGTTCCGGAAATGATCGAGCAGGTCGCGACAGAACCGCTGCGGATCGTAGCCGTGGGCGTGCAGCGAAGCGAGATCGCGGACGCACGCGCCGCCGTCGCTCGCGAGCACGTGCTCGGCGACGGCGAGCACGAGGCGCCGATCGGCGGCGCCGAGGATCTCACGCACCGTCTGCACGTCGGTGACCGCCCCACCCGCGGCCAGCACCTGGTCGAGCAGCGACTGCGCGTCGCGCAGGCTGCCGTCGGCCTCGCGCGCCACGAGCGCGAGCGCATCGTCGGACACCGCGATCCCCTCGGCCTGGGCCACCTTCTTCAGGTGTGCCAGCAGCTCCCCGAGCCCGATGCGCCGGAGGTCGTAGCGCTGGCAGCGCGAGAGGACCGTCGCCAGCACCTTGTGCGGGTCGGTCGTGGCGAAGATGAACTTCACGTGCGGCGGCGGCTCCTCGAGGGTCTTCAGGAGCGCGTTGAAGGAATGCTGCGACAGCATGTGGACTTCGTCGATGATGAAGATCTTGAAGCGGCTCCGGATGGGCTGGTGCGCGACCGTCTCCATCAGGTCGCGCATCTTGTCGACCTGCGTGTGCGACGCGCCGTCGATCTCGAGCACGTCGAACGCCCGCCCCTCGGCGATCTCGCGACAGTTCGCGCACTCGTTGCACGGCTCCTGGCTGACACCGCGCTCGCAGTTGAGCGCCTTGGCGAGGAGCCGGGCCGTCGTGGTCTTGCCAACGCCGCGGGGGCCGGCGAAGAGGAACGCATGGGCGATGCGGCCCACGGCGATCGCCGCCTGCAGGGTCCGCGTCACGTGCTCCTGCCCGACGACCTCGGCGAAGCGCTGGGGTCGGAGCCGGCGGGCGAGGACCTGGTACGTCATCGGCGGGAGACCACCGCGCGGCGTCCGACGGTGGCGGCTAGGGTACCCTGCGGCACAGAGAGACAGTCGGTACCGCTGCTTCCTTCCGGACCTGACGGGGTTCGCGACGCTCTCTTGCGCAGGACCTAACCACCACCGCCCGGCGCCCCACGGAGGTGAGCGGAAGAGTAGCCGGCCTGGGGAAGAGGCGCAAGGCGACGCGCGCGAAACGAGCGGAGAGGGAGGGATTCGAACCCTCGGTACCTTGTGGGTACACACGCTCTCCAGGCGTGCCCCTTCGGCCGCTCGGGCACCTCTCCGGGTGCGCCACGGTCGCAAAAGTCGACGGCGCGCGCAAGCGAACGTCCTCTGCAGTAGCGGGTTTCGCCGCAGCGCCGGTTGCCGGCCCGCGGGACGACGTCGTAGTCTCCGCCCGTGTCGCGCTGGGCATTCCTGATCGCGTTGCCGCTCGCGTTCGCCGCGTCGTGGGCGCCGAACGACCGCGCGCGCGCCGGCGACGAGCCGCGCGTCATCGAGTACCACAACGATCGCGTGACCGTACGCGTTCACGGGGTACCCGTCCGCGAGATCCTCGAGGAGATCGCGCGGCAGGGCGGGGCCGACATCCGGGGCGAGGTTCGCCGGCCGCGCGCCGTGAGCGTCGAGTTCGAGGACATCCTCCTGACCGACGCCCTCGGCCGGCTGCTCGGCGAGCAGAACTTCACGCTGACGTACGACGACACGGGGGGGCTGCGCGCCGTCGAGCTTCTCGGCGGCCCCGAAGCGGCGGTGGCGAAGCACGATGAGAACGCGCCCGGCGCGAAGGCGGGGGACAAGAAGTGGAAGTGGCCGCCGACCGAAGAGGCCCGGCACGCCCTCGAGAACCTCGAGACGTTCGCGCGGCGCCCCGATCCGATCCGGGTGACCGGCCGCCTCGCCGATGCGCTCGGCACGAAGACGCCGACCGTCGGGCAGCTGATCGAAGCCTCGTCGCACCACGAGGACCCGCGCGTCCAGGAGCGTGCGATCATCATGGTGCTGCGCACGTTGGAATCCGACCCGCAGACGCGGAGCGCGCTCGTGACGGCCATCGACGCGTTCGAGGACCAGCGGCTGCTGACGGTCGTGAACGAAACGGCGCGCGACCCGGAGCACGCCGAGCTCTTCGTCGCACGGATCGCCCGCAGCGCGCAGCAGAGCGAGATCCGGACACGCGCCGGCGCCGTGCTGCAGCAGTTGCGGGAGCAGCGCGCCCGCGCGACCGCCCAGAATGGCGGGACCTAACCGCGCCCCGCTGAAAGTCACGCGACGGATCGCGCTCCTGCTCTGTGCGATCGCGAGCTGCACGTCGTGCAACGCGCCGGCCGGTCGCACCATCCGAAAGCGCCACATCGGGAAGCTGCCGGCGAGCCTCGTCCACGGCCTGGTCGAGTTCGCCGACGACGGCGAGACCTACGCCATCACCGTCAAAGACGCGGTGGGACAGCACGTCGTGGTCGGCAGCAAGAACGAGCCGAGCCACGAAGGCTGCACGATGTTGCAGTTCGCGCCGCACTCGCAGCGCCTCTTCTACTGGATCGGGGACCGCGTCGACGGCCGCCGCCGGCTCGCCATCGTCGCCGCCGGCCAGACGATCCCGGCGAACGTCCGCCAGCCCGAGCGCATCTCGTTCAGCAAGGACGGCGGGCGTTGGGCCACCGCGGTGCGCGCCGAGGAGGGCGAGGGCCGGTTGGGGCACGTGATCGTGCTCGCCGACGGGCGCGAGGTGGGGCGCTACGCGGACACCACCGTGCCGGCCTTCAGCGCGGACGGCCGGCATCTCGCGTATCTCGCCGCCGACGACGAGGGGAAGGTGAAGCTCGTCGTCGACGGGAAGGAGCGAGATCCCTACGAGACTCCCGAGACGAGCTGCCTCCCGGCATCGGCAGCGGCGAACGACGGATGGACGCTCCGCCGACTGCTCGGCGCCCGGTACCTGAGCGACGGGAGCCTGGTGACGGTCGCGCACGATCGGCAGGGATGGGCGGTGTGGCGGGACACGCGGCGGCTCGCATCGTACCCCAACAACACGCCGACGTCGGAGTCGGGCATCATCGCGACGCTCGGCCCGGAATGCATGCGGTCGCCGTCGATCATAGCGACGTCGCTGTCGACGCCCGACAAAGCGGCCGTGACGTTCTGGTGGGAGCGTCTCAGGGGACCGGAGGAGCGCTGGCGCGTCGTGCGCGACGGCACGGCCGTCGACAGCGTCGTGTGCGGGAAGTTCACCGATCCAGACCCACCGTATCTCTCGCCCGACGGACGACACTACGCGTACTCGTGCTTCCTGACCGAGCGCGGAAAGGAATCGCACCGGCGGCTCGTCGTGGACGGTCGCACCTACGGTCCCTATCCGGACGCGTGCAACGCGACGTTCTCCGACGACGACGCGCACGTTGCCTACGCCGTGTCCGACGGCACAACGGGACAGCCGTGGTCCATCTACGTCGACGGCAGGCCGGTCACACGCAAGTACGGCGCCATGTGGCCGCCGCGGTTCACGCCGGACGGTAAGCACGTGGCGTGGGAGGCAAAGCGCCAGGAACACGCCGCGGGCGGCGTGCTGGGCGTCGATCGGCGGGAAATCGTCTCGTTCGACGGCGTCGTGTGGGGACCTGAGTTTCCGCTGTCGGGCCGTGTGTCGTGGGTGATTCGACGCGACCGGAAGCTCCTGCGTCTGGACGTCCCTCTGCCGTGATCCAAGGGTCCTTTTTTTCTGGACACCGCGATTCCCGCCAGCGTAGAAAGGCGCCGATGCGGCACGCGCCCGCCCGGTGGCTGATGGGATTGGTCGCCGTCGCCCTCGCCGCGCCACCAGCGCATGCACGTCGCTGTCCGCCCGACGCCGTGCTGGTGGGGCCGGTGTGCGTCGACCGATACGAGGCGAGTGTCTGGTCGATCCCGTCGGGCAGCGACGAGCTCGTCGGCAAGATCCGGAGAGGCCGGGCGACGGTCGCGCAGCTTGCGGCGGCCGGCGCGGTCCAGATGGGGGCGATTCCGATGAGCGGCTGCACGGGATCGGATTACGGTCCCGCATTTCCGCCGAACGGGAACTGGACCACCCCGCTATATGCGGCGTCGATCGCGGGCGTGCCACCGAGCAGCTGCGTCACGTGGTTCCAGGCGGAGCAGGTCTGCCGGCTGGCGGGCAAGCGGCTGCTGACCAACCAGGAATGGCAGGCCGCCGCCGCGGGCACCCCCGACCCGGGCGCGGCCGACGATTTGACGACGACGTGCGCCACGAACTCCGAATTCGCCGCGCTGACCGGCACGCGCAGCGGTTGCGTCTCGGTGTGGGGCGCTCACGACATGGCCGGGAACGTGTGGGAGTGGGTCGGGGAGTGGATCAATGCCGCGACCGCCTGTACCAGCTGGGACAGCGCGCACGGCGGGGACGTCAGCTGTATGGGCATTGCGCCCCCTGCCACCGTGCCGCCCGGTCCGGGCGCCAGCGAGCTCGTCTCCTTCGACGCGAACCTGCCGGGCACAATCATCCGGGGCGGAAATTACGCAACGGGCGACCGCAACGGAATCTTTGCCGTGTACGGCGTGGTGAATCCGTCGAACATCAGTCGCAGCACCGGATTCCGCTGCGCGAACTGACATTCGACGTCGCGGTCCCGACGACGGCGCTCGCCGGCACCGCGCCGCCCGGTCACTACAAGCTATTCGGAGTACGCCCGCGAGCTCGTCAGCGGAGAGGGGGGGATTCGAACCCCCGGTGCCGCAAGGGCACACACGATTTCGAGTCGTGCCGTTTCAACCGGGCTCACGCACCTCTCCCTCGCGCCACCGCTACCACACCGGCGCCGTACCGGCCACATCGCTCACCGTCGCCGCGGTCGACGGGCGCGAAAGAATTCCTGGACGGCCGCCCGGCACTCGTCCTCTCCCACGCCGGCGTCGACGGCGATGCGATGGTTGAGGCGCGAATCGCGACACAGATCGAATACCGATCCGGCGGCGCCCGCTTTCGGATCCGCGCAGCCGTATACCAGGCGCGCGACGCGCGCGTGCAGCGCGGCGCCGACGCACATGACGCACGGCTCGACGGTCACGTAGAGGACGGCCTCAGGCAGCCGGTAGTTGCCCGCCGCGCGTGCCGCCGCGCGCAGCGCTCGGATCTCGGCGTGTCCCGTCGGGTCGGCGTCGACGATACTGGCGTTCCCGGCCCGGCCGAGCACCACGCCGTCCCGCACCACGACGGCGCCAATGGGCACCTCCCCCCGCGCCCCGGCGGTGCGGGCCTCGCTGAGGGCCTCCTCCATCCACCGGCGATCGTCGGCGGCGGAGGCATTGCGCCGGGCGGCGGCGCCGCGCCGTCGCCCGGCGTCGAATCGCGGCGCTACTTCTTCTCCTCCTTCTTCCCCATGTCGCCCGTCTTCTCCCCACCGCCGGCCTTGCCTTCGCTGCCGGCCTGATCCTGACACTTCTTCACGTCGGACTCGCTGACGACCATCGTCTCGGCCACGTCCTTCACGGTCCGGCCTGTCTGCAGGTACTTGTTCACCTGCTTGCAGTTGACCTCTCCGGCCCTGCCGAGCCCCGCCGTACCGAGAAGCAGCCCCCCTGCGATCACGAGAACGCCAAGCTTCATGCCGAAGCCTCCTTGCGCTGACGCGCGGTTGTTGGGATGCCAGGGACAGGAACCGCTGGCTCGGCGTATAGCAACGCCTTTCCCGCAAGGGAAGTTACGGAGCGCGAACGCCGCGGCGCACGCGCAGGGCTCGTTGTGCGCTGGACAAACCGCACCGCGCGGCCTAGATGCAATGCGATGCGGCGGCTCGCGGCCGCGCTGGCGCTCGGGTTGGTCATTCCGGCGGGCGCCCGGCCGGCCGTTCTCGAACGGGTGGAGGTGGTGGAGGACGGCGGGCCACTCGTTCGCCTGCACGTTTCGGAGCCCGTGACGCCGGTCGCCCACGCGCTGCCGGCGGAAGGCAACCTGCCCGCTCGTATCTACCTCGACCTGCCGGTGACCGCGCTGCTACCTGCTGCGGCACCTCGACGCGGCGTCGGCCCGCTGTTGCGCGTGCGCCTGGGACGATTCGACGCCGGTACGGTTCGCGTCGTGCTCGACCTGGCGACGGCCATGCCATTCACCGTCGAGACGGGGACGCGCACCGTGAACGTGAGACTCGGCCCGGAACCGGCAAAGGCGGAGCGCCCCACGCCGCCGCCACCCGGCTCCCCGGCGGACGCGGCACCCGGACCGCCAGCGCCCCCGCCCGTCGCGACACCTCCGTCGCCGCCACCGCCCGTTGCCGTATTACCGCCACCACCAGCCGAGATGGCGAAGGCGCCGGAGCCGTCGGACGTCCAGGCCGAAGCCCCGCCGGAGCTTTCCAAAGTAGAGCCGGCGCCGCAAGCAAAGAGCGCAAAGCGCTCGATGCCGAAGGCCGAAGCGGCTCCGCCGGCGGCCGTGGTCAAGGTCCCTCGTCACTCGAAGCCCTCGGTTCGGCCACCGGCGCCGCCTCCAGCTCCAGCCGAGACTGCCCAGCCAGCCGAAATCCAGCCTGAAGCGCCGGTGAAGAGCGAGATGCCCTCGTCTCCATCTCCAGCGGAGGTTCCGCGTCCTTCGGCGCCAGCGAGCCGGCCACCGTCCACCACCAAGCCGCTTCCCCTGGTCATCATCGACCCCGGCCACGGCGGGCACGACCCCGGCGCCGCCGGCGTCGGCGGCATCGTCGAGAAGGACGTGGTGCTCGACGTGGCCCGCCGGCTGGCGGTGAAGCTCGCGACGCGGCTCCCGGTGTCGGTCGTACTCACGCGCCTCGACGACTCGTACGTGCCGATCGAACGCCGCGTTCCCGAGGTTGCCGAGGCCGCGCTCTTCCTGTCGTTGCACGCCAACGCCTGCCACGACGCGAGCGCCCGCGGCGTGGAGGTCTTCTACGGCGGGGGGAACGGGGGTCTCCCGGGCAACCTCGCAGCCAACCGCGCGATGCTCCTCGGTCGGGCCGTCGAATCCGCCCTCGCGACGGTGGTGGGCGGCGTGCGCGGCGACGCACGGCCGGGCACATTTGCAGTCCTCGCACGAAACGCGGTCCCTGGGGTCCTGGTCGAGATCGGCTACCTGACGCATCCGGGCGATGCGGCGCGCGCCTGCGACGGAGCGTACCAGGACCTCCTCACCGACGCGCTCGTGGAGGGCGTGCGGGATTTCCTGCGCGTTTCCGCGCCTGTGCTATGAGCCGTGGCGTTTGACACTCGACGCTCCAGGGTGCAGGGTTTAGAAAGCATGAAAAACCCCCCCTACAACGAAGAGGACTTGGTTCAGCTCGCCACGCGTATCCCGCGTCGCGTCGCCCGCGAGCTCAAAGAGTTCTGCGTGCGGAATGACGTGCGCTTGCAGAGCTTCGTGAGGACAGCGCTCGCCGAGAAGCTCACCCGGATGCGGCGCGGACCGGTCCGGCAGACGAGCCGCGCCCGGGCCTGAGCGGCCGTCCGACGAGGAAGCGCACTTCCCGGCGGTCGGGCTATGCGAGACGCGTGCTGACCACCTGGAGGTCGCAGAACTCCTCGATCCCCCAGCGGCCGTTCTCCCGGCCGATGCCGCTCCATTTCATCCCGCCGAACGGCGCGAAGGCCCCTGTCTCGATGTGCTGGTTGACCCACGCGGTCCCGCATTCGAGGCGCTGCGCGATCTCCTCGCCGCGGGCGATGTCGGCGGTCCAGACCGACCCGCCGAGCCCGTAGTGTGATCGGTTCGCCTGCGCGAGGGCGTCCTCGACGTCGGAGTATGGGATGATGGGCAGCGCCGTCCCGAATTGCTCCTCGTCCACGAGTCGCACGCCCTCCCCGATCCCGGTCACGAGCGTCGGCGGATAGAAGTATCCCGGGCGGGCGAGCGGCGCCCCACCCGCTTCGATCGTGCCTCCGGCCCGCCGGGCGTCGTCGACCAGCTCCTGGACGCGTTCGAACTGCGGCCGGTTGTTGATCGGCCCGAGCTCGGTGCCCCCTTCGAGACCGTCGCCGACCTTCACCTGCCGTGCCATCGCCGCCAGCGCCTCGACCACCGGCCGGTATGCCCGCTCGTGCACGTAGAGGCGCTTGATCGCGATGCAG
>Ga0209161_10001466_pt1 | contig 19566 bp, 21 predicted proteins | sample GraSoiAngelo_155_FD_186169 | JGI IMG/M metagenome (GOLD analysis project Ga0209161, IMG submission 186169) | Grasslands soil microbial communities from the Angelo Coastal Reserve, California, USA - 14_1009_13_30cm (SPAdes) (version 2) | ecosystem: Environmental > Terrestrial > Soil > Grasslands... | reverse complement strand
GCGCCCAGGCCGTCAGGATCGCAGCGATGTCCACGGGCGCGGCCGGTCGCGTTTGCAGCGTGGTGTCGACCTTTTCACTCCAGCGATAGTGTGGCTCGGCGCACGCCTGCCCCCTCGCCGCCGCCGGCGCAAGGAGCAGCCCACTCACCACGACTATGACCCAGCGCGCCATATTTCCCCTTCCTTCACCCTCACTGCCTTCTTCCCCCAGCGCTGTTCGAACCATTCCGGATGCTCGGTGTGCACCGGCAAGATGCCCCGCGCGGCTGCACGAACTCCTCGAAGAACCTGCGGCCCATTCGAGCAAGATTCGGTTCCCCCCGATCTCGCCGGGGGCGCCGCCGTAGACGGTGATGGTGAGGCCGGCTCGCGACACGTTTCTACGTTGCACGCCTTGCATCACGTGAAGCAAACTCCACACGCCGCGCGCACGCGTCACGCGAGTGCGCGACAACAGCCGTGACCAACCCGCAGCGGCGCGGTACTGCAACGCCCGACCTATCTCCCGACGCGCCAACACGCTGCTGGATGCACATAGAATGGCACCGCGTTTGCTTTGGGGGCACGCGCAACCAACGTGTCACGAATCTAGGCGGAGGAGGCCGGAACTCATATGAAGCCGAGACCCACCATCTGCGCTATCCTGCCGGGCCTCGTTGCGGTCGCCCTGCTCGTCGCGGCCTGCCAGGACTCGTCGCGACCGTTTGCGCCGCCGCACAAGCCCAGCTTCTGGGCCGGAGGCGAGGAGCAATGCCCCATTGGGAAGTTCACGGGAGGCGGGCGCATCGATCCAACGCCCACGAACACCATGTACGGGAAGGTCACGTTCGGATTCAACATCTTCCTGGACCAGCACTGCAACGTGCTGAAGGGACAGCTTGAAGTGGTGCATCATCCGTCTCAGACGAAGTTTCACAGCGTGTCGTTCCGCAGTGCCTCCGAAGAGGGCACCTGTGTCACGTTCTTCGGCACGGTGCGCGCGAAGCACGCGAACGGCGATTGGCACGAGCACTCGTTCGGTGTACGCACGTGCGACAACGGCGAGCCCGGTTCCAGCCCCGGCACGGGACCCGATACGTTCCGGTTTGCGATCACGGATGACGACTCGTTCGGGCACGGTGACACCGGGGACACGCCGCTGACCGGCGGGAACATCCAAGCTCACTGAAAGGCAGGGTCCAAGCGATGAGCATCAAGAGCACCCTCGGCCTGGTCGTCGCGCTGGCCGCCGGAGCGGCGGCGACGGGCGTCGCTCAATCGATCAGCGGCCAAGCGTTCGGCGTGTTCGTGAACACGCCCGCCGCCTCACAGGCCCAGGCGCCGCTGGCGGTGCTGCCGGCCATCTCAGGAACGGACGGCGACATCGCGCACGCCGATGCCGACGTCCTCGGAGTGCCGAACACTCTGTCGTCGAGCTTTCTGAACAGCACGGCGACCGGAGCGATCGGCACTGCGGAGGCGAGCGCGCAGAGTGTCGCCAGCGTGGCGCAGGTCAACGTCCTGGGCGGACTGATCACGGCCAGCGAGGTGATCGCGACGGTGACGAGCACCCGCGGTGCGAGCGGCGCCGCGAGCAACGCCAACGGCTCGACCTTCGAGAACCTGGTGGTGGCGGGCGTGCCGGTGACGTCGGCGGACGCGACCGTCGCTCCTAACACCCAACGGAGTCTGTCCGGGGTCGGCTACGTCGTGCTGAACGAGCAGATTCCCACGGGTGACGGGGTGACGAGCAGCGGCATGACGGTGAACATGATCCACGTGTACTTGCAGAGCATCAGCGGTGGGATTGTGGATCCCCTCACCGGCCAGCTGGTCGGCGGCACCGCGACGACGACGGGCGAGATCATCGTCGGCTCCGCGACGACGTCGGTCGGAGGCTGACGCAGGCCGTCTCTTGTGAGGGCCGTCCGGCGCGCGCCGGGCGGCCCTGTCGTCACACCCTCCACTCGATATGCACGCTAGATTGTTTCGGTCGCCCGACCCACGACGATGGCCACCACGTTCACCCGCCTCCCGAGCCCGCTCGGCGAGCTCGTCCTCACGGCCTCGGGCACTGCCCTGACGGCAGTGTTCTTTCCGATCCGCCGCCACGGACTTGCGCCTGAAGCACAACCCGGTTGGCTCGAGGACGACGGCCGCGGTCCCGCAGGCACCGTGCTCGCTCGCGCCCGCCAGCAATTGAGCGAGTACTTCGCGCGCACCCGCACGACCTTCGACCTGCCGCTCGCCCCGACTGGGACCCCGTTTCAACGGCGCGTGTGGGACGCCTTGCGCGCCATCCCGTACGGCACGACCACGAGCTACGGTGAGCTGGCGCGCCGGCTCGACGGCGCGAGCGCCACCCGCGCCGTCGGCGCCGCCAACGGCAAGAACCCCATCCCCATCATCGTCCCCTGCCACCGTGTGGTCGGGTCGCGCGGCGAGCTGACTGGCTTCGGCGGCGGCCTGGACCGCAAGCGCTGGCTGCTTGAGCACGAAGGGGTCGCGCTGGCGCTCGGGCTCTAGCCGCGGGGGCGCCCGACCCCTATCATAGCACCGTATCCCCCGCGTGCGGGCGGGATTGCGTGACTAACCAGCTGGCTCACCTGCAGGCATCACTCCCCGATCGCTACACGCTCGAGCGTCCGCTCGGTCGCGGCGGAATGGCTACGGTCTACCTCGCCAACGACCGGAACCTCGGTCGCCAGGTCGCGCTCAAGGTGCTCCATGCCGAGCTCGCGACCGCCGTCGGTGTGGAACGCTTCCTGCGCGAGATCGGCACCGCCGCCGGGCTCAACCATCCCCTCATTCTGGCGCTCCACGATTCCGGCGAAGCAGGGGACCTGCCCTTCTACACGATGCCGTACGTCGAGGGGGAGGAGACGCTCCGCCGACGGCTCAACCGCGAGCGCCAGCTCTCGATCGAGGATGCGGTCGCGGTCACGTGCGACGTCGCCGAGGCCCTGGCGTACGCGCACAGCCGGGGTGTGGTCCATCGGGACATCAAGCCCGAAAACATTCTCTTCTCCGCCGGCCGCGCCGTCGTGGCGGACTTCGGGATCGCGCGCGCGCTGACCGTCGCCAGGATCGAGCCGCTGACCGGGATTGGGGCCATGATCGGCACACCCGCCTACATGAGCCCCGAGCAGGTGGCGGGCGACGCGGCGCTCGACGGCCGCAGCGACCAGTACAGCCTCGCGTGCGTGTTGTACGAGATGCTCGCGGGGAGGCCGCCGTTCGACGGGCCGACGGTCCAGGCCGTGCTCGCGCGTCTCTCGATCGAGCTGCCCGCACCGATCCGCACGGCGCGGCCGTCCGTACCGATCGCGATGGAGGCCGCCGTGCTCAAGGCGCTCGCGAAGGTCCCGGCGGACCGGTTCGCCACCATTGCGCAGTTCGCGGATGCCCTGCGTGCGTGGGACGACGCGCCGGCGGTCGCAGCGGATGCCGAGTCGATCGCCGTCTTGCCGTTTGCGAACCTGAGCGCCGACCCCGGCTTCGAGTACCTGAGCGACGGGATTGCCGAGGATATCATCAACGCGCTCGCCCAGCTGCCCGGCCTCCGCGTCGCGGCGCGCACGTCCTCGTTCGCGTTTCGCGCTCGGGCCGTCGAGTTGGCCGAGGTCGGTGCGAAGCTCAAGGTGGCGATGGTGCTCGAAGGGAGCGTCCGCAAGGCTGGAAATCGCCTCCGGGTCACCGCTCAGTTGGTGAAAGTAGGCGATGGCGACCATCTCTGGTCGGAACGCTACGACCGCGACATGACCGACATCTTCGCCATCCAGGACGAGATCGCGAAAGCGATCGCCGAGCGGCTGAAGGTCACCCTGGACGGCGGCGCGGCGGCGTCGCTCGTGACCCCGGCCACTGGAAATCTCGATGCCTACCATCTCTGTCTGCGGGGTCGATATCTGCTGGCGCAGCGCGGGCTCGGGCTGAAGCAGGCACTGGAGTGTTTCGGTCAGGCGCTCGCCCTGGACCCGAGCTACGCGCTGGCCCATGCCGGGCTCGCCGAGGCTTGCACCGTGCTTGCACAGTATGGCCTCGTGCCGCCTGGGACGCTGCGTGCGAAAGCGCACGCCGCCGCGTGCCGCGCCCTCGAGCTCGCTCCCAAGCTGGCCGAGGCGCACGCCGCGGCTGGGACCGTGAGCTTCGTGATGGATTGGGACTGGCGCACGGCGGCTGCGGAGCTGCAGCAGGCCATCGTGCTGAATCCGCGTTACGTCATCGCGCGACTCTGGCTCTCCTACTATCTCGTCTTCATAGAGGACCTGTTCGAGGAGGGGATCGCGCATGGCCGGCGCGCCGTGGAGCTCGACCCGCTGTCCCCGTTGCCCAGCATGCAGCTCGGCATGAGCCTGATGGGGGCGGGCCGGCTGGAGGAAGCGATCGCGCCGCTCGAGCGGGCCGCCGCGCTCGCGCCCACGATGTTCCTACCGCCCATCCACCTGGGAGTGCTCTACAACGAGCTGGGACGGAAAGAAGAGGCGATTCGCTCGGTCGAGGCGGCGGTCGTCACGTCCGGTCGCCATCCCTGGACACTGTGCGCGCTGGGGGTGTGCTACAGCTCCGCCGGGAAGGTGGCAGAGGTGGAAGCGATTCGCGACGAGCTGACCGCGCGGGCGCGCCGCGAGTACGTGCAATACACCATGCTCGCGATCTTGAGCGCCGCCCTCGGGCGCCTCGACGAAGCCTTCGAGCTGCTGGAGCACGCGTGTGACGACCGTGACGGCATCCTCGTCTACTCGCGCCGCTACCCGTTCTTCAGCGCGTTCCAGCACGATCCCCGGATGGAGCGGATCTATCGCCGGATCGGACTCCCTTGACGCTCCCTTGACGCCATCACAGCAGCCTTCGAGCCGTGCGAACCCTCGCATTCCTCGTCTTACAACGTCGTTAGCGGAGGCTGCCCCATGAACGGACGCCTGCTCATTCTCTCGCTCGGCGCGGCGGTAACACTCGCCTGCGATCGCGGCTCCCCAACTGCTTCACGTCTGCCGTCGCTCCACGCGGACGCGGTCGGCGCTGTGGTGGTCAGCGCGATCACCGATCTCGGAACCCTGCCGGGCGGCGACTTCAGCTCTGCGGCCGCGATCAACGCGGCGGGTGTGATCGTGGGAAGCAGCAACACTCAGCCGGGCGGCCCCTCTCACGCTGCTTTGTGGCAGCCGGACGGGACGGTCAGGGACTTGGGCACGTTGCCCGGCGGCGAGCAAAGCTTCGCCGTCGCGATCAACGCCCGGATGCAAGTCGCCGGCTCGAGCAGTGTCGGAGGATTCTTTCCCTTCCATGCGTTTCGCTGGGAGAACGGCGTCATGACCGACCTCGGCACGCTGCCGGGCGGCGGGTTCAGCTCCGCGACGGGCATCAACAATGCGGGCGACGTCGTCGGCTCGAGCGGGGGACACCCAGTGCTGTGGCATAGCGACGGCAGCCTGGTCGACCTGGGGACCCTGCCGGGCTCCGTCGGCGGTGGCGCGACCGCGATCAACGACCGCGGACAGGTCGTCGGCAGCAGCAACTTCCCGGACTTCGTCACCGTGCACGCGTTCTTGTGGCAGGCCGGGACGATGATCGACCTCGGGACACTCGGGGGAGATTCTAGCATTGCCTTGGCGATCAACAATGCCGGTCAGGTTGTGGGAACGAGCACGCTCCCCGGTCCTTTCGCTCCCGGCCATGCCTTCCTGTGGCAGCAGGGCGCGGGGATGACCGACCTCGGGACCCTTCCAGGCGGGAGCATCAGCGGCGCCGCAGGCATCAGCGCCTCCGGTCGGATTGTCGGACGAGGCACGACTGCGACGGGGCAGGAGGCGTTTTTTTGGCAGGCCGGCACGTTCACCGGCCTCGGGACGCTGGGCGGTCCATTCAGCTCCGCCATGGGCGTCAACGCCAGCGGCCAGGTCGTGGGGTTCTCCGCGACGCCGAGTTTTGCGTTTCATGCGGTCCGGTGGACGATGCGAAGCCGCTGAGAGCGAGCGCGGCGGGCTTGAGCGGCGCTTGAGGCGTGCGCGGTATCGTGCGACCTCGGACAGTGGTCGCACCTGCTCTCTCGCGCCATGAGGCCTCTATGAACCGCGCCGCAATTGTCGGAGTCCTGGCAACGCTCACGCTCGGCGCGTGCGCGGGTCATCCTGCAGCGCCCACCGGGCCGAGCCTCGGACGTCCCAGCGCCGCGCGCGCGGGCGCGCCGGCTCCGAGCCCGCTCGTCACGCTGCCATTGCCTGGTCGGACACTCGAACTGTGGCCATTCACCGGCTTCGGCTTCGGCCAGCAGTCGGACCCGGTGAACCTCGTCTGGACCGGCCACGCCGATCCCCGCGCCCTGCGGGCCGCGCTGCTGTCGCTCGACGGCGACCGCACAGCGTTCGGGTTCCCCGCTGTGTTCCCCTTCAACTGCACCTGGCACGACGAGCCGGAGGTGCAACCCGAGGTCGCCTACACCGCCGCGAGCGGCTGGGTCGGTAGCCCGATCATGTTGGAGTGCGGCACCTACGACCAGGCTCGCTTTCATCTGCGGTTCTTCGACGTAGGCGGAGTGACGGTCGGGGGGGCGCCCTTCGAGGTACTGATCCCCGGTACGTTGGATCACCAGACGATCAGCTGGAAGCTCGCCGAGCAGTTCGTGGTGGTGGACTTCCTGCGAACCGGCCTGCTCGATCCGGCTACGCCGCCCTTCACGACCGATCCGATCAATCCCCCCACGTTCGGCACCATTCCGGCGGTCATCTACAACGGCATCCCGACGGGCCTGCGGCAGGCGATCGGTGGACCATTGGGCGACGTGACCGACGCCGTGCCCATCCCCAGCAGTGGTCACGCCACGGTGCTCACCTTGCGCGGCGGTGTCGCGGGAGCGCCGCTCACGGCGCACCGGAGTTGGGTCCAGCAATTCGACCAGGTGATTCCGCAGCCGTTCTGCGCTCCCGGACCGAATGCGTTCCTCTACGTCGTGGGGCCGGTGACGCTCGAGCAGGACGTCGAGTTCACGTCCTCGGGCCACTACGTGAGCCAGTTCCGCGCGGCGGGGCGCCTGAACGTGACGCCCGTCGATCCGACCACCGGCCGGCCCAGCGGGGCCACGTACGGGGCGGTCGTCCTCGAAACCCACCGGGGCATTCTCACCGACGCGGGCACATCGACCGCGTTCTTCACGCGACGCATCACCCTGCCGCCCAGCGCCCCAGCCCACGGCACGTTCGAGTTCGCCTTTGCCGTCGACCCGGGCGGGATCACCCGTGCGACGGCGAGCGAGCGCTGCGGGTCATAGTCGGGCCGCGTCGACGATGCGCTGGCGTTGTCCCGCCAGGACCATGTCGCGGGCCACGACCTCGCGCACGATGCCCGCGACGAAGCTGTACCCGCGTGACTCGGCGGTGAGCCAGCGCTGCCATTCGAGCTCGTCGAGGGCTGCCGCCAATGGCTCGGCGTCGAGGCCCGAGGCGCGGGCCAGGTCCGGGAGCGCCACCCGGCTGCCCAGGACGGCGGCCACGACCAGCACGGCTTGCGCAGCGGCGCTGAGCCGGCGAAAGCCGATCCGGATCGCCGCGACCACGACGTCGGGCAGCTCGCCCGGCAAGGTCTGATCGAGTGTCCGGCCGGGCTCCGGCCACGCGGCGGGTGATCCCTGCAGGTCGAGCCCCAGGGCCACGGCATGCAGCAGCTCGACCGCGAGGAGCGGGATCCCCGCCGAGTCGGTGGCCACGCGACGCGTCACCCGATCGAGGTCAACTTCGCCGTAGCGAGGGAGGACCGAGTGCGCGAGGCTCCGGAGGGCATCGCTCGAGAGCGGCCCGAGCCGTACTGCCGCTCCCGGCAGCTCGCGTCCGATGCGCACGCGCAGCTCGTCGAGCGGCGGGCACGGGTGGTGAGCGACGGTCGTAAACAATAGGAACAGGGGCCAGCCGGCGAGATCGCGGGCGCACGCGCTCAGCGCGCCCAGCGACTCTGCATCACACCAGGCGGCGTCGTCCACCAGCATGACGACAGATGCTTCTTCGACGACGGCGCGGAGCACCTCCGCGAACGCCTGCGCGGGGCGCGCGGCCCCCCCGTCAGTTTCGCGCAGCGCCGTGAGGGCGGCTGGTGGGGCGCCCGCGACGCCCCGCGCCCGGAGCAGGCCATCGCGCGCGAGGCAGGCGAGACCGCTCCACGGCTCGCGCAGATCGGACTCGACCGACCGCACCAAGGCAACCGCGGCTCCGTCCAGCCGCGCGCGGGCCACCACCTCTTCCACGAGCCGCGTCTTGCCCATCCCCGCGTCCCCTTCCACGACGCCCACGGCGGCGCGGCCGGCGCGGCGGCAGGTCGCCCACGCCTCGAGCAAAGACGCGAGCTCGGGCGCGCGGCCGACCAGGGTGGCGCGGCGCCAGTCCACGGCAGCGCCGCCCGCCTCCCCCGCCGCGCCGCGCGCCGGCAGCCGCCACGTCCGCTCGCGCCGGATCCGCTCGGCGAGGGTCTGGGTCTCGGCGTCCGGCATCGTCCCGACCTCTGACGCGAGCCGAGCCGCGAACCCCTCGAACCGCTCGAGTGCCCCGGCCCGGTCGCTGGCGAGGGCCAGGCAGCGCAGCACCGCGCGGACGGCGGCGTCGGACGTGGGGGCGAGGCTGCACGCCAGCTCCGCGGCATCGCGCGCGGCGCCGAGGGCGCCGCCCGCGAGCAGCTGCTCGACCCGCCGCAGCAACACGTCGACGCAGCGGGTGCTCCACGCCGCCCGCTCCGCTCCGACCCAGTCGTCGAAGCCGGAGGCGCCGGCGACGCTGAAGCCTTCGAGGAAGTGGCCGCGCACGAGCGCCGCCGCGGCCTCGTAGTCGCCTTGCGCCGCCAGTGTCTCCAACCGGTCGGTGTCGAGATCGACGGCCCCGGCGAGCAGCCGCACCTGCGTCGTGTCGGATTCGAGCCCGGCACCGAGGTAGCGCCGCAACGTGCGCAGCGCCTCGTTGAGAGATTGACGTGCCCGCTGCTCTGCCTTGTCGCCCCACAGTAACCCGATCAGATGGTCGCGCGCGCGGGCGCGTTTGGGGGATCGCGCGAGGTATACGAGCAGAGCGAGGTTCTTCCGCCACAAGAGCGCGGCGGGCGCTCCGGCGCCGTTCACGGACACCTCGATCGGGCCGAGCGTGCGGCAGGCGATCATGCGAGCGGCCAAGCTGTCACCGCACGCCAGGGTCGTCAAGCAGGATGCCGCAGTCTCACCCCGCGTGGCCCCGAGCACGCTGGGCGATGAGCTGCTCCAAGTGCTCCCAGATTTCGGGTCTAATGCTGTCCACCAGCTCCTTGTTCAGCTTGCCGAGCATCACGGCGATCGAGCTCGTGTCGAGGCCGGCGATGCGGCACTCTTCGATAACCGCGGTGAAATGGATTCGGGCTTCCCGGATCATCCGGCCGAATAGGGTCGCCCCGGCTCCGCGCGCTCCCAGCGCCAGTGCTAGCAGATAGAGGTCCCGAGCACCGTCGAGCCGCTGGGCCAAGTAGTCCCGGGCTGCTGGATCGGTCACAGCCAAGCGTGTCGTTGGCACGTGCTTGTCAGGTGCCGTGGTGACCCTTACTCGGCACGCCCGGAGACGACAAGTACCCCGGCGGAGGCCCGTAGACGATTGGCCAGCTACATGAGCAGAGGCGGGTATGCGGTGTTGCGACGTGTGCGGGGTTCAACGGGAACCGATACGAGATGCGCCTCGGATCGCCTATGAACCCGCCGCAGCTGTGGCAGTGAATCTCGACCATATCCCGGCTCCCTTCAGATGGTCTGGCGCTATCCGCGGTTCGGAGGCTGCCGTTGCTCGTCTTCGTGCTGCTCCTGCATGCCGGGGTCCGACCCCACCTGGGACTGCCACCAAGCCGTCACGATCCCGCACGCCAGTGCCGGATGAGGTAGAGCAATGAAGCAGTCGGCCGCGGCGACGTGTGTCAGGAGGCCTTCCATACCCTGTGTCTGCTCCGCAAGCATGTAGCCACCGAACGAGCAAGGGGGGCCGGCCAACCTGGCCGCCCCTCCTGCTGCGCCGTGAAGGTCAGGCGTTCAGCGCCTTCTCTGGTGTGACTTCCACCTTGATCAGATGGGGCTTGGCCGTCTCCGCCTTCGGCAGCGTGATCGTCAGCACGCCGAGGTTGTAAGTCGCCTTGATCCTGTTGGGATCGATCGAGGTCGACAGCCTGAATGTCCGCTCGAAGGCGCCGTAGGTCCGCTCATACCGATGGACCTTCTCGGCCTTCTCCTCTGCCACCTGCTCCTTCGTGCCTTTGACCGTCAGCAGGTTGGCCTCTACTGAAATCTTCACATCCTCGGGCTTCACCCCGGGTATCTCCGCCACCAGGCGGATGACATCGGGCTCCTCGAAGATGTCCACCAGCGGCAGCCACGCGGTCGTCGCGGCCTCGGGTACGGGCCACTCAGACGCGCGGAGCGGTTCGTTGAAGCTCCGGCCCATCCGCTGCTCCAGCTGATACAGCAGATCCAGCATCGGATCCCTCTTGGTAATGCCGACCATATCGTCCTCTGCTTCCTTGCTGCGAGTCAATTGCAGACGTTCCGTGCCCATAACGGTACTCAACTGTACTAGTTTTGTCAAGTTAAACTTTCATCTCTAACCATCAACTTGACAATTCTAGTAAAGTAGCGTACTGTTCGGGCAATTGAGAAGCACCAGTCGTTACTCAGGTTCATGTTGGTTGCTAAAGGGAGTCGATATGTACGCACGCAACGTCACGCTGCACCTCAAGGCCAATTCGGCCCCAGAGTTCACCCGGACGCTGGAAACGGACGTCCTGCCCATGCTGCGCAAGCAGAACGGCTTCAAGGACGAGATCACGTTCGTCGCTCCCAGCGGCACCGAAGCGGTTGCGATCAGTCTGTGGGACCGCCAGGAGAATGCGGACACCTATAGCCGCGACACGTATCCCGCCGTGCTGAAGGCTCTGGCGAAGGTGGTTGAGGGAACGCCTGAGGTTGAGAACTACGAGGTTGCCAACTCGACGTTCCACAAGATCGCGGCGCGCAACTAGGACCGCCCGCGCTCAGCAAGAGCCAGCGGTCTGTTCAGGGGAGGGGGGCGGCCGAGACCGCCCTCCTCTCGTCCGTAAGGCGGCACAGCCAAGGAGCGCACATGGCACCGATCACACTGCAGCGCTTCATAGCGGAGTTGGACAAGTTGAGGCGAGAGACGGACGCCGGAATGCTCAAAGAGCAGGACTACGACGCCCCGCTCGCCCGAATCATCCGAGAACTGCGGGAGCGAGGCCTGGACGCCGATCGGGCCGTCGCTACGGCGGCGCTCGCGGACGCGCTCAAGCGCGGAGTCATCACGGCTCCGATGGAAGCGCACCTGCAAACCCGGCTGGGCTTGCTCGACGACGAGGCCCCAACCCTCGTCTGACAGTGCCGGGCTCGGACCATCGTGGTAAGGCCCCTTGTCAATCGATGACGTGACCGTGCGAGGAGACCGTACCGTGGACGTGGCGTTCCTGATCCGGGAGCGATTGGAGGAGCTGGGTTTAGAGCAGCGCGACCTCGCCCGTGCGGCCCGGGTGACGGAGTCGTACGTCTCGCAGCTGCTCACCCGAAAAAAAACCCCGCCTGCGCCCAACCGCACCGAAATCTACGACCGGATGGACAGGTTCCTGAAGCTGCCGGACGGCGAGCTCGCGCGGGTGGCGGAGCTGGCCCGCAGAGAAGAGCTGAAGCGGGAGCTGGGCGACACGCCCGAACCCCTGTTCCCTCGGCTGCGCGACTTGATCTTGCGCAAGTGCCGTCCCGAGAAGGCCAAGCAGATCCTCGCGATCTTCGAGCGTCAGCCCTTCGGCGAGCTCGAGCGCCTCGTCGCGAAGCAGCTGCTCGACGTCGCCGGCCTCGCGACCGATATCTTCCACCTGTCAGCCAGGCACCTCGCGGTGCTCGATGCGCTGATCGACTCGTGGGACATCGATCTCGCCGCCTTCAGCCTTGAGATAGTGCTGCGGCGACGGGTGGGGGCCGGGCGGGTGAAACGGTTCGAGTTCGTGGAGCGCGAGGCTGGGGCGGAGCCGGGACTCAAGCAATTCCTGGCCGATCCCGCGTTGAGCGGCACGGCGACGCCGCAGGAGCTCGAGTTCTTGCGAAACCTCCGCTTCAAAGGCCGGCGCCCAACCGCCCTCTACTATTACCGCGAGCTGCAGAACTTGAGGGACCCGCTGCACTTTCGAAACGCGTAGTCGACTTGCCTCCCGGGCCCCGGCCGGTCTATGCTAGGCGCCCGTGCAATCGACGACCGTCTCCCGCTGGCGCGCCTTGCTGGGCGATGCCCACTTCTGGATCCCAGTCGCCGTGCTCATAGCCGGCCTCGCCATCCCTGGACACTGTGCGCACTCGGGGTGTGCTACAGCTCCGCCGGGAAGGTGGCAGAGGTGGAAGCGATTCGCGACGAGCTGACCGCGCGGGCGCGCCGCGAGTACGTGCAACACACCATGCTCGCGATCTTGAGCGCCGCCCTCGGGCGCCTCGACGAAGCCTTCGAGCTGCTGGAGCACGCGTGCGACGACCGTGACGGCATCCTCGTCTACTCGCGCCGCTACCCGTTCTTCAGCGCGTTCCAGCACGATCCCCGGATGGAGCGGATCTATCGCCGGATCGGACTCCCTTAACGCGCGCCACGACCTCGCGCACGATGCGGTTCTAGTTGCGCGCCGCCATCGCGCGGAGATCGATGCTCGGCGGCAACCCCGGCAACGACAAGTAACCCGGCGGCGGCCCGTACACGATCGACGGATGACAGGTGCAAAGCCCGCTACGCTGCGCGGCCGGGACCGTCGCGGGGGACGGCACCCGGTAGGAAACGCCCGCCGGGTCGATGATGAACCCGCCGCACGTGTGACAATGGATCTCGCTCATCTGTCGACTCCTTCCGAAAAAAGACGAGGGGCGGCCGGGTGCCGCCCCTCGCTATCGTGACAAAGACCGGCGCCCTAGTTCTTCGACGCGATCTTGTGGAACGTCGAGTTGGAGACCTCGTAGGCCTCGACTCGGGGCGTGCCATCGACGACCTTCGCGAGGCTCTGCAGCACCGTGGGATAGGTGTCGCGGCTGTAAGCCTCCGCGTTCTCCTTCTTCTCCCACAAGCTGATGGCCAGCGCGTCCCTTCCGTTCTCCGTGACGAACGTGATCTCGTCCTTGAAGCCGTTCTGCTTGCGCAGCACCGGCAGGATGTCCGTTTCGAGCGTCCGGGTGAACTCGGGGGCCGAATTGGCCTTCAGGTGCAGCGTGACGTTGCGTGCGTACATGAGATGACTCCTCGACGACTTCGACATGAGCTTCACGCCTGCTGAACACTTCCAAGCTGGTGCAGCTTAGCCTGATTTACTATCTTTGTCAAGTGTTGCGCCATTCGGAGTATTTAACTTAATCGTGGCAGTTAATATCGTAAGCCGTGACCAGGGGATGGTCCTGTGGACGTGGCGTTCGTGATCCGGGAGCGGTTGGAGGAGTTGGGTTTGGAGCAGCGCGACCTCGCCCGAGCGGCCCGGGTGACGGAGTCGTACGTCTCGCAGCTGCTCACCGGGAAAAAAACCCCGCCCGCGCCCAACCGCACCGACATCTACGACCGAATGGACAGGTTCCTGAAGCTGCCGGACGGCGAGCTCGCGCGGGTGGCGGAGCTGGCGCGCAAAGAAGAGCTGAAGCGGGAGCTGGGCGACACGCCCGAACCCCTGTTCCCGCGCGTGCGCGACCTGATCCTGCGCAAGTGCCGACCGGAGAAGGCCAAGCAGATCCTCGCGATCTTCGAGCGTCAGCCCTTCGGCGAGCTCGAGCGCCTCGTCGCGAAGCAGCTGCTCGACGTCGCCGGCCTCGCGACCGATATCTTCCACCTGTCAGCCAGGCACCTCGCGGTGCTCGATGCGCTGATCGACTCGTGGGACATCGATCTCGCCGCCTTCAGCCTTGAGATAGTGCTGCGGCGACGGGTGGGGGCCGGGCGGGTGAAACGGTTCGAGTTCGTGGAGCGCGAGGCTGGGGCGGAGCCGGGACTCAAGCAATTCCTGGCCGATCCCGCGTTGAGCGGCACGGCGACGCCGCAGGAGCTCGAGTTCTTGCGAAACCTCCGCTTCAAAGGCCGGCGCCCAACCGCCCTCTACTATTACCGCGAGCTGCAGAACTTGAGGGACCCGCTGCACTTTCGAAACGCGTAGTCGACTTGCCTCCCGGGCCCCGGCCGGTCTATGCTAGGCGCCCGTGCAATCGACGACCGTCTCCCGCTGGCGCGCCTTGCTGGGCGATGCCCACTTCTGGATCCCAGTCGCCGTGCTCATAGCCGGCCTGCTGGTGCTGCGATGGATCGCCTGACCGAGCTCGACCCGGCGCGCCTCGCCCGCCTGCAGGGCGTCGGCATCCTGTCCGGGTTCGCCGCCGGCGCCTGGCTCGGCGCCGCCGAGGCGCCCACCAAGCTCGTCACGCTCGGCATCCCGCCCGTCGTCATTTCCTTCATGATGGTGATCGGCGTGTTCCTGGCGCGCTGGAGCCTCCCCGCGCTGGTGCGCGGCACCGCCGCGGTGCGGGACGACGTGCGCCAGGCGCCGCACCTGGTCATCTGGGCCGCGCTCGCGGGTTGCCTCTGGGCCGTTGCCAACACCCTCACGATCTTCGCCATCAAGGACATCGGACTCGCCATCGCGTTCCCCCTGTGGAACGCCAACAGCCTGCTCGGCATCCTGTGGGGCACGCTGCTCTTCAACGAGCTGCGCGACGCGGGTGCGGCACGCTGGCTCGGCGTGTGGGGCGGCGGCGCCGCGATGTTCGCCGGCGCCACGCTGCTGGCGGTCGCGTCGTCAGCCCAGGCACCCGGAGGCAACGCGCTGCGCGGGGTCGCGGCGGCGCTCGCCGCCGGCGCGCTGTGGGGCACGATGTACATCCCCTACCGCAAGGCGTACCTCACCGGTATGCATCCGCTCTCGTTCGTGGCGTTCTTCACGATCGGTGAGCTCGGCATGATGACGGCGCTCGCCGTGAGCTTCTCGAGCGGCCCCGGCGCACTGTGGAGCGAGCTGGTCAAGAGTCGCGAAGTGCTCTTCTGGCTGCTGCTCGCCGGGTTCGTCTGGGTGATGGGCGATCTGTTCCAGCAATACGCGGCCAAGTACGTCGGCATCAGCCGCGGCATCCCGCTCTCCAACACGAATCAGCTGTGGGGGCTGTTGTGGGGAGTCTTCGTATTCGGCGAGCTCAAGGGCGCGGGCTCAGGAGTCTACTGGCGGGTGATCGGCGGCTCGCTCCTGATGGCGGCGGGTGCGGGAGCGATTGCGCTCGCCACGGCGCCCGGCCGCGAGCACCGGCGCTGGCAGGAAGCGGGGGCACGCGAAAGCGCACGCTACAACGTGGACCCGGCCTACGTGGCAGCGGGAATGGCGGGCGAGGACACTCGCGTTACGCGCGCCCGCCGCAGTCCGCTCGATTGGCTGCTGGTTGCGGTGGCGACGGCGGTGTTCGTGGGGTTCGCTGTGGTCGCCCGGGTGCCCGCGCTGGTGGTCGACTGGGGCTGGGCGGCGCTGCTCACCCTCGCGTTGGTCGGATTCCTCGTCGTGGGCGGCCGGGCGTTGTGGCGCGCGACGCGGTTCGGGTGACGGGACGGCGGCGCGTGCCCCCCTAAAGCGGGCTGCCCACGAGGCGCGCGCCGGCACCCAGCAGCCGCGCGAAGTCGCCCAACAAATTCCCGGGCAGGGCGATCAGATCGAGCAGCAGTTGTCGCTCCTCCCCCGTGAACGGCAACGGGCGTCCCAGACGCACGAGCGGCGGTTGAGCATCTCCCGCCGCCATCCCGTCTACTTTGGCGTACGGCGTCCTGTTGAGGGTGATGACCTGATCCCAGCTCTCGAAGCCCCCGCCAACAAACGTCCGGCCGACCCACCCGCTCAGCTCGAGAGTGTCCGCGGTATGTCGAACGGTGAGCTCGACGTCATCGGCTCGAGTGTCCACCCCCATTTCTACGGAGTCGCTCAGCGTCTCGTGGACGTCGGCGGCCGAGTCGTCGAGTTGCATGGTGGTCGCGCGGGTGTTGAAGGCCCCGGGCCGACCAACCAGGTGGAAGTCCAAGCGCGTGTGGCCGTCCCTGATCGAGCCGGTTGCAGTTGCCAGGAACTGGGGATCGGCGGTCGCGTGGCGGATGGTGTAGTCGACGTACTCGGCGCTTTGGCCCACTGGGGTCGCCGATGCGCGAAGGGCTGTGGTGTCGCCCGTGCTCGCGTCTGCGAGATCGAGCTGACCGATCACCGTCGCGGGGCAGAGAATGGCGCCGGTGGCATCCAGCGCATAGAGCAGAAGCCGCACGCCCCCGGCCGGTGCACCGGACAGAGTCGTGAGTACGTAGCGCCGGGTATCACAGCTCCAGGCGAACGTTCTCCCGAGCAACGAGTCGGGGATCAAGGGTGCGGCAGCCACGGGCGGGGGGATTGGAGCGCCGTACAGGAACACGCCGACGGAGCTGGCGAGGGGAGATGCGAAGACCGTGTCGACGGCCGCCAGGCTGGAGCGTAGCTCGGCCGGGTCGTACCCGGGGGCCGGGCCGGCCGACTCGGTGCAAGCCGTGACCGCGACCAGGACGACGAGTTGGCTCGCCGACCAGCTCGGAACGATAGAAGAGCGGCGCATCGCGAGGTCCTGCTACCGATACCCCGGCTGGCCCGGGCGGGGTCACTCTTGACGAGGCCCCATATTTCCGTGCGACCATGACGTGCGCGACGCCTCCCCCGGTGCTCCTCACCGTACTCCTCACCTTGCTCGTCGTGCGCGCCGCCCCGGCCCAGCGGATTCCCGCGAGCCAGCACGGCTCGGTCACTCAGCGCGTCGGCCTTACTGACATCGCCGTCTCCTACAATCGTCCCGTCGCGCGAGGGCGGCGGCTGTTCGGCGACCTCGTCCGCTGGGGACGCATCTGGCACCCGGGCGCGGACTCGGCAACGACGATCTCCTTCGGCCACGACGTCACCATCGCGGGCCACGACGTTGCGGCGGGCCGCTACACGCTCTGGACCATCCCGGAGGAGCCGCCCAAACCTTGGACGGTGATCCTGAGCCGCGGCGTGGACGTGTGGCACACGCAGTATCCGGGAGAGACGCTCGACGCGTTGCGCATCACCGTTGCCCCGGAGCAGGGCGCTCACATGGAAGTGCTGGCGTACTACTTCCCGTTCGTCGCCCCGGACTCGACCGTGCTGCGGCTGCACTGGGGCACGACGATCGTCCCTCTCACCATTCGCACGAAATAGGACGTCTCCCGCCTGACGAGGTTTTCGACACCGTCGCGTTCTTAGTGTCCTGAAACCCGACAACGCCGTGATTTTCGTGCTCGATGCTCGGGCACCGCCGTTGCCCTAGCGGTGGGCATGCAGCTTATCCGACGGGCCCTCGGGCTCGGGCTCGTCCTTGTCACCGCGCACGCCGCCCGCCCGGGCTGCGTCGCCGCGCAGACCGCGCAGCAGCACTGGCAGCTCGCCCTCGCCAACTACACCCTCTCCGCGCTGGCGCAGTTTACGGGGAAAGTGATTCGGGGTGAGAACGTCGGTCGTGCGGCGCGCCGAGCCCCGGTCGAAGCCCTGGCCCCGGCCGCCCTGCAGCACGCCGGGATGACGCTGTTGGGAAGCAGCTGGCGATTCGCTCTGCCTGCCCAGGCGCTCGTCCAGAAGGGCGCCATGCTGCAACGCCGCTCGATGCTCGGGCTCCCTCAGTTCGCGGGCTTCTGGACCTCCTGGGAGCTCGACTATCTGTGGTTCAACGTGCGCGTCGCCGCGGGGCGATTCCTGGTGCCGCGTCTCAACGTCGAGACCGTGCGCCAGGCATTCGTCATGCGTGACCCGGCTCCGGCGCGCCTCTCCTGGGGTCGCTCGCTGGCGACCGGCGTGCCCACGTGGTTCACCGACCGGATCGTGGAGGAGGCCTGGGGGCGCGAGCGCGGCCAGCAAGTGCACCTGAACCAGCTCGTTTTCGATGAGAACTGGACCTCCGATCACGGGGATGGGCTCTACCGCCACGAGCTGGAGCACACGCTCCAGGCGATCCGCAGCACCCCGCTGGTCGACGTGCTGCTCCATCAGGACGCGTCCCAGACCCGGCCCGCGGGATTCCTCCGCTACAACTCCGACATCATCGCCTACCACCTGACCGGCGTGCAGTCGTTTCTCGGCAACGGCAATCGCCTGCTGGAGCACGACCGGCGCTTCGTCGAGTGGGAAGCCGATTCCTACGCCGGCCTGACTGATCGCGGCTTCGCCTGGCGTTAGCAGGTTGCATTGACGGCCGTCGCTCCGAGCGGTAGTCTCGCTCGGCGGCCGTAGCCGGACCGCGGGATCCGACCGATGATCTTCCGCAGCCCCTATCCCGACGTGCCAGTGCCCGACGTCGCGCTGCACCGCTTCGTGCTGGCGGGAGCGGCGGAGCGCGCGGACCAGCCGGCGCTGATCGACGGGCCGAGCGGTCGGGCACTGACGTATGGACAGCTGGCCCGAGGGGTCGAGCGACTCGCGGCCGGACTCACCGCGCGCGGATTCCGCCGGGGCGATGTGCTCGCCCTCTTCATGCCGAACCTCCCCGAGTTCGCCCTCGCCTTTCACGGTACCCTCGCGGCCGGCGGCGTCGTGACCACCGTGAACTCCCTGGCCACCGTGCAGGATGCCGAGTACCAGCTGGGCAACGCCGGCGCCCGCTTCCTCGTCACCGTCGCGCCCTTCCTGGACCGGGCGGCGCCGGCCGCCGCCCAGGTCGGGATCGAGCAGCTCTTCGTCGTCGGCGAGGCACGCGGCGTCACACCGTTTGGTGCGTTGCTCGACGCCGGCGGGTCGGCCCCGCGGCCCTCGCTCGCGACGGCGCGCGACCTCGCCGTCCTGCCGTATTCGAGCGGAACGACGGGGTTCCCCAAGGGCGTGATGCTGACGCACCGCAACCTCGTGGCGAACCTGATCCAGACTGCGACCGTGCATCACGTCGTCGCCGCCGATCGCATCATCGCGGTGCTGCCGTTCTTCCACATCTATGGGATGCAGGTCGTGATGAACCTCGCGCTGTGGCAGGGAGCGACCCTGGTGACGATGCCGCGGTTCGAGCTCGAGCCCTTCCTGGCGCTGCTCGAGGCCCATCGCATTACGCGGGCGTTCGTGGTCCCGCCGCTCGTCCTTGCCCTCGCGAACGATCCGGCGGTCGATCGCTACGACGTGTCCAGCCTGCGGGGAGTGATGTCCGGCGCCGCGCCGCTCGACGCGGCCCTCGAGACGGCCTGCGCCCGGCGGCTCGAGTGCGCGCTGATTCAGGGGTACGGGCTCACCGAGGCGAGCCCGGTGACCCACGCCGTTTCAGACGAGCCGGGCGCGGCGCGGCCCGGTACGATCGGCCGGCTGGTGCCGAATACGGAGTGCCGGATCGTCGATCCGGCGAGTGGCGCCGATCTCGGTCCCGGCGAGGATGGCGAGCTCCTGATCCGGGGTCCCCAGGTGATGTCGGGGTACTTGAACAACCGGGATGCGACCGCCGCCACGCTCGATGCCGACGGGTGGCTGCATACCGGCGACATCGGACGCGTCGACGCGGATGGATACTTCACGATCGTGGACCGGCTCAAGGAGCTGATCAAGTACAAGGGC
>Ga0209161_10001459_pt1 | contig 19592 bp, 18 predicted proteins | sample GraSoiAngelo_155_FD_186169 | JGI IMG/M metagenome (GOLD analysis project Ga0209161, IMG submission 186169) | Grasslands soil microbial communities from the Angelo Coastal Reserve, California, USA - 14_1009_13_30cm (SPAdes) (version 2) | ecosystem: Environmental > Terrestrial > Soil > Grasslands... | reverse complement strand
CTGCAGCCACTACCTCTTCTGGGTGTTCTAGATTCCGCCCTTTTCGTCGTGCCGCGTGGAGCCGTCCAGCCGCGCACTGCGCGTCGCCGGCTGCTGGATACGCAGCATTCGAACCGGTGTTCGAAGTTGAGCACGGAGCTGACCGCGGAGATGATTCCGGGGCTTAGATGGGGATGACGACGCTGTTGCTGAACGTGGTCATGACAACCATGTTGAGTTGCAGAGCGGAGCTTGACTTTGTGACGCAAAGTCTCGTACCCTTTGCGGTACAAAGTACTCCTTGGAGGGCGAGATGGGTGAGAACACTGACGTGAACGAGACCGGGGCGGTCGACGAAGGCAGCGAGTTGGATCCCAGGACGGCGGCGACGCTCCTCGAGCAGACCAAAAGGCGGGCGCAGCGCCAGTTCGAGTTCCCCTCGCCGCTGTTAACGCTGATCCAGGCTGGGGCGGTTCTGGCCGCTTATGGCGCGATCTGGCTGTCGGTGCGGGGGCAGAATCCCTACAGCGGACCGAGTTACGCTGCTCTGGCCGCGCTGTACGCATTCGTGCTCCTCGCGGCAGCAGTGGGGTCGCGCCATCCCTCTGGTCTCGGCCTTTCTCGCCGTGTACGTGCTCATGGGGGCGCTCCGGTATGACGGATTCAGCCACGCGATCGTCTACGGCATCCTTCCGGCCGCCGGGCCGCTGATAGTCGTCGGCGCGGCGATGGCAGGCTACGCGGCTGCGCGGGAAGAGTGGCAGGTGCTCGGCGTCGCCGTCGCTGCGATCGCGGTCGGCGCTGGGAGCGCCTTCGCGGGACCTGCCGGAGTGTGGGGGGTCGCCGGCGTGGGCCTCTGCGCCGTGCTCGTTTGCCGGGCGATCGCTCAGATCTGGCTGCGCCGCGCATAACGGGTGCAGGCATGACCACCGATGCGCTCGACCCGCTAATTCACGTCCCGGCACGGCTGCGTATCGTCGCGACGCTGGCGGCGTTGCCCGACGGCGACGCGCTCTCGTTCACCCGGCTGCAGAAGCTGATCGGGCTGACGCCCGGGAACCTGATCACGCACCTGCGCAAACTCGAACATGCCGGCTACGTCAGCACCGAAAAGAACGGCAGCGGGGTCGCCTCGCATACGTCGGTCGCACTCAACAACCGCGGCCGCGCAGCACTCGACACCTACACAGCAGCGTTGCGCGACCTGATTGCGGGGTTGTAAGCGTGGCGGCGGCAGGCCGATCGCTCCGGGCGTCAGAAGGACATCTCGATCCGGCAGGTGGAGTTCATAACTTGTACGGTCGGGGACACCACTCAAAACAAGTTTTGAACGGCATGGCGTCGAGGGTCAGCGCGTCGTCGGCCCGGGGCCAACTGCCTCGTAGCGATAGGGACGACCCTGCGATGTGGCCGGGTGCGTCGCGCCCCGCCGTCCTCGATGAGCGCCTCGAGGCGACGGCGGACCGCGTCCGCGGGCAGCACGCTTTTCGCGATTCTGCTGCAGGCATGCGGCGACCTGCCGGCGGGCGTCAGCCGTTCGATCCGGTTAGCCGATCTGTTCGGCCAGTCCGATGATGATGCCTTCAGGCCCGCGGATGTAGGCAAGCCGATACGTGTCCTCGTACTGCACCACTTCGCCTATCAGCTCGGCCCCGTGGGCGAGCAAGCGCGCGACGACAGCGTCGATGTCTTCGACGGCGAACATGATGCGACGGATGCCCAGCGCGTTCACCGGCGCGTCCACGGGCCCAAACCTGATCGCCTTGGGCGTGTGGAACTTGTCGAGCTCGATGCGGCCGTGGCCGTCCGGGGTCCGCATCAACGCGAGGGTGGCGCGAACGTCCTTCAGCCCGATCAGGCTGTCGACCGAAGGTCCCTCGACCTGCGCCTCGCCTTCGAGCTCGAGGCCGAGCTCGATGAAGAAAGACTTGACCGCCTCGAGGTCGTCGACAACGATGAGAACGTTGTCCATCCGCTGAATCGTCATGTGCTCACTCTAGTGTCGACGACAGGACCCACTGGCGACGATCAGCTGCTCACTGGTTAAGCGATGCGCGTCTGGTCGGGGATGGATTGGTGCGCCTTGGTGAGCGGCCCCGCTACAACGCCGCCGGGGTGACAAAGCTCGCGTTCCACATGCCCGCTGCGATGCCGATGGTTGGTAAGCCACCCGGCCCAGAAGGTCCCGGGCGGTTCCCAACGGGCTACTTCGGCAGCCGTCAAGACGCGCTTGGATGGCTGATGAGTGACCAACACGGGGAACCCTCATAGCGCGTTCCTGTGCTCGGCGCAGGCGGCCGGTCGCGAACGCAATGCCCATGATCCAATCGAGCCGTCAGGCCCATGTGACGGACATAACCTGGACATGGCGGTCAGGCCCAGCACGATCGGCAAAGCTCGGGACCGAATCCGTTCGAGCTATCTGAGGCTGTTGCTCTTGCCCCTCGGCGCAGAGACTGGGCGCAGGGCGTTGCGCCGCCGCCATAGGACAATAGCGCCAACTCCGGCTGCGATCAGGACCAGCGCCGCGGCTTCGGGCAGGAGCTCGATCGGCGACCACGGATACTGGCCCATCGCCCAGACGGTCAAACTGCTCGGCACGGTTGAGCACTGGACCTCGCCCTTGCTGCTGTAGCGCGTCGGAGGCAATCCATCATCGGCGCTTCGGGTCAGGTGGGCCCAGAGACCGCCTCTGGTGGCGTTGGTAAAGGTGACGTCAAGCGAGTTCAGCACGAGACGTTCGTGTTGCCGATGTCGCGCCGCGAAATACGCCATCAGGTTGTCCCGATTGGAGGCTTCCGCGTTGAGGCGCTGTCCAGGGGCATCCGTTGCATACCAGACGAACTGCTGCTGGGACACGAGTTGGTCCAGCTGAGCAAGGTCTCCCCGGTTGAAGGCGTCGATGAAACGCTCGACGACTTGGCGGACCTCTTGGGGCGAACATTGAGTTGGATTGGCGGATGCCGAGCTGGCTGCCAACTGGCAACCCGCCAGAAGGCCGAGCAACGACCCACTCGCGACGACTCGCCAAAGGCGTCTGCTCACCGATAACTCCATGGCACTCCGCGTTACGCGGGAGACTGAACTTCGGACCAGGTGGAGCCATCCCAATGTTCAATCAGGGTCAGAGGTTGGGAGGCTTGTCGTGTCCCAACGATCCAGACATCTTTGCTCGACAAACTCAAGACGCCCGTCAGCCTACCCGCAGAGATACCGCCGGGCGCTGCGATGACCTTCCAGTTCGTCCCATCCCAGTGCTCGAGTAGCGGCCGATAGCCCCGGTCAATCACGCCCCCAGCGACCCAGGCATCGCTGGCGGTTGAGGCACTGATTCCCCAGATTTCGACACCTGGCCCGGGCGTCGGTACCGTCATCGGGTTCCAGTTCGTCCCGTCCCATCGTTCGAATCCTTGGGGTCCTCCCATCGGGCCGACAGCCCAGGCCTCGTTTGCCGAGACGGCAACGACGGCACGAAGCTCCTGGACAGACCGAGCGTTAATCGATACTTGCGCCCAGGTGATCCCGTTCCAGTGCTCAACTAGCGATTGGCGTGGACCATCATCCTGCGTCCAGCCCACTGCCCAGAGGTCAGTGGGGCTGCTCGCTGAGAGATTCGCCAGCTCATTCCATCCGGACCCTGGGCTGGGTGCGTTCACGACTCTCCAAGACTTACCGTCCCAATGCTCCGCCAGCACCCGAGCTGGGGCTGCATCATCTTTGTAATAGCCGACGGCCCAAACATCGTTTTTGGAGAGGGCAACCACGCTGTCGAGTTCGTTCCACACCAGGCCAGGATTCGGGGCAGCGACGACCGTCCATGCACGCCCGTTCCAGTGCTCGATCAGTGTGGCCTCCTGGAAGCCACTGACGCCTGCTGAGGAACCGACGGCCCAAGCGTCCACGGGCCCCGTCGTCGTGACCGAGTTAAAGACATCCGGTCTGCCACCGTTCGGCGCGGCAGGCACATCGGTCCACTGAACACCGTTCCAATGCTCGATGCGCGATCGGTCGCCAGAGGCCGTGCGGTAGACCCCCACCGCCCAGACGTCTGCGGACGACGGCGCCGCGAGACCGCGAAATTCCGTGTATGGCTCGCCTAAGCTGCCTACGGAGTTCGAGCCGAATTCGCTCGAGAAGGTGCCCGTTTGCTGAACCGAGCTGCAGGCGGCTAGCGTGCTTCCCAGCACAATCAGCAAGACGAAATTTCGCACTCAAGAACAACGGCGTTCCTCAGCCACTCCCTTCTCGCCCGCGGTGCCCGCCGGTCATGATTCCGCTCGCTTGACGTTTGGGACAATTGTGCATCCCGTCAATCCTGGACTGGGAGAGATCGAGATGATCTCCAACTCGCGCCATCGACCTCTAACAGACACCGTGGTCGTCTTCTGGATCCTTGCTCTCTTCGCCATCACCGCACTCGGCGCATTTCCCCTCTTTTTCTACCGGCTCGACTTGAGCAAGCTCACGTTCTCAACACCCATCCCGGTCGTGGTCGGTATCGGAATCGAGGTCACTGCCTATGCTCCTACGCTGGCGGCTCTGCTGATCGTCGTCTTGGTCCCAGGCAGCGGCGGCATTGGACGGCTGATGCGGCCCGTCGTCAGATGGCGGATTGACTCCTATTGGTATCTCCTCGCATTACTGGGTCCATCCGTACTCTTCCTGGTTGGCGATGTCGTTCGCCTCGGGCTTGGCTTGGCGCTTCCGCCGCACTGGCTGGTCATTCCGGGGGCGGCGGCGATCGCCTTCCTGGTGGGCGCCCTGATCGCCGGCTCGTTTGGAGAGGAAGTGGGATGGCGCGGCCTCGGTCAGCCGCGTCTGCAGGCGAGATATGGTGCCCTTTGGGCGGCGGTGGCGGTCGGCGCTGTCTGGAGCGTCTGGCACCTGTGGCCGGCTGTGGCTCCTGGCGGACTCAACAGCACGACTTGGTCGGATGTCGTCCTCACATTCGTTCGCCTGATCGCGACTTCGATCGTGTTCGCCTGGATCTACAACGGCACGCAAGGAAGCCTTCTTATCGTCATGCTCGCGCACGCTGGCCACAACCTGGCAGTGCGATTTGTGCCCGTGGCGGACAGCGTCCAACATGGCGATCCAGTTGTCACGTCGCTATATGTTGTCGCCGCCGTCGCCGTGGTGATGGCGACCAGATCTCAGTGGCTGCGTCCGCCGCTTCGGCCCGAGGAAGCACCCAGCTCGGCGCGCAGGTGAAGTTCTTCCTTCAAGCTGTCTTAAGGCGCGGAACCCGGAAGGTCACCTCGGTCCCCTGCCCCGGCGCGCACACGGAGCACGAGCTCGCCTGCACTCGCCACAAGCGTGATGACCACCGCCCGGGCGCCGGCGTGCTTTGCAATGTTGTTGAGCGCCACCAATTTCCCACAGACCGTGGCCACCGGCCGCTCTTAGAGACGAGGGTCGACCGGTTCGCTCTCCAGCGCTAGCACCGCAAAGGTGCACTCGTGGACTCGGTGGAGCGGCTCATGGCGCACGAAGCGCTCGAGGGCCTCGATGCCGAGCGCGAATTCGCGGATCGCCAAGGATCGCTTCAGCCCGAGGCCGCGCGCCCGAAGGCGGTCGAGATTTGCTGGAAGTGTGTATTCGGGCCCATAAATGATCCGAAGGTACTCCCGGCCCCGACACTTCACCGCTGGCTGGACGATCCCCTTCGCGGCATGTGCCACAAACTCGAGAGGCTTGACCACCATGCCTTCGCCTCCCCGACCTGTCAGGTCTTCCCACCAGCGGGTTCCGTCCAGCTCGCTCGCCGGGTCGGTAACATCGACCACCTTAAATCCGGTGGGGATGAGCACGCCGTCATCTGGCCCGCACAGCTCGGCGAGCTTTTCCATATGCCAGGCGTGATCCTTATCGATGTGGACAGTGCTTTCCGTCGCCAGCAGATGAAACGGCGCGAGGCGCAGATCATTGACGGACTGTACAGGCCAGCAGTAGCGTCGATAGGCATCCACATAGCCGGAGACCGCTTCCACCCGAAGGCGGTTTTTGGCCAACAGGTCGCCGACATCCACGATTGCGGAGGTCCGGTCGAGGGCCGCTTGAACTTCTGCGAGTGCCGCCGTGGCTGCCGACCCGACAGCGGCGTACTGATTGCGGAGCAGATCCTGGGCCTTGGCTGACCATGGCATGAGCTCGCCGTCCAGGCAGATCCAGTCTGTCTGCAGTTCCTCCCACCAACCGGCTCGATCGGCCGCCGCGTGCACCCGCTGCAACAGGTCGTTTTCCAGCGCATGGTCCGAGAAGAACGGGCGTCCGGTTCGGGTGTAAATGCTGCCGATCCCGCCCGTGACCCGAAATCGCTTCTGGGCCGCCTGTTCGTCCTTGCAGATGATCACCACAGCGCGCGAGCCCATGTGCTTCTCTTCGCACACGACCTTTGGAATTCCCAGCTTGCGGTAATACGCGAAAGCTTGAGCTGGGTGCTCCAGAAGACCAGGCTCGGCGCTCGTCTCCGAGGGGGACATCGTCGGCGGAAGGTAAATGAGCCAATGAGGGTCGATAGCAAACCGGCTCATCACTTCAAGCGCAGCCGTCGCGTTCTCCTCCGGAACCGTGACGTTTCGGAACAGGCGCGTCTCTACGATGCGCTTGCCGATCACGTCGGTCAGTTCGAGCAGGTCTTCGTAGTTGCCGGCTCCAGAGACGGTCGGCGCCTGGTCTCCTACGGGTAGGAAGGGCTTGGCCGGCTCGTAATACGTGCGCGCGGCCGGCACCGATACCACTTCCCGCTCCGGGTACCGTAGCGCCGTCAAGCGTCCGCCGAAGACACAGCCGGTGTCGACGTTGATGGTGTTGTTGACCCAGGCCGGCTCGGGAACCGGCGTGTGCCCGTAGACAACCGTCGCCCGGCCACGGTATTCGGCCGCCCAGTTATAGCGAACTGGCAGGCCGAACTCGTCCGTCTCGCCCGTGGTCTCGCCATAGAGGGCGAAGTCCCGGACCCGGCCGGAAGCGCGCCCCTGCATCTCTTGGCGCAACCCGGCGTGCGCGACCACGAGCTTGCCGTCGTCCAGCACATAGTGGCTGATCAAGCCGTCGAGGAACGCCACGGCGCGCTCTTTGAATCCCGGGGGCTGCTCGCTCAACTGCCCGAGCGACTCCGCCAGACCATGCGTCACCTGCACATTCCGGCCCTGCAGGGCGCGGACGAGCTTCTGCTCATGGTTCCCAGGCACGCAAAGTGCAGCGCCGGAGGCAACCGCGCTCATCACCAGCCTCAGCACGCCAGGCGTGTTGGGGCCGCGGTCGACCAGGTCGCCGAGAAAGATCAGCTTCCGGCCTGGCGGCGGCGTGACCCGGTACTCCGGGCCATCAGGGCCATGGCCTTGGACGCCGACGTCATACCCCAGCCTGCTGAGTAAGTTACAAAGCTCGTCGAGGCATCCATGGATGTCGCCGATAATGTCGAACGGTCCGTGCTGATCCCGCCGGTTAACCCAGAGCGGCTTGCGCTCCACGATGGCCGCATTGACCGCCTCTTCCGACTCCAGCGTGAAGATGTATCGAAAGCCTTCTCGCTTCAGGAACCGCTGCGACCGACGCATCTGGTCGCGTTGCCGATGGATGACATCCTGCCGCACGGTGCGGTCGGTGCGCAACTTGTTCCGCTCGATCATGACTCGCTCAGGCACATCGAAGACGATGCCGACGACGAGGCAGTAGTACTTCTTGGCGAGTTCGACCAGCGACTTGCGCGACTCCGGTTGCACATTCGTCGCGTCAATGACGGTAAGGCGGCCACCCTCCAACCGCTTCGAGGCGATCAGATGCAAGACCTCGAAGGCCGCCGCCGTCGCATCCTGCGCATTCTCATCATCCGCCACCAGGGCGCGACACAGGTCGGAGGTAATGATCTCGGTAGGCTTGAAATGCTTGCGGGCAAAGGTCGATTTCCCCGACGCTGAGGGGCCGATCAGGATCACGAGCGCGAGTTCTGGAATCTCGATCGTCATTGGGTGAACACCGCCATCTGCGTGGGTGGCCCGACCTCGGGATCCTCCGTCCCGACGGGCAGGAACCGCACAGTGTAAGCGTGCTCTGCCCCAACCCGATTCGCCCACGCCTGGAACTCCAGGCGGGTCCACTCAAAGCGATGATCCTCATGGCGCAGGCGGCCGGCGGCCAGGGTAAGAAATTTGACGTTGTACTCGATGTTCGGCGTCGTCACCACGACCGTTCCCGGCTTCGCAAAATGGAAGACGACCCGCTCGAAGGCCGCCAGTCGGGGAGGATCGAGATGCTCGATCACCTCCATCACGGCCGCGGCGCCATATCCCTGAAGTCGCTGATCTCGATACATCAGCGACCCCTGGAGGAGGTTGATTCGCCGGGTCTGCCGCTCCGGAAGCCGCTCCAGATTCAGCCGCTCCCTGGCGATGTCCAGCGCTCGGATCGAGACATCCATGCCGACGATCTCCTGGAATTGGGGATCTGCGAGCAACGGCTTGAGGAGTGCCCCTTCGCCGCAACCCAGGTCGAGCACACGGCTCGCTCCGCTTCCCTTTAATGCGGCGAGCACAGAGCCCAGTCGCTGCTCGCGGAGGGTCATGTCGGTTTCCGGAATCTCCTCCGCGTCACGCGCCGCGATCACGACCTCTGGATCATCCACGTCCTCCTCGATCAGGCGCTCGAGCGCGGCCCGTGTCAGCCGCCGTTGGTGCTTGAGGTAGCGGTCGACGATCAGCTCGCGCTCCGGATGCGATGGCAACCAATCGGCGCCATGGCGCAGGAGCTTCTCGACCTCGTCCTGGGTGATCCAGTAGTGCTTTTCCCGGTCCATTACTGGGACCAGGACATAGAGGTGACGGAGCAGATCGCTCAGGCGACAAGTCGCTCGCAGTTTCACGGTAAAGTACGGGCTTTCGCCCCAGTCCTGAAACCTGGTGTCCAGGGGATAACCCTGAGCCGTGACGGTGTAGCCCACCGGCTCGAAAATCCGCCGGAGTAGAGGCTCGCCGCCCCGGCAGGGAAGGACCGCAATCGTGGCCTCCAGCGGTATTGGCGTTTCGGCGAGCTCGGGGCGGTCCTTACTCCGCCCACCCATGGCGCTCCCGAAAACCTGGGCAATCGCAACGCTCAGGAAGGAGGAGGCAACATAGGGCCGGTCGTTGACATACTGCTTCAACGTGCCGGCGTCGCCGCCCGGCCCCTTCCGGTTTCGGACGAGGGCGACGGGATCAACCTCCAGCAGGAGGGCCGCCGTGCAGCGCGCTGCAGTGGCTTCTGGGTAAAAGACGTGCGCCTTGCCCATCGACAGCTCGGCGGTCTGCAGCCGACCCGGATTCTTGTGGAGCAGGTATCCGAGATCGGTCGCCGGTTGGTGAGTGGTGGTGATGGTGAGGAGCATCAGCGCAACCGGCAAGTTTACCGGTCGGATAGCCGGCGCCACCCTGCTGTGCGGCAACTTTTGCGATCATGGCCGTAGGCGGCCATGGCACCTCTCGACGAGAAAACACGCGCGCGGTTACCGGATAGCGCCTTCGCGTATATCGATTCGCGTGGCACCCGCCGGCTGCCGATCAACGACGAGGCCCACGTCCGCAACGCGCTTGCTCGCTTCAACCAGGTCCGTTTCGAAAACGAAGTGGCGCGCGATCGGGCCCGCGCCAGGCTGCTCAGAGCGGCGAAGAAGTACGGCATCGTACCGGTCGGCTTCATGACCGGCCAGTTGCAGTCGCAGAGCCGGCAGGTGGCAGCCGGGAAGGCGGTCATCGAGCTCGGCGGTCTGGGGACGCCGGACCAGTTGGAGGACCGCCTGCGCACCGTGCTTGGTGACCCGACATTGTCGGTCCTGTACTGGTCTGACTCGGTGGCGGCCTACCTGGACGGCCACGGCCAGCCCGCCGCGCTCCCCCAGGACGCAGAGGATCGCGCGGTCACGCTGCTCGGCCGTGAGGGCCGTCCGATGGCCGCGCTGGTCCACGATCGGGTCGCTCTCAAGGATCCAGACCTGGCCAGGTCGGTGACGGCGGCGGTGACGCTCGCGATTGAAAACGCCTGGATGCACAGCGAGATCCAGGCTCGCGCCAGCGATGCCCGGACGCTGCCCACCGGCTTCGTGACCTTTCTCTTCACCGATATCGAGGACTCCACCGGGTTGGTGCGGCGTCTGGGCGACCGGTACGACGCACTTCTCGCCGACGTTCGACGCCTGCTTCGGGCGGCGGTCCGTGCGGCGGCGGGCCGCGAGGTCGAAACGCGAGCCGATGAGATGTTCGCGGTCTTCGAGCAGGCGCCGGCCGGCCTGGAGGCGGCGATCGCCATCCAGCGCCACGTTCAGGCACGATCCTGGCCGGACCAGCTGCAGGTACGCGTTCGGATTGGTCTCCATGCCGGCCGTCCGACCCTGACCGACACCGGATACGTGGGACTGGCCGTGCACGTTGCTTCGCGGATTTGCTTTGCCAGCCACGGCGGCCAGATCCTGCTGTCGCGCGCGGTTCGGGACGCCATTGCCGGCTCTGAGCCGGCGGGCGTCAACTTCAAGGATCTTGGTCTGCACCAGTTTCACGGCTTGCCTCAGCCGGAGCAGCTGTTCCAGGTGCAGGCGGTCGACCTGCCAACCTCGTTTGCGCCGCCACGCACTCTGGCAGCGGCGTCGAGGCGGCGTGTCGCTCGACCGTAACATCATCCCCCAATGACGTCGACTGCTGTACTCGCGGACCTTCATCGGGAAATCCGGTCGTGCACCCGCTGCGTCAACGCCGGGTATCTTGCGGCTGCCGCCCCCGTGCTGAGCGGCCATGCCGACAACCGGATCATGCTCATCGGGCAGGCGCCGGGCGCGGTCGAGGCCGTTGCGCGGCTCCCCTTTCAGGGACGGTCGCGCCGGGTGCTGTTTGGCTGGCTGATACGGGCCGGCTTCGCTTCCGAGGAGCACGCCCGACGCAACATCTATATGACGTCGATCACGAAGTGCTTTCCGGGGAAAGGCAGCGGCGGGGGAGACCGGCGGCCCAGCCAGGCGGAAGTCGACCTGTGCCGGCCGCACCTCGACCGGCAGCTGGCCCTGCTGCAGCCCGAGATTCTCATCCTGGTCGGCGGGCTGGCTCACGAGCGATTCCTCCCCGGGCGTCGGGTCGACACGCTGGTCGGCCGGACCTTCGATCTGTCCGGCCGCGAGCTGCGCTTAAGGACCGCGACCCGTCCCGTGTTGCTTCCCTTGCCCCATCCGTCCGGCGCCAGCCGCTGGCTGAACGATGTCGGCCATCGGGCCCTGCTTGACCAGGCGCTGCGCCGGTTGAGGCCGCTCGTGCGCCCCTTGCTTGACCAGCCAATTGCGGGCGCATACACTTCGCCACAACATGCCGGGGGACCGCGAGCGCGACGCCGTCGAGCCTGAAGAAGCCCCACCGGCGCCGCTGACCGCGCCCGGCGAGCTGCCGGCGGGCGGCAAGTCGGCCGAAGACATCCTGGCCTCGATCTTCGCCCCGGTTCCCGAGGCGAGCCCGCTGGAGCAGCTCGAACAGACGATTCGCCATCCCAAGAAACTGATCTACATCGCGATGTCCAATCGGAACTTCTACTGGCGGATGCACGTGTCGAAGATGGTCCTGGATGAGGGCTATGTGCCCATCAATCCGTTCATGCTCTTCGATTACTACCTGCTGCACACCGTGCCGAAGCAGCTGGTGCGGGAGGCGATCAACAACCTGCTCTCCCGCTGCGACGAGGTTTGGGTTTTCGGGACGATGAGCCTGGGTGTCAAAGTCCAGCTCGGCATCGCCAAGCGACTCAAGAAGCCCCTGCGCTTCTACGACATCGCGGACCTTCCCGAGCAGGTCTATCGGATATCGGAGAAGCTGGCTCAGGAAGAAGGTCGGGACTAGGCCCCCACCCTGCCCTCCCCCGCGAGCGGGGGAGGGAGATCAAACGCGGGTGATCAGATCGCGTTCCAGGCTCTCTCGCGCCTTGAGCACCAGCTTGCGCAGCGCGGGACGATCCGACACCGCCCACTCGATCTGGCGGAGCGCGCTGTAGAGGCCCTTCAACGCCTTGACGGCGTCACCGAGCTCCACGTCGTGCGGCGCCTGCATCTCGGTCAGCGGCCGCCCGCTGCACCAGTCGTAGGTGAAGTTCACGTAATCGCCTGAGAGCGGCCGCAGGTTCTCTTCCCCTCGATCCTTCTCTCTAGCGGAGAAGCGGTAATAGATGATGCGCAGCCGCTTCTGGGCCAGGGCGATGCTGCTGGTGGGGAAGCGGCGTCGCTCGCGGGGACGGTCGCGGTTGCGATCTTCGGCGGTGACCATCACCAGCGAGGCGGCGAGCTCGGCCGGCGTCAGCTCTTCGAGCCAGCCGTCCGCGATCGCCTGGGTCACGATCAGGCTATTTTCGCCGTAGATCCGGGCGGCGAGCTGCCCCTTCTCGGTGGGGACCGCCCCCTCCAGGAAGCCGAGCTCTTCGAGCACGCCCCGTAAGGCGTGCATCCGCCGGCGGTATTCGCCCTGGCTGCGCTCGGCGTCGTGCTCTGAGGTCCGGATCCGCGCCTGTAGCTCTCGGACCTCGGTGTGATGCGCCCGATGTTCGGCAAGGAACGGGCACTTGCGGCAGGGCAGCTGGTTCAGTTTGTATTGCCAGCCCTGAAGCTCCTCCTTCATCTCGGCGAGCGTCTGGCCGCCGGCATCTCGAGTCGCGCTGCCGCGGCGCCGCCGCCCGCGGCCATGCCAGTGCTCCCGCCGCACCCGCCGCATCCGGACGCGCAGCGAGGCGATCTCCTCCTCAGCTCGGACGAACGAGGTAAAGGTCCGCTCGGTGCAGCAGGGTTCGCCCTGCGCCTGGAACCGGGTCGTGGTCACATCCGCCAGGCGCTGGCGCAGGTTGGCGAGCCGCTCGCCCAGGTCCCCGCGAGCGACCATCTTCTGGAACTGACCGAAGGAGCGCTCCATCAAGGAGTCGACCTCCTCCGGCCGGTGGTAGCGCAGCAGGTTCAGCGCCATGTTGTAGGTCGGCGCGAACTTGCTCTCGACCGTCATCTCCTCGCCGGTGGCGGCCTCGAAGATGGTGCCGATGTCGACGTCCGGCTCCTTGAGGATCACCCCGTGCCCGATTGGGTCGATCCCGCGCCGGCCGGCGCGCCCCATCAACTGGGTCAGCTCGCCCGAGGTCAGCGCCGCGAAGTCGCTGCCATCGAACTTGGTGAAGGAGGACACCACACAGGCCCGCGCCGGCATGTGGATGCCGAGCGATAGCGTTTCGGTCGCAAACACGACCTTGATCAGGCCTCGCTGGAACAGATCTTCAACCAGCTCCTTCATGTAGGGAAGGAGCCCGGCGTGATGCATCGCCAGCCCCCGTCGCAGCGTCTCGCCGTCGAGGAGATCGAGGTAGAGGGCGGCCTCGTCGCGATCTTCGATCTGGTCGAGGCGCCCTTTGACCAGTTCGTCGATCAGCGCCTTCTCGGCGTCCGTGGTCAGGTCGAAACCGTGACCGGCGCAGCGCGCCAGCGCCTCGCGGCAGCCCCGCCGCGAAAAGATGAAGTAGATGGCCGGGACGAATTCCCGACTCCGCAGCCGGTCGACCACCGGCAGAAGGTCATTCTCTGGCGGCCGACGAAGCTGGGAGAGGCGGAAATCGGTCGAATCCTCGGCCTGGGCCGCATGCCGGGTCTCGCGCGGGATACCACCCTGCTGGTCGAGCAGCGGATAGAACTCATTGCGCACCGCCAGCCAGAGGCGGAGCTCGACCGGTCGCCGGGTGACGCTGATGGTCGCGATGTCGCCGCGCTGCACGCTCATCCACTCGGCAACTTCCTGGAAATTGCTGATGGTCGCCGACAGCCCGATGAACTTGATGTGGCGCGGGGCCTGGATGATGATCTCTTCCCAGACGGCGCCACGTGGAAAATCGTCGATGTAGTGGACCTCGTCGAGGATGACGTAGCGCACCCGCTGCAGCCGCTCCGGGTCTTCATAAATAAGGTTGCGCAGGATCTCGGTGGTCATCACCACCACTGGCGCCAGCGGGTTGATGGTGTTCTCGCCCGTGACCAGCCCGACATAGCCGTCGCCGTGCAGGCGGCGGTAATCCCGGTACTTCTGGTTCGATAGCGCCTTCAGCGGCGTGGTGTAGATGGCGCGCGTGTCCGTCTGCAAGGCCCGGAAGACCGCGTAGTCCGCGATGACCGTCTTGCCCGAGCTGGTCGGCGCGGACACGAGGACGCCATCGTGCGACTCGAGCTTTTCGATCGCCTCAATTTGAAAGGGATCGAGCGGCCACGGCAGGGTTGCCTGGAAGGCGTCGATCAGGGATGCGGGATCTGCAAGGACTTCGCTCAAAATCTACGGCCATAGTAGGCCGGGGGGCCCCGCAGCTAAGCCGCTGGATGCTCGAGGATTAGCCTGGCCCGTTCCCAAGCCGCTTGCCGGCTCTTGAGGATGCGGCGTTCTGCTTCGCCGCGAAAAAACACACCACCCGTCACGGCCGGCTCAAACTCGATCACGCTGTCGTAGACCGCCGTCACGTGGGTTCCGTCGGCGACGGCGTTGAAGACGAGTCGGGTTTGCGCCGACTTGCCGACGATGCGCGTGACGCAGATGCGAGGCGGATCATATTCGGTAATGACCTCCTCCGCTACCAGATAGAGGCCATGATGGCTCGAATCTCGGGGGATCCGGACCCAGCCGCGAATCACCGTTCCCACGGCCATCTCCCCAGCCGAGCCTACTTCGGTGCGCTCGGTCTCTGGAAAGTACAGCGGTTCCTTCCGCGGGTCACCCAGCAGGGCAAAAGCCTCTTCACGAGTACAGCGAAAGATGGTGTCCGATTCGACGTGAACGCGCCGCGGGCGGCCTTGCACGCACAGCACCAGCCAGGTGCCACTCACGACGAGGAGCACCGTAGCGACCGGTAGCGCGACTTTGGCCAGGAACACAATGGCTCCGCCCAGCTGAAGCGCATACCCAACCAAATTGATCCGGACGGTTCGGGCGACCGCGGCCGTGTCGACCGGATGGGATACCCAGCGCAGACGGAGCCAAACGCTCAACGCCAGGAACAGCACGCCCAAGATAAACAAGATGGCGGCCAGCTGGAAGGCCGCGGCGGAGGCGTCCATTTCAACAATAACGCGGAAGGATGGGAGCGCCTGCGCAGGGGCCGCGCAAAAGGCCCAGCCCGATGGCTGCCGTCTAGCGCCGCTTGAGCGGACCCACCAGCTCGGCGGTTGGCGATCGGTCCCGATCTTTGAGCCAGCGCAACCGGGTGGCTTCCACTTCGTCGGTGTAGCGCTGCCGGCAGCGACGCATCGCCTTCGCCACCGCGCTCCGGACCAGCGGCTCAGGGCCTTTCGCCAGCCGCTCCAGGATCGACTTCGCCGCCGGCCAGTGAAAGGAGCCGATGGCGCTGGAGAACGCCATCGCGACGTTCCAGCGCACCATCGGATCGCGGTCGCGGGACCACTCGCGAAGGCTTCGCAGTGTCTCTTTGGGATCGACCCGCAGCAGGGCGTCGCCGATGGTGTAGGGACCGAGGTTGCGGCGCACGTAGGCCTCCTGGTCTCGCAGCACCGGGTGAATCAGCGCCAGCAGCTCCGGCACGCGCTCCGGCTTGTCCCGGCGGGCGGCGTACTTCACGGCCAGCACGACCGAGCGGCGCAGATTCTCCGACTTTGAGTTGCGAAGCACTTCGAGCCGCTGTCGCAGCCGGTCGAAGTCGCGGTCGAGCAGTGACCCCAAGAGCCCACCGGCCGCCTCTCGCACTTCCCAATGCGGATCTTCAGCAAGCTGCTCCGCCGCTCGTAGGACGCGATCGGGGTCGCTCGGGTAGTAGCTGGCCAGCAGCAGGCAGGCCACCTGCCGTCCGGTCGGCGATGGCGAGCTGGCGAGCGAATCGATCCAGCGCATCACCCGGCCGCTCTGCTCCGCCAGCGCCGTGGCCAGCCGTTCCCCGACCTGCTGGCGCAAGGCCGCCGGGCTGCCCGGACGTCCGTGGTGAAGCTGACCGTCGAGTGCGGCGACGACCGCGCCCGGATCATCCCTGGCCAGCGCGGCCAGCACGGCGGAGAGCGGGCCCTCCTCGACGGTGCCGATATCCTGAGCGCTCGTTGCCGGGTTCATGTTCTGAGAATCTCGATGTGGTGCTGGTGGAGAACGGCGCCGCCGTTGTGATCCTCGACGAAGTCGACGATCTTGCTCAAGACTTCGTTGGCGTACCGGCTGTCGTTGCTGGCGCACGTCACCCCGATCGACAGCGTCTGCCAGCGGTCCAACGCCGCCACTTCGGCGACGGAAACGTTGAAGCGACTGCGGATTTGTTGCACGATGGATCGGCTGACCTGGCGTTTTCCTTTGAGGCTGTGATTTTCGGGCAATTGGAAGATGAGCTCGCAGGTGCCCACAACCATAGCTGTCCCTTAAGGATACGTAACCATGGTCGAAAACCGATGGAAATCGGGGAAACTTCTCCTATAGTGGCGGCATGAGCTCGGCCGTTCGCGCGCCCGAGCCGGCTGCCGAGTCGACGGGACGGCCTGAAACGGTCCCCGCGCTGTTCCAGCGGACCGCGGCCGAGCGGCCAGATGCGCCGGCGCTGTTCTTCAAGGTCGGCCAGCGATGGGTTCCGATCAACTGGGCCGAGTACGCCCGGGCGGTCAGCCGGCTGGGCAACGCCCTGGTGGCCGAGGGCCTGCGACCGCAGGACCGGGTCGCCGTCTGGTCGGCCAACCGGCCCGAATGGCAGATCACCGACCTGGCGATCCTCCACGCCGGCCTGGTCACGGTCGCCATCTACCAGACGCTGGCCCCCGACCAGGTCAAATACCTGCTCAGCCATTCCGAATCGAAGGTGCTGGTGGTCGAGGATCGCAAGCTGCTCGACCAGGTTCTCGCCTTGCGAGGCGAACTCCCGCTCTTGCAGCGGGTCATCCTGGTCGACGGCGATGCATCCGAGTTGGAAGGGTGGGCCATCAGCTGGGATCAGGCGTTGCGCCGCGGTGACGATTTTGGCCGCTCGCGACCCGGCCTGTTGGTCAGCCGCTGGCAGGCGGTCGAGCCCGACGACACCGCCAGCTTGATTTACACCTCGGGGACAACCGGCGTTCCCAAGGCCGCCATCCTGACCCACCGCAACCTGACCTGGACCGCAAGTGCCACCCTGCAGTGTTTTCGTGGCGATGCGAGTGATCGGGTCGTGTCCTACCTGCCGCTGGCGCATATCCTCGAGCGGGTGGTCAGCCACCTGCGGCAACTGTGCACCGGCTGCCAGGTGTATTTCTGTCCCACCGTCGACAAGGTGATGGAGGCCGTCCACGACGTCCATCCGACCTATTTCACGTCGGTGCCGCGATTGTGGGAGAAGATCTACGCCGGGATCCGCGACAAGATGGACCGGGTTCGCGGGCCGCGCCGGATGATCCGGGATTGGGCGCTGCTGGCGGGCGCGATGCGGACGGCAGCCTATGAAAAGGGCAAACCAGCGTCGCCCCTGGTCCGCTGGCAGTGGTCCCTCGCCGACCGCCTGGTGTTTCGAAAGATCCGCGAGACGCTCGGCTTCGACAAGATCCAGATCTGCGTCAGTGGGTCGGCGGCGGTCTCACCCGACATGCTGCGCTTCTTCTACGGTCTCGGGATCGAGATCCTCGAAGGCTATGGCTTGACGGAAACCACGGCGCCGGCTACCTTCAACCGGCCGGGGAAGGCGCGCTTCGGAACCGTTGGGCTGCCGCTTCCGGGTGTCGAGATTGGGATCGCGGACGATGGGGAGATCCTGGTGAAAGGCGGCAATGTCTTTGCCGGTTACTACAAGGATCCCAGGGCGACTCACGAGGACCTGGTGGATGGCTGGCTCAAGACCGGCGATATCGGCGAGCTCGACAAGGACGGCTACCTGAAGATCACCGATCGCAAGAAGGACCTGTTCAAGACCTCGGGCGGAAAGTACGTGGCGCCGGGGGCGATGGAGACCCAGCTCCGCAGCCACCGAGGCATCGGCCAGGCGGTCGTGCTCGGTGACGGCCGTCCGTTTGTCGCGGCCCTGATCACCCTCGATCGTGATGCTCGCGAGACACGCGGCGGGATCGCTGACCCGGGTGCCAGCCGGCTGGTCGAGCAAGCAATCGCCGACGTCAATCGAGGGCTCTCGCATCCGGAACAGATCAAGAAGTGGAAAATCCTCGACGCCGACTTCGTCGTCGGCGACGAGCTCACCCCCAGTATGAAGGTCAAGCGCAAGCGGATCGCGGAAAAGTACCGCGCCGAAATCGAAAGCCTTTACGCAGAGAAGAAGACCGCCTGACCCGGCGTCAGCGGACTCGAAGATAGGGGTTGCCGACCCGCTCGGCGCCGATCGTGGTGTTCGGACCATGGCCCGGATAGATCACCGTATTGTCCGGCAACGTCAGCAGCTGGCCGTGCAGGCTGAGCAGCATCTGCTGCGGGCTCGAGCCCGGAAGGTCAACGCGGCCGATCTTGCCGGCCATCAGCGTGTCGCCGGTGAACACGTGGTTGCCGACCTTGAACGAAAGTCCGCCCGGGCTGTGGCCCGGGGTCGGCAGGACGTCGAAGGTGAAAGCGCCGAATGGCAGGGTGTCGCCCGCCACCAGGTAGCGATCCGCCGACTTCAGCTGGGCGGTCGCGTCCGCGAGGTGCATCGCCGTCGGGGCCTGGGTGGCCCCCTTCACCGCCTCCTTGGCGCCGGTGTGCCCGGGGTGCGCGTGGGTGAAGCCGATCCAGCGGACGGTCAGGCCGCGCAACTGGCCCAGGATTTTGGGCGCATCATCGCCCGGGTCGATGACGACCGCCTCCCTGGTGTCGGAACAGGCCACGATGTAGCAATTCGTGTCCTTCTCGCCCACGTGCACTTTCTGGATCGAGAGGCGCGCCATGGTTTCAAGATTAGTGCGCATCGATGCACTTGCTACGCTTTTAGCGATGGCTGACGCGCGGCAGGTTGTCAAGTACACCTTCGTCAAGCTCGAACCCGCGGTGCTCACCTGGCCCGTCGACCGGCGGCTGGCGGCCGCCGGCGAGTTCGCCCAGCTTTTGGATGCGCGGGCCGGCTCTGGAACCCTGCTCACCTACAGCACGGTGGGGCTCCGCGGCGACTGCGACCTGCTGATCTGGCAAGCCGCGGACAGCGTCGAGGTGATTCAAGGCGCCGAGTCCGGGTGGCGGGCGACCCAGCTCGGGCCGCACCTGGCGGTAGCCCATTCGTTCCTGGCGATGATGCGGCCGTCCCCCTACCTGGGCCGCCACCGGCACCCGGACCAGGAAGGGCTGCGCACTCGTTTGAAGCCGGCCGGGGGTCGCTACCTCTTCGTCTACCCGATGTGGAAGAAGCGCATCTGGTATCGCCTGCCGTACGAGCGGCGAAAGGCGATGATGGTCGAGCACTTCGCGATCGGTCATCGCTATCCACAGGTGAAGATCAATACCGCCTACTCCTTCGGCCTCGACGACCAGGAATTCGTCGTCGCCTTCGAGTGTGACGAGCCGGCGGCCTTCCTCGATCTCGTCATGGAGCTCCGGGAGTCGCAGGCGAGTCGGTACACCGAGCGGGAGACCCCCATCTTCACCTGCGTGCGGATGGCGCCCGCCGAGGCGCTGCAGCTGGCACTCGGGTTGCGCGCCGCGGAATCAGGCGAGGAGCCGGAGCTCCAACGA